>Ga0326597_10014260_pt1 | contig 10418 bp, 6 predicted proteins | sample RVTome_12_FD_203789 | JGI IMG/M metagenome (GOLD analysis project Ga0326597, IMG submission 203789) | Soil microbial communities from uranium-contaminated site in the Upper Colorado River Basin, Wyoming, United States - RVT100D185 | ecosystem: Environmental > Terrestrial > Soil > Contaminated >...
GCATCGGAGGCGAAGCGGTCGTTCGTGCTGTCGGCGGTCGTGACGGTGGTGCTGCTGACGATCACGCTCGGGTTCTGGCGTCTGTCGCTTCGCCACGAGGCTGCGCAGCTGCGTCTGGAGCAACAGCAGCGCCTGGGCATGCTGGGCGAAATGTCGGCGGTACTTGCGCACGAGATTCGCAATCCGCTGGCCTCACTGAAGGGCAACGCGCAACTGCTTGCGGAGCGGCTGGCCGACGATACGACGGATCGCAAGAAGGCGGACCGAATCGTGCAGGAGGCGCAGCGTCTCGAGGCGCTGACCACGGATCTGCTGGATTTCGCGAGATCGGGACCGATCGATCTCCGGCCGACGTCACCGGCGGAGCTGCTGAGCGAGTGCGTCCAGGAAGTCGATGCTGGCGCGTTCGTCGTGCAGTTGGCGGGCGCGCCGCAGAGCTGGTCACTCGACCAGAACCGGATGCGGCAGGCGCTCACGAACGTGCTGCGCAATGCGCGGCAGGCGACCCCTCCGGGCCAGTCGTCGGTTGCGGCAGTGGCGCAGGAAGACGGTAATCTCGTTTTCACGATCCAGGACTCGGGTCCCGGGATCCCGGCGGGTGACGAGAAGCGGATTTTCTCGCCGTTCTTCACGACGCGCACGACGGGCACAGGCCTCGGTCTCGCCGTCGCGCAGCGCGTGGCCGAGCTTCACCACGGCACGATCACGGCCGCGACTCACGCGGAGGGGGGTGCCGTCTTCCGCATCACGATACCGAAGAACTGACCGAACCGATGGCGAAGATCCTGGTTGCGGATGATGAGGACGGGCTGCGCGAATTCATCGCCGAGGCGCTCGAGGACGATGGTCATACCGTCGTTCAGGCGGCGGACGGCGCCGAGGCGCTCCAGCACATCGCGCGGGAAGGGTTCGACCTCCTGGTAACGGACCTGAAGATGCCGCGCGTCGATGGCATGGCGGTTCTGCAGCGGGCGCGCGTCGAGCAGCCTGACATGGAAGTCATCATGCTGACGGCACACGGTTCGGTCGAGAGCGCGGTCCAGGCGATCAAACTGGGCGCGTTCGACTACCTCGAGAAGCCGATCGGCAGTCCGGGCGAACTCCGGCTGCTCGCGTCGCGCGCGATCGAACGTCGGGTTCTGCGGACCGCGGTCCACCGCGCCGAACGCGAACGTGCACCGCTGCCGCCGCTGAGCTACGGCGACCCGGCCATGACGCGCGTCGTCGAGAATCTCAGGAAGGTCGCCACGACGAATGCGACGGTGCTGTTCAGCGGCGAGAGTGGGACCGGCAAGGAAATCGCCGCACGCACGCTGCACGCCTGGAGCCGACGCGCCAGCGGACCCTTCGTCGCCGTCAACTGCGCGGCGATCTCGGAGACGCTGCTGGAAAGCGAATTGTTCGGCCACGAAAAGGGCGCGTTCACGGGAGCGACCGCGGCCCGGCGAGGCCGCATCGAGCTGGCCGATGGCGGCACCTTCTTCCTCGATGAGATCGGTGAAATGAAGGCCGGCCTGCAGGCGAAGCTGCTGCGCGTGATCCAGGATCGGCGCTTCGAACGTGTCGGCGGGACACGCACCATCGAAGTCGATGTACGCTGGGTCGCGGCGACCAATCGTGATCTCGATGAACTGCTGGCGTCGGGCGATTTCCGCGAGGACCTCTACCACCGGCTGGCCGTCTTTCCCATCCATCTGCCGCCGTTGCGGGAACGGCGCTCGGACATCCTGCCGCTCGCGGAAACACTTCTCGTGGGGATTGCGGCCGACATCGGCCGTCCGCGGCTGATCCTGACCGAAGAGGCGAGGCAGAAGATCCTGGATTCGAAATGGCCGGGCAACGTTCGCGAACTCGCCAATGCCCTCGAGCGCGCCGCGATCCTCGCCGAGGGCGAACGCATCCGGCCCGAGGACCTGGGCATCCGTGCGACGGGACTTCAGCCCGGCCCGGCTTCCGCGTCGTGGCAGAGCATGACGCTCGAAGAAATCGAGCGCGCGGCCATCGAGGACGCCCTGACCGCCGTCCACGGCAATCGACGCGAGGCCGCCGTGCGCCTCGGCATCGGCCTGCGCACGTTGTACGACAAACTGAAGAAGTACCGCGGCGAAGAGGAAGAGGTCGAAGCGGACTGAGCCCTTCGGCCGCCATCGCCGGGCGCCGGCGACGGAACCGGTCTCGCTGGCCGCAACGCGCAGCCAGCGCCGGCTCCACCGCAGCCCCCGGAGGGTCCAGGAAAACGACGCGCCGGCAGGACTTCACCGGCGCGCCGTGGACCTCTCCCGCCGACCGGAACCCAGGTCCCTGGCCGGCGCCCCCTCCACCCCAATCGGTTCAGCCGCGTTCGCCGCAGCCGCACGCCCCGGACTTCATGCAGCGATCTGCGGAATGCAGCGTCCGGCTCAGCCGCATTCGCTGTAGCCGCAGGCCATGCACTTCATGCAGCCTTCCATGTACTGCAGGTCCGATTTGCAGTCCGGGCACGTGCCGATGAAAGTCACACCGGGATCGTAGCCATACTCGAAATCGGTCTGCGCCGCAGGCTGCGCCGCCGCACTCGGGCTGCCGGGCACGTTGGTCGGCACGACGGGTGACGGCGGAGCGGCGGGCGAGGCCATCGACGGCGGCAGCATGGGCAGTTCCTGCTGCACGCCCTCCTTCTCGCGCTCGTGCTGGATCAGGACCTGAGCAATGGCGTCGGGCACCGAAAGCACCTTGTTCGGACCCACACCCACCGCGCGGTCACAGGAGATCCCCCGCATCTGCTTGTACACATCGGACATGCCGATGCCGCTGCGCAGCGCGAGCGAGATCAGCCGGCCGATCGCCTCCACATCGGCCATGGCCGCACCGCCTGCCTTGCCGAGCGTTGCGAAGACTTCGAACGGCTTGCCCTGCTCATCCTCGTTGACCGTGACGTACAGATCGCCGAGCGGACTCGGCATCCGCCGCGTCATACCCGTCAGAGCCGCCGGCCGTGTCCGCTTGTGGCGCCGCTTCTGGATCCTCGCCTCGGCATCGACCAGCTGCTTGCGCAACTCTTCGTTCTGATGCAGCACGCGGTGCAACTGCTCGCGCGCATCGGCAAGCTGCGCCTCGAGATCCGCCTCGATCGCCGTCTTCTCCGATGACGTCACTTCACGCGCGGTCTTGCCGGTCGACAAAACCTGCATCGGCCGCGATGCGTCCCGGTACACGGTCACACCCTTGCAGTCGAGCTGGTGCGCCATGAGGTAGATCTCGCGCACGTCCCGCTCCGTCGCATCGCGCGCGAAGTTGCACGTCTTGCTGATCGCGCTGTCGACATGCTCCTGGAATGCAGCCTGCGTGCGGATGTGCCATTCGGGCGTCACGTCATGGGCCGTCACGAACACACGCTGCAGCGCAACCGGAACGTCACTGAAGTGGATATGGCCTTGCTCCGCGATCCGCTTCATCAGTTCTTCGCTGTACCAACCCTGCTGCTTCGCGATGCGGACGAAGTCCCTGTTGACATCCGGCATCAGCGCGCCCGCCTGATTGCGCATGAACGCAATCGCGAAGAGCGGCTCGATACCGCCGGAACAGTCGGCGAAGATCGAGATCGTGCCGGTCGGCGCGACCGTTGTGACATTGCAGTTGCGCAGCCGGCGCAGCGGGCGGATCCGTTCGCCATCCGGTCCGCGCGCGCATTGCTCGTCCGGCCCCCAGATGCTCTCCTCCCACTCCGGGAACACGCCCCGCGTCTCCGCCAGACGCTCGCTCTCCTTCTTCGATTCCTCGTCGATGAATCGCATCAGCGTACGCGCCACGTCGATCGCCTGCTCGCTGTTGTACGGCACGCCGACGCGAACGAGCAGATCGGCATAGCCCATCAACCCCAGACCGATGCGACGGATCCGCTGCGCCAGATCCGTGATCTCCGGCAATGGGTAGTTGTTCGCGTCAATGACGTTGTCGAGGAAATGCGTGCTCAGCGCCACCCCCTGGCGCAACGCGTGCCAGTCGATCTTCTCCGTCCAGGGCGCCGACTCGGCCACGTCCGGCTTCGCAAAACGGCCGACGTTCACGCTGCCCAGGTTGCACACATCGTAGGGCAGCAGCGGCTGCTCGCCACACGGGTTCGTCGCTTCGTACGAGCCCATGTGCGGAACCGGATTGTAGTGATTCGCACGGTCGATGAAGAACACGCCCGGCTCGCCCGTCGCCCAGGCGCCGTGCACGATCAGATCGAAGATCTCCCGCGCCTCCTCACTGCCCACGACTTCACCACTCCGTGGACTGATCAGGTCGTAGCGCGTGCCCGACTTCACCGCCTCCATGAAGGCGTCCGTTACCGCAACCGAGATGTTGAAGTTCGTGATCTGGCTCACGTCCAGCTTGCACGTGATGAAATCGCGGACATCGGGGTGATCCACGCGCAGGATCCCCATGTTCGCCCCTCGCCGCGTGCCTCCCTGCTTCACCACCTCCGTCGACGCATCGTACAGCCGCATGAACGAAACCGGCCCGCTCGCCACACCCATCGTCGACCGCACAACATCTCCGGCCGGCCGCAGCCGGCTGAAGCTGAACCCCGTGCCGCCCCCACTCTGATGGACGAGCGCCATCGCCCGCAGCGTGTCGTAGATCCCGTCGTGGTCGTTCGAAATCGCGTCATCGACCGGAAGCACGAAACACGCACTCAACTGCCCGAGCGGTCGCCCCGCGTTCATCAGCGTCGGCGAGTTCGGCTCGAAAAAGCGTTGCGTCATCAGACGGTAGAACTCACGCGCCAGCGTCTCCACGCCGCCGTCGCTCGCCCCGTACTTCGCGTCCTCCTCCGCAACCACGTGGGCGACGCGCCAGAACATCTGCTCCGGTTCCTCGACCGGCCGCCCGCGGTCGTCCTTCCTCAAGTACCGGCGCGCCAGGACGATGCGCGCGTTGTCCGACAGGTCCGCCGGCGGCAGATCATCCGGGAGGACCTCGCGGCGACGCAGAATCTCCGAAACGACTTCGGGCGAACTCGGGCTCATCAGCTACCTCGAATGACGCATTCGCGAATTCACGTGTATCGGGCGGGAATCCGCCCGGCCAATTCATAGGTTGCAGGGTTTGAAGCCGCCGCCGACCCAACATCTGGTGGGGCGGGTATAGTAGTCCGCCCAGATCTTGGGGTCAAGAGGTTTGTGACGGGCTCTTCACCGCTCCGTTACCCAGCCCCGCAGCCACGCCCGGAACCGCCACGTCAGCCCACTCCGCATGGTAGCGCGACGCGAGCGAGTCCGGCAAGCGAGAATCGTGAACCGGGCCGGACCTGCCGCCGGTCGGCGAACCCGGACCGGCCGTGACATCGTGGAAAAGGGTATGGAAGGCGATTACATCGGCGAGTTCGAGGAGATCGTCATGCTGGCGGTGCGGCGGCTCGGCGGAACGGCGACGGGAAGCCCGATCCAGGCGCTGCTCGAGCGCGAAGTCGGGCGAAGCACGGCGCTGGCGTGGGCGCGCGTGTCGGGATTGCGGGCGCGGCGGACGCGCGACGTGCGTGCGTGCGCGAGGTCTTCTGAGCGCGAGGTCTTCTTCATCGTGGTATGGGCGGCCTGCATCGATCTGGCCGGAGAGCGGCAGCGGCCACCCGGCGCTCACGGCCCGAATGCCGGCCATTCCGCTCAGCCGGTCCTGCATCTGCAGCCAGAAGGCCGATCGCGAAGCCGACGTCGGGTAGCGGTTGCCGGGAAGCGACACGGTGAAGCTGATCGCGTCTTGCGGATCGAAACCGGGATCGATGTCGCGGAGCGACGAAAAGCTGCGGACCATGAGGCCCGCGCCTACGAGCAGCACGAGCGAGAGCGCGACTTCGAGCACGACGATCGTGCTGCGTGCGAGATGATGCGACCTCGACTGTGCCGAACGACCCCGGTCGCGCAGCGAACGCGCCAGGTCCACGCGCGAGGCGCGCAACGCCGGGATCGCGGCGAAAAGGCCCGCCGCCAGGGCGGCCGCGACCGCCGCGTAGCCGAGGACCGTGGCATCGAGCCGCACCTCATCGAGCCGCGGCAGATCGCCCGGCTGCCGGAAGAGGAGCAGCCGGATACCGGCGGCGGCGATTCCGATACCGACACAGGCCCCGGCCAGTGCGATCATGCCGCTCTCGACGAGGGACTGCCGGATCAACCTCGACCGGCCCGCGCCCCTTGCCGCGCGCACGGCCCACTCGCCCTCCTTCGTCGTCGCGCGAACCAGCAGCAGATTCGAGACATTCGCGCACGCGACCAGCAGCACGAAGGCGACCGCGCCCAGCAGGGTCAACACCGTGGACCGGATCTTCGCCGTGATATCGACCCGGATCGGAACGAGCCGGACGCGGAAACCGGCCGACGCGTAGCGCGGAAATCCAGCGGAGATCCCGGCAGCGACCGCGTCCATCTCGTGCTGCGCCTGTTGCACACTGACGCCGGGCCGGAGGCGGCCGATCAGGCGCAAGAAGACATTGCCGCGCGGCGACGTCACGTAGTCGATCCGCGGGGCGCTCCAGAGATCCACGATGCCGACCGTCCGGCCGATCACGCGCGCGTCCGCGCCGAACCTCCGTCGCCAGAGGCCATCGCTCAGCACCACGGCCGTGGCCAGCGGCGGTCCACCCTGCCCCGCCTGGCCACCGGCGATCGGAGCCGCATCGTCATCGTTGAACAACCGGCCCGCGACCGGCCGCGCGCCCAGCATCGCGAGCAGGCCTGGCGTCACCGCGCCGACCTGAACCTGCTCCGGATCGCCATCATCACCCGTCAGCGGCTGCGGAAACGTGAACACGCCCTCGATCGCCTCGAACGATTGCGCCTGCTCACGATAGTCCTTCACATCCGGCGGCGATGCCGGAAACTGCGTGATGTCCCGGTTCGGAAGCTCGCCCCACACGTACACCAGCCGATCGGCCGCCGGATACGGAAGCGGCCGCAGCAGAACCGGGTTCACGACCGAGAAGATCGCCGTATTCGCGCCAATGCCCAGCCCGATCGTGAGAATGGCGATCGTCGCGAAGCCGGGTGACCGGATCAACGCCCGCATGGCCTGCCTGACATCTCTCGTGAAATCATCCATTAGTACGTTCCTCCGTCGCCGACCTCGCCCGCTTCCCGCCTCTCCCGCTTCCGTCAGGCCGCCCGATACCCGTTCAGCCGCGCCGTTCCACACCGCGTCGATGAACGCCATCACGGTGTAGCCGGCACGGCGCAAGACCGCCGCAGCCTGCTCGCCGGTCCGCGAACAGCCTCACCATCTCATCGCCCCAGCCGTCGCGGAACCGGGGCGGATAGCAACCGAGTATCCGCCGGTACGCGCGCGTGATCCGATCCTGGCGGCCACGCGTTTCCATGGGGCGGCCCGTTCGACCGGACCGGCGTGGTCCGCGGTTGCGGACCGGCTCATCCTTCACGGAACGCACCCCGGACCAGGCGCCGCGCGCGGGCCGCCGACAGCTGCTCCGCCAGACGCGCCGCCTCCGCCTCCGCCACTCGCCTGCGCAGACGCGTCATCCGGTAGTAGCGGCGTCGCTCGTCGCCCGACTCCGCGTCATCCCACTCCAGCTCCTGGAGCAATCCCGACTCCACGAGCCGCGCGATTGCGCGGTACAACGTCCCGGCGTGCGGTCGCGCCCGACCGCTCGTCCGTTCCGCTATGTCCTGCAGGATCGCGTAGCCGTGAGCCTCGCCCACACCCAGGGCGAGAAGGATGTCGAACGCCACCGGCGTCAGCGGCAGGAACTCCTCGGGACTCGCATCGCGCATGGTGACGTCCTCGTCGAATACCGGGCGCTTACCGGCTTTCGGCCCGCCGGGCCGGGCCACAGCGTGCGGCAGGTGGGAGGCGAGCGAGCGTCGAGGGTGCGGTGGACCGGGCCCGGCGGGTCGGATATCATACGGCTCCTTCATAACGGGAGATCGGATCATGCCAGTGAGCAAAGCGATGGCCGTGTGGGAGGGAGGCCTTCGGGGGGGCAACGGTCGGTACGAGGCGGGATCGGGAGCGTTTTCGGGGGCCTACTCGTTCGCGACGCGGTTCGAGGGTGCGGCGGGCACGACGCCGGAGGAGTTGATCGCGGCGGCGCACGCGGCGTGTCTGGCGATGGCGCTATCGGCGGGCCTGGAGCGCGACGGAACGCCGCCGACGCGCGTGGCGACGACGGCGAAGTGCACGCTGGAGAAGACGGAGCCGGGCTTCCGCATCACGAAGATGCACCTGGAGGTGCGGGCGACGGTTCCCGGAGTGGATGCGTCGACGTTCGCGGCTGCGGCGGAAGCGGCGAAGGAAGGCTGTCCGGTATCGAACGCGCTGAAGGGGAACGTGGCGTTCACGCTCGACGCGCAGCTCGAGTAGGTCGGCGGCGTTGCGGGGCGGCGGCGCTGAACTGGCGGGCGGAGGCGGTCTCCGGCGGGCGATGGGCCTGCGCCATGCGGTGGCGATGGTGGTGGGCACGATCATTGGCGCGTCGATTTTCGTTCAGCCGTCGGAGATCACGGGTCGGGTACCGAGCATCGCCGGGGTGTTCGCGGTGTGGGGCGTTGCCGGTGTGCTCACGCTTTTCGGCTCTCTGGTCTGCGCCGAGTTGGCGTCGGCCCTGCCGCGCAGTGGGGGAGTGTACGTGTTCCTACGCGAGTCGTATGGTGAGCTGGCGGGTTTCCTGTGGGGTTGGGCGATGTTCTGGACGATGCACACCGGCATCATCGCGGCGGTTTCGGTCGTGTTCGCGCGCTACACGGCGTACTTCGCGCCGCTGGGCGATGCGGGCACGAAGCTGGTTGCGATCGGCGTGGTGATCGTGCTTTCGGCGGTCAACTATCGCGGAGTCCGCGGCGGGGCGTCGCTGCAGGCGGCGATCACGGCGGGCAAGCTGGTGGCGATCGCGTTGATCATTGTGGCGGGTTTTGCGCTCGGCGCACGCGTTCAAGCCGAGCCGGTGGCGACGCCGCTGCCCGGGGCCACGCCCTCCGGTTTTCTGCTCGCGCTGGTGGCCGGTCTGTTCGCCTATGGTGGCTGGCACATGGTCACGTACACGGCGGACGAAACGGTGGAGCCGGAGCGGACGCTTCCGCGTGCTCTGATCCTGGGCGTGGTCATCGTGACCTTCAGTTACATGGCGCTGAACGCGGTGTACCTGTACGTCCTGCCGCTGCACACGGTGGCGACGTCCACGAGGATCGCGGCGGACGCGGCGGATGCCGTGCTGGGCCGGGGCGGCGGCACGTTCATGTCGGGGCTCGTGATGTTCTCGACGTTCGGCGCGTTGTCGGGCATCGTGCTCTCGGGGCCACGCGTCTACTGGGCGATGGCCCGTGATGGTCTGGCGTTCGCCTGGCTGGCCCGGACTCACGAGCGCTACCGCACGCCGCACATTGCCATCATCGCGCAGGCGGTGTGGGCCTGCGTCCTGGTCGCGACCGGCACGTACCGCGTGCTCTTCACGCGTGTGGTCTACACGGAATGGATCTTCTTCGGGCTGATGGCGCTCGGACTGATCCGGCTGCGACGGCGCTCCGGCCCATCGGGCGCCTGGCGCGTTCCCGGTTACCCGTTCGTACCGCTGGCCTTCGCGGCCGCGGCGTTCGCAATCGTGGCGAACCAGGTCGCAGCCGAGCCGCGCGAGAGTCTGATGGGCCTGGCGTTCGTCGTGGCGGGTGCGCCCATTTATCTCTTCTGGGCAAGGAACAAGGCGGTCAAGGGATCATGAAGATCATCGATTTCCACAATCATTACTATCCTCCTCGTTATCTGGAAGCCCTGCGCAGCGGGGATAGCGATGTCCGGTTCACGGTGGACGACGAAGGCAACCCGGTGCTGCACTATCCCGGTGACTACAACGTAGCTGTGCGGGGGCACCGCGACATCGACTACCGGGCTGAGGTACTCGCCGGGGTGGGCGTGGACATGCAGGTTCTGACGTTCACCTCGCCGGGCACGCACGTGGAGACTCCGGCCCGGGCGGCGAGGCTGGCGCGTGGGGTCAACGATGCGTTCGCGGAGATCATCGCGACGCGGGGCGGCCGCTTCACGGCGCTGGCGACACTGCCGCTGAACGACCCGGTGGCATCGGTGGCGGAACTCGAGCGGGCGAGCGGAGAACTCGGGCTTCCGGGGGCGATGCTGTTCAGCAACGTGAACGGAGTGGCCCTCAGCGATACCGCGTACGGGCCGCTGTACGAGCTGGCTGCGGATCGCGAACTGGTGCTGTACATCCACCCGATCCATCCGGTCGGCGTCGAGGCGATGACGGAGTACTGGCTGATGCCGCTTGTCGGTTTCCCGGCGGACACGACGCTGGCGGCGGCCAAGCTCGTGTACAGCGGCGTGGTGGCGAGATACCCGGGCATCCGATGGGTCCTGGCGCACCTTGGCGGCACGATTCCGTACCTGGCGGAACGGCTGGATCGCGGGTTCCACGCGTTCGAGAGCTGTCGTTCGCACAT
>Ga0326597_10014262_pt1 | contig 10417 bp, 8 predicted proteins | sample RVTome_12_FD_203789 | JGI IMG/M metagenome (GOLD analysis project Ga0326597, IMG submission 203789) | Soil microbial communities from uranium-contaminated site in the Upper Colorado River Basin, Wyoming, United States - RVT100D185 | ecosystem: Environmental > Terrestrial > Soil > Contaminated >...
TCTCCGGTCTTCCTCCCCCATTCGGTCCGTGCCATTATTTCCGGGTGCGATCAGCACGACAAAACAGGGAGGACCGTATGCAGGGAATTCTCGTATCGATCATTGCCGTTGCGGCCGCATTGGCAAGTACGATTGGCGCTTACGCGCAATCCTACCCATCGCGGCCGATCACATTGATCGTTGGATTCCCGCCCGGCGGGCCGACCGATATCGTCGCGCGCGTCGTCGGCGAGAAGATGCGGCAGACGCTCGGCCAGCCGGTCATCGTCGAAAACGTCAGCGGCGCGGCGGGGACGGTCGGCGGCGCGCGCGTCGCCAGTGCGGCTCCGGATGGCTATACCCTCAACGTCGGCCAGTGGACGACGCAGGTCGGCGCCGGCGCGATCTATCCGATCAAGTATCACGTGAAGGACAGTTTCGAGCCGATCTCGCTGCTGACGGCGTCCTACCTTTGGATTATCGGCCGCAAGGACCTGCCGGCGCGCAATATGAAGGAACTGGTCGCGCTCGCGAAGGCCAGTCCCGGCAAGCTCACCTCCGCCTCGGTCGGCGCCGGCAGCGCCGGTCACATGTGCCTGGTCGATTTCCAGAACAAGAGCGGCACCAAGTTCCAACACATTCCGTACCGCGGCGGTGCCCCGGCGACGCAGGCCCTTCTCGGCGGGCAGGTCGATACCGCGTGCCTGGAAGCGTCGCAGACCTTGCCACAATACCGGGCCGGCAACCTCAAAATCTACGGGGTCGTCGCCAAGAGCCGCTGGTTCGGCGCACCGGAAGTGCCGACCGCCGCCGAGGCCGGCGTGCCCGATGTCGAATTGACCTTCTGGCACGGCCTGTGGGGACCCAAGGGACTGCCCAAGGACGTCGTCGCCAAGCTCAATGCTGCGGTGAAGACGGCATTTGCCGATCCCGCGGTGAAGGAGCGCTTTGCCAGTCTCGGCCACGTGATTCCGCCGGTCGATCAGCTGAATCCGCAAGCGCTCGCCAAGCACCACCAGGCCGAGATCGACAAGTGGTGGCCGATCATCAAGGCGTCAGGCATCAAGACGCAGCAGTGATCCGGCTTGGTGCGGCCGATCGGGAGCGTGATCCGGGGAGCGAGCCGGATCACGCTCTCGCTGATGCTGTAGCGCGCATGCCGTTGCCGGTCGGTTGCGCGCATCCGATGTGATGGGCGGCGATGATTTATCTCACCGGAACGGACTGGGACGAGTTCGGCCGCCTGGTGATGGCCGTCGGCGCGGCGGCCATGGTGGCCTATCTGCTGCCGGCCATGATGTCGCTGTCGCCGCAATGGGCGCGGCGCATGCAGATCGCGGCAATCGCGTTTCTGACGGTTGCGCTGATCCTGGCCGCCATCGCCACGGTGGCGTGGTTCCTGCGCTAAAGCATGTTCCGATCTATCCCGTTCGTCCCCGCGCAAGCGCATAGGCGCTAAATTAGGCAGCCTCTCGGCTGTCATGGCCCGCGCAGGCGGGCCATCCAGTAACCACAAAGCTGTCCGAGATGGTCAAGCTTTGCCTTTCACTCAGATCCGGGGTTACTGGATCACCCGCCTTCGCGGGTGACGACAACCGAGATATCGTCGAGCGACCTTATGTTAGCGCCTATGCGCGCACGCCGGGATGGCGGCGCCCCGATATGGGGGCTCGTGCCGAAGTTTGCGTCAGCGAGGCTCTTTGGTTTCCACCTGACCCACCACACCGCAGTAGGGGCATTTATTCATGATATTGACGCCTTCCTTGAGCTTGCAATTGGCACACCAGAACGTGTCGCAGGCTTTGCAATGTTTCCAGGTTGCGCCCCACGTGTGACATTTCGGACAGGTTGCCATAATTGAGCCCCCTGACGTAATGGCGACCATCGGCGGCGGAAGCTATGCTCGTTCGCAATTGCCGTCAAAACCTAACTATCGAGCCGTCTTGTCTTTCGGCGCGCCGGTCTGTTCCGCCTCGAAAAATTGGATCAGCCTGACCGCGTCCTTCCCATTGATGGCGCGCGCTTTGAAAGCGCCGGGTCAACGGCACAGGAAATCGGTTTTACGCGCCAGCCTCTACGAGCCGTCGATCACCGCTTACGCAAATGCCCGCATTCAACCGTTGGCACCATGCTCCATCAAAACCGATACCAGGTCCCGAGCAGCATCCCGTTTTCCTGCAAGGCATTGTGGCCGGCGACTGTGGTGAAACCGCCGAACTGCACCGACCATGCCGGCGAGAGGTCGTGCACGATGCTGAGTTGCAGCTTGTGATAGGCGTAGTTGGGAAAGACCGGCGGTCGCGCACTTTCGGCGAACACGTTGAAGGATTGCGCGAGCAGCATCCAGGCCGGCAGCGGCCGCACGCCGAAGGTCACGTCGGCGCGGAATTCGTCCGGTGGCCCGCCGATCCGGAAGCGTTGCGCGAGTTGCAGGTCGGCGAACACCGGCCAGCCGGCGATGCTGCCGCTGGTGCCGAACAGCGCGCGCAGATCCACCTCGGGCTCGGAGTAGCCGATGGCGGCGGGGTTGATCGGTTCGAACACGCCCGGTGCGCGTAGCGTCGCCTGCGCCGACATCACCCAGGATGGGCCGTCGAACAGACGATAGCGGCCGCCGATTTCGAAGTAACCGAAGCCGGTGCGCCGCGCACTGGTGGGCGCGGCGATATCGATGTGCTGGAGCCCCGGCAGCAGCATCACCGTGAAGCGGTCGGTGGCGCCGTACTCCAACAAGCCTTGCAGCTCGACCTTGTTGGTCTGCGGCGTCGCGGTCAGGTTCCCCGCGGGATCGAAGGCGCGGGCGGCATTGCTCCAAGTTCCGATCAGGGCCGCCTGACCCTGACCCTCGCGAAGCGTCCAGGCGCCGGCAAGCGCCAACTCCGGAGCGGTGACGATGACAAGGCCCAGCAGCGGACCGATCCCGGGGCGGGACGACATGATGCAATACTCCACATGTTCCTGATCCGATCCTGTGCCTCCGTGTCCTGCTGCCGACGCCGTTTTTTTGTTGTCAGTGGGATGGATCACACGGCGACCGGCACGATGCGGTCGCCGCCGTTGGCCGCGGTCTTCTGCGCGGTGGCAATGGCGCGTGTCAGGAGTTGCACGCGGTCCGCACCCGAACGAACGCGTCCGCTGGTGACCGCGACGCTGGCGGTGATGTGGTCGGCGGCGGTCGCCTCGGAATTGGGGATGGCGAGCGCGGCGACATCCGCATGCAGCGTCTCGGCCAGATTAAGCGCGGAGTCGGCGCCGAGCTCCGGCAGGACCAGCACGATCAAGCCGTTGGGGTAGGCGGCGGCGAGGACACCGACGGTTGCCGCCGTCTGCTGCACCACTACGGCCACCTGGCTCAGCACGAGCCGTGCGGCGTCGTCGCCGTGCTTGGCGCGCAGCATGTCGAGCCGATCCACCGCCAGCGCGACGACGGATGCCTCTTCGGCGTGGTGCTCGGTGACCGCCGTGAGATAAGCCTCGGCGACCTCGCCGACCAGCAGGCCGGTCACCTGGTCGATCCAGAGCGAGGCGCGGCGGTCGCCCCAGGTGGAGAGGAAGCCGAGCAGCTCGCGTTCGCGCGCCAGGCGCCGCTCCAGCTCCGACTTGAGCTTGAGCGCGGAGCGCACGCGGGCGAGCAGTTCGACGCGGTTGACCGGCTTGGTGATGTAGTCGGTAGCGCCGGCGACGAAGGCGTTGGCCAGGCTGTCCATGTCGCCGAGCGACGTGACCATGATGATCGGGACGTCGACATAGCGCGTATCGTTGCGGATGCGGGCGCAGGCTTCGATGCCGTCGACCTCCGGCATTACGATGTCGAGCAGCATCAGGTCGATCGGCACGGCGGGCGCATTCATCCGGTCGAGATTGAGCTTGGCGAATGCCTCCCTGGCCGAGCCGGCGCTGGTGATATCGCGATAGCCGGCGGTGAACAGCGCCGCCTCGGTGATGTCCCGTGAGTCCTCAGAATCGTCGACGATGAAGATGTTCATGCTGACCTCCGCGGTGGCAGTGGCGCGATCGTAGTTGTCGCGCTGCAAGCGTTGGTGAATTGACCTTGCGTCACCTGCGCGCAAACAATCGCCAACTCTCGTTTTGGTAAACCAGTCGATAGCCGGACGCGCCACGCCAGTAGAGGGCGGGGAACGCCTTGTTGAGCCGGTCCTGCGCGCCGACCGCGGTCTGCGGGTTGGGCACGGCGACGAACGGCGTTTGCAGACGACCGAACAGCAGCGCCAGGGCGAAAGCCTCGTTCGACGGCGGCATCAATCCGCGCGCGCCGCCGCGGCCGAGCACCACTGCGGGTGCGTTGAAGGTGTCGACCAGCACGCCGTCCTTGCCGACGGTCGCTCCGCCGAGGATCAGCGCATCGGCGCGTTCGCGGTCGCCGCCGGTGCCCTCGATCGCCGCGCGGACATGCGCGGCGGTGGCGGGATCGCCGATGGCGATGCCGATACCGCCGCCGATCCAGCCGGCGACAAGCAACGCCGCCACCCGTACGAGATGCTCGCGAGCGACCGGCACGCGTGCGACCACGACGGCGGCAAGCACCGGAGCGGCGACCAGCACCACGGCCGGGTCGCCGAACAGGCCGGTGATGACGGCGACCATGGCGGCGATCACCAGCGCTGCGACCAGCACGGCGGCCGGCACGACCAGCGGCCGGCGGCGGTAGACCTGAACCAGTGCGTAGGGTGCGATGGGTGCGCCCAGCGCCAGCGCGCACAACGTCGACACCCCGGCGGCGATCGCCAGCGTCCCGCCGATCCCGGTGCCGAGCACGCGCGACACGCCCGAGGCCCAGGTGGCGAGGCTTTGCGCCGGCGCGGTGAGGAAACTCCAGCCGCCGCCCGGAAAGACCCAGGCGACATAGACAAATGCGCCGACGCAGAACAGCGTCGGAAACACCAGCGCGACGACAACATTGAGCGCGGAATTCGCGACCAGCGCCGGGCGCACCGCAAACACCAGGAGCGGCGCCATGGCGCAGGCGATCGCCGCCCCGATCGGGTGGGAAAAGGCCAGGCCCAGGAGCGCCAGGCCGACCGCCATCACCTCCGGCGTAGAGCTGCGCGCGCGCAAGTCATAGAGCGCATTCGCCAGCATCGCCAGGAACAGCACCAGGAACATCTCGGCGGGACCGGCCACCGCCGCGCTCAACATGGTCGGATGAAACGCCAGCATCAGCGCGAAACCAGTGGAAATCGCACCGGATAGCCCGGCGTTGCGGAAGGCGAGAAACCAGGCGCCGGCGAGCGAGCCGAGCAGCAGCGCCGCCAACAGCGCCGGAGTCGGCGTGCTCGCCGGCAGGAGAAATTCGAGCAGCGCCGAGGTGAGGAACGGAATGGTCGGATAGCCGGCAAGAATGCGGCCGATCGACACGTCGCCGCCGCCGGCGGTGACCGCGCTTGCCCACAGCGTCAGCGAGTCGTCGGGCATCAGGCCGGAGCGAACGGCGAGCCCGCTCAAGGACAGCACCACGACAATGGCGAGCAGAACGAACGGCGTCGCGGCCAGCACCTGTCTCATGATGACGCGGCTCCGGCGTTGCGCAACTGGCGCGGAATGAAGCGGGAGACGCCGTGCTGGGTCTTCTCCCAGTAGAAGGGATTGCGCAGCAGTTGCCACAGCGCCCGATAGGCGGCGATCGAGATCAGGACCCAATAGCCGAAGGCGGTCAGGCTGTAGGGAATGAGGCCGAGCCAGCCGCGCCGGATCGGCGCCAGCATGCTGAGGTAGATGAAGGCGCCGTTGCCGGCGAGCAGGTTGAACAGGCTGAGGAACAGCAGGAGCTGCGGGAACACCGGGTCGAACCCAGTGGTTAGCAGGACGAGCCAGAGCAGATAGATCGCCCAGAACAATGGATTGAGCAGCCCGGTGAGCACGGTTCCGCCGATAAAGACGATGAAGCCGAGGAACCCCAGCACCCCGGTGGTGCGCAGCAGATGCAGCGGGCGCCGGGTGTGCACCAGGAACGTCTGCATGTAGCCCTTGATCCAGCGCGAGCGCTGGCGAATCCAGTTGCCGGCATGGCAGCTCGCCTCCTCGAACGTCGTGGAATCGACGACGCCGACGCGGTAGCCCTTTTGCGTCAGGCGGATGCCGAGATCGGCGTCTTCGGTGACGTTGAACGGATCCCAGGCGTGCAGCTCTCGCAGCACGTCGATCTTGAAATGGTTCGATGTGCCGCCGAGCGGGATCGGAATGCGAAAGCGCTCCAGGCCCGGAAGCACGTGATCGAACCAGAGCGAGTAGTCGAGCGTGAACATGCGCGACAGCCAGTTCTCGCTCGCGTTGTAGTAGTTCAACCGGCATTGCAGGCACGCCACGTCCGCCGGCGCGCGCCGGAAGGTTGCCACCACCTTGCGCAACTGGTCCGGCTCCGGCCGGTCCTCCGCGTCATAGACGACAAGGTATTCGCCGCGCGCGAACCGCAGCGCGAAGTTGCAGGCCTTCGGTTTGGTCTGCGGCAGCGAAGGCGGCACGCGGATCACCTCGAACACGCCTTCCAGGCCGAGCGTCCGCGCGACCTCGATGGTCTCGTGGTCCTCCGCTTCCAGCACGATCTTGATGTCGAGCTTGCCGAACGGGTAGTCGAGCCGACGCAGCGCGTCGGCAAGGTGCGGCAGCATTTCCGGCTCGCGGAACATCGGCACCAGCACGGTGAACACCGGGAGGTCCTCGTCGCGCAGCGCCCGCGCCGCGATCTCGATCTCATAGTCGCGATCCGCCGAACGGCCGCCACCGAGCGAAACAAGCACGCCCTTGAAGATGAAGTTGCCGAGGTAAAACAGGCTCATCGCGATGTTGAGCCCGATCAGCGCGGCGATCGGCGAAATCGCGAACCACACGAGCATGACGGTGAGCAGGGCATAGCCGAAGATCACCTGACCGGCGGTGAACACCTGCTGGGCGGACATCTGCGGATCGCGCTCGGCGAGGTCGAATACCGAGCGATGCGACAGCGATTCGGCGAACGCGGTCTGCACCGCCCAGACAATGTCGAATTTCGAGGTGACCGCGAACTCGACCGACGTCCCCCAGCGCCGGCGCGCGAACAGCACGGTTTCCGGACCCGGCTCGGCGGTGGCGACGATGATGCGGCCCTCGCGCTTGCGCCAGGGGATGGTCAGGGCCTGCGCGTAGACTTCGGCCTCGCTCGCGTCGAGCAGCGCCATTTCCGGCGGCTCGTCGATCAGATTGACGTACGGCAGTTCGTAATAGATGCCGATTGCCTGATAGTAGGTCGCGGGCTCGACCCAGTTGCGCGCGAGAATGGCATCGCCGAGCCGGACGTTCCACGTCTCGGCGAGGCGGACCGCTTCGTCGTGTTGCGGCAGGGTGAGAACGCGGCGCCCGACCAGCAGATCGCCGAGCGCCCGGTCCGATGCAGACAGCGGCATGGCTACTCGCCCGTCGTGTCGGCCGCGGCCGCGCGCTTGCGGAAGAAGCGCTGCAGGACGAACAGGAATCCGAACGTGGCCAGCAGCCACAGGGCGCCGACGATCCACGAACGGAAGCGGTCGGCCACGGTGAACCACGACACCTGATCCGGATAGGCGATCCGCACCAGCGCGTCGCGCTCGGTCGACATCGCCAGCGCCAGCCCCGCCTTGTCGACAAAGGCGACATTGCCGCGGTCGAGCCGCAGCTCGGCGGGTGTCGGCAAGGTGCCGTCGGCATCGAGCGGCTTGATCCACAGGCCCGGGTGGCCGCCGGCATCGACGATCTGCGCGACCGCGCCGGTGCCGAACCCGCCGAGATCGAGCAGAACGCGGCCGGATCGGTCGGTGACGGCAACCCGCCCGCGGTCGAATTTCACGTGTGGCTTGGCGCCGGCCGGCGGGCGATGGCCGATCGCCAGGAACGGCGCCGTCGGCGCCGGTGCCGATCCCGCCTCGACGAATTTCACCGCAACCGCCGCCGATTCCGGCGTCAGTGCGGACAGCACGTCGGCGGTGAGGCCCATCACTTGCGATGGCCGCTCCGCCGACAGGGACGGAATGTGCACCTCGATGCCGTTGGCCCAGCGGGCGGGCAGATCGTGAAAATCGTCCGCGGCATTTGCCGGCGCCAGCACGATGGCGCTCGAACCCAGGATGTGCGCCGGATAGCCCTGCGGCTCGAAGCGGCAGTCGCCCTGGGCGCTGCGCCGCTGCACCAGGATGCGGAGGTTGCCGTTGATGCCGAACAGGCCTTCGGGCAGCGCGAGATCGAAGTGCGTCGGCTCCCCGGTGCCGGCAACCTTGCTCGCGAGCATCCGTTCGTTGATGTAGACGCTGGCCACGGCCTTCTCGCCGGTACCGTCGGGGGCAACCATCACATCAAGCAACAGCCGTATCGGCTGGGTTCCCGGCGGCAGCATCCGTCCATCGATGGTGGTCTTGAGCTCAGCGCGGCCGAACACGGCGGCCTGGGGCAGTTCGATGCCGAGCTGGTCGAAGCTGACTTGTTCGGTCGGCAACCGGCGCAGCACGCTGTCGCCGACGGTGGCGGCGGGAAGGCCGCGCGTCGCCGCGACGGTGGGGCGGCCGATGAGCCGGCCCGCGCGCACCGCGTTCTGGTCGGCGACCACCAGCACCGGCGCGCCGCCGATCTTGACCGAGGCGAGAGTCCCGAAGCTCGGCCCGGCGCCTGCGACCTTGATCGGCCACGTCTCGATTTGAGCGGACACGTCTTCGTAGGAGCCGATGACGACGACGCCGCGCACCCAGCGCTGCTCGCTGGGTTTGGCAAGGAACGGCAGCGTCTCGTGGCCGTAATGGAAGCCGATGCGGCGGCCGGTGGCGGCGAGCGCGCGAGCAACCGTCAGCGCCGTGGCAATCTCGGCCGCGCTGAGACGGCGCGCCGGCAGGGCAATGGTGACGTCGCGCGGCAGCAACGCCGCCGTGGTCGCCACATCCGGTCCGGCGTTGCCGAAGTCGATACCGATCTCCAATGCGGTCTCCGGCCGGATCGTCAAGCTGTCGCCGACGTAGCGGACATCGATGCAGCGGTCCGGCGTCGCGGCGCCGGAATACTGGAAGGTCAGCTTGAGGAATCCTTCGCGCGCCTTGACGCCGGCGAGCGGTATGCGCACGGCGCGCTCGCCCTTGCCGTCCAGCGCGATCGCGGCCGCGCTGCGGTCATTGATCAGGATCTCGACGCTGCGACGCGCCTCATGCGCGCTGATGTCGTCGATGGTCAGGATCAGCTCGCGCGCCGAGATGTCCGGCCCCTGCGGCAAGGGGACAAAGACGTCGCGCCGGCCGCCAAGATTGGCGAAGCGGATGCCGTCCTTGAAGCCGATGTCGCCGAGGGTGATCGACGACAGCAGCATTCCCGGCGCAAGCCGTTGCGGTCCGGCGGCGGACGCGGCCGGTCGGGCCGGCGCCGATGCCGCCTGCGGGTGCGATGGCGCCGCTGCCCTGGCGGCGGGCTGGACCACGGCGTGATGCTGTGTCGGGCGTTGCCGCGGCACCGCCGTCGGCGGTTGCCGGGTTCGCGTCTGCGCAATGGCCTCGGTCGCCACCAGCGACAAAGCGGTGCAGGCAAGCAGAATTGGTCGGACTCGAACGCCCATGACGCTTTACTCCCATACAAATCCATGTGCGGCGCTGTCGGCGCGGGCGGCATTGCAAAGGTCCTCGAGGCCGGCGCGCAGGCCGGCGATTTCCTCAGCCGTCAGGCCGCGCTGCGTGCGGCAAGGCTCGAGCAGAATCCGCTCCATCGTGCGGGCGGCGCGGCCGGTGGCATCGAAGCCGACGGTCGGTCCGATCCCGCACAACTCGTGAATGCAGCGATGCGTGGTGGCGACGGCTTCGGCGACGCCGGGAGCATCGCCGACAAGCGTCGGCAGGGCGGCTTCGGTGTCGCTGATGCGCGTGACAAGCTTGGCGGCGAAGCGCTTGCGGATGATCGCAAGCCGCTCGGCAAATTGGTCGGGTTCCACAGGCAATCCCCCTTGCAGGCGGCAGGAGGGTTGCAGCTGCGGGTTAAAATCTTCTGTGCAATCTAAAATATTGTGTAAGTATTACCATGTATATATTTTTGAGCGACAATAGATTGGCGCCGAAATTCGGCGATAAATTGGAAAATGGAGCAGGGATACGTAGTTATACCAGATACGTATTCATACCGGCCTCCGCCGCCGTCGCGCCCTGCAGGGCGCCCGTCGTTCACGCGCTCATGCCGCCGTCCAGCATCAGCGTCGCGCCGGTGGTGAAACTGGAATCGTCGGAAGCGAGATACAGCACCGTGCGGGCGATCTCGTCCGGCCGGCCATGCCGGCCGAGCGGAATCGTCTCGTTGAGGTAGGCGGTGGCGTCCACATCGATCTTGCCCCACCGGGCTACCGTCGCCGCGACGAAATTGCGCACGTCTGCGGCACGCGTGACATCGCCGGCGATGGCGGCGGCGCTGCCGTCCCCCAATTGTGCTGCCGCCTTGTCCGGACCGGCGGGTT
>Ga0326597_10014263_pt1 | contig 10417 bp, 7 predicted proteins | sample RVTome_12_FD_203789 | JGI IMG/M metagenome (GOLD analysis project Ga0326597, IMG submission 203789) | Soil microbial communities from uranium-contaminated site in the Upper Colorado River Basin, Wyoming, United States - RVT100D185 | ecosystem: Environmental > Terrestrial > Soil > Contaminated >...
CGGACGCACGCGCAAGCGCGACGAGCTCATCGTCGGTTGTGTCGGGCGGCACATGTAGTCGCTCGCGCACGCGCCCGTTCACCTGGACGACGACCTCGATGGTGTCCACCTCGAGCAGCGTAGGATCGGCAACCGGCCACGGCGTCTCCCACAGCCGTTCGTGGCCCAGGCGCTCCCACAGCTCTTCGGCAACGTGCGGGGCATACGGCTGGACGAGCGACACGACTGTTTCGGCCGCGAACCGCGAGTCGGGACCGTCCGGTTCGCGCGACAGCTGGTTGACGAGCTCCATGACCGCCGCAATGGCCGTGTTGAACGCAAAGCGGCGGCCGACGTCGTCCGAGACTTTCGCGATCGTCCGGTGTGCCTTCCGGGCGAGCGGCCCGCCGGACGGCGAGCCTCCGACGGCGGGCGCGGTCTCGGCGGCCACGGTGACGACCCTCCAGAGCCGCCGGACGAACCGCGTCATGGCCTCGACGCTCGACTCGGTCCACTCCATGTCCTGGTCGGCGGGCCCGAGGAACAGGATGTTCAGACGGCAGGCGTCGGCTCCGTAGCGCTCGACGAAGTCGTCCGGCCCCACGATGTTGCCGGCGCGCTTCGACATCTTGACGTTCCCGAACGTCACCCAGCCGTTGGAGAAGAACTGCGCGAACGGCTCGCGGAAGCCGAGCATGCCTAGGTCGTTCAGCACCTTGACCCAGAACCGCGCATAGATCATGTGCATGGTCGCGTGGTCGACTCCGCCGATGTACAGGTCGACGGGATTCCAGTAGTCGACCGGTGCGCGATCGAACGGCGCTCGGTCGTTCTGCACGTCGCAGTAGCGCAGGAAGTACCAGGATGAGTCGACGAACGTGTCCATCGTCTCGGTCTCGCGCCTCGCGGGCCCGGAGCACGCCGGACACGGCACGTTCACCCAGTCCTCGGCCTGAGCGAGCGGGGGCACGCCCTTCGGCTTGTAGTCCTCGATCTCCGGCAGCACGACCGGCAGCTCGTCGTCCGGGACCGGGACGATCCCGCACGCGTCGCAGTAAACGATGGGAATCGGGCAGCCCCAGTAGCGCTGCCGCGAGAAGCCCCAGTCCCTGAGGCGATAGTTGATGGTGGGCCGTCCGCGCCTCTCGGCGGCCAGCTTCTCGACGATCGCGCGACCGCCCTCGGGAGCCGGCTGGCCGTCGAACTCGGCCGAGTTGACGAGCACCTCGCCCTCGGCGTGCTCCACGTACGCGACGCTCTCGTCCACCTCACCGTCCGGCGGACGCACGACCTGGCGGATCGGCAGGTCGAACGCCGTCGCGAAGTCGAAGTCGCGCTGGTCGTGCGCAGGGACGGCCATGATCGCGCCCGTTCCGTAGTCGGTGAGGACGTAGTCGGCGACGTAGATCGGTAGCCGCTCCCCGTTCACGGGGTTGACGGCGTGGAGGCCGGTGAAGACCCCCGTCTTCTCGATTGCCGCCGCGCGCTCCTTGGTCTTCTTCGCCCCGGCCCGACGCACGTAGGCGGCGACCTCGTCGGAGTCGATCCGCGCGACGAGCTCGTGCTCGGGCGCGAGGACGAAGAACGTCGCGCCGTACAACGTGTCGGGACGGGTCGTGAAGACAGCGATGTCCGCCTCGAGCTCCTCGATCCGGAACAGGATCTCGGCGCCTTCCGAGCGGCCGATCCAGTTGCGCTGGCGCGCCTTGATCGACTCCGGCCAGTCCACCGTGTCCAGGTCGTCCAGTAGCGCCTGCGCGTAGTTCGTGATGCGGAAGAACCACTGCTCCATGAGCCGCGACTCGACCTCCGCGCCACATCGCTCACAGCGGCCGTCCGGCAGTACCTGCTCGTTCGCGAGCACCGTCTGGTCGTTCGGGCACCACTTGACGGGCGCGCCCTTGCGGTAGGCAAGGCCGCGCTCGAGGAACTTCAGGAACTGCCACTGCTGCCAGCGGTAGTACGCCGGATCGTGGGTCGTGAGCGAGCGCGACCAGTCGTAGGCCCACCCGACCCGGCGCATCGAACGCGTGATGTGAGCGATGTTCCGCTCCGTGCTCTCGCGCGGGTGGGCGCCCTCGGCGATCGCAGCGTTCTCGGCGGGCAAGCCGAACGAGTCGAACCCCTGCGGGTGGAGCACGTGCATGCCGTTCCGCGCGCGGAAGCGCGTGACGACGTCCCCGAGCGTGTAGAGGAGCATGTGCCCCATGTGGAGCTCGCCCGACGGGTACGGGAGCATCTCGAGGACGTAGCTCTTAGGAGCGCCGACGTCATCTGCAGAGGCAGGATTGGCGACCTGGAACGCGCGCGCTTCGCGCCAGATGCGCTGCCACTTCTCCTCGATCGCCTGTGGTTCGTACTTGTCCATCGCTGGTCTCATTCGGCTGTATTCATTCATGTGGGGGGACAAAAAAAGCCTCTCGCGGGAGAGGCTCCAGGAGAACGCTCGCGGATCTTGCCGCGCCCGTTCTCTGCTCTACGGAAGAAGCTGCTCCATGGGCAGGAAAGGGTAACAGGCAGAATCGCCGGATGCTCGAGCTCTTCCCGGACTCCGCTCGCATCGACCACGGCGAGCTCGTGCTCGGAGGGATGCCCGCGTCGGAGCTCGCCGACGGCTTCGGGACGCCTCTCGTCGTGTACTGCGAAGGCACGCTTCGGGCGCGCGCACAGGAGATCCGAGAGGCGGTTCCGGACGTGCGAGTCTTCTACGGCTCGAAAGCGTTCCCGAACGTCGCCGTCCTCAGGCTGTTCGCGGAGGAGGGCATCGGCGCGGACGTCTCGACCCTCGGCGAGCTCGCGTTCGCGCGCGCCGCCGGGATCGCGGGCGAACACCTGGTCGTGCACGGAAACGCAAAGTCGGACGAGGAGCTGCGCGCGGCCGCCGAGGCCGGGGCGACGGTCGTACTCGACGCGGAGGACGATGTCGACCGGGCGGCGTCCGCCGGCGTCGGCCGCGTGCTAGTTCGCGTCACGCTCGGGGTCGAGGCGGACACGCACGAAGCGATCCGGACGGGGCACCACGGCTCGAAGTTCGGGCTTCCGCCGGATCTCGCGCTACGAGCGGTCGAACGTGCTCGCGAGCACGGCCTCGATGTCGCCGGGCTCCACGTGCACGTCGGCTCCCAGCTCGCGGACACCGCCGCCCACGAGGAGACGATCGCGCTCCTCGCCGTCTTCGCCGCGCGCTGCCGCGACGAGCTCGGTTGGATCCCGGGCGTCGTAAACGTCGGTGGAGGGTTCGCCGTTCGCCATGTGCTCGACGAGCCCGACGCGCCGCTCGGCCGGCTCTCTCGTGACGTCGCCCAGGCCGTCTCGAGGGCTTGGGACGAACACGATCTCCCAGCGCCTCGACTCGCCCTCGAGCCCGGTCGCGCGCTTGTCGGTCGCGCCGGCGTGACCGTGTATCGCGTGCGTACCGTCAAGCGGCTCGACGGCGTGACCTGGGTCGCCGTCGACGGAGGCATGTCCGACAACCCGCGACCTGAGCTGTACCGCGCCCAGTACACCGCGCTCGCAGCCACTCGCGCCGACCAGCCTTCCACCGAGGCGGTGAGCATCGCCGGCCTTCACTGCGAGTCGGGCGATGTGCTGATCGACGACGTCCTGCTGCCTCCGCCGCGGGTCGGAGATCTGCTTGCCGTACCGGCGACGGGCGCCTACACGCTGGCGATGAGCTCCAACTACAACGCAACGCCCAGGCCGGCGGCCGTACTTGTCGCCGGCGGCGAGGCCCGCGTGATCCGCCGCCGCGAGACCATTGACGACCTGCTCGCGGGCGAGAGTGTGTCGGTCTGAGCTCGGTCAGGGCACGATCTCCACGATGTCGCCGTCGGCGACGATGTGTGCACGACCGACACGCTGCCCGTCGAAGCGTGCGGAAGGTCCCCAGATGCGGGCGGCGTGGAAGCTCGACGCCAGCTCGTGGTGGATCGCGTGCGCCACGTCCTCGACGGTCGCTCCGGGCTGGAGCGCAAGCGGCTCGTCATCCACATCCCCTCCGTGGCGTAGATAGACGCGCAGGAGCCCGAGCAGACGCCAGACTGCCTCGCGAAGCCTGTCGAGACTCGAGTCGTCGAGAACCGACACGGACACCACGTCGAGATGGGGGAACGCGGCCGCGAGACGCGCGACGTCCCCTTCCTCCGCCTCGTCGACCTTCGTGGCCGCCAGCAGCGCCGGCAGCTCGATACCCGCCGCCTTGACCTCGCCTTGCAGGCCGGTCAAGACGCCGGGGGACGTCGAAGCGACGTGGCAGTAGACGATCGCGTCTGCGTTCCGGAGCACGCCGAGCAGCGCACGACCGCCTCCCCGGTCCCCGGCGGCTCCCTCGAGCAGCCCCGGAATCTCGACCAGCTGGACATGCACACCGCCGATTCGCGTCACCGCTGCAACAGGACGTGTCGTCGTGAACGCGTAGTCGCCGGTCTTGATCTGAATCTGCGAGAGCGCCTGCAGGAGCGACGACTTCCCGGCGTTGGGCGGCCCGACGAGCGCGACCTGCGCCGCGCCTTCTCGACGAACCGCGATCGAGTCGCGATGGATGACCTTCGTGCGGACGCGCGTTCGCTCGATCTCGTTGCTGAGCCATTTCCGGATGTCGGCGTACGGCCCGCTCCGGTAATCGGGCAGCTCGTCGAGCAGCGTGCGCAGGATGCGGACGCGCTCGGTCCCCTCTGCGCCGATCAGCCGGCGCTTGGCTACCTGGACGAACGTGCGATGCGGCATCGGCATCGCTCCATCTCCTCTCCGTCATGCAGGACAGCGCACCGAGGGCCCGCTCACGCGGTTCCGCGGATAGCGTCCTGTCCTGCCGCTTCCCTGGACGCGTGAGCCGGAAGCGGCGGACTAGCCGTTCTTGTTGGAGATGGTCGCGCGCCAAGCACTCTCGCGCGCCGGGCCGATCCCGTCGGTCATGTCGGGGCGAGCCTAGCAACCGGCCCGCGAGTGCCGGAACGGGATAGAAGCGTGCCCGGAAACCGCAACGCCCGTGTCATCCGCCGCCGCGAAACGATTGACGAACCTCCGCGAGCCTCGAGTGATCCCTGGCCTATGTGGACACTTTCGGGATCCATGACGGTACACTACGATCGTGGTCGTGAGAGTCGGCGTCCGAGATCTTCGCGAGAACCTCCGCTCGTGGCTGGATAGGGTGAAGGCCGGTGACGAACTCATCGTCACCGAGCGAGGTCGCGCCGTCGCGCAGTTGAAGGCCCTCGACCCTCCAAGGAGCAAGCTCGAGGAGCTGATCGAACTCGGCATCGTCCGGCCGGCAACCGGGCCGAAGCTCCGGATCGACGTATCGAGCCTTCCCGAGCTGACCCCAGGGCCGACGCTTTCGGACATCGTCATCGAACAGCGCCGCGGTAGCCGCTGAAGATCTACCTGGAGACCTCGGCGTTCGTGAAGCTGCTCATCCGCGAAGTTGGCTCAGTCGAGACCGGCGCGATTGTTCACCAGTCCGACGAGCACTTCGCGTCGAGCATCGGCTATGTGGAGGCTCGGTCCGCCATCGGCGCGGCGGCTCGATCGGGACGCGTCGGACGTGCCCGCCAGGATCAGTCTCGCTCCGAGCTTGAGCGAATCTGGCGAGGGGTGGACGTCATCCAACTCGACGATCGGCTCGTGCAGAGCGCTGGCGACGTATCAGAAGATCGGCGGTTGCGAGCGGGCGACGCCATTCATCTGACTTCCGCGCTAGTGGTCGACGAACCTGAGCTCGTCTTCGTCACCTGGGATCAGGAGCTCGCCCGTGCCGCGCGCGAAGCTGGGCTCGCGGTCGCGCCCTGATTCAACGGGCTCGGGCGCCGACCAAGCCAGGCCGGACGAGACGGGGCGGGGCGACGAGGCCGGCGTCCTTCACGGGCGGGTTCAGCGGCTCGCGCAGCGACTCGGCGCCGAAGGAGGTTCGCACGCGCTCCTCCGGCGGGTCCTCATAAAGCGTCGTTCGCTGGCGCGGAATGCGGCCGGCCGAGCGGATGAGCTCCTCCATGCGCTCGGGGGGCATCTCCTGCCCGTACTCGGCGCCCGCGGAGCGCGAGATCGACTCGTTCATGAGCGTGCCGCCGAGGTCGTTGACCCCCGCCTGCAGCGCCTGCCGCGTCCCGTCGGGGCCGAGCTTCACCCAGGAGGCCTGGATGTTCGTGATCTCCGGGTGCAGCGCGAGCCTGGCCACCGCATGGACGAGGAGCGTCTCGCGGAAGGTCGGCCCGCGGCGCGCACGGCCCTGCAAATACATGGGCGCCTCCATCGGCACGAACGGAAGCGGCACGAACTCCGTGAACCCGCCCGAGCGGCGCTGCTGCTCACGCGCACGCAAGAGGTGGCGCGCCCAGCTTCGCGGCGTGTCGGCATGGCCGAACATGAGCGTCACGTTCGACCGGAGCCCGACGCGGTGCGCGGCCTCGTGCACGGCCAGCCACTGCGCGGTCGTCACCTTGTCGGGACAGATGATCCGGCGTACCTCGTCGTCGAGGACCTCGGCCGCGGTGCCCGGCAACGAGCCGAGTCCCAAGTCGCGCAGGCGAGCGAGGTACTCCCCGAGCGAGAGCCCGAGCGTCGCCGCCCCTTGCCAAACCTCGAGCGCCGAGAAGGCGTGCACGTGGATCTCGGGCACGGCGCCCTTGATCGCGCGCACGACGTCCGCGTAGTAGTCACCCGTGAACGCAGGATGGATCCCGCCCTGGAGGCAAACCTCCGTCGCGCCGCGCTCCCACGCTTCCTCCGTGCGCCGCACGATCTCCTCGAGAGGGACGAGGTAGGGTGCCCCGCGCAGGTTCGCCGCGAGCTTTCCCTTCGAGAACGCACAGAAGCCGCAGCGGAAGTAGCAGACGTTCGTGTACTGGATGTTCCGGGTGACGACGTATGTGACGTCGTCACCGCAGACCTCGCGGCGAAGGTGATCTGCAGCCGCCACGACGCGCCCGGCCTCCCTCCCGCGCGCGCCGAGCAGCCGCGTGATCTCCTCCTCGCCGAGCTCCTCGCCCGCGAGCTCGACGGGAATTGCATTGCGCTGGACGAGGAAGGGAACCGCGCCGGGCTCACCCGGGGCCCATTCGTCGTCGCGCGCGAGCCCGCTCGCGTCGGCTGCGCGGCGTACGACGGGCGCGACGACCGGATCGACCCAGCGATCGAGGTCGGCGACGTACTCGGGATAGAGCGGGAGGCGCGGCGCGAGCTCGAGTCCGCGGCTGCGCGTCGCCTCCGCGAGCTGCTCGATCTCCGGCCACGGAGCCTCGGGATTGACGTGGTCGATCGTCACCGGCGAGACGCCGCCCCAGTCGTCGATCCCCGCGTCGAGCAACAGTGGGAAGTCGTCGAACGCGAGGTTCGGCGGCGCCTGTACGTGCCATGACGGGCCAAGCAGGATGCGCGCCACCGCGATCGTCCAGAGGTGGTCGTCGAGCGTCGGCTCGGGGTGCGACGCCATGCGGGTCCCCGGCTTCGCGCGAAAGTTCTGGACGATGACCTCCTGCACGTGCCCGTGCTCCTCGCCGAGCGCCTTGAGCGCGAGCAGCGCGTCGATCCGCTCCTCCCGCGTCTCGCCGATCCCGATCAGGATCCCGCTCGTGAACGGGATCGCGAGCTCGCCGGCGAGCCTGATCGTCTCCAGCCGGCGAGCCGGGAGCTTGTCCGGCGAGGCCCAGTGGGGGCCGCCCTTGGCACCGAGTCGCTCGACGGTCGTCTCGAGCATGATCCCCATCGAGGCCGAGACCGGCCGAAGCGCCTCGAGCTCCACACGGCTCATAACGCCGGGGTTGAGATGCGGCAAGAGGCCCGTCTCCTGGAGCACGAGCCGGGCGCATCGTTCGAGGTACTCGAGCGTCGTCTCGCAGCCGAGCGCCCGGAGTTCGTCGCGGGCAACCTTGTAGCGAAGCTCGGGCTTGTCTCCAAGCGTGAAGAGCGCCTCGCGACACCCGGCGGCAGCGCCCGCCCGAGCGATCGCGAGCACCTCGTCCTCGGTCATGTAGGCCCGCTCGCCACGCCTCGGCGGCCGCGCGAACGTGCAGTAGCCGCACACGTCGCGACACAAGGTCGTGAGCGGGATGAAGACCTTGGGCGAGTACGTGACGAGCGGCCCGGGGCGCATCCGGCGTGCCTCGGCGAGGAGCTTCTCGAGCGGGGCCGCGACGAGCTCGCGGAGATCTTGCGTGTCGGCGGCAGTACTCACCTATTCGGCGAGCATACGTTCAGACACGCAACGTGGCCGCCCACAGGGCCAATACATCGGCGAGAAACACGACTCCCAACCCAAAGCCAAGCCACGGCACCTCTTCGAAGATTGGGAACCCTACGACGATCCCAAGTGCCGTGACTGCAACGGCGCATGAAGCCTGAATCAGCACCGCGCCAATCGTCCCCCTTCTCGAGCCGATCGCGAGCCCAACAACTGCGCCCAGGGTCGCGGCTAGCCCCACGAGGGCTACGGCGAAGAACACCCCGTCGATCTGCGTGGGCACATGCGTGTCCGTGCCTGCTGTGACCAACGCGCCGATAAGAACGAGAGGTGCGGCATCCGGGACGATGACGAGCATCGCGACGAGCGCCAGAACTCGCTGTGGACTGCGCGGCATCGGAGTCCTGCCGGACACGGGGATGGCGAGCTAGTTGCGCTTCGAGACCCAGAGCCCGCCGAACGGCACCCAGCGGCCCTTCGTCCAGCGCTGGAGCTGCCCTTGCTGGATCGGGAAGTTGTCGCCCTTTCCGGTCTTCACCGAGATCCCGGGGAGTAGGAACGGGTTGCCCGCGCTCGTCATCGACCGCGCTCTCGCCATCAGCCCGGCACGTGTCGGGTTCGCTCCCAGCCGCTTCAGCAGCCCGACCGTCTCGTACGCGACCGCCATGCCGTAGACGTGGTAGACGTCGTTGATGTTCTCGCCGTCGGCGTACTTCCCCATCAAGGCGCGGTATTGCTTCATCCCGGGATCCTTGTTCCAGCGCGGATCGGTCGGGTCTTTCAAGACCGTGGTCGAGATCGTCCCCTCGACCGCCTTGTTCTTCCCGCCCTCGGAAGCGAGCACCATGATGTTCGAGGTGCCCGACACGGCGTTGTTGATGACGAGCGGCTTCCATCCGAGCCGGTTCGCGAAGACATAGGCCTGGATGGCGAAGGTCGGCGTTGCGAAGACGGCGAGGACGTTCGCGCCCGAGGCCTTGAGCTTGGCGATCTGGGAGCCGACGTCGGGCGAGGTCACCTGGTACGGCTCGGCGGCGACCACCTTGGAGCCCGAGCGTCCGAGGCCTCGCTTCAAGCCGCCGAGTAGATCCTTCCCGTAGTCGTCGTTCTGGAAGAGGACGGCGATCTTCGCCTTCTTCTGCGTCTTCGCCACGTACTGCCCGTAGACGAAACCCTCGGCTGCGTAGCTCGGCTGGAAACCGATCGTCCACGGGTATTGCGCGGCATCGCGTCCCCACGTGGTCGCGCCCGAGGCAGCGAAGAGGTGCGGAACCTTGGCCTGGTTGAGGTAGGACCGGATCGCGAGATTGGCTTCGGTGCCGAGTGTGTTGAAGACGGCGAAGACCTTGTCCTGCTCGACGAGTCGACGCACGACCTGCACGGTTTGCGCCGGGTTGTAGCCGTCGTCGACGATCCGGTACTCGATCTTCCGCTTCAAGACGCCGCCCTTGTCGTTGATCGAGTCGAAGTACGCCCTAGCCCCCGTCGCGACGGACGAGTAGGCGGCCGCCGGGCCGGTGAGCGGGGAGGTCCCGCCAACAAGGATCGTCGTGGGACTGACGCCCGGGTCCGCCGCCGAGCCCGCAAAGGCGACGGGCAGCGCGGCGAAGAGCGCAATGGCCAACGCGATCACAAGTGCGGACGGTCGTCTCATCGTCTGCGCCTCCTTCGTAGGTGCACTACTTCGCACGAGAGTAGCGGCGACTCGAGACCAGCTGCCCGATTCGTCGGAAGAGACCGCCGACACCGTTCGGGATGACGAACATCAGCAGGATGAGAACGATGCCGTAGACCATTGCGGGGCCACCCGGCTTCTGCGTCTCCTCGATGATCCGGTTCGGCAGGAGCGAGCCCAGGTCCTGCCCCTGCGCCCAGAGCGGAAGGAACGCAATGAAGATCGCCCCGAAGACGAGCCCGGAGAGGCCGCCGAGGCCCCCGACGACAATCCCGACGAGGAGGTAGATCGAGAGCGCGACCGGGAACGCGTCTGGATTGACGAACGCGCTCGCGATCGCGAACAGACCGCCCGCCACACCCGCGTACGCCGCGCTGATCCCGAACGCGAGCGTCTTGTAGCGCGCAAGGCTCACACCGGACGAGACGGCGGCGGTCTCGCTGTCCCGCACGGCACGGAACGCCCGACCGGTCCTCCCGCGGAGGATGAGCCACGCGACGACGAACGCGACAAGCGCGATCGACCACGCCAGGTAGTACATCCAATCGTTCGGGCTCAGCGAGCGGCCGAGGATCTCGACGTTCGAGATC
>Ga0326597_10014264_pt1 | contig 10417 bp, 8 predicted proteins | sample RVTome_12_FD_203789 | JGI IMG/M metagenome (GOLD analysis project Ga0326597, IMG submission 203789) | Soil microbial communities from uranium-contaminated site in the Upper Colorado River Basin, Wyoming, United States - RVT100D185 | ecosystem: Environmental > Terrestrial > Soil > Contaminated >...
GGTTCCGCGAGCACTTCGCTGTCCTCGTGGAGTTCTTTCGCGAGCACGGCGAGATCAACTTCTGCAAGGTTCATCTCGAACTGCCCCTGGTCTGCCTTTGCCAGAACCAGCAGGTTGTCGATGATCGAGGTCATGCGGAGGATCTCCTCGAGCGAGCTGGCAAGGACGCGGCGGTATTCTTCCGGCGTCTTCGTGGTGCGCAATGAAAGCTCAATCTCTCCGCGCATAATGGTCAGCGGAGTACGGAGCTCATGGGATGCATCGGCGGAGAACTGTCGCACCTGGGCAAACGACTCGCGAAGTCTGCGCACCATATCGTTGATGGTCGTGGTCAGACGGCCGATCTCGTCCCTCGCGTTGTGGACGGGTATGGTCTGGTCGAGGTTCTCCGCAGTGATGCGCCGCGCGCGCGTGGTGACATCGTGCACCGGCTTGAGTGACTTGTTGGCAAGATAGAGTCCGCCGAAGACAGATACCCCCAGCGCGATCGGAACGAGGATGAGGAAGATGGAGAACATGCCCTCCAGAGCTGCACTGAGCTCCGCAAGCGGGTAGCCAACAACAATGGTGAAGTTCTTGTCGCGCGTGACTGCCGTGCGCACGGCCTCTCCGTGCAGTAGCGTGGTCGTGAGGAGTGTGGAGTTGAGCTCAAGGGAGTCCGCTATGCTCAGGCTGTCAGGTCCGAGGCTGTACGAGCGGTAGATGATCGAGCCGCGACGGTCGGCGACCTGGATGTAGGTTTTCTTCGGGCTGAGCAGTGTATGTTCGAATATCTGGTTCCAGATCTCGTCCGCTTCCTGCGCGGTGGTATCGCTTGCCAGTGTATCGGCGACGATGGGTCGGGGCTTGGGTTTCGTCCTCAGCATTGCATCGATGGACCGCTTGCTCGGCTTCACCTTGCTGGCCTGCGGCTGGATGAAGTCCCTCACCCAGCGAACTTCGTTGCCGAGAGAGATATCGAGGTTGGAGGAGAGGGTGTCGCGCGTGTAGTAGTAGGCGATTGTGCCGAATGCGACGAGCGTCGACAGCACGAGGAGTGTGTACCAGAATGTCAGCCGTGCACGGATCGATTGGATGATCTGCGGCATCCGTTCAGCCTTCCTTCATGACATATCCCACTCCGCGCACGGTGTGGATGAGCTTCGTGTCCGCTCCGCCATCGATCTTGTTCCTGAGGTGGTTGACGTACACGTCGATGATGTTCGTGCCCGTGTCGAAGTTGTAGTCCCAGATGTGCTCGGAAATGACCGTCCTGCTGAGCACGCGCTCCTTGTTGCGGAGAAAATATTCCAGCAGAGCGTACTCCTTTGCTGTCAGGTCGATCATGCGGCTGTCCCGTTTTGCCTTGTGTGAGACGGTGTCAAGCTCCAGGTCGGCGATGGAGAGCACCGTGGATTTTTCCTGGGCGCCCCGGCGCAACAGTGAGCGGACACGCGCAAGCAATTCGGCAAACGCAAACGGCTTCGTCAGGTAGTCGTCAGCGCCGCTGTCGAGGCCCGCAACCTTGTCTTCCGTGGTGGTCTTCGCGGTGAGCATCAGTGTGGGTGTGGGGATCTTCCTGGTCCGCAACGCTCGGATGACTTCGAGTCCACTCAACCTCGGCAGCATCACATCGAGGATGATCAGGTCATAGCTTTCGGACTCTGCCATCTGCAGCGCCTTCTCTCCGTCGTGCGCGACATCGGCCGCATATCGCTCTTCTTCAAGCCCCTGCTTGATGAACTGGGCGACTTTCTTTTCGTCTTCGACAACAAGAATACGCATGGCGAGAACCCCCATGTTGGAAACGGTGTGTGGTACCATAATATATGCAGGCTCACACCTCACCCGGATTAACCAAAAATTAAACCTTTTTAAGAAGAGTTGCAAAAGCCTGCATTGGATTCTGTCGGGATTTTGTCTATATTTTCACCGTTTCTACTCCCCATCAAGAGATCAATGAAAGCCCTTCTTCCGCTCTGCGCCGCTCTCTTCTCCGGCTGCATTCAGACGATTGCCATCAGGGCTGTCGGCAATATTGTTGATGAGGGGTTCGGTGCCATTGCTGGGGAACAGGACCTCGCCTTCGCCGAACAGGCGCTCCCGGCAAACCTCAAGCTGCTCGAAGTGATGTTGAAGGGCGACCCCGACAACGAACGCATCCTACTCCTCTTGAGCGAAGGATACAGCAGCTACGCACTGGGCTTCGTCGAGGACAAGGACGTCGAACGTGCGCGTATGTTCTACCTGAGAGGAAAAGAGTTCGGCATGCGGGTGCTTCAGCAGGACCCGTGGCTGGCTCAGGCATTGAGGGGTTCTCCTGAAGACCTGAAGACAGAACTTGGACGACGCGGCAGAGACGACGTGCGGGCTGTGTTCTGGACGGCATTTGGCCTGGGCAGCTACATCAATCTCTCCCTCACTGATCCCGATGCGCTCATTGAACTTCCCCGGGCCGAGGCGATGATGCGGTTCGTCGCGTCCACCGATTCATCGTTCTACTACGGCGGCGCGTATCTGTTTCTGGGAACGCTGTACGGAAGCAGGCCACGGATTCTCGGCGGTGATGCCGATCTGTCCCGTCAGTATTTTGAAAAAGCGCTGGCTATCAACAGAGGCAAGTTCCTCATGACCCACGTGTACTATGCGCGGTCGTACGCTGTACAAACGTTGAACGAGAGTCTCTTCGACGATCTGCTCCGCAAGGTGGACGAGGCCACGCTGGAAATCTTGCCGGAGTTCCGTCTCGCCAATGCGATCGCCAAGCAGAAAGCGAAAAGCCTGTTGTCGCGGAAAGCCAAGTTATTCTGATGTTCTGGCGGTGAACTTTTCGCTCTGCGGTGTGGTTAAATCACAGAAACACCCCGGACTATTTTGAATTGGAGGATGGTAAGTGTGAACACTATAATAAGGCGTTACACTTCAATGATTGTTTTCCTGTTGGTGTGTGTCTTCGGCATGACGGCACAGGGTCAGGAGTTTACCATTAAGTTTGCCACGCTTGCTCCGGAAGGGACCACGTGGATGAACGTGATGCGGGAATACGATGGCGCCATCAGAAAAGAGAGCAATGGTCGGCTTGGGTTCAAGATTTACCCGGGTGGCGTGCAGGGTGAAGACAAGGTCGTTATCAAGAAGATACGCATCGGGCAGCTTCACAGCGCAGGGCTGACAGGCGTCGGCCTTGGAGAGATTGCTCCGAAGGTCCGGATCCTCGACTCTCCGTTCTTGTTCCGGAGCTACGATGAGGCTGACTACGTCTATACGACATTCGATAAAGAGTTCAGCAACGCGTTTCTTGAAAAGAACTTCGTGCTGCTGGGATGGGCCGAGGTCGGGTTCGTGTACGTCTTCACCAAAACGCCGGTGCGCAATGTGTCCGACATGAGCGGTGTGAAGATGTGGATGTGGGAGGGGGATCCCGTTGCGGAGGCAACATTCGACGCGTTCGGGATCAACCCGATCCCGCTCTCCGTGGTCGATGTGTTGACCTCCCTCCAAACCGGGCTGATCAACGGTGCGTATATCTCGCCGTATGCCGCGCTGGCCCTGCAGTGGAACACGCGCGTGAAGTACATGATGGGTGTGCCGCTTGCCGATGCGTGCGGCGCGGTGGTTGTGTCGAAGAAGATGTTCGATACCCTTCCGCCTGACCTGCAGGATGTCCTGCTGCGAAACGGAAGGAAGTACCTGCGCGAACTCACCAGCAAGAGCCGTGATGAAAACGCCGCCGCAATCGAGACGATGAAGAAGAACGGTCTGCAGGTGATTGAAGTGACCTCGCAGAAGCTGCTGGATGAGTACGCGCTCCTCGGAAAGAGAGCCCGCCAGTCACTGGTCGGCAAGCTGTATGACCAGGCCTTCCTCGACCGGGTCGAGAGGGGAGTGGTGGACTTCCGCAAGCAACACTCCGGCTCTAAATGACCTTTCTCGAGTCGATCGATCGCCTGCTTGTGAAAGCGGAAACAGCCCTTATAGTGCTGTTCCTCGGGGCGATGGTCCTCCTTGCCTTTGCACAGGTTGTCCTCAGGAATATCTTCGATACCGGTCTGCTGTGGGGTGACCCGCTCGTGCGCCATCTCGTGTTGTGGGTGGGGTTCACCGGAGCCGCCGTTGCCACAAGCGAGCGGCGACACATCAGCATCGATGCCCTCACGAAGTTCTTCCCGCCCCGGATGAAGTCCATTGCCCACGTGATCACGAACGTCTTCGCACTGTACGTATGCTTGGTGCTGGCTGATGCGGCGTTCACGTTCCTTGCGGGGGAAAAGGAAGCGGGCGGTATGATCACGCTGTCAATCCCATCGTGGGTGGGTATCGTGATTATCCCGCCCGGATACGCGTTGATTGCATTCCATTTTGTCGTGAAGCTGGTCGAGAGTATCGCTGCTGTTTTCGGTAATCAGCCGGAGCCAACCTGACAATGGAAACGTTTTTTGCCGGTCTGTTGCTGGCCCTGCTGGCGTTACTGGGAGCGCCGCTCTTCACGATTATCGGTGCTGTTGCCGTGTTGGCGTTCCGTTCGGAAGGAATTGAATCGACCGCCGTAATGGTGGAGTTGTACCGCATCGCCACAAACCCGACCCTTCTTGCCATCCCCTTGTTCACCTTCTCCGGCTATGTCCTCGCGGAAAGCAAGACTCCGGTCCGGCTGGTGAACCTCGCCCGCGCGTTCTTCGGGACTGTGCCGGGGGGACTGGCGGTGGTTGCTCTCCTTACGTGCGCAATTTTCACCGCCTTCACAGGTGCCTCCGGCGTAACGATCGTTGCGCTCGGAGGCCTTCTCTTTCCCATCCTTCTCAAGGAACAATACCCCGAGCGGTTCAGCCTCGGCCTCATCACGACGTCGGGAAGCCTGGGCCTGCTGTTCCCGCCGAGTCTTCCACTGATCCTCTACGCTCTTGTTGCCAAGTTGAGCATCGATAAACTGTTTGCTGCGGGCATTGTTCCGGGCATCCTCCTTGTGGCAGCCCTTGCGCTGTACAGCGTCCGGCAGGGAACGAAGCTGCGTCTGCCCAAAACGCCCCTTAGGTTGGAGACTATCCGCGTTGCGGTGCGCGCTGCCGCATGGGAGATACCACTTCCGTTCTTGATAATCGGAGGCATTTATGGCGGTCTGTTTACGGCCACGGAAGCTGCCGCTGTCACGGCATTCTATGTCGTCGTTGTCGAGGTCTTCATTTACCGCGACCTGAACCTTTTTCGCGATATGCCGCGTGTGATGAGAGAGAGCATGGTACTGGTCGGCGCAATCCTCATGATCCTCGGCGCGGCGATGGGGCTCACCAACTACCTCATCGACGAAGAAGTGCCGATGAAACTGTTTGAGTTCACCAGGCAGTTCATCGAAAGTCCAGTCCTCTTTCTTATCGTCCTGAATCTCTTCCTGATTGTTGTGGGTATGATGATGGACATCTTCTCCGCTATCATCGTGGTTGTGCCTCTCATCATTCCGATTGCGATGGCATACGGGGTCGATCCAGTGCACCTCGGGATCATTTTCCTGACGAACCTGGAGATCGGTTACCTGACGCCTCCTGTGGGTCTGAATCTGTTCATCTCCAGCATCAGGTTTGGGAAGCCGATCTTCACCATCGTACGGTCCGTATTGCCCTACATCGGTATTCTGCTCATCGCTCTCATCATTATCACCTACGTACCTGAACTGAGTCTCTGGCTTGTGAACCTGCTTGGAGTTCAATAGAGATCTCGCTGGTCCCTTCACGCGGATACCATCCGGCATGATTCTCAAACTCACTTTTTTTGAACGACTTCTTTCCCGGTTCCATCTCCTCCCAACTCCCGTGATGGACGCGTTTGGCGGAGTCCTGTTCGGCCGCGCCCTCGCCATCGGACTGCGCAGGGGATTTTTTGAAGCAGTTGCCGCACGCCCGCGGTCGATTGACGGGATTGCACGTGCAACGGGTCTCAGTGTGAACGGTGCGGAGTTGCTCGCTGAATCATTCGTTCTCGCAGGATATCTGAGCCGATCGAAGGATGCATACATTGTCAGCAGTGAGGGCCGGAAGTGGCTCGTGAAGAGTTCACCATGGTACCTTGGCAACCTTGTTCAGTACTTTGAAACACTCTATGCTCGCTGGAACTATCTTGAGCAATCGCTGGAGAGGGGGTCGCCCGCGAAGCCCTACTTTGAAATGTTTGATGAAGAGGATTGGAAGGTCTATGTGCTCGGGATGCGCGACCTTGCGCGGCTTCTGTTGCCGGAGATTCGGTCACGGCTGGATCTTGGTAGCAATCCACGGAACCTGTTGGATCTGGGCTGCTCACACGGGTTGTTTGCAATTGACTGCTGCCTGCGCTACCCTACGCTGAGAGCCGTTCTGATGGACTTTGCCGGGGCTGTGCAGCATGCTCAGACCGGAGTAGATGAAGCCGGACTTTCCAGCCGGGTGCGTGTGGTAGCTTCGGACTTTATGAAATCCGATCTTCCCATGGATATGGACTGTGTGCTGTTGTTCAACATCATTCACGGGTTTACAGAGGAAGAAAACCTGAAGCTTGTCGGTCGCGCTTTTCACACGCTTAGGCCGGGCGGGAAGCTGTTCATTCTCGACCAGATGAAAGGCGATCCGGTGCGGTCACATCTTGCCCGGTTCGTTCCGCTGATGGTGGGATTGAATCTGCTGAATGAGATTGGAGGGAACACATACTCGTATGATCAGGTCAGATCATGGTGCAGCGAGAGTTCGTCAGTGAAACGTCACAGGTTGCGAATCCCCGGCGTTACGCTGGTTGAAGTAGTCCGGTAAGCGACCGTCCCTAAGGGTGAATGTCAAGAGGTTGTTCGAGCGTCGTGTCTCCGGCCGTGAGTCGTATCAGATATTTTCCTGGCCTGAACCGGTATCCGGCAAGGCCGACCACGTACGTACCGCGGTCCCGCTCGCCCGCTGTCAGTGCAGCAACGATATTTTCTTCCTGCTGCTCCGTTGTTTCCTGGACGACTTCAAGCCTCACTTCCATGCGTTGCGAGAGGCGATAGGCAATGAGTGTTGGCGATCCATCTTTTTTGCTCAATGAGGTAGACAGCGCGGTGATTGGATTCAGCTTCCCGCTGATCTCGAGCATTTCCTTGACCGTCACACTCTCGACGGCAGACGGATTGCTCTCATTGTTTCCCTTGTCGATTGCACTGACCGCGTAGTAGTAGCGTAACCCTTTGGGCGCCTTGACTGTATCAATGAAGTGGGTCCTGTTGTCCGATGTGACTGCCACGAGCTCGTCTGAGGTTTCGAAGGATATCTGTGGCGAGCCTGACCTGTAGACATTGTAGTAGCGGGCTTCATCACCGTCCGCTGCGACGGTTGGCGGGGACCATTCGAGGTAAAAGACGTTTGGGGCCGTTTCCGCTACAGCGAGGGAAGTCGGTGCGTTGGGTTGGATCGCATCTTTCCAGGGCATTGGAGGGATGTTCGCCGGCTTGTCGTACCGGCCTCCAAACATATCAAGTTGACTGACATTATCATAACGGAAATACGCCTGCCCATCCATACCATGCGCACGTGTGGTATCGATCTCGTCCGGTATCTCGTCCAGCACATCGGACTTGTATGCTGCAATCCCGATGTATACATGGCGGCCTGCCGCCCCGTCCTTCCACTTCCTCACAATCTCCGCGAAGTCCGGGTCACCGCGGGTTGATCCGATGTTCCAGTATACCTGTGGTACAAGGTAGTCGTGCTTTTTTTTCACGAGCCAACCCTGTGAGTTCTGGTACACACTTCCGTAGCTTCCGAGTGCATCGCCATTTCGCACGCCGTCATAGGTGCCGAGCGGTGCCGATCCAATTTTGAGCATCGACTTGAGGGCGGTCGCACTATCATAGAATTCCTCGACAAACCGGTCGATGTTCGAGCGCCTCCAGTTCTCCAGGTCTTTTCCCCGGCCATATCGTCTGTGGCTTTCGTCATCAGCGAAAGTCCTTCCCGGATATCGAATGAAGTCAAATTGGATCCCATCGATGTCGTAGTTCCTCACCAGGTCGAGAGCCACGCGAAGAACGTATTTCCTCACGCCGGGGATCCCGGGATCGAGCCAGACTTCCCCGTCTGCCTCTACAGTCCAGAGGGGATACAGTCGTGTGATGTGTTCAGGACTGCTCGGCGGTGCGGGCCGTGGTCCCCTGACTTTAAACACGTTAAACCAGGCGTGGACCTCCATTCCGCGGGCGTGCGCCTCATCGACAATGAATGCTAGCGGATCCCACCCTGGGTCTTTGCCAAGTGTGCCGGTAAGATTCTCCGCCCATGGCTCGTGTGCCGACCTGTAATAGGCATCGCCGCGTGGTCTTGCCTGAAAAAAGAGCGTGTTGAAGTTCGCGGCTTTGAGGCTGCTCACGATGTTCTTAAGAGACTGCTTCTGTTCTTCCTGGTCCACGCTACGCGGCCAGTCAAGCCCTGCGGCTGTGGTGATCCAGACGGCGCGGACTTCGCGCTTTGGCGCTGGTATTGATGATTGAGGGTGCGATGCGGTCGTAACAGCGGTTACGCAGAGAAGAAGGACTAAGTATCGGTGGGGCAAGAAACGTTATCGTCGGCTTGTTAGATAGGCACGGTTCTGAAACAAATATAGGCATGACGAGAGGGAGAGTCAAGCCTGCGATGATTGTTGAATATCAGGAGCACCGTGAGTATATTACCCGCACACCTCATGAGCAAAGTCCACTCGAAATACGTTTGTCAGGCATGCGCGTACGAATCGCCACGCTGGATCGGCAAGTGCCCCAACTGCGGAGAGTGGAACTCGTTTGTCGAAGAGGTTGTATCGACGAGGACCCCCCGCAAACATTCAGCGCTGATTAAGAACGTCTCCGCCCCCGTTCCGATTACGGAGGTTGATATCCAGCCTGAATCTCGTATGTCCACGCGCATACCGGAATTCGATCGTGTTCTTGGAGGAGGAATTGTCGCGGGGTCGGTTGTTCTCGTGGGTGGAGATCCGGGCATCGGCAAATCCACACTCATGATGCAAATGGCGGCCTCCCTCGGTCAGTCTGTGACGCTCTATATTACTGGTGAGGAATCCATCAACCAGATCAAGCTGAGGTCTGAACGGTTGGAGATGAAGCCGACAAAGAACCTTCTCCTGCTCGCCGAAACGAACCTTGAGATTGTGGGCGCTTTGATTGAAAAGTCCGAGCCCGAGGTGATTATTGTGGATTCGATCCAGACAATGTTTCGACCCGATCTCGAGAGTGCACCGGGGACAGTGAGCCAGGTGCGGGAAGCGACGGCAATGTTCATGCGCTTTGCGAAGACCCGCGAAGTTCCGGTCTTTCTCGTTGGTCACGTTACAAAAGAGGGAGTGATTGCAGGGCCGAAGGTTGTAGAACACATGGTGGACACCGTGCTCCAGTTTGAGGGGGAGCGACACTATTCGTACAGGATTATTCGCGCCGTCAAGAACCGCTTCGGCTCCACCAATGAGATCGGCATCTTTGAGATGCATGATGGCGGCCTTCGCGAGGTTGATAATCCGTCCGAGGTTTTCCTCGCGGAGAGGAAGTCGGGTACCGCCGGTTCGACGGTTGTTGCCAGCATGGAGGGCACGCGCCCGCTTCTCGTGGAAGTCCAGGCTCTGGTTGCACCGACGAGCTACGGCGTGCCCCAGCGCAGCACAACCGGCTTTGATGCAAAGCGGTTACAGATGCTGCTTGCAGTGCTGGAGAAACGGGTTGGACTTCACATCGGGCAGTACGACGTGTTTGTTAACGTTGCAGGAGGAGTAAGGGTTGATGAACCTGCTGTCGATCTCGGCATGGCACTTTCAATTGTTTCAAGTCTGCGGGACAAACCTGTGGATCCTAGTTCAGTCGCAGTGGGCGAGGTTGGACTTGGCGGCGAGATCCGCATGATCAACCAGATCGACAAACGGATAGCCGAAGCGAAAAAGCTCGGGTTCAAGAGGGTGCTGCTCCCCAAGAACAACCTGAAGGGCCTTCGTTTGAACGGGGACATCGAAGTCAGGGAGGTGCATTCGGTTGAGGAAGCGATTGACCTTCTGATGGATGTCCGCTGACCGCTCCTATACACTTACCCGATGAACCAAACGCTCATAAGGACCCGCGCCATCGTTACGATGGACAGCGGTCGTCGCATTCTCCCGGCCGGCGGGATTCTCGTCGATGGGAACAAAATCGCAAGGGTGCTTGCGGAGAAGGAGCTTCCGGTTTCCGGCAGTTTCACCGGGGAGGTTGTCTCTGCGGAAAACCTGGTGGCAATCCCGGGTTTCGTGCAAACGCACATCCATCTGTGCCAGACACTCTTCCGCGGTCTCGCCGATGATTTCCAGCTCCTCGACTGGCTGAAGTTGAGAATCTTTCCTTACGAAGCTGCTCACAATGCGCGGTCGATGTACATCTCTGCACAACTCGGGCTTGCAGAGTTGATCCGCTCCGGGACAACGACCATCATGGATATGG
>Ga0326597_10014265_pt1 | contig 10417 bp, 10 predicted proteins | sample RVTome_12_FD_203789 | JGI IMG/M metagenome (GOLD analysis project Ga0326597, IMG submission 203789) | Soil microbial communities from uranium-contaminated site in the Upper Colorado River Basin, Wyoming, United States - RVT100D185 | ecosystem: Environmental > Terrestrial > Soil > Contaminated >...
TACGTTATCCCCCGACGCCGTCAGGCGTTCGATCACCTGGGCCAGGCGGTCGGTCGGCCAGCGCTTGGCGCCGCCATACGCGGCTCCGGGAGCCATCCCCACGAGCGCCGCTCGACTGGGGTCATACCCGGCCTCCATCAGGATGCCGAGCGCCCGTTCGCGTGACTCCTCGGGCACCGGCACCTGCACGTCGAGCCCCTGCACGTCGGCCCCGAGCGCGCGGGCCAACTCCAGATAGTACTGCGCCTGATGCAGGGGTTCCGACCGCGACCGCGGCCGGCGGACACCGCGGGTCAGGAACCATCCCCGCCAGCCCGCGCGGTATCCCCAGCGCTCGGGTATGCCGGCTCGCCAGAGCGCCAGCGCACTGCCGAAGGAGTTCGGGAGCAGGATACCGACGTCGAACCGCCCTGCCCTCAAGATCGCGGCATGTTCCTCGATGTCGCGCCATCGGCTGCCCCCGGCCCCGACTCGAAACTCGAGTACCTCGTTCACGCCCGGTACAGCCCGGTAGAACGCCTCGAGTGCCGCAGGCGTGGCCACGGCCAGCTGCGCCGACGGGAAGCGACGACGAAGATCCCGCAAGAACGGAAGCGACATGACGGCGTCGCCGAGCCAATTGGGCGACCGGACGACGATGCGCGACGGCGCGGAGGCGGGCGCATCCTGCTGCATCACGTCCGAGCCTCGCGGCTGTCGGCCGAGGCTCCGGCCTGCACCTCGGAGGGCGAGGGCGCCGGCTCGCGCCATCGGCGGTGCATCCAGAGCCAGAGTTCCGGATAGCGACGCACGTACATCTCGAGCACGTCCGTGCATCGCTGCATGAACACGCGGTTCGCGTCCGGGTCGTCGGGGTCCGGCGGTTCGACCGGACTCTCATACACCAGGCGATACCGTCCGCCCGGCAGGGGCAAGGTGAATACGGGGATCACGGGCGCGCCCGTCCGCAAGGCCAAGGCCGCCAGAGCCGATGTCGTCGCCGCGGGTCGTTCGAAGAAGTCGACGTACACCGCGTCGGGGCCGTGAATGTGCTGATCGATCAGGAATCCCACCGAGTGGTTCGCGGCCAGCGCCCGCATGGCGCGTCTCAGCCCGCCGCGGCGGTGAATGACCGTCGTGCCGGTCGCGCCTCGCGCGCGCTCGAGCAGGTCGTTGAGGAACGGGTTGTCCAGCGGCCGTACCATGACCGACATGGGACCGATGAGCAGGCTGTGTCCAAGGGCGTGCATCTCCCAGAAGCCGAAGTGCCCGGCCAGAATCAGTACACCCTTGCCCTTGCCGAGCGCCTGACGGATTCGGTCTTCCCCTTCGACATCGATCAGCGCCCGCATCTGGTCTCGAGACATGGTCCCGAACTTGAGGAATCCCATCAGCAGCCGGCCGAGATGGATGAAGACGGACCGGCTGATCCGGCGCCGCTCACGGGCCGTGCGGGCAGGAAACGCCGCCAGGAGATTCAGCTTCGCGACCTGGCGATGCCGGCGGTCGAGCCCGTAGACCACCAGTCCGATGGCGGCGCCAATCGCCAGCGCGGCGCGATTGGGCAGGAGCCTGACCACGCGTCTGACGCCGAGTGCGATGATGTATTCGACTCGGTGTCGTGCGGACCTCGTCATGGTGCGAACTGGGCATCGGCACGCTCGCCGTCGCGAGCGGCAACCAGCCGGTCCCAGAGCCACTCCTGGAACGCGATCTGCGGCTCGATGACGACCTCGAGCGGCACCCAGGCGATCCGGCAGGGGAACGGCCGGAACGGTCTCAGACGAATCGCATCTTTTTCCGTCGTCAGGATCAGGTCCGCCCGTACCTGCCGTGCGCCTTCGAGGATGTGGTCGACGTCGGCCCGAGAATAGGCGTGATGATCGCGGAACGGCAACTGGCCCGCGACCGACCACCCCTGGTCGCGGACGTCGGCGAAGAATCGGTCCGGCCGGCTGACCCCAGCCACGGCGAGCACCCGGGTGCTGGCGGTGACGGGAACCTGCCGCCCCATCGGCTCCAGCAGTCGTGGGTCGTCGAGCACGCGAACCGCGGAGAACGCGCGTCGGACCCCGAGCGACTCGGCCAGCTGCGTCGCTTCCTCACAGGAGTCGTCGAGCACGATCAGGGCGTCGGCCACCGACGCCACATCGGTCGGTTCCCGGAGTCGGCCCGCCGGCAGCGGCACCCCCTGGCGCAGATCGCGCGAGTACGCCGCGAGCAAGTCGATATTCCGCTCGAGCTCGAAGTGCTGGAAGCCATCGTCGAGCACGTGCACGGAACAGCCGTACCGTCGTTCGGCCACGACGCCCGCCATGTGCCGATTGGCGGACACCAGCACGGTGACACCGTCGAGCGCCCGAGCGAGCATCAGCGGCTCATCACCCGCGCGCCCGAGATCGGTGTGGATCCGCTCGGCGTCTCGCACCGTCACGACCCCGTCCACGCTGTCGCGCCGGCCGTACCCTCGGCTCAGGATCGACGGTCGCTCGCCGAACGCGAGCAGTGTCCGGGCGACGTGGGCCACGATGGGTGTCTTCCCACTGCCGCCGACGGTGAGATTGCCGACGCTCACCACCGGACGCGCGAGGCGACAGCGGGCCTCGGGATGATCCGCAAACCAGCGGCGGCGGCGGCGAGCGAGATCCCCGTAGAGTCGACTCCACAGGCGGCCGTGCAGGCGGGCGAGATGCGTGGCCTGCCCCTCGGATGCCCGTGCAGGGGCCGGGGCGTGCGGCGGTGTGGTCTTGTCCCAGTCTCCGAACATCTCGAGTGGGCCTCGTGCCCGATCCCGCGCTCCAGCCCTGCACGTGGGCGCCAAGTCGCGCGGCGTGTCTCGGTCCCGGCCGAGACGGGCCTCGACATCTCCAATTGGCCGCTTCTCGCCGATTGAAGCACGTGTTCGTCACCCCGGCGGACGCCGGGGTCCAGCACTGGATTCCGGCTTTCGCCGGAATGACGGACCGAACTCATGCCCTCGGCGGTTTGAGGCGCAGCTTCACTAGTGTACTTGGCTCGGCGTCGTGACGGGAGCCGTTGCCGTGGGAGCGGCCGATCGCGGCAGGATTTCGTCCAGGACCGTCAGCGTCTTCTGGACCGCGCCGCGGTTGCGCTGGACGAGTTCGGCCGCCGCCCGACCGAGCTCGGCCCGGCGGGACGGATCGCCCAGGAGCCGCACCAGCACCTCCGAAAACCCATCCGCCGAGTCGACCTGGCAGGCGGCACCGTGCGCCAGAAACGTCTGCGCGATCTCGGCGAAATTCTGCATGTGCGGGCCGAACACAATCGCCTTCCCCCACACCGCCGGCTCGAGGATGTTGTGCCCGCCCCAGTCGACGAGACTGCCCCCGACGAACACGACCGTCGCCAGTCCGTACAACCGTGCCAGCTCGCCGACCGTGTCGACGACCACCACGTCCTCGGTCGGCTCACCGTCGAGCCGGAGCTCGCTCCGCTTCCTCACGGAGAAGCCGGCGCGGGCGACGAGCTCGACGACCTCCTGGGCGCGCTCCGGGTGTCGCGGCACGAGCAGGAGCATGCAGCCGGGTGCGACCGAACGGGCGCGCGCGAACGCGTCGAGCACGATGTCTTCTTCACCGCGGCGGGTACTGGCCGCGACGATCACGAGACGGTCCGCCGCGACCCGGAAGTGGCGGAGTACGTCGCGGCCCGTCGACCCAGGCGACACGTCGCCGAGCGCGGCGGAATCGAACTTCAGACTGCCGGTCGTCGACACTCGGGACCGGTCAGCCCCCATCTCGACGAGGCGGCTCGCCGACTGCTCATCCTGGGCGCAAAACCGATCGATATCCGAGAGCACCCGGCCGAAGACGGGCCGGATCATCACGTATCGAGGGAACGATCGCGGCGAGATCCGCGCGTTGACGAGCGCCGTCCGGATGCCGCGGCGTCGGCACGCGCGCAAGACGTTCGGCCAGAGCTCGGTTTCGACCATCACGAAGAGGCTTGGTCTCACCAGATCGAGCGCCCGGGCAACGATCCACGGCAGGTCGAGCGGGAAGTAGAAGACGTCGAGATCCGGATGATCGGACCGGGCCACTTCCTGGCCCGTGACCGTCGTCGTCGACAGCACGATCCGGAGCCGCGGATGCGCCTGCCTGAGACCGGCGACGAGCGAACGGGCGGCACGCACCTCACCCACCGAAACGGCCTGGATCCACACGACGACCCGCCCGTCGGCCTCGAGGGACCGCGGGAGGAATCCGAGCCGCTGACCCAGGCTGGTCAGGGAACGGCGGCGGACAGCCTGATAGAGAAAATATGGGGCGCCGACCACGAACGCCACGATCGTGAGGACGCTGTAGACAGAGTACATGGTCTCGGTCCGTCTCGGGTCCATCGCTCCCGCCGAACCGGAGAGCCAGGTGCTGGCCGGCGTCGAAGACGGAGAGGCCGAATACGGGGCGGAGTATAGAACGCGCGTCCGGGGGACGCAACCAAGGGGACCGGTCCGTTTGACCACGCGCAAGTCGCTGATTAGAATGAAGTATTTGGCATCTTCGTGATGCGCCCCTTCCTGCATGCAGCTCGGGTAACGGAGGACAACGATGGCAGTCAAGGTCGGGATCAACGGTTTCGGACGCATCGGCCGCAACATCCTGCGGGCGGCGATGGCAAAGGGTGGAGTGGACGTGGTGGCCGTCAATGATCTGACCAACGCCGACACGCTCGCCCACCTCCTCAAATACGACTCGATCCTTGGCAACCTCGATGCGCCGATTCATGCCGCGGATGGTCATATCGTCGTGGGCACCGACAAGTTCCGGGTCTTGTCGGAGCGGGACCCCGCCAAGTTGCCGTGGGGCGAACTCGGCGCGGACGTCGTCTTCGAGTCGACCGGGCTCTTCACCAAGCGCGACGACGCCGCGAAGCATCTGGCCGGCGGCGCCAAGAAGGTGATCATCACCGCGCCGGCGACCAAGCCCGACGTGACGATCGTGCTCGGCGTCAACGAGAAGGACTACGACACCTCCAGGCATCAGATCGTGTCCAACGCGTCGTGCACGACGAACTGCCTCGCGCCCGTCGCCAAGGTGTTGCACTCGACCTTCGGCATCGTGCGAGGCTGGATGACGACCGTGCATGCGTACACGAACGACCAGCAGTTGCTCGATTTTCCGCACAAGGATCTCCGTCGGGCCCGAGCGGCGCAGCTGTCCATCATCCCGACGACGACCGGCGCCGCGATCGCCGTCGGCGAGGTGCTGCCGGAGCTCAAGGGGCGACTCGACGGCAGCTCGATGCGGGTGCCGACCCCCAACGTCTCGGTCGTCGATCTGACGGTCGTCGTCGAGCGGAAGGCGACGGCCGAGACCGTGAATGCCGCGTTGCGCGCGGCGGCCGATGGCGAACTCGCGGGCATTCTTCAGTACTGCGAGGAGCCGCTCGTCTCGATCGACTTCAAGGGCAACCCCCATTCGTCGATCATCGACGCGCTCAGCACGCGCGTCATGGGTGACGACTTCGTCAAGGTGCTCTCCTGGTACGACAACGAGTGGGGCTACTCGAACCGGTGCGTCGACCTGCTGCAGTACATCGCCTCGAAGGGGCTGTAGGCTGCCTTGCTGAAACGGTCGATCACGGACCTGCAGCTGGCAGGGCGTCGGGTGTTCATCCGGGTCGATTTCAACGTCCCGTTGAAGAACGGCGCCATCGTCAGCGACACGAGAATCCAGGCGGCGCTCCCGACGATTCGCTATGCGCTCGAGCATGGCGCGGACGTCATTCTGGCGTCGCACTTGGGTCGGCCGAAAGGACAGGCCCGTCCTGAACTCAGCCTCGCGCCGGTCGCGATGCGACTGTCGGACCTGCTGGGCCGACCGGTCGTCATGGCCGGCGACTCCATCGGTCCGAGCGCCGCACACGCCATCGCCGAGGCGGGGCCCGGCGGGATTACCCTGCTCGAGAATCTCCGCTTCCATGCCGGTGAGGAGAAGAACGACGACGAATTCGCCGGCGCGCTGGCCTCACTGGCCGATGTCTACGTGAACGACGCGTTCGGCGCCGCGCATCGCGCGCACTCGTCGACCGAAGCCATCGTCCGTCATGTGCCCGAGGCCGCCGCCGGCCTGCTGATGACGGAAGAACTTCGGTATCTCGGCCAGGCGCTGTCGAACCCCGATCGGCCGTTCACGGCCATCCTGGGTGGCGCCAAGGTGTCGGACAAGCTGGAGGTCGTCACGAACCTCGTGACCCGTGTCGACAGGCTGATCATCGGCGGCGCCATGGCGTATACGTTCTTCAAGGCCCGTGGTGTCGCGGTCGGGGGATCGCTCGTCGAGGACGACCGAATGGACGACGCCAGGGCCGTGGAGCGACTGGCACTCGACCGAGGCGTCGAGTTGCTGCTGCCCGACGATCACGTCGTCGTGGAGCGACTCGAGGCCGGAGCGCCGCACGAGACGCTGGCCGTCGACGATCCGGCGATCGGGACGCGCCTCGGCGTCGACATCGGACCACGGACCTGCCGCCGGTACGGCGACGCCATCAGGCAGGCACACACCGTCGTCTGGAATGGTCCGATGGGCGTGTTCGAGATCGACGCGTTCGCGGCCGGAACCAATGCCGTCGCCCGCGCCGTGGCCGATGTCCACGGGACCACGATCGTCGGGGGCGGCGATTCCATCGCGGCGCTCGCGAAGGCGGGCCTCACGGACCGGGTCAGCCACGTCTCGACCGGCGGCGGCGCCTCGCTGGAGTTTCTCGGCGGCCGAACGCTCCCCGGTGTCGCGGTCCTTCCGGACGCGCATTGACTTCCCTCTGGAGCACATCCATGCGCACTCCACTCGTTGCCGCCAACTGGAAGATGTTCAAGACCGTCCAGGAGGCCGTCGTTTTCGCGAAGCAGTTCAAGAGCCTGGTGGCCGACATCGAGGATGTCGAGATCGTGGTCGCGCCACCGTTCACGGCCGTGCATGCCGTGTGCGAGGCCGTGCGCAACTCGAACGTCGGTGTGGCCGGGCAAGACCTGCACTGGGAGCGTGAGGGCGCGTTCACGGGCGAGATCAGCGGCGCCATGCTGGCGGAGGCCGGTGCGCTGTACGCCATCATCGGCCACTCCGAGCGACGCCGGCTGTTCGGTGAGACCGACGAGGGCGTGGCCCGAAAGGTGCGGGGTGCGCTCGCCGCCGAACTGACGCCCATCGTGTGCGTCGGCGAGACGCTCGATGAACGGGACGGAGGCCGCATGCTGGCGGTGCTCGACGGGCAGGTGCGCCTGGGCCTCGACGGACTGACGGCCGAGGAGGCACCGGGACTCGTCGTCGCCTACGAGCCCGTGTGGGCCATCGGTACCGGGCGCAACGCCAGTCCGGCGCAGGCGGCAGAGGCCCACGGGCACATTCGGCGACGACTCCTGGAGATGTTCGGTGACGCGGCGGCGGAGCACATCCGGGTCATCTACGGTGGAAGCGTCAAGCCCGACAACATCGCCGTGCTCATCGCCGAGCCGGACATCGACGGCGCGTTGGTCGGGGGTGCGAGCCTCGATGTTCAGAGCTTCGTCGACATCGTGGCCAAGAGCCGACCCGCGACGGTATAATTGGAGAGATCATGCTCTACTACGTGCTGAACGGATTGTTCGTGCTGGTGTGTTTGCTGTTGCTCCTCGTCGTCCTGCTGCAGCAGGGCAAGGGCGGCGATATGGCGAGCGCCTTCGGGGGCGGCGGCAGCCAGACGGCCTTTGGCGCTCGCGGGAGCGCCACGGTGCTGTCGCATGCCTCGACCGTGCTGGGCGCGCTGTTCATGCTTGGTGCGCTCGCGCTCGCCATCATCGGCCAGCGGGGGCCTGGCTCCGTCGTCAGCGGATTGCCCTCGGCGCCAATCACCGCGCCGGCGGCGTCCGTGCCGGCCGCGCCAGCGCCAGACGCCGCGATGCCGGCGACCACCGAGTCGACAGCGGAGGCGGCGAGCGACGCACCCCTGGAGCCGGCCCCGGCGGAGCCGGCGCCCACGCCGCCGAATCCATAGGACGGAGATCAACGAGCCGCCATCCGGCTCCCATGAACGACCACCACGCGGAAGTGGCGGAACTGGCAGACGCACCAGCTTGAGGGGCTGGCGATAGCAATATCGTAGGGGTTCGAATCCCCTCTTCCGCACCAACCTTTAAGTCTTAGGAAACCAAAGACTTGCTCGGCAGGGACGGCGCTTCGGCGCCGTCTGTGTCTGGCGTGTGCTCCTGAGCGTCTTTGCAAGAATTTGCAAGACGGTCTGACTCCGCTTTTGTTCTTGCCTCCTCCACGCGCATCAACGCGAGACGAAGCCGGCGACTGGTTGTGTTGAGGTAGCGAGTCGTCGTGCTGAGATTCCGGTGTCCCAGGAACTTCGACACGTCGGTCGTGAGGACGCCGGCCTCCTCGAACCTGGACGCCGCCTCGTGACGCAGGTCGCGAAGCTGGAATCCCTGAAGGCCTGCGGCCTCCCGCGCGTTTTCCCACGCGGTGCGAATGGACGTGGCGCGCCTCCCGAGCCGGTCGCCGAATACGTACGCGTCCGGCGGGAAGGGGTTGCCCGATGGGTCGAGGCGCCGCATCTCCAGGATCGCGAGTAGACGACTGGAAATCGGTAGCCGTCGGGCTCGACGCGTTTTTGTCTTCTCGGCTCGAATCGTCAGTTCGCGCGTCTCCAGGTCTACGTCCTGCCACTGGAGTGACAGAATCTCGCCGGGCCGGCAGCACGTCTCGAGCATCGCCGTGAGCACGCCGCGGAGGTGTGGCGCCGCCGCCTCGAAGAGTTTGCGTTCTGCCTCTTCGGACGTGAGCCGTTCCTCGCGCGGTGATTCAGGATCGAGGCGAATCACGCTCTCGCCGCCGATCTTGAAGGGTGTAGCGGTGAGCAGCCTTTCGCGGATGCCCCACGCAAACATCTTCCTGAGCAGCTTGAGATCGTGGTTGATCGTGACCGCCGAGCGCTTCTGCTCGCGCCGGTGATGACGATATGCCTCGATGTCGCCGGTTGTGATGTCGGCAGCCGGTTTCTCGCCAAACGTCATCCGCGGCTCCGTTCCTGGAAGAACGAATCCGTAAATCAGCTTGAGACGAGAATCGTTGTCACGCGGCCGAACGAGCTGGTACCCGCGCCGCGCACGCCACTCCTCCGCGAACGCCCGGAAACTCATGGGTGCTTGCTGCGGCTTCGGCTGACGAATCGGCTCCAGAGTCTCCTGGAACTCGCCCGCGCGAATCGCTGTGCGCAAACGTTCCGCCTCCGCTTCGGCCTCGGTCTTCGTCAGTTTTCTGCCCACGTGGCGCTCCAGTGAGAAGCGATGATGCTGGCCATTCCACTGGAAACTGAAGTGCCACGGGTGTGGACACTTCGCCCACCTGTTGCGGCCGCAGCGACAGACCTTGCGCAGTCCCTCGTTGCGTCCGATGTCGACTTCGCGCCCATCGCCAAGCCGACGTCTGCCTCGTGTGTGCATACGTCCTCCTTTCCCGTCGAATCTACATCACATGCTGCTCCCGTTGCTTCTGCTCCATCCACGTGTCAACCCATTCGCGTGTCGTGCGGATGTCGCCCCGTTCATTGAGACGCACGGCTCTGAGCTTTCCGGACCGCACAGCCTTGTAGATCTCTTTCGGCCCGGCGCCGATGTACGCGGCTGCGCGTCGTGCCGACCACCAGCGCGATTCGGTCGCGTGCGTATCAGGCGCAGCTGATTCAGGCGTTCGCGCGGTCGGTTCCATGATCCGAACCTCCTCGCGCGTTCTCGCGCGCCACAATTGCTTCTCGCGCGTGCCGTTCCAGCCACGCGTCGATCCATTCGGGTTTCAGACGGATTGATCGGCGGCCACCGATGCGCGCGTGACGCACCTCGCGACGCTCGCAAGCGGTGTAGATCGTGTCGCGGCTGACGCCCGCGTACTCGGCGCCCTCGCTCACCGTGAACCAGGTCTTCATACGGCCCTCCCGCACAGGTCCGCGCGCTCGCAGACCACGAATCAGAGTGTGATGGGATTGACACGCCCGAGCGCGCCGGCGATGTCGGCGGCGCGCTGTCTGACCAGTGGGCGCGGATGTTGACATGCTGCCAACATCAAAGGCCGCGTGGACGATGTGATGCACGCGGTGCGGGCGACGATCCCAGCGATCGCTTCTGCCCACCGTCAGCGTGAAGACGACTTCAGGGTTACCGTCGGAGTCGTCGACCGCCGCCACCGGCCGTCGCTTGTCCTGAGAACGAGCGATGCTGAGAGCCGGGGTTGTGATTGGAAGCCGGACGCCCGAGAACCGTGCGATGTCGGACGGTGATCATCGGACCGAACTTCCGGTGCGCCCTATCGAAGGCGGATGATGCGTTCGATCGCTTCGCGCTCCGCAGGCGATGTGGCAGGCGGAGGAGGTGTCGCAATGGACACCGGCGAGATAGTCGCAGCCTACGCCCGAAGGAACGTCGTTGTCAAAGTCAGCCGTTGAT
>Ga0326597_10014266_pt1 | contig 10417 bp, 14 predicted proteins | sample RVTome_12_FD_203789 | JGI IMG/M metagenome (GOLD analysis project Ga0326597, IMG submission 203789) | Soil microbial communities from uranium-contaminated site in the Upper Colorado River Basin, Wyoming, United States - RVT100D185 | ecosystem: Environmental > Terrestrial > Soil > Contaminated >...
TTCTTTTTTCTTTCTCTTTGTGATCATCTGTGATATCCGTGCGATTCGTCACATCGACCGCATGGGATGCCATGCGTGGTCGAACCTCGATCATTTTTCTTTCTTGGCCGACGCGTCTTTGGTTTCCTTCTTCGCTTTGACGGATTCGCGGAAGCGGAAGCTCCCGCCGTTCATCGGGATGTGGTCGCGGATGGCTTCGTAGCGATGCTGTCGTGAGTCGATCCGAGCCCCGACCATGACGCGAGCGGAGCCGTTTTTTTTCGGGCGGGCCGCGGACAAGGCGCCCGAACGAGGGCACCCCAGCACTACGGGATACAAAAGAAACGAAAAAAACCTGAAAGCGCGTTGACCGAGGCGACCGTACATGGTATAATGGCCATGTAGCCATGAATCGAGGAACGCGACATACTCGGCAACGTTACGAGGCCCGGGCGCGGATTGCCAAGGCGCTGGCCCATCCGAGCCGGCTGCTCATGCTGGAGGCGCTGGAGGAAAAGGAGCGGTGTGTCTGTGATCTGACGGAGCTGGTCGGGGCGGATCAATCGACCGTGTCAAAGCACCTCGCCGTGCTGAAGCAGGCGGGACTCGTAGAGGACCGCAAGGATGGGGTCATGGTCTACTACCGCGTAAAGGTCTGTTGCCTTCGGGGATTCTGGGACTGTATTGAGGGCGTGTTGGCGGAAAACCTCAAAGCTCAGCAGGCGGCGCTGCGTTGACGACCGTCATGGAACGGCGGCTGTTTTTGTTTTGTAACATCTATGGCTAAATAGCCATATAGGCATGAAACTTGCAAGGCGCCCGGCGGTGTGAGTCGAACGAGGACGCATGGTAATGGCCGGTAAGCAGTGGAAGATATTCGCAGCGCTTTTCGGCATCTTTGTGGTTGCGTACTACTTGCCCCTGGCCAACCCCAAGGTCGAGGCCGCGATCGTCGAGGCTTTCAAGCTGCTCCAGTGGTACGCGCGGAACCACACGCTGGCGTGCGTGGTTCCCGCGCTGTTCATCGCCGGTGGCATTATCACGTTTCTTTCGCAGGCTGCGGTGATGCGCTACCTCGGCCCGAAGTCCAATAAGCTCGCCGCGTACTCGGTGGCGTCGGTGGCCGGCGTCGTGCTCGCCGTCTGCTCGTGCAGCGTGCTGCCCATGTTCGCGGGGATCTACAACCTCGGCGCCGGACTCGGACCGGCCTCGGCGTTCCTCTATTCCGGGCCGGCGATCAACATTCTGGCCATCTTCCTGACCGCGCGTGTGCTCGGGTTCGACATCGGCCTGTGGCGAGCGATCGGAGCCATCGGGTTCGCGTTCGTCGTGGGTCTCGGCATGGCAGGGATTTTCCGTCGCGAGGAACGCAACAAGATCGAAGCGGCCGCCCTCGTGCCCGACCCGCCGGACAGCAGGCGTCGTGGTTGGCAGAGCGGCTTGCTGCTCGCTGCGATGATCGCCTTCCTCGTCTTCTCCGACTGGTTCAACCCTGGTGACGCGATCGTTGAGCGCGTCGATGGCACGGCCATCCGCGGCGTGGTGCTTCAGGAAATGCGCGACGAGGTGATGATCCAGGTCCAGGAATCGACGGGAGCAGTTCGCGCCGGCGAACGGTTGACGCTTCCCAAGGCAGACATTGCGGCGATCGTCGAGGCCAAGAGTTGGGTCATGGATGTGTATCACGTTCGCTGGTACTTGGCCGGGCTCATGCTGCTGGCCGTTGCGGGGATGACCTGGAAGTGGGTGGACGGCGAAGAGTTCAAGCAGTGGATGCACAACACCTGGGACTTCACGAAGCTGCTGGTTCCGCTGCTCTTCGGCGGGGTGTTCGTGGTGGGGTTCATCTCGGCGTTGCTGCCGGATAAGCAGATCGGACAACTGGTGGGCGACAACAGCCTACGGGCCAATGTCATCGGCTCGGTCGTGGGAGCCCTGTTCTACTTTGCGACGCTGACCGAGGTTCCGATTACCCAGGCTTTGATGGAACACGGTATGGCCAAGGGGCCGGCGCTGGCGTTGCTGCTGGCGGGCCCGGCGCTGTCCCTGCCCAACATGCTGGTGCTCATCAAGGTGATGGGCATGAAGAAGACCGCGACGTTCACTCTGCTGATCGTCGTAGCTGCGACGGCTGTGGGCATGATCTATGGAACCATGCACACCGGCAGTCTCACGACGGTGGACCAGTCGGGAGGTATGCCATGAGCTGGTGTTGCGAATCCGCGAACGGCGAGACCATCGTGTTTGCTTGCGCGGGGGCGGCGTACTGCGGACAGCTTACGAATTGGGCGGCGCTGGGCCTGACCAATGAGGGCCTCGCTCAGGTCTTATGTCTAAGCGCGGTTGTGAGAGAAGATTCAAACCTGAAAACGAAGGAACGACCGTTATGGGGAGTGCAGCGATGAAAATCGAAATCCTGGGAACCGGTTGCCCCAAGTGCAACCTGTTGGAGGCGACGGCCAAGGCCGCAGCGGACAAGCTGGGCGTTAAGTATGAGATCGACCATGTGAAGGACATCAACGAGTTCATGCGGCGAGGAGTGATGATAACGCCCGCGCTTGCCGTAAACGGAAAAGTGGTCGTGGCCGGCAAAGTGCCGCGCGAAGCCGAGGTCACGGCGATCCTGACGAGTTTCCTGTCGCAGCCCGAGTGAGAATGCGTCGCGCGGTGGCTTAAGGAAGGAGCGAAACGACTATGAAAAGTGCAGTGACCGCCGTCTTGTTGCTGTTCGTGGCGGGGAGCATCGTGTTTCTGGTGGTGAGCGAAACGCGCAAGCCGACCGACAGCACGACGCCAGCGGCGCCGACGGCAGCCCCGGGGTTGCCGGGGCAAGAAATCCTGAAGACTGAAAGCGACGTGCCGGACCCCGCAGACGCGCGGCGTGCGGGAACCGTTGTCTATTACTTCCACGGCACGATGCGCTGTCCCACTTGCCTGAGGATGGAACGGTATGCCCGCGAGGCCGTTGAGCAAAACTTGGGAGCAGAGATCGACGCGGGCCTCGTCGAATGGCACTCGGTCAACTACGACGAGCCGGCGAATGAGCATTTCCTCAAAGAGTACGGACTGACGGCCAGTGCTCTTGTGATCGTTTCACAAGCGCAATCCGGTGCAGACTCGTGGCGAAATCTCGACCGGATCTGGGGCTTGGTGAGCGACGAGACCGCCTTCAGGGCCTACGTCGTGGAAGAGGTGACCGCCATGATGCGGGGTGAATCGTGAATTCCGAGTGGCTGATCGGCTTGGGCTCCGCCTTTTGGTTCGGGATTCTGACTTCCATCAGCCCGTGCCCGCTGGCCACCAACATCGCGGCGATTTCGTTCATTGGCCGACGAGTCGATCGGCCGCACGCCGTGCTGGGGACGGGCATTCTGTACGCCTGCGGGCGCACGTTCGTGTACGTGGCGCTTGCGGCTTTGCTCGTGTCGAGCCTGCTGAGCGCGCCGACCGTGTCGCACGCGCTCCAGAAGTATATGAACAAGATCATGGGGCCGCTGTTGATCCTCGTGGGGATGATCCTGCTCGATCTCATTCGGATTTCCTCGCGAGGATCCAACATCGGACAGCGCGTCGGTCACCGCGCGGAGCGATGGGGCGTATGGGGCGGGCTGCTCCTGGGCATAGTCTTCGCGCTGGCGTTCTGCCCTGCTTCAGCGGCATTGTTCTTCGGGAGCCTGGTGCCGATCTCGATCAAATACGAGTCGCGGCTGCTGCTTCCGTTGGCCTACGGCATAGGTACCGGTCTGCCGGTAATTCTGTTCGCGCTGGCGATCGCCGCAGGCGCCGGCGCCGTGGCCCGGGCGTTCCAACGGGTGGCCACCTTCGAGCGCTGGGCGCGAATCGCCACGGGGATAATCTTCATCGGCGTGGGCGTCTATTTTTCGCTGGCGTTTGTGTTTCGGGTATGGTGACGACGAGTCGCACAGGCTCACGCGTATGGGCACGCCCCGGGCGAGGATCAAAGAACGGAGAATCGACGATGGGCAACGGCGATGACACTCGTCGGTTGAACGTAATCGAGCGATATCTCTCACTTTGGCTGGCGCTGTGCATGATCGTGGGAATAGCGCTCGGCAAGTTGCTGCCCGATCTGCCGGACGCGGGTCGGTTGAACGGATTCAGGGCGTTGTTAGAGGTCCGTTAGACACGGAACGGCATTGCCGTGTATCGTTCGGGTTGATGGCTCATTCCGTTCATAAGAGGCTGGCGGAAGCGCTGCTCAAGGCCCTCATCGCGGCGGCCGAGACCAGCAAGATCGTTAAGTTCACGTCCACGTTCGTAGCCGAACTTTCTTCTCGATTCAGCGACCTGCCCGACGAGGACTGGACCGCGGTCATCGGTTCCACGCCCGACGCCATCCACGAGGCCCTCACCCCAATCGACCTCGCAACCTACAACGCCGCTTACGCCGCGGCCAAAGCCGACCAGATCGAGCATCTGGTTCAACAGGCCATCCAATCGCAAATGGTCGGCGAGCGCATCCTCGATCGCTTCGACAGCATCCGCGAGCGATTGCAGCGAGACATCGACGACGAACGCCAACGCGGACACGGGCTGCAACAGACCCTCGACGCCGAGCGCCGCCGCGGCCACGAACTGGCCGGCGGCGTGCGCATGGCCTCGCGATGGGCGAGGGACGCGGCCCGAACCCGCCCCGAAGTGCTGGAGTTGGCCCGGGCGTTGACCGAAGCCGTCGGCCGCTACGAGTCGGCCGTTCCGTCAACATCGCGCTCCGCCGATGACGATCTGCGGCTACGGCTCGCCCGCGCCACCGCGGCCAACGCCGCCCATCAGTTCGACGAGGCGCTACGCTTCGTCAGCGAAGAAGAGGGCGCCGCCGAATTCGATACGGCGCGGGATCGCGTGGAGCGGGCGGTCGAGGTCAACCGGGTTCGCGGGGACGCACTCTACGGGCTTCGCGAATGGAGTCGGGCGTTGGCCTGTTTCGAGCGTATCCTGTCCCTGCGTCCGAAGGATCTTGGGGCGCGCTTCGTAATCGCCAATTGCCTGCGTTCCCTGGGGCGGGTGGAGGACGCACTGCGGCACAACGACGCCCTGGTGGATGAATTGACCCGCCTGGTGGAAGAGGAAGGCCGCGCCGAACTGGCCAACGACCTGGCCATGGCCCACAACAACCGGGGCAACGCCCGTCGAAACCTCGGTCAACACGAATCGGCCATCGCCGACTTCGACGAGGCCATCGCGATTCGCACCCGCCTGGTTGAAGAGGAAGGCCGCGCCGAACTGGCCAGCGACCTGGCCAGCACCCACAACAACCGGGGCATCGCCCGCGGCGACCTCGGTCAACACGAATCGGCCATCGCCGACTTCGACAAGGCCATCGCGATTTACACCCGCCTGGTGGATGACGAAGGCCGGGCCGAACTGGCCAACGACCTGGCCATGGCCCGCAACAACCGGGGCAACGCCCGCGGCGACCTCGGTCAACACGAATCGGCCATCGCCGACTTCGACAAGGCCATCGCCATTTACACCCGCCTGGTGGAAGTGAAGGGACGTCATTACCTCGCAAACAAACTTGATTTGGTAAAACACAACCGCGAAATCGCCCCGGTCGCGTGGCGTGGCGCGGAGCCATCATGATGAAACGTGCGTGCGCGGCGGCCGGAAGCGGGGTACGGAAGCGGCTTTCGTTCCTGGATCGTTTTCTCACGCTCTGGATCTTCCTGGCCATGGCGATCGGCGTGGTCTTGGGCTATTTCATTCCGGCCGTTCATCAATTCATCAGCCGCTTCGATGTCGGTACGACCAACATCCCCATCGCCATCGGGCTGATTCTCATGATGTACCCGCCGCTGGCGAAGGTAAAGTATGAGCAGATGGGCCGTGTCTTCCGCGATTGGAGGATTCTCGGCCTCTCGCTGACGCAGAATTGGATCATCGGCCCGATCCTCATGTTCGCGCTGGCGGCTCTGTTTCTGCACAACCACCCCGAACTGATGGTGGGGCTGATCATGGTCGGCATCGCCCGCTGTATCGCGATGGTGTTGGTCTGGAATGAACTGGCCAAGGGCAACGGCGAATACGCCGCGGGGCTGGTCGCGCTCAACAGTGTGTTTCAGGTTCTGTTTTACGGCCTCTTCGCCTGGGTGTTCATCGCGATTCTGCCCGGCGCGTTGGGCATCGATCTGTCGATCGTTCAGGGTGCAGGTGGCAAGACGCTCACGGACATCACGATCCGCGAGATCTTCGCGAGCGTGATGATCTACCTGGGCATTCCGTTCGCCGCCGGCATCCTCAGCCGCGTAATTCTCCTGCCCACCATGGGCCGCCAGTGGTACGAACACAAGTTCATTCCGCGCATCTCGCCGATAACCCTGATCGCTCTGCTGTTCACCATCGTGGTGATGTTCAGCTTCAAGGGCGACAAGATCGTGCTGTTCCCGATGAAAGTGCTGCTAGTCGCCGTTCCTCTAACCTGTTACTTCGCAGTGATGTTCCTGGTCAGCTTCTTCATGGCCTGGAAGATGGGGGCGGACTACAGTCGCAGCGCGACCCTGGCGTTCACCGCCTCGGGCAACAACTTCGAGCTGGCCATCGCCGTCGCCATCGCCGTGTTCGGCATCACCTCCGACGTCGCGTTCGCCACCGTGATCGGTCCGCTGGTCGAGGTGCCCGTGCTCATCGGCCTGGTGCATGTAAGTTTTTTCTTCCTGCGCAAGTTCTATGGAGGCAAGGTCCATGCGAACGGCGATGAATCCGCGACGATCGTCGCCGTCGCGGGATAGGAATCCTGCGACACCACGCGGCAACCGGTTTCAGGCGCCGAGTTCCGTCGCTAATGCCGCTTAGACAAGGAGAATCGCCGTGTTCAAAACCGCCATCGTCGCCTCCGACCTGTCCCCGGCGTCCGATCGAGTCATCAGTTGTCTGCACGGTCTGAAACCGATGGGCACAGAGCGGGACATCCTCACCCATGCCTTGGGCATTCACCACCTTGAAGAGATGAAGCACCTACTCGCGCCGTCGGTGGGCGGAAACCCGCGGCCGGTCCGAGGTGGACGCTGCCGAGAGGACCTTGAACCCTCTGCCGAATCCAGCGGGCCTCAATAGCAGGTTGAGCTTCCAGTGGGGCCGTAACGCGCCGGTAACAGGCCTGTCACATTCGGCGAACTGTCGAGCGCGAAGAAAACAGCGAGCTTGACGAGGTGTTTCTGGTCGGCTGGTATATCTGCTAATGCGTATATACGCATAAACGTACCCGGAGATTTTGCGTGCAGAACATTGCCCGACTTTTTGGCTCCCTGGCTGACGAAACTCGCCTCCGCATCTTGAACCTGCTCGCGCGGGGCGGGCTGTGCGTTTGCGACATCACCACCGTGCTCGGCATCGGCCAGTCCAAGGCCTCGCGTCACCTGGCATACTTGCGCAACGTGGGACTGGTGGAGGACCGCCGCAACGGCGTGTGGATGTACTACACGCTGGCAAAGCCCAACGGTGCCACTCACCGCCGCGTTGTGGAATGGCTTGCCGAGGTCGTAAACGATTATCCGCAGGCGGCCGCGGACCTGAAGGCTCTTCAGAAGCTCCGCCGGCGCAAGCAGCGATGCGGTGAGTGTGTTTCGGGCAACGGGCATCGCAAGCTGGTGGCTTCCAAGGCGGCGAGGAACTGAACGTCGATGTCAGCGCCTTTGTGCCCGCGGCAGGGGCGCTGGTTTCGGAGGGTGAACGGAGAGTACCAATGACATGGAGAACACGAATGACTCGTAAGTGGGCTGATCGAGTGTTGGTCGCGCTGCTGTTGGTGATTACAAGCGCGCCCAACGTCATGGGCCGGAGCAACGCCCCGTCCAAACCAGACAACGATGGAGCCGTGGTCGAGAAACGCATCGGCACGCGTGTCGGGAAGCTGGAGGAAGCTGCGAAAGAAGCGGCCGTCGCAGTCATCGACCGCGCGGCGCAGGCCGGCTGATGTGGAGCGTGGGTAATTGAGAATCGACTATTGCCCAATGACGACCGTCCCTACCGCGCCATCGCGTTCCAATGTCATGGGGCGGCTAAACGTGTGCGGCCCAGGATAGTTCTGTGGCGCGAGCAACACGCGGCCACCCGTCAGAACGGCGTCCGGGCCGTCAATCGCGTCGGCAAGCGCGGGGAAGGGGTGGTATCGCGAGCCCAACCCCTCGTCGGGCCACGGCGGTGCGGCCGGGTCGACGTGTGCCACGACGAGCGGCGCATGGGGATAGTTCGGCGGGTGCGCAAACAGCGGGCCCGGGGAAGGGCCGTTTGGTTCACCATGGTCGTGCCCCCAAAGTCCATTGAAGAACATGACTAATTGCGGCTCGAGGCCGGGCATCGGGGCATAGCGCTCGCCGAGATTCAACACGTTTTGACTCTCTACCACGTCGCCAAGACCATTGTGCGAACGATTGTCGAACCCCAGGAACGAGCACTCTCCACCCCCGCTGGGAAATGGCCACCATTCATGCACGTCGACCTCCAGGTAACACTGCGGGATACGGGCCAGGTTTGCCGGATCGCATTCAAGGGGAAATGGCCGGGTTAATTCTACCGGAAACAGATCGGTGCTCATGACGGTCGGGGCGCAGTGATTGTCGCCATGATGATGGTGGACAATATGGTGGATCTCATAGGGACACGCCCGATCTACGAAGAGATCGATGCTCAGCCAGTCGCCCTCATGATCTCCGCCGTCAAGGGGGGCATGGAAATCGTTGGCAGGGAGGAACTGCCAATACTGAATCAGATAAACGGCGCTGTGCTGGAGCGGGGGCGTAGGAAGCGTTGGCCCATTTGTATAGGATAGCGGGCCCGCCAGCGGAACCACGTGTCCGTACATGCCGATGGGCTCGATCGGCGGCGGCGGACCGTGCTGGAACGCGTCCGCCACGTCAATTCGGTAAGTTGATTGCTGCGGATGCTCGATCTTGGTCGACGGCGGTCGATCCTCATTACCCCCGCTCAGGATCAGGAGCGGACCCGAATCGCCCGGGACATCGATCTGCGATTCCGTGAACACCACGTGATCAAAGAACGGTGGTATCCCCCCTTGGGACAACTCTCGCCAGATGAGTTGGGAGTTGCGAACAAACATCTCCACGGTGCAGGGCCGAATGTCCTGGGCGCTGTCATAGCGGAGAATGGGCCTGTACATGTCGATCAGGGTCTGTTCCAGGCCGTCGTCGATTCCATCTTCGTCGACGTCGATGGCCCGGGCAGACGGTGCGATGATACATGTCGCGACGACGGAAGCCATCGTGAGCATCGGGTGGATCTTCATGGGATTTCACTCCTGCGATCGAAACCTACTGGAGACTCACGAGGACGAGAACTATTCCGCTCTCGCCGCGCCTGAGCCCCGTCATGGCCTTGCCGATGATGGCGCCCTGGGCGCGGGGATAGTCCGTCACCTTCATGGCATGGCCGGCCGTATCGGAGGTGGTGAGCAGATCGCCCGGGTCGATCGGGCCGCTCGTCGCGTCGCACATGACGTAGACCCGGCCGCCGAGGGCGATGGCCGGCGCGTCCTTGCTTTCCGGCACACTCCCGAGCACGGCACCGACGGAAAAGCCGTTTGCCCCGCTGACGATGCCGGCCACGCAGCGGTTGTACGCCCCCCGGGCCAGGCAGAGTCTTCCGGGATTCTGTCGGTCGATCGCCACCACCATTCCAGGTTCGAGCTTCTCGCTGGCGGGGAACTTTTCGGCGATATCGGCGCCCATGATCTCGAGGACCTTCACTCTCGTCGCGCCGCTTCCGAAGGTCACCAGTTCTATGTTCCCATCGAGGATTTCGTTCGCGATTTGAAAGCTGTCGTTGCCCGGAATACCCGCATAACCGACGTAAGCCTGGCGCCCTTGCGCGGCACCATTGGGGAAGAACGCAACAAATGTGGACGACGTGCCCTCTAGGGTCAGCGTGCCACCGATGGTCGGCTGCGCTTTGACGTGGAGGCCGCTGAGCGGAGCCGACGTACCAATGCCGACTCTGCCGTAGTTGAAGAAGGTGCTGGGCTGCGGGCCCAGATTGATCCGTACGGCCCCGGCGACGTCTCGCACCTCCATTGAGCCATTGCCTCCGTCGTCGATGGACAGATTGTGGGTCAGCCTGCCAAGGAATCCGCGCCCGACCAGAACATTGCTGTTGATGGCGGCCTGAATATCCACTTCTGCACCGGGGCTGTTCGTGCCGATGCCGACCTGGCCGGCTGCATCGACGAACAGTCCGCGCGTCTGAAGGGCATAGGGCGCCACGGTAAGCGGTTGTCGCGGCGTCAATGTTGTAAAGCCGCCGGACCCCGCCGGGCTGCGCACCGCCACCTCCAACCAGCGGGCCTCGCCGTTGAACGCGTCGGCGCCGAAATCAAGCGAGATGGTGAACAAGCCGCTGACAATGCCGACATTGTCCTGCGGGAGCGTGGCGCCGATCTGCGAACCGTCAGTTACCGCGTCGAAGA
>Ga0326597_10014267_pt1 | contig 10416 bp, 8 predicted proteins | sample RVTome_12_FD_203789 | JGI IMG/M metagenome (GOLD analysis project Ga0326597, IMG submission 203789) | Soil microbial communities from uranium-contaminated site in the Upper Colorado River Basin, Wyoming, United States - RVT100D185 | ecosystem: Environmental > Terrestrial > Soil > Contaminated >...
CACGGCCCTGTTCGCGGCGATGCTCGCGAAACAGGGCGAGGCGGCGACGGCCGAGTACCTGAAGGGCTTGAAGGCGAACCTGGCGCGGCGGCCCGGCGGCGGCGACCGCGACGTGGCGCGCGATATCCTCGCCGGGATCTGCGATGTCGGGTTGTCTAACACGTATTATGCCGGGCTGATGCTGTCCGGCGCCGGCGGCCCGGAACAGAAGCGCTGGGGAGAGGCGGTGCGCGTGCTCCTGCCGACGTTCAAGGATGGGGGAGGCACTCATGTCAACGTGTCCGGCGCGGCGCTCGCCAAGCATGCGCCGAACCGCGTCGAAGCGATGAAGCTGCTCGAATTCCTCGCGACGCCGGAAGCGCAGCGGGTCTATGCCGACGCCAATTACGAGTACCCGGTGCGGCCCGGGGTTGATCCCCATCCGATCGTGGCGGGTTTCGGTAAACTGAAGATGGATCCGACACCGCTCGCCGCGATCGCGGCCAAGCGGGAAGCGGCCAGTCTGCTGGTCGACCGAATTGGCCTCGATCGCTGACGCCCGTGCCAGGTTTGGCGCCGTCGAGCCCGGCTTTGCGATCGGGCGGCGGCACCTGGGGCTTGCCGTGCTCGGGTGGGGCATCGCACTGGCGGTGCTCCTCCCGATCGTCGCTCTGGCGGCGATCGCCGCGCGCGGCTCCGGCGACCTCTGGCCGCATCTGATCCGCTATGTGGTGCCGCAGGCGGCGGCCGAAACGACGCTGCTGCTCGCCGGCACCGGCGTGCTCGTCATCGTGATCGGCACCGGGACCGCGTGGCTGGTAACCGCCTTCCAGTTCCCCGGCCGAACGGTTCTCGCCTGGGCGCTGCTGCTGCCGCTCGCGACCCCGGTCTATATCGTCGCCTATGCCTACCTGGATCTGCTGCATCCGGCGGGCCCGGTGCAGTCCGCCTTGCGTGCCATGCTCGGCTTGGCGGGGCCGCAGGATTTGCCACTGCCGGATATCCGCTCGCTCGGCGGCGGCATGCTGTTGTTCGGCCTTGTGCTCTACCCGTACGTCTACCTCAATGTCCGCGCCAGCTTCCTGATGCAATCGGCCGAGCAGCTCGAGGCCGCGCGGAACCTCGGCGGTTCGAGCCTGCGGGTGTTCGCGCGCATTGCCCTGCCGCTGGCGAGGCCGGCGATCGCGGCTGGCACCGGGCTCGCGCTGATGGAGACCTTGGGCGATCTCGGCGCGTCCGAATTTCTCGGCATCCAAACCCTGACCGTGTCGGTATATGTGACCTGGGCGACGCGCGGCTCGGTCGAGGGCGCGGCGCAGATCGCGCTGGCGATGCTGGTCCCGGTCGCCGGGCTGCTGTGGCTGACCCACAAGTCGCGGGCCGGCCGAAGCTATCTTTCCGGGGCCTCGCGGCCGCCGTCGCCGGTCCGGCTCGGGCCGGTCGCGGGCACGATCGCGGCCGGCGCGTGCGCCGTTCCGGTATTCCTCGGGTTTGTCGCCCCGGCGCTCCACTTGGCGCTGCTGTCGGCCGCGCGGATCGCCGATCGCGGCGTGTCGCCGATGCTGCTCGACTACGCCTGGAACAGCGCGCGGTTTGCCGCGGTCGCCACGGTCATCGCGATCGCGGCCGGCTTCGTTCTCGCGTTGTGCCAGCGCTATCTGCGCTCCGACGGCCCGACCCGGATCGCGCAGACCGGGTATGCGGTGCCGGGCACGGTGCTCGCGGTCGGGCTGCTCGGCATGCTGTCGGCGGCCGACGCCGCGATCGGTCTGACCGGGATCGAGGAGCTGCGCGGCGTGCTGCTGCTGGCCTCGGCGGTCGGGGTCATCATGGCCTACCTCGCGCGCTTTCTGGCGATCCCGGCCAGCGGCATCGAAGCCGGATATGCCAAGCTGCCGCGCGCCTTCGACGAAGCCGCGCAGGCCGCCGGCGCCGGCGCGGCGGCGGTCGCATCGCGCATCCATTGGCCGCTGCTGCAGCCGGCGATCCGCTCGGCCGCGCTGCTGATGTTCATCGAATGCGTCAAGGAGCTGCCGGCGACCTTGCTGCTACGCCCGCTGAACACCGAGACCCTCGCCACTTTTCTTTATGGCGAGGCGTCGCGCGGCGTCTACGAGGATGGCGCGATCGCCGCGCTGGCGATGCTGGCTTTGGGACTGCTGCCGATCCTGCTGTTGTCTCGTTTGGGGAAACCGGGCAAACCGCTGCAAAGCTGACGCCGCCGGTCGAGGAGAGCCGTCGTGGCCCCTTTCGCAATGCGCCGCGCCCGATTGGAGGACTTGCCCGCCATCGTGCTGCTGCTCGCCGACGATCCGATCGGCCGCGGCCGCGAAAGCGCCGAGGCGCAGCTCGATCCCCGCTACGTCGACGCCTTCGCCGCGATCGACCGCGACCCGCATCAGCTGCTCGCGGTCGCCGAGCGCGACGGGCAGGTCGTCGGCGTGCTGCAGCTCAGCTTTATTCCCGGACTGACCCGGCGCGGCATGTGGCGCGGCCAGATCGAGGGAGTGCGTGTCGCCGCGGCGGAGCGCGGCGGCGGCATCGGGCGCGCCATGCTCGAAAGGGCCGTCGCGGAATGCCGCCGGCGCGGCTGCGGTCTGGTCCAGCTGACCTCCGACAAGCGCCGCCCCGCCGCGCACGCCTTCTACGAGGCGCTCGGCTTCCAGGCGACGCACGAGGGCTATAAGCTGATGCTTTGACGCCGGGTCGGAACCGGCAAGGGAGAGCGATTTGCCTATCGACTACGAGAAGCGCGACGGCGTCGCCTATATCACGCTGAACAACCCGGCGAAGGCCAACATCCTCGACAAGGAGACCTCGGACGCGATCTCGGCGGCGTGGATCGACCTCTGGGAGGACCGCCAGATCCGCTGCGCGATCGTCACCGGCGCCGGCGAACGGCATTTCTGCGGCGGGCACAATCTGGCGCCGCGCGAGAACATCACCGAGGAAGAGCGCGAATACCTGCGCACGCAGCGGATCTTCTGGCCGCTCGCCGGCACTGTGCACGGCCAGAAGACCGGGGTCGACGGGCGCATGGGCGACCATTATCCGCGCGTGTGGAAGCCGGTTATCGCCGCGGTAAACGGCTGGGCGGCGGGCGCCGGGCTCTACATGCTGCTGGCCTCGACCGACATCCGCATCGCCAGCCGCGAGCATGCGCGGTTCAAGTTCGCGCTGACCACCCAGGGCTGGCTCGGTCACGGGCCCGGCGCCACGCTGCTCTTGAAGCAGCTCCGCTATATCGACGCGATGAAGATGCTGCTGACCGACGATCCGGTCGACGCCGACGAGGCGCTGCGCATCGGGCTCGTCAACGAAGTCGTGCCGCATGCCGAGCTGATGCAGCGGGCCGAGAAAATCGCCCGTCACATCGTCACGATGCCGCCGGTCGCGTTGCGGATGATGAAGGAATTCGTGGTCCGGTTCGGCGACCTGCCGACCGATCAGGCTTGGCACGTGCAAAACCTGATAAACAACCTCTTGATCCAGGTGACGACCGACGGCGAGGAGGGCCGCCGCGCCTTCAACGAAAAGCGCCCGCCGAATTTCACCGGCGCCTTGCGCCGCCGCGGCGACGCGTGGGAGGAACCCTCGGAGGAGGACGCCCGGCGCCTCGACGAAGCGTACCGCAGCGGGGAGTTTTGAGATATGCGAGCCAAGGAATCGTCAGCCCGGCCTTGTGCCGCGCATTGACCAGCCCGAGTCTAAGCAGGTCGCACCTATAAACCTGTTGTTAATCATCATTCCTGATAATGGGCATGAAACGGTGGCGCCGCGGCCCGCGGATCGGGACTCATCAGCAGTGGGGTGGAGAGCGATGGAAGAGCCGGGCAGTGTTGGCAAGCGCGTTCTGATCGTCGAGGACGACCCGCTCGACATGCGGCTGTTCAGCGCGATGCTGGCCGCTGAGGGGTACCGCGTGCTGCGGGCGATCGACGGCCCCCGGGGCGTCGATCTGGCGCATCGAGAACCTCCCGATCTTATCATCATGGATATCAACCTGCCGGGCATGTCGGGGATCGAAGCCACGCGGATGCTGAAGGAGGATCCCGAGACGGCCGGTATCCCGATCATTATAACGACCGCTTTTGGAATGTGCGGCGACGACCCCGAGATTTCGACGAGCGGCTCCGACGGGTTTGTGGCCAAGCCGATCGCGTTCTCCAATTTCCTTGAAATGGTCGAAATGGTGCTGGAGCGCTCCCGGCGATCCCGCCCCGTGCAACGCTTGGCTATGGCGAAGACGGGAAGCGCAGGACGAACCTGACCTAATAGTCAGCGCGGTCGATCAGGTGGACGAACGAGCCCATGACCGAACCGCGGCGCAACCCGGCGGGGTTGAGCTCGGCCCCGCAGGAATCCGCCAGCGCAAATAGCGGCGCGTCGCCGCCGGCCGCGATCGTCGTCGCATAGTGGAACTCGTGGCCGCGAAACCGCGCCCCGGCCGCCCCGAGCGGGCCGCCGGCGATCAGCGTCGCGGTGCGATAGCCGAGATGGAGCCGCCGCTCGGCGAAGCTGGTCGCCAACGGCAGCAGGCCGGCCATGCGGTGCGCCCGGCCGTCGGCGTCGGTCAGCGCCTCGCCGAGCGTCATGTAGCCGCCGCACTCGCCATAGATCGCCTTGCCGTCGGCGGCGCCTTCGCGCAGCCCGGCCAGGAACCGCTCCGCCGCGGCGAGCCGGCCGGCATGCAGTTCGGGATAGCCGCCGGGCAGGTAGACGACGTCCGCAGCCGGGTCCGGAGGTTCGCCGGCGAGCGGCGAAAACCATGACAGCTCGGCCCCCTGGCATTGCCAGCCGCGCAGCACCGCCGGGTAGACGAAGACGAACGCGTCGTCGCGCGCGACCGCGATGCGTTGCCCGAGCGGCGGCAGCGGCAGCGCCGGCGTGTGCTCTTCAATCGTGGCCGGGCGGGCCAGCGACAATAGCCGCTCCACGTCGATGCCGGCGGCAACGGCCAGCGCGGCGCGCGCGATGGAGGCTTCGGCGCGCTGCTCGCCGGCCGGAACGAGGCCGAGATGGCGCTCGGGCAGGACCAATGCCGGATCCTGCGGCACGGCGCCGAGACACGGCAGGGCGGGCAGGTGCCGCGCGAGCGCGGCCTCGAGCAAGGCCCGGTGCCGCGCCCCGGCGACGCGGTTGAAGACCACTCCGGCGACCGGTACCGCCGGGTCATGCCGGGCAAAGCCGGCGACCAGCGCCGCGGCCGAGGCCCCCTGCCGGCGCGTGTCGACGACGAGCACGACCGGCCAGCCGGTCAGCCGCGCGAGCGCGGCGGTCGACCCGGTTTCGCCATCCGGCCCGGCGCCGTCGAACAGACCCATGACGCCTTCGCACAGCACGATGTCGGCGGCGGCATCGAGGCTGCCGACCAGCGCCCGCAGGGTCGCCGGGCGCATCGCCCAGACATCGAGATTGAGGCAGACGCCGCCGCTCGCCGCCTGATGGAATGTCGGATCGATGTAGTCGGGCCCTGCCTTGGCCGCCGCCGGGCGCAGGCCGCGATCGCGCAGCAGCCGCAGCAGGCCCAGCGTCAGCAGGGTCTTGCCGCTGCCCGAGGCGGGCGCGGCCAGGATCAGTCCGCCGGCGCGCCCAATCGTGATCCCGGGCGTCATCTCTGGCTCACCCCGGGCCGGGGTTGCCGGTAAGAGAGCGCCAGTAGGAGGCGACCGCGTCCTCCGGGCAACCGAGCGCAACCAGCTCATCGCGCTTGTGCGCTAGCGCCGTCGGGTCGAGGCGTTCGAATCGCCAAAACGCCGTGCGCGCCTCGTCGATGCGCCCTTGCAGCGCCAGCGCCTGGCCAATGAAAAAGTGCCACTCGGCCATTTCCGGGGCGAGCTCGCTTGCCCGCCGGTACGCCGTTTCGGCGCTGGCGATGTCCCCCGACTCCTTCAGCGCGTGGCCGTACTGCACCCAGATATCCGGGGAATTCGGCGCTCGCCGCAGCGCCTTGCGGTAAAGCCGCGCCGCGCGCGGCCAGTCGCCCGCCCGGCTCGCGCGACCGACGCGGCGCCAGATCGGCGCGATAAACCGGTCGGCCCAGACCCCGCGCACGAGGTCGCGCAACCCAAGCTCGCCAGCGTCCAGCCCCCACCCTGACCCTCCCCCGCATGCGGGGGAGGGAAGGGATCGCCGCAACGGCCGCGGCGCCGCCCGGGCGGTGTCGAACCCTGCCTCTCGCCAGTCACGCCACAGCGCCTCGTGAATCGGGTTGCGCGCGAGAATGGCCTCCCGCGTCGCCGCCGACAGCTCCTCTTCCCGCAGCGGCCGCCAGCCGACCCGCTTCTGCCACTGCAGCGTCGTGTTTCGCCGCGGCGCCGCCGGCGGCACCCCGAGATCGGCGGCGATCGCGGCAAGCAGCCGGTCGCCGTCGTGATGGCTGCCGACAAACCAGAACCCGGCAAGCGCCTCGTTCAACAGCTCGTATTTCCGCGCGTCGCCGGTCGACAGCATCGTCCGCAGCGGCAACTCCAGCCAGTACCAGAGGAGAAGAAGGGCGATCAGGTCGCGCGGCTGCGCGCGCAGGTGCTGATCGAACCCGCAGGTCGGGCCGCCCCGCGACAGCGAAAACATCATCCGATGATTGTAGTACGAGACATGAAACCCGATCGGATCGCGCAGCAGCAACGTCCTGCGGATCGGACGACCCGGAAAGTGGCGTTCGAGCGAGCGCCCGATGTAATGCCCGGTGACGGCGCGCACATGGCGGAAATCGGGAGCACCATCGAGACGGCAGCGGCGCCGGCCGAGCATCTCCAATCCCGAAGGTCGCGACGTGGAGCACAGCCGCTCGTTCAGATGGGCTTTCAGATGCGCCGCGATCGTGTTCCCCCCGGTCCTCGGCATATGCAACAGAAAGTAGACTGCGGAGCCCGGCTTCTCGCCGAATGGCGCCGCGGCGGCTGCAGTGGGGTTCGCGCAACGTGCATCAGGAAGCGTCACGCTGCATCCCCCGGAATAGAAATCGCAAGTTGCGGCGGCATTGACGGTTTGGCGCGGGCCCTCGCGATTTACCGGACAGGACGGCGCGTGTTAGCGTCGACGCAGCCACGACGGAGGTTGCGATGATCGGGACAGCGTTGCGCATTGTATCGGTACTGGCAATCGCGATCGGTTTGGGGCTGTCCACCGCGGCGCAGGCCGGGCCTACCCTCGATAAGATAAAGCAGCAGGGCACGATGGTCTGCGGCGTCAACACCGGGCTTGCCGGCTTCGGCCAGCCCGACAGCCAGGGACGCTACTCCGGGTTCGATGTCGACATTTGCAAGGCGATCGCGGCGGCGGTGGTCGGCGATCCGAACAAGGTCAAGTACGTGCCGCTGACGGCGCAGCAGCGGTTTACCGCGCTGCAATCGGGCGAGGTCGATGTCCTGTCGCGCAACACAACCTATACGCTGCAACGCGACGCAGAGCTGGGGCTGAACTTCGGTCCGGTCGTGTTCTACGACGGCCAGGGCTTCATGGTGCCGAAAAAGCTCGGCGTCAAAAGCGCGAAGGAATTGAACGGCGCGACGGTCTGCGTGCAGCCCGGCACGACGACCGAACTCAATCTGGCGGACTATTTCCGCGCCAACAACATGACCTTCAAGCCGCTCGTCATCGAAAAGCTCGACGAGGTCGTCGCGGCCTACCTGTCGGGGCGCTGCGACGTGTTCACGACCGACCGCTCGGGCCTTGCGGCGGTGCGCATCGCGCGGACGCCGAACCCCGACGACCATGTCATTCTGCCCGAGATCATCTCGAAAGAGCCGCTCGCGCCGGCGGTGCGCCAGGGCGACGACCAATGGAGCGACATCGTCCGCTGGGTCGTCTACGCGCTGATCGCCGCGGAGGAGAAGGGGATCACCGCGAAGAACGTCGATCAGATGACGAAGAGCGAAGACCCCGACGCGAAGCGCCTGCTGGGCGTCACCCCGGGCATGGGCAAGGCGCTCGGTCTCGACGAGAAATGGGCCTACAACGCGATCAAGTCGGTCGGCAATTACGGCGAGATCTTCGAGCGCAATGTCGGCAGGGATTCGCCGTTGAAGCTCGACCGCGGCCTCAACGATCTGTGGACCCGCGAAGGCCTGCTGTATGCGATCCCGATCCGCTGAAGACGCCCCAAGTGGTTTGGACGCTCTCAATCTCCACGGAGCATCGTCGCCCCCGTGAAAGCGGGGGTCCAGGCCAATCGACCGGATCACGGCACCCTGGATTCCCGCTTGCGCGGGAATGACGCGGGCGGATGGCGGTGGCAGGCGACCTCGCTGCCGAGGCACCCCGGCCGAAACGGCCGCCGCCGTGGCACGACCCGGTCGTGCGCGGGGTCGTCATCCAGGTCTTGTTCGTCGCCGCGGTCGTCGGGCTCGGCGTATTCCTCGTCAATAACACGCTCGAAAACCTGAGCCGGCAGAACATCGCGACCGGGTTCGGGTTTCTCGATCGGGAGGCCGGGTTCAGCATCGGCGAGGCGCTGATCCCGTATTCCCCGGCCGACACCTATGCCCGCGCGTTTCTGGTCGGCCTGACCAACACGCTCTACGTCGCGGCGCTCGGGATCATCCTGGCGACCGTGGTCGGCACCGTGATGGGCCTTGCGCGACTGTCCGGCAACTGGCTGATCGCCAAGCTGGCGCAGGCCTATGTCGAGACGTTCCGCAACCTCCCTTTGGCCCTGCAGCTGTTCTTCTGGTGGGGCCTGCTGCGCGGCTACGCGCCGGCGCCGCGCCAGGCATGGCAGCCGATCCCCGATGTCTTTGTCAGCAATCGCGGCCTGGTGTTCCCGCTGCCGCACGCGGACCCCGCGCATTTCTGGATGCTGGCGGCGCTCGTTGCCGGCATCGCCGCGGCCTGGGCGATATCCCGCTGGGCCCGGCGGCGGCAGGCGCGCACCGGGCGGCAATTTCCCAGCGGCTGGGTCGGTCTCGGGCTGATCCTCGGGCTTCCGGCGGCGGTCTTCGCCGCCTTCGGGGCGCCGCTGCGGCTCGACGTTCCGGAATTGCGCGGCTTCAACTTCGTCGGCGGCGGCACCGCCTCGCCGGAATTCGCCGCGCTGCTGCTCGGCCTGGTGATCTACACCGCGGCGTTCATCGCCGAGATCGTGCGCGCCGGCATTCTCGCGGTGAACTGGGGGCAGAGCGAGGCGGCGATGGCGCTGGGCCTGACCCCGTGGCAGCGGATGCGGCTGATCGTGCTGCCGCAGGCGCTGCGGGTCGTCGTGCCGCCGATGACCAGCCAATACCTCAACCTGACCAAGAACAGCTCGCTGGCGGTGATCATCGGCTACCCCGATCTGGTGTCGATCGCCAACACGACGATCAACCAGACCGGCCAGGCGGTCGAGGGGATCGCGATGATCATGGCCGTCTACCTGGCGATCAGCCTGACGATCTCGCTGTTCATGAACATCTACAACCGCTCGGTCGCGCTGGTGGAGCGGTAGCAATGGCCGAGATCGCCGAGGGACTGCCGGTTGCCGCCGAGCGGCCGCGGCCGCCGACGCGTGGCGTCCTCGACTGGCTGCGCGTCAACCTGTTCAGCGGCGTCTTCAATACGATCCTGACGCTGCTGGCGCTGTACCTGCTGGCCGTGACGATCCCGCCGCTCGTCGAATGGGCGCTGATCGACGCGATCTGGCGCGCCGAGAGCGGGCAGGGCTGCCGCGGCCCGGGAGGCCGGGAGGAAGGCGCCTGCTGGGCGTTTATCGGCGAGAAGCTGCGCTTCATCCTGTTCGGCCGCTTCCCATACGACCAGCAATGGCGGCCGCTGCTCGTCATCGTCATCTTCATCGCGACGATCCTGGCGAGCTGCGAGCGCCGCCTGTGGGGCCGGAAGCTGCTGCTGCTGTGGCTGATCGGGCTTGGCGCGGTGGGCGTGCTGATGTGGGGCGGCGTGTTCGGGCTCGCCTATGTCGACACGCTGCTGTGGAGCGGCCTGCCGCTGACCCTGATCCTCGCCATCGTCGGCATGCTGTTCGGGTTCCCGCTCGGCGTTCTGCTGGCGCTCGGACGGCGCTCGGAACTGCCGGCGGTACGCGCGATCTGCGTCGCCTATATCGAGCTGGTGCGCGGCGTGCCGCTGATCACGGTGCTGTTCATGGCCTCGGTGATGCTGCCGCTGTTCCTGCCGACCGGTTTCACGATCGACAAGCTGCTGCGGGCCCAGGTCGCGTTCATCCTGTTCAGCGCGGCCTACCTCGCCGAGGTCGTCCGCGGCGGGTTGCAGGCGATCCCGAAGGGCCAGTTCGAGGCCGCCGACTCGCTGGGTCTCGGGTATTGGCAGCGCACCCGGCTCATCGTGCTGCCGCAGGCTCTGTCGCTGGTGATCCCGCCGCTGGTCAACACCTTCATCGGCACGTTCAAGGATACCTCGCTGGTCATCATCATCGGCCTGTTCGACCTGCTCGGCACCGTCAACGCCGCGCTGGTCGACGCGAAATGGCAGGGCTTCCACATC
>Ga0326597_10014268_pt1 | contig 10415 bp, 10 predicted proteins | sample RVTome_12_FD_203789 | JGI IMG/M metagenome (GOLD analysis project Ga0326597, IMG submission 203789) | Soil microbial communities from uranium-contaminated site in the Upper Colorado River Basin, Wyoming, United States - RVT100D185 | ecosystem: Environmental > Terrestrial > Soil > Contaminated >...
CGGCTCCGGCAGGGGGAACGCCGCGATGACCGAACGGGCGACGATCCTCGCCGGCTTCGGTGGGCAGGGTCTCCTGTTCGCCGGCCAGGTCCTCGCCCGGGCCGCCCTGGCGGAGGGCCGCGAGGTGCTCTGGATCCCCGCCTACGGTCCGGAGATGCGCGGCGGCACGGCCGCCTGCACGGTCATCGTCGGCGACGCGCCGATCGGATCCCCGATCCCGGATCGGCTGGCCGCGCTCGTCGCCCTCAACCCGCCGTCGCTCGCGAAGTACGAGCCGCTCCTCGCTCCCGGCGGCCTGCTCGTCGTGAACGACTCGCTCGTGGAGGCAGAGCCAACGCGGACCGACGTCGAGGTTGTCCGCGTGCCGTGCACGGCGGCGGCCAGGCGGATCGGCGACGAGCGCCTCACGTGCATCGTCGGTCTCGGCGCGCTCGTCGCTCGCCGCCGCTTCGTCGGATGGGCCGCAGTCGAGGTCGCGATCGCGGACCTCCTCGCGTCGAAGGCCCCGGGCGTGGTCGCGGCGGATCTCGCGGCACTCGACGCCGGCCGACGCGCGGCGACATCCGCGGCACCGATGCCGCTGGCAACCGCCTGACGGTCGCGCGCGCCCGACGGTACCCGGGCCGGCCGCCCGAGCCACGCCGCGCGGCCTGTACAGTCCGGTGATGCTCGATCTTCCCCTGGCCGCCCTCGTCGGCGTGTTCACCGGGGCGGCCGCGATCGTCGTCGTGGCCGGCATCGTGCTCGCCCGGAGCGGCGACCAGATCGCGGAGCGGACGGGTCTCGGCGGCCTGTTCGTCGGCATGCTCCTGCTCGCCGGTGCCACCTCCCTGCCGGAGGTCGCCGTCGACGTCAGCGCCTCGCTGGCCGGGGCACCGGACCTCGCCGTCGGCGACCTGTTCGGGAGCAGCATGGCGAACATGGCGATCCTCGCCACGATCGACCTGCTCCATCGCGGTCGGGTCTGGCCGGCGGTCAGCCTGGGGCACGCCCGGCTCGCCTCGATCGGGATCGCCCTGACGGCGATCGCCGTCCTCGGCATCGCCGCGCCGCCCGGCGTGCGGCTGGGCTGGATCGGCATCGAGACGATCGCGATCGTCGGCGGATACGTGGCCGCGATGCTCTGGATTCGCCGCTCCCCGACGACGGCGCATCGGCGCGGCGAACCGTCTGCCGAGGTCGTCTCACCGACCGGGTGGGGCGCCACGCCCGCGCATGAGCGTCCGCTCCGGGCAGAGGTCGCCCGCTTCGCGGCCGGGAGCGTCGCGGTCCTCGTCGCCGCACCCGTGCTCGCCCTGTCGGGCCAGGGCATCGCCGCCGCAACCGGGATCGGCGAGACCTTCATCGGGACGGTGCTCCTCGCCGGATCGACGTCCCTGCCGGAGCTCGTCGCGTCGATCGCGGCCGTCCGGATCGGCGCCTACGACCTCGCCGTCGGCAACCTGTTCGGCAGCAACGCGTTCAACATGACCGCCCTGCTCGCCGCCGACGCCGCCTACCTCCCGGGTCCGATCCTCGCCGCCGTCGACCCCGCCCAGGTGGTGGCCGGGATGGGGGCGATCCTCATGATGGCGCTCGCCCTCGCTGCGGTCGTGCACGGCGAGCGGACGCGCGTTTCCCGGCTCGAGCCGGACGCCGTCCTCGTGCTCGTCGTCTGGGTTCTCCTCCTGGCGGCCGTCTTCGCGACGACGAGCCACCCGGTGGGCCCGGCCATCACGTGATCGCCGGGAACGGACGCTCCCGGCGCGGTGTATGACCGTCGGTTGACCGTGGAGGGCCGTCCACTGGCAGAAGCCGAGCTGATCGACCGCGCACGCAGGGGCGACGTGATGGCGTACGAGGAACTCGTTCGCGGCCACCAGGACCTGGCCGTCCGAACGGCCCACCTGATCGCCCCCGACGGCGACGCGGAGGACGCCGCGCAGGAGGCGTTCGTCAAGGCGTGGGCGGCGCTCCCCCGCTTCCGGGTCGGCTCGCCGTTCCGGCCGTGGCTCCTACGCATCGTCGCCAACGAGGCGCGCAACCGGCGGCGCTCCGCCGTGCGCCGGACCGGTCTCGCGCTTCGCGTCGCCGAGGACCGCCCCTCGGGAGGTGCGGCTCCATCGCCCGAGTCGGCGGTCCTCGCCACCGAACGGCAGGCGACGCTCCTCGCCGCGCTCGCACGGCTGCGCGACGAGGATCGGGAGATCATCGCCGCGCGCTACCTCCTCGACCTGTCCGAGGCGGAGGCCGCGGAGACGCTCAGGCTCCCGCGCGGGACGGTCAAGTCCCGCCTGTCGCGCGCCCTCGGGCGACTGCGGGCTGCCCTCGCCGACGGGCACGGGGCGGCCGATGGCTGACGAGCTCGTGCGCCTGACCGACGACGCCCTGGCCCACGCCCTGCGCGACCTCGGCGGGGCGATCGCCGTGCCGCGTTCGGCGGGCAGCCCGGACGACGATGTTGCCGCCCGGGTGCGGGCCCGGATCGAGGCCGATCCGGCGCTCACGGGGCGATCGACTCCCCCGCGCTGGAGCTGGCTCGGCGCCGGCCGGCCGGCGCGGTTGGCGGTCGGCCTCGCCCTCCTCGCGGCGGTCCTGCTCGCGGCGGTCGCGGCGGCCGGGATCCTCGGCGTGCCCGGGATCCGGATCGCGCTGTTCGGCGCGCCGGCGACGGTCGGGCCGGGGCCGACGGCGGCGTCGCCCGAAGCGCCGGCCGGCCCCCTCGGATCCGGCGCCGGACTGGGCCGGATCGTCGCACTCGCCGACGCGGCGACGGCGACGGGTTTCGAACCGCGGCTGCCGGCCGGTCTCGCGCCACCGGACGTCGCCTGGCTCGCCGACTCCCGCCTGACTCTCGTCTGGGCCGCCGGGCCGGACCTCCCGGAGACGGCGCTCGACGGAGTGGGCCTGCTCGTGACGGAGTTCCGCGGCCGGGTCGACGCCGAGTACTACCAGAAGGTCACCGCGACCGGCACCGTCGTCGAGCCGGTACGAGTCGCCGGTCATACCGGCTACTGGCTGGCCGGCCGCCCGCACTTCTTCTTCTACGTGGACCCGGACGGGCGGCCGGTCGACGACACGCGCCGATGGGTGGGCGACACGCTCATCTTCGAGGCCGACGGGATCACGTACCGGGTCGAGTCCGCCCTCGGCCGGGACGCGACGATCGCGCTGGCCGAGGGCCTGACTCGTCCGTGACCCGGTCGATCAGCGGCGCAGGAGCGCCCGCAGGATCGACCCGACGACCAGGATCCCGACGATCGCGATGGCTCGGTTCATGACCTCGATCCGGGTGACGTCGATGGCCGGTTGCCAGACGACCTCGTCGCCGTGGATGACGTACGCGCCGGCCGGCGTGGCCCGGACCCCGAAACCACCACCCATCCCGGACGCCATGGCCGGAGCCGTGCCGGCCTCACCGTCGGCCCCGGGCATCGGCATCGGGCCACCGCCCTCGCCGGCCCCGGCGCCGCCCATGACCGACGCGACGGGGATGATCGTCGTGCCGTTCTTGGCGTACGGCTCGCCGAACACGCGCTTCACGGTGATCGTGTCGCGTGCCTGCTCCATGATCTCCTCGACCTTCACCTGACCACCTCCGGGACGCCTGGAATCGAACGGGACGCAATCATGCGTTCGGGACGCGCGGGACGCATGGGGACGCCGTTGGGACGCGCGGGACGCCCGGACCCTAGCGCAGGCCGGCGAGTTCCTGCAGCAGCCGCCAGTTGGCAAGCCGGTCCGCCCGGGTGGCGAAGATCTCCGTCGTCGGCTCCCCGTCCTTGCCGAAATGCTGGGCGAAGCGACCCTCCGAGCGGGCGAAGGTGAGGAAGTCGACCTCCGTCCCGTCGGGCGTCTTCGACCAGTCCTCCTTGAGCGCGGGGTTGCCCTGGAGGGACAGCCGCTCGGCCATCGTCTCGCCCCGGCGCGGGTCGTACGTGAACAGCGGGAAGGCCCGCGAGTCGACCGCCAGCTTCGCCTGGCGCGTGGCCGCGTCGTCGGCGATCCCGTGCTCCGGCATGCACGGCGTGTAGGCGACGATGACGGCCGGACCCGGGTACTCGTTCGCGTCGAGGATCGCTCGGTAGAAGTGGTTGAGGTGGGCCGGCGTCGACTGGGCCACGTACACCTCGCCGTGGGCCATGAGGATCCGGCTCAGCTCCTTGCGCCGCTCGGGGCGCCCGTGGAGCGCCTTGCCGAACGCGGACAGCTTCGTGACCTGGCCGCCGAACGACGCGGTTGAGGCCTGGCCGCCGGTGTTCGAGTAGACCTGCGTGTCGAGCACGAGGACCTTGATGTCCGACGCCGAGGCGACCATCCGGGACAGGGCCTGGAAGCCGATGTCGTACATCGCGCCGTCGCCGCCGAGGACCCACAGCCGCCGGTCCGGGTGGCCGGCCTGGTCCCAGCGCGTCCGGACGCCCATGGCCACGGTCGGCGCGTTCTCGAACAGCGAGTTCGTCCACGGCACGAGGTACGGATTGAACGGGTAGGTGCTGCCGAAGACGGTGTTGCAGCCGGTCGCCGCGACGATGCCCATCGACTCGGGGCCGTGGACCTGGCGGGTGGCCGCGACGAGCATCCGGATCGCCGTGGCCTCGCCGCAGCCGGCGCACGAGCCGGCGCCGCCGACGTAGCCGAAGGCGTGCTCGCCGAGCATGAGGTCGGCGAGGGCCTTTTCGTTGCGGTAGACGTCCGGCGTCGGTGGCAGCGAGCGGAAGAAGCGCATGTCGCGGGCGTAGCGCTCGAGGGTCGACTCGCCGGTCGGCTCCTCGGGCACCTTGTCGATCATGATCAGCGCGTCGTGGCCCAGCCCGGCGCAGACCTCGACGCACTCGGCGCAGCCCTTGCAGTGGACGGGGTCGACGAAGATCCCGAACGCGCCCCGGTCGTGACCCTTGCGCGCTGGCACCTCGCCGTACTTCTGCGTGTCGGTGAAGTGCTCGCGCGCGGTCACGGCGGCGACGGCGGGTTCCGGCTGGGCGGCCGCGAAGGCGCCGATCGCGGGCCCGAGGGCGGGCTCCGGGGTGACGACGCCGAAGATCGCGCTGTCCGGGCAGGCGGAGACACAGGCCATGCAGCCGACGCATTTCTCGGCGATGAGCTTCGGGATGCGCGGGGCGAGCCGGCTGAAGTCGCGGACGGCGGCCGTGCCGGGCGGGATGATCGAGCGGGCGATGCCCGTGTCGGCCGGGAGTTCCTGGTCGGCGATGCCGCGCCGGTAGGCCGGCACGATCGAGGCGCCGAAGTCGTCGACGTAGGCGTCGATGTCGAACAGCGGGACGGCCGACGCGGCGAGGCGCGTCTCGTGCGCCTCCTTGAGCTCGCCGGGCTCCTTGATGAGCGGGGTCGCGTCAGGCATCGGGCGCTCCGGCCGCAGCCGTCTCGGCCCCCGTTTCGGCCTCCCGTTCGGCCGTCTCTTCAGCCGTCTCAAGGGCGATGGCGTGAACGAGGTCGGTCATCGACAGGATCCCGATCGGCAGCGTCTCGTCCTCGTCGGCCACGACGACGAGCCGATGGATGTGGTGTCGCTCCATCTTCTTGGCGGCCTGCGCGAGCGGCATCGAGCGATGGACCGTGACCGCGGGTGTCGTCATGAGGTGGCGGACCGCGAGCCCCGGCCAGTTCGCCCACAGGTACTCGGTCGCGCGGGCGCGGGCGAGGTCCGTCTGCGACAGGACGCCGACGAGCGAGCCGGACCCGTCGATGACGGGCAGGCCGCTGATCCGATGGGCGTCGAGCAGGCGCGCCGCCTCGGTCAGGGACGCGTCGGCACGGATGACGATCGGCTCGAGGGCCATCCGATCGCCGACGATGGGGGCCGGACGGGTCTTCGTCATCGGGCGGCTCCTTCGGGCTGGCTGGCGGAGGTCTGCGGGGTGGGTGGGGTGGCGGCGAGGGCGGCCGACACGTCGATCAGCCCGTCGTACGCCTCGGCGATGACGGCGAGGTTGGCGTCGACGACGGCGCCGCCGCGCTTGCCGAAGAAGCGGCCGAGCTGCCCATGGACCGCCTCGAGGAGCGCGTCGCGGTCGAGCCCGGCGCGAGCCGCGAACGGCGCGACCCGGAGGAACACCCCGACGAGCGCGACGCCCTGCATCCGGACCTGGAGGTCCGGCCGGGGCGCGTGACGGAGCGCGAGCGCCGCGGTATCGAGCGCGGTGACCCGGATCCGCCGGGCGAGGATCTCCGCCCGGGCCGATGCAGGGATCGACCCCCAGATCGCCTCGGGATCGGCGAGCGGTGACTGGATGAACAGCGTGCCGCCGTCGACGAGCCCGGCCAGCGGGTCGCCGAGCCCGAACGCGGACACGTCGTGGAGCGGCACGACGTCGACGTGGTCGAGCTCCGCGTGGCTCCGGATGGGGGCGTCGGCGATGGTGAGGTAGTACGTCGTCGGCAGGCCCTTCTTTTCGGACCCGTAGCGCGGGTAGGCCTGGACCTGCTTGCCGAACAGCTCGCCGACGAGCGTCGCCACGAGCTTGTTCGTCGTCACGCTGCCGAAGCCGCCGATCGAGTGGCCGCGTAGGGAGTACGCGCCGGCCGGCCGGAGATCGACGGACGCGCGCGCCAGGGCGAGCGGGTGGCGGATGCCGACGACGGCATGGGTGCGCCCGTCGCGCTCGCCGTGCGGCGCGAGCCAGTCGAAGATCGCGACGAGGTCGCCCTCGGACACGTCGCGCGAGCCGAGGCCCGCGCTGACCGACAGGACCCGCGGCACGAGCACCCCCTCGGCGGCCGCGTCGTAGAGCGCCGAGCGGATCTCGCGGGTGAGCGGGTTCGCGGCCGCCGTCGGCTCGTCCGTGCGTTCGACGACGCCGACGGTGCGGGCGTGCCGGAGGGCGGCCGCGAGCTCGCGGGCCGGGAAGGGGCGGAAGGCGGTCACGGCGACGCAGCCGACCGGCCGACCCTGGGCGCGAAGGTGATCGACGACGGAGATCGCGGTGTCGGCGATGGTGCCCATCGCGACGAGGATCTCGTCGGCATCGTCGGTGCGGTACGTGTCGATCTGGCCGACCCGGCGCCCGGTGAGCGCCGTCCACTCGGCCATGGCACCGTCGAGGAGCGCCGGGATCGCGTCGGTGTAGGCGCGCTGGCCGATCCGGCCCTTCATGTACGAGTCCTGGTTCTGAACGACGCCGGTCATGAGCGCTTCGGCCGGATTGAACAGGTCGCGGATCCTGGCGCGCGGGTCACCGACGAAGTCGCGCAGCAGGTCGTCCTCCGGCAGCCGCACGTTCTCGAGCGTGTGCGTCGTGAGGAATCCGTCCTGGGCGACGAGGAACGGGGTCTCGCTCTCCTCGGCGACGCGGCGGGCGATTGCCGCGAGGTCGGCGGCCTCCTGGGCGTTGCGGGCGAACAGGATGCCCCAGCCGACGTCGGCGACGCCCATGACGTCGTCGTGGCCGGCATGGATGTTGAGGCCCTGGCTCGTCAGCGCCCGGGCGCCGACGTGGAACACGACCGGCAGCCGCTTGCCGCTGATGACGTAGAGGACCTCCTTCATGAGGATGAGGCCCTGGCCGGCGGTGAAGTTCGTGACCCGGCCGCCGCTCAGGGCGGCCCCTTCCGCCGCGCTCGCGCTCGAGTGCTCCGACTCCGGCTCGATGAACCGGAGCGGGGTGCCCCACAGGTTGCTCCGCCCCTCGGCCACCGCCGCCTGGAAGATCGCCGCCATCGTCGTCGACGGGGTGATCGGGTAGACGCAGGCGACCTCGGCGAGGCGCGTCTCGACGTGGGCGACCGCCTCGCTCCCGTCGACGATCGCGGCGATGCCCGGGTACGGGGGCGCGGCCGCGACGGTCCGGGGCACGGGCGAAGCCAGGGGCGCGGCGGGACTCTCGGTTGTCATGGCTCAAGGGTGGCGCGCCGCCCTCGCGCCCCGGAGGGGCAGGGGTCCCGAAACCGGGGTCCGAACGGCCCGGGTTTCGGTTCTGGCGTGCCGGCTCCGTGGGCCGCACCGCCGCGAGCCGCACCGACGCGAGCGCGCGAGGCGGCGCCGTCACGGGGGCGATTGCGCCCCACGCACCGCGACGGGAGTGATCGTGCAGGGTATTCCCGCCGAACCCGGCCTTTGCCCGGAATCGCCCACACGATCGTCTCCCGGGTGATGCGCCGCACGCAATCCGGCGGTTGAACCGCGCGGGGCGACGCCGCCCAGGGGTGTCACCGGGCTGAGCCGGGTCGGACCGGTCCCGGTTCGGTCCGTTCGGCTCCCCTGACGGCGCCCAACGGCCGATGCGGCGATCGACGGCGAGATCGAGATTCGCCCCACACGTCGACGGAGGGCACGCCATGAACGCGACATCCACCCCCGACCGGCCGCACGGCGGCCTGCTGGCCTGGCTCGCCGAGCGCGGGATCGAGCACGAGGTCCGCACCCATCCGGAGGCGTTCACCGCGCGCGCGACCGCCGACGCGGAGCGGGTCGACGCGCGCACGTTCGCCAAGGTCGTCGGCGTCGCGACCCGCCGACGGGCGGCCGGTGCTCCTCGTGCTCGACGCCACGGATCGGGTCGACCTGCGCAAGGCCCGTCGGACGCTCGAAACCGACGAGGTCCGGCTCCTTTCCGAGGCGGAGCTCGCCGCCGTGGCGCCAGACTGCGAGGCCGGTGCGCTGCCGGCCGTGGGGCCGTTGTTCGGCCTGCCGATGTACGCCGACTTCGCGGTGAGGGACGATCCGGAGATCAGCTTCAATGCCGGCACCCACCGCTCGAGCGTGCGGGTCGACCGGGTCGCCTGGGAGGCGGCGACCGGCGTCGTCTGCGCGGACCTCGCGGCCGACGATGAGGGGCCGGTGTGGGCCCGCTCCTGACCGTCACCGGCCCCGGGTCGGCGAGCGCCGTCGAGGCTGAGCGGTCGCACAGCCTCGTCTGGATCGACGCGTCCGGGGCGCTGGTCGTCCGGCTGATCCGCGGGCGGGCCCGCCTCGACCGGGTCGTCTCCGACGTGCCGCCGCATCGCCGCTCGACCGGTCACGTCCGCCACGATCCGAGGGTCCGGCACGGCGGCGGCGGACGCCCCCAGACCGCCGGCGAGCCGCAGCGCCTCGAACACCTCGGTCGGTTCGTCGAGGCGGTCGCGGCTCGCGTTCCACCCACCGACGACGTGCTCGTCGTGGGGCCCGGACCGGTCCCCGGCCGGCTGGCGCGCCGGCTCGGGGCGCTCGATCGACGCCACGGGCGCACGCGCGCGATCGTCCGCGAGCCGTCGGCGCCCGCCACGGACCGCCAGCTCGTGGCGCGGCTCCGCGCGTTCGCCGGCACGCCGGCCCGGCGTCGCACCGTGGGCACGGGCGGCCGCCTCGAACCCGACCCGGAAGGACCCTCGGGGCGGGGTTAGCCGGCCAGGCGCTCGATCTCCGCGAGGATTGCGTCCCGATAAGCGGGCATCGCGGCCCGGACGACGCGCGACAGGCCCTGGCCGAAGCCGAACCGGCGGCCGCCGATGCCGACGAACGTCCCCGGCGGCAGGTGCCCGAGGGCGTCCGCGAGGCCCAGCACCTGGCTCACCGGCAGGGCGTGCGACGAGCGCGGTCCCACCGCGCCGTCGCCGGCGACGAGACGCTCGAACGGGACGGTCACGATCGTCCCGGGCGCCACCCCGATCGCCGCGTCGATGATGAGTCCGGCCATCCCGTCCGGCGTGCCGATCAGGTCGTCGACGTCGAGCTGGCCGCAGCGGCGAACGTCGACGAGCGCCCGGTGCGCCTCGCTGAGCGTCGGCAGGAGCGTCGCGGCGGCGACGAGCGCCGCGCCGTCGTCGCCGCGGTCCGAGGCCCCGCAGACGAGCAGTCGGACACGCGGCGGCGCGGCGATCCAGCCGTCCGTCACGACCATCACCGCCCCTCGATCCGCAGGTCGAGGAAGTGGGTCGCACACGAGATGCACGGGTCGTAGCTCCGGATGAGCTGCTCGAGCCGGATCGTCGCCGCCTCGTGGCTCAACGACAGCACGGACGGCGCGAAGTCGACGAGGTCCGCCTCGATTGCCACCTGGTTCTGGCTCGTCGGCGGGACGATCCGCGCGCCGGCGATGCGCCCGCGCGCGTCGACCTCGTAGCGGTGGAACAGGAGGCCGCGCGGCGCCTCGGTCGCCCAGGCGGCCGTGCCCGAGCGAGCCTGCCAGCGCACGAGCGGCTCCGCCGGCGGGCGGTAGCTGTCGACGATGTCGAGCGCCTCGGCCGTGGCGTGGACGAGTTCGACCGCTCGCGCCGCGACGGACCAGAACGGATTGCGTCGAATCAGATCTCCCAGCCCGAGCGAGGCGAGTGCCTCGCGCGCGAGCGGGTGCAGCTGGTCGGCGGCCAGGGTGACCCGCGACGCGGGGCCCAGCTGGTAGCTGTCGCCGGCGTGGGTCCGTGCCTGGAGAGCGTTCGACCACGGCACGTGCTCCTCGCGGAACGCGTCCTCCCAGGCGCCGATCTCGAGGTCGAGC
>Ga0326597_10014269_pt1 | contig 10415 bp, 6 predicted proteins | sample RVTome_12_FD_203789 | JGI IMG/M metagenome (GOLD analysis project Ga0326597, IMG submission 203789) | Soil microbial communities from uranium-contaminated site in the Upper Colorado River Basin, Wyoming, United States - RVT100D185 | ecosystem: Environmental > Terrestrial > Soil > Contaminated >...
GCGCGTGTCGTGCCGAGGGGATAGACGTCGGTCACGCGCAGCTCCCCCGTCGTCAACGTGCCGGTCTTGTCGAACGCAACGACGCGCACGGCTGCCAGCCGTTCGAGATGCGCCCCGCCCTTGACGAGCACGCCGTTTCGAGCCGCCGCCGACAGTGCAGACACGATCGAAACGGGCGTCGAAATGACGAGCGCGCACGGGCAGGAGATCACGAGCAGGACCAACGCGCGATAGACCCACTCGGTCGGGTTGGCCGCGCCAGCGAGCGCAGGAACCACCGCCACGGCGACGGCCGCGATGAGCACCGCAGGCGTGTACACGCCTGCGAACCGATCGACGAACGACTGCACCGGCGCTCGGCTGGCCTGCGCGGTGTCCACCAGGTGAACGATTCGAGCCAGCCGGGTGTCCCGCACGAGGCGTGTCACCCGCACGTCGAGCGCTCCGCGGCCGTTGATCGTCCCCGCGAAGACCTCGTCACCTGGAGCCTTGCCCGCAGGCAACGACTCGCCGGTCAGGGGGGCCTGGTTCACGTCGCTCTGACCGGACACGACTATCCCGTCGAGCGGCACCTTGTCACCAGGGCGCACCAGGATCTCGTCACCGATGCGCACCTCGGCGACCGGCACACGCCGTTCGAGGCCGGCACTCTTGACGAGCGCCTCCCGCGGCGACAGGTCGATGAGCGCGCGGATTGCCTGGCGGGCACGCTCCATCGTGCGCAGTTCGAGCCACTGCGCGACCGCGAACAGACACACGACGCTGGCCGCCTCGAGCCATTCGCCGAGGATCAGGGCGCCGACGACCGCGACGACCATCAGGGCATTGATATCGAGGGTGCGCGAACGAATAGCGGCCACCGCGCGTCGGGCCGGAAAAACACCGCCCGCGACGGCCGCGGCAAAGAAACAGGCGGCAGCGGGAATGGCCTGGTCCACCGCCGACAATACGAGCCCGGCGCCGATGGCCGAGGCACAGCCCAACATGAGGCGCCAGCGCCATTCGATATCGGCGCCGCCAACGGCCGGCTCCTCGTGCGCCAGCCAGATCCGCATGCCGGTCTGGCCCGCCGCATCGGCGATTGCGGCCGTAGTGAGCTTAGCGGCGTCATACTTCACGTGCAGTTGCTGTCCGAGCAGGTCGGCCGACACCGCCTCGAGCCCGGCGAGCGGCTTGAGCCGGCGTTCAAGAATGGTGACCTCCTCGTTGCAGTCCATCCCCTCCACGCGGAAGACGGCCTCCGCGTGCAGTTCGCACGTCGCGCACAGTACCTCGGTCCTGGTCACGATCTCAGCGTAGCAGGGACCGGGTGTTGCCGACCGGGCCACGCATCAGGTAGCATTGCGGGTTGGACGACGCGGTAAACAGCGGTAGGTCTAGCAGTTACGAGGAGGCAACGGTGTGATCGAGGTTCAGCACCTCACCAAGCGTTACGGGCCGACAACGGCCGTCGATGATGTGAGCTTCCGTGTGGAGCGTGGGGAGATCCTCGGCTTCCTTGGGCCAAACGGCGCCGGCAAGACGACGACGATGCGCGTGCTGACCGGCTACATGCCGCCCTCGGAGGGCCGGGCGATCGTCGCGGGCTACGACGTCTCTGATCAGCCCCTCGAAGCGAAGCGGCGCACCGGCTATCTCCCGGAGACGCCGCCGCTCTATCCCGAAATGACGGTCCGCGACTATCTGACCTTCGTCGCGCGGATCAAGGGCGTACCACGCGGGGAGCGAAAGGCGCGCATCGAGAGCGTCATGGACCGCACAGGAGTGGCGGACATGGCCAATCGGCACTGCGCAAAGCTCTCCAAGGGCTACAAGCAGCGGGTCGGGCTCGCGCAAGCGCTGATGCACAACCCTGAGGTCCTCATTCTCGACGAACCGACGGCCGGACTCGATCCGAAGCACATCATCGAGACCCGCGAGCTCATCAAGCAGCTTGGCGGCGATCACACGGTCATTCTGAGCACGCACATCCTTCCCGAAGTCAGCCAGACCTGCCAGCGTGTCGTCATCATCAACAAGGGGCGCGTGGTCGCCGTCGACACCCCCGACAACCTGACATCACGCCTGCGTGGATCAGAGACGATGTACGTCCAGGTCGACGCGCCGGGGGCGGACATCCAGACGGTTCTCGGGGCCATCCCTGGCGTGACCCAGGTGGCGCCGGGCGATTCCCGGGGAGGCTTGCCCGGCTTCGAAGTCAACAGCGAGTCGGGACGAGACGTGCGGCGTGACCTCGCGGCGGCGATTGTCACACGCGGATGGGGGCTACTGGAGATGCGGCCGCTGCGAATGAGCCTCGAAGAGGTCTTCCTCCGCCTGACCACGGACGAGACGGATACTCCGGCCGAACCGGAGATGGCGTCGACACAAGCGGCGGAGGCGGCGCATGAGTAACGTGATCGCGATCGCGCAAAAGGAGTTGAAGAGCTACTTCGCGTCGCCGGTTGCCTATGTCGTGATCGGGTTTTCGGCGATTCTCTTCGGCTGGTTCTTCATCAACCTGCTGTATTACTTCGACCGGGCGTCGCTGCAGGCCGGGTCGGGCTTCGGCGGCCCGCAGTCGGTGAACGTCAACGAAATGCTGATCTCCCCGCTGTTCTTGAACGTCAGCGTCATCCTGCTGTTCACGCTCCCGCTCATCACCATGCGGACCTACGCCGAGGAGAAGCGCTCCGGCACGATCGAGTTGCTCCTGACCTCTCCGCTGACCGATTTGCAGATCGTGATGGGTAAGTTTCTGGGCGGCCTGGTGCTGTACGGCGCGATGCTGGCCGTCACGCTGGTTCACATGGGCTTCCTATTCGCATTCGGAAATCCCGAATGGCGCCCGATCGCCACGGGGTACCTGGGACTGGTGCTGATGGGCGGCTGCTTCCTGTCGCTTGGCCTCTTCATCTCGAGTCTCACGCGGAATCAGATCGTCGCGGGGATGGTGACGTTTGCGGTCTTCCTGCTGTTCTGGGTCATCAACTGGATCGCGTCGTTTACCGGCCCCACCATGCAGACCGTCCTCAACTACCTGTCGATCACCGAGCACCTGAATGACTTTGCCAGGGGCGTGATCGATACGAGCCACCTCGTGTACTACGTATCCTTCATCGCGTTCAGTCTGTTCTTGACCGTACGGTCGGTGGACAGCGAACGCTGGCGCGGATAGGAGCCATGCTGCAACGCATCCTCAGTTTCCTCGGGTGGATTGGAACGGCGCTCGTCTTCGGCGCCGTGGCCATTCGCTTCATCAGGCCGGAATGGGATCAGTACGCTACCTGGAGCGCATGGGCCGGGCTCGCGCTGGTTGCGGCGTACACGCTCGGGCAGTGGCGTGAAGTCCTCGAATACTTCCGGCGCCGCCAGGCGCGCTACGGCGCAGTCGCTACCGTCGGCGTGCTCGTCGCGCTGGCGATCGTCGTGGCCGTCAACTACCTGGGCGTCCGGCAGAACAAGCGCTGGGACCTGACCGCCAGCAGGCAGTTCAGCCTGTCCGAGCAGACCGTCCAGCTATTGGAGAGCCTCGAGGCACCGGTGAAGTTCACGGTGTTCGACCAGCAGACACAGATGGACCGGTTCCGAAACCGGCTCGACGAGTACGCCTACAACTCGCAGCAGGTGTCGGTCGAGTACATCGACCCCGACCTGAAACCGATCGTGGCGCGCGAGTTCGACGTCCAGGCGTACGGCACCGTCATCGTGGACTACATGGGCCGCCGCGAACGCGTGACCACTGACACCGAGCAGGATTTGACCAATGCGCTCATCAAGGCGATGTCCACGATGGAGCGCAAGGTGTACTTCCTGCAGGGGCACGGCGAAAAGGAACCCAACGACACCGAGCGCGACGGCTACAGCGCCGTCAGCGGCCTGCTACGCCGCGACAACTACATGGTCGAGCGACTCGTGCTCGCCCAGCAGAACGATGTTCCGGATGATGCCACCGTCGTACTGATCGCCGGCCCGACGACCGACGTGCTGCCGGCCGAAGCGGAAGCGCTCAGCCGCTATCTGGCTCGCGCGGGAAAGCTGATGATCATGCTCGACCCTCCGCTCGGGCCAGATGCAGCGCCGCTTCCCAATCTCGAGGCGATCATCAGGGAGTGGGGCATCGATCCCGGCAACAACGTCGTCGTCGACGTCAGCGGCGCGACCAATGAGCCGAGCATCGCGGTGGCTGCGACGTATCCGCTGCACGCCATCACGGAGCGCTTTGCGACGCTCACGATCTATCCGCTCGCGCGCGGGGTGGAGCCGATCGAGGGCGGCGCCAACGGACGCGTCGCTCAGACGATTGTCGAAACGAGTCGTCAGAGCTGGGCTGAGTCCGATCTGGCCTCGCTGACAAGCGACGCCGGCGTCGGGATGGACGAGGCCAGCGGCGACGCGCCCGGCCCCATCTCGCTTGGGGTGGCCGTGTCCGCCCCCGCAGAGGCAGCGACACCGGCCGAGGACCAGGGTGCATCAGCAGCGAGCAACGCTCTGGTTCCGGAAACCCGAATCGTCGTGTTTGGCGATTCTGATTTTCCGAGCAACGCGTACGGCGGTGTCCCGGGCAATCTCAACTTCTTTGCCAACGCCATCAGCTGGCTCGCGCAGCAGGAGAATCTGATCGCCATTCGCCCGACCGAGGCGGAGGACCGCCGGGTCACGATGACGCCGCGTCAGCAGACATTCGCAATGGTGACATCCGTCTTCCTGCTGCCGGCGCTGGTCTTCGGAGCGGGCATCTTTACCTGGTGGAGAAGACGCTAGATGGGCGGGCTCAGGTCAACGATCGTCCTGCTGGTCGTGGCCGGCGGTCTCGCCGGCTACATCTACTTCGTCGACGCGGACATGGCTCCCGCGGGTGTCGACACGAAGCCAAGGGTGTTTGTCGAATTGTCGTCAGACGACATCGAGGAGATCCAGATCCGCAACGACAACGATGTGACGTCGCGCGCGCAGCGAATCGACGAAAGGTGGCAGGTCGTCGAGCCCAACACAACGGAGGCGGACGGCGGCGTGGTGGGCACGGTGACCAGCAACCTGGTCTCGCTCGAGGTACAGCGGGTTGTCGACGAGAATCCGGCCGATCTGGCGCAGTACGGGTTGAACCCCGCCCGCATCGACGTGGCCTTCCGCCTGAAGGATCAGCAGGACTTTCAACACCTGCTCGTCGGCGACAAGACCCCGACAGGCGCCGACCTCTTCGCCAAGCGACCCGACGAAAGCAGAGTGTTCCTGATCTCGTCCTTCCTGGATTTGATCTTCAACAAGACGCCGTTTGACCTGCGTGACAAGGCCGTCCTCAAGTTCGACCGGGACCAGGCGGAGAGCATCGAAGTCGTGGGGGGCTCGACACATATCCAATTTGCGAGGAACGGAACTGCGTGGCGCATCGTCACACCGATCGCGGCTCGAGCGGATTACGCGGCATTGGAAGGGCTGATGACGCGGCTCTCATCGACGCACATGCAGGAGGTCGTGGAGCCCGAGGCTGACGACCTGGCGGCTCATGGCCTTGATCGGCCGGCGATGACGGCGACGGTGACGAGCGGGGGCTCGAGGGCGACCTTGCTGATCGGACGCGCGGACGTGGGGGGGCGTTTCGCCAAGGACGCCAACCGACCGGAGATCTTCACGGTTGAGGAGAGCCTCTTGACGGATCTCGCCAAGGGCGTAGCGGAGTACCGCAACAAGGACCTGTTCGATGCGCGATCGTTCACGGCCAATCGGATCGAAACACACCGAGGGGACGAGGCCCTCGCGTTTGAGAAAAGCAGTGATGGCGAGGAGGTTTGGCGAAATGCAGCCGGCCAGACCGTCGACACCGCAAAGGTCGAGGATCTCCTGACGAAACTCTCCAACCTGAGGGCGCAGTCGTTCGAGGAGACAACCCACGCCTCTCTCAAGATGCCGGCTGTGACCGTGACCATTCGTTTCGACAGCGACAGGACGGAAACGGTCACGTTTGGCCGTTCGGCCATCGACGTGTTCGCCGGCCGCGCCGACGAGCCTGGCTCCGCCAGGGTCGATGCCATGATGTTCGACGAAGCAGTCAAGGCGGTGGACGCATTGAGATGACATGACCGGCAGGTCATGCGTGCTCGCCATTGGCCTTTTGACCGTTGGCCTAGCCGGCTGCGCCAAGGCACCGGTTGCCCTCTCGATTCCCCACCTCGATCCGCTTCAGCAACTCACACAGGACATCGCGGCCGCGACGTCGTTACCAGGCGTTCAGCGCGCCGCCTGGGGCATCGTGGTGCACTCGCTCGACCGCGACGAACGGATCTTCGATCTGAATCCGCGCACCCTGCTCGTCCCCGCGTCGGCGGCAAAGCTCGTGAGCCTGGCGGCGGCGGTTGATGCTGTCGGGTGGGATTTCAGATTCGAGACAACGGTCCGTGCGACGGCGCCTCTGGTCGACGGCATACTCCACGGGGATCTGCTCCTCGTCGGCTCCGGTGATCCCTCCATCGGAGGTCGCGCGGGTCAGGATCTGTCCGTCTGGGTTGACGCCCTCTGGGCGCTCGGTCTGCGTCGTATCGACGGGCGGATCATCGGCGATGACGACGGGTCCGAAGAGCCGCGCCCGCAGCTCGCATGGGCGTGGGACGACCTTGGATATTCGGCCGGTGTGCTGTTTGGAGCGCTGAATCTTTCGGAAAACCGCATGACGGTCACGGTCGACCCGGCCCAATCGCTCGACGACGCGCCCACGCTCAGCGTCGAAGCTTCTGCGTGGTCTCGCCCGCTCCGCAACCGAACCGTCACGGGCGCTCCAGGGTCACCGCTGCTCATCTGGCCTGAGCAGCGACCCGGCGAGCCCTTCCTGACAATTGCCGGATCGGTGCCGGCGGGCTCGCCGCCGGCGCGGCTATCGGTATCGGCCGGAAACCCGACTTTCTGGTTCGCCAGCGGGCTACGAAACGCGCTCGTCGGCCGCGGCATCGAGGTGACCGGCGAGGCGTACGACGTCGATGACGTGGCGCGGCGTCCTGAATGGGAGGCGTCGACGGTGCTGTACACGTACCGATCGCCGACGCTCGCGGCGATCGCGCAGCCGCTCCTCAAGGACAGCATCAACCTCTACGGCGAGGCGGTGCTGCGGCTCAATGCCGACCGCAGTTCCTTTCCGACCAACGACGCGGCGCTGGAGGGCCTGGGCATGCGCCTCGCAGCCTGGGACATCCCGTCTGACGCCTGGCAGCTCATCGACGGCTCCGGGCTGTCGCGACGCAACACCGTCGCGCCCGAGACGCTCGTGGCCGTCTTGCAGCGGATGTACGACCCGTCCGGGTCCTCACCGTGGATGACTGGGCTGCCGCTTGCGGGGCGCGACGGAACGCTGGCCGGTCGGATGAAGGGCACAGAGGCCGAGGACAACCTCCGCGCCAAGACAGGCACCATGTCGAACATCCGGACACTGGCGGGCTACGTCCGCACGCGGGACGACGAGGCGCTCGCGTTTGCCGTCATGGCGAACAACTTCGAGGGATCTGGCAGCGCAGCGACCGAAGCCATCGATCGCATCGCGGTGCGACTGGCCGCGTTCAGCCGCGACCCGCGTTCGGCGGCAGCCGCCCCAGCGGAACGCTGAGGCACCGAGACACCCGCCCTGCCCCACGCCTTTCGCGAAGCGGAAGTCCTCGCATCGCTGAACCAGCCGAACATCGCGGCCATCGACGCTTCAGGGCCCCGCGTGGCGCGGCGCCGAGCCGCGCCCTGACGCGGACAGGCTTATCGCAGCGTCGATTCGATGAGGGTGCGCGCCGCCACGACGATGTCGGCCACCGGCGCGGTCAGGCCGCCGGCCTGCGCGAGCTCCCGCTTCCCTCCCCCACGCCCCCCAAACCGGCTGGTGAGCTGCTGCAACACGGCATTCGCATCAACCGGCACACCTGCTGAGCACGCAACCACGAGTGAAGCGGGCGGCACAGGCGACACCAGCACCACACACGCTCGCACCCCGACAGTCGCCGCAGCCGCAAGGGCCTTCAACCCGCCCGCATCCCATCCATCAATCGACTGGACGACAAGGCGCACGGCACCGACCTCCAGAGCGGCGGCGGCCAGCCGTGCCCCTTCATGCGCGACAAGCTTCTCCTGCAAACGCGTGATCTGCCTTCGGAGATCCTTGGACTCTCCCTGAACACGCTCTACCGCCGCGGGGAGGTCATGAGGCAAGACGGACAGCACCCGAACGCTGCCGGCGACGGCGTTTCTGAATGTGCGCAGCGCGCGCAGGGCGCGGCCGCCGCACGCGAATGTCAGCCGCGTGCCTCCGCGCAGTCGCTCGGCCGAGAGTGCTGTAATCACGCCGATGGCGCCCGTTCTCTCCACGTGCGTGCCACCGCACGCCGACAGATCGAAGCCGGAGATGTCTATGAGGCGGAGCGTCCCGTCGCGACCGGACTCCTTCCTCAACGGCAGGTTCGCCGCTTCCGCCGGAGAGACAAGTCGGATCGAGACCGGCCGGTCCTCCCACACGATCCCGTTGGCTTCGTCCACGGCGCGTTCGACCTCCGGCGGCGGCGCCTCCATGGCAAGATCGATCGTCGACACGTCGGTACCCATATGAAAACCGACGGTTCGATTGTTGAACAGCCGCTCGAAGGCGGCCGACAGGACATGCTGTCCCGTGTGCTGCTGCATGTGATCGAACCGCCGCGCCCAGTCAATCTCACCGGTCACGGCAACACGCGCGGCCAGTCCGGCCGACAGCACATGGATGACGTCGCCGTCTGCATCCACCGTTTCGACTACCCCGGCCGCGCCAAGGTGGCCGGTATCGAACGGCTGTCCACCAGATGAGGGATAGAACGCGGTACGATCGAGGGTGACGGCTGGATGTCCTTCGTACTCGAAGGCGCGGCTGACAACAGCCTGGAATGTGCGGCAACTGGAATCGGCGTAGTAAATGCGGTTCGTCGCCACGTTACTCGGACGCGGCTGGAAGATCGAAGTGGAAGATCGCGCCGCCGGCAGGAGCGCTGCGGTAGCCGATTTGCCCTCCGAGCGAATCGATGATGCCGTAGCTCACCGACAGACCGAGGCCGGTCCCCTCGCCGATCGGCTTGGTGGTGAAGAACGGCTGAAACAGTTTGGCCTCGTGCTCGCGCGGGACGCCGGGGCCGGTGTCCTCGACCTCCAGGATCACCCGATCGCCCTCGTCGCGCGTCCGGATGGTGACCCGACCCGGGCAGCGCCCTGACTGCACAATCGCCTGCTCCGCGTTGGCGATGAAATTGAGGGCGACCTGCTGGAGCTCGGCCAGCATGGCGAGCACGTGCTGGCTGGACGTGTCCTCGATGCGCAGCTCGATGTCCTCGGACTCGAGACGTCGCTGGCGGAGCTCCACAACCGACGTAATGACGTCCGCCAGCCGCACCCGCTCCGCATCGCCCGTCTGCTGCCGCGCAAAGAGCGCGAGGTTTCGAATGATCCCGCAGGCGCGGGCGCTTTCCTTCTGGATCAGTGCCAGATCGTGCTTGGCCTCGTCGGGGATGCTCCCCTGCATCTGCAGCAGCTCGGCGAAACCAAGAATCGCCTGCAACGGGTTGTTGATTTCGTGCGCAACGCCCGACACGAGCTGACCGACCGCCGCCAGGCGCTCCTGCCGGATCACCTGCCGCTGCAGCGACCGCACCTCCTCCAGCATCCGGCGTTCCTCAGCCATCTGCCCGTCCAAGGCGGCGCGGGTTTCGTTGAAGCGGTGCAGCATATGGTCGAAGGCCAGCTGTAACTGAGCGAATTCTCGCGTGGCCATGGGCTGCGCGTCGATCGGGGCGAAGTCGCCGGACGCGATCCGCTCTGCGGCGGATTCGAGATGTCCGACCGACTTTGTCAACCGGCGCGAGAAGGCGAGCGCGACCAGTAGCCCGCCGCCGAGTCCGATCGCCAGAATCGCGAAACTCTGCCTCCACGACGACATCGCCCTGTCAAACGCCGACGTCGTCGGGATTCCCACAGTGACGAGCCACGGCCCGCCTGCGACGATCCCCTCGCCGTACATGCGGCGTACTCCGTCCATCCCGTTGCGCTGCTCCGTCAGGCGCACGCCAACGCCGTCCCAGCGCATCTCGAGCGGCCGGTCGGCACTCTGTTCCTGGTCCGGGCGATTGGCCAGGACACGGCCACCCGCCTCGCTGAGGATCACGACCGCTCCGGCCGGCAGCAGTGTCACCCCAAGGGCGTCCTCCATCAGCTGGGGATTGACGTAGCAGGTCAGTACACCGACCACGGTCCCAGAGGCATCTCGAACGGGGTACGCAATCGTGACGTAGCCGATTCCGGACGAAGACCTGCGCATCGGCGACACGACGCGTTCGCCAGCTTCAAGAACTCGTGTAACCAGCTCCACCTGGCCGCCTGAGATGTCCGGCCCCGAGGCTCCGCGCGCGACGACCCGGCCATCCCGGTCGATGAGTAGGACATCGACAAGA
>Ga0326597_10014270_pt1 | contig 10415 bp, 7 predicted proteins | sample RVTome_12_FD_203789 | JGI IMG/M metagenome (GOLD analysis project Ga0326597, IMG submission 203789) | Soil microbial communities from uranium-contaminated site in the Upper Colorado River Basin, Wyoming, United States - RVT100D185 | ecosystem: Environmental > Terrestrial > Soil > Contaminated >...
CGAACACCACGGTGATGATGAGCGTCGCGTTTACGATGCTCGCCCGGATCTCCTTGGAGGCCGAGAACACCACCTCGGTGACGGGCTGCCGCTCCTCGGGAGGCAAACTCCGGTTCAGCCGGAGCCTCCGGAAGACGTTCTCCACATCGATGACCGCGTCGTCCACCAACGCGCCGATGGCGATGGCCATCCCCCCGAGGGTCATGGTGTTGATGGTGATCCCGAGAAGCTTCAGCACGAAGACCGCCACCACCAGCGAGATCGGGATGGCCAGCACCGAGATGAAAGTGGTTCGGACGCTCCACAGGAACAGGAAGAGAATGAGGATGACGAGCACCGCTCCGTCCCGAAGCGCGTCGATGACGTTGTCCACTGCCGTCTCGATGAAGCTGGCCTGCCGGAAGATGCCCTGGTTGATGGCGATGCCGTCGGGGAGCGACGCGGCGATGTCCTCGAGCTCCGCGTCGATGCGCTCGGTCAGCTCGAGGGTGTTCGTGTCCGGTTGCTTCTGCACCGTAAGGATCACGGCGCTCCGCGCGTTGGCCGACCCGTCACCCAGCCGCGTGCCGGCGCCGATGCGCACGTCGGCAACGTCGTCCAGGAGAACCGGCGTACCTTCCCGCACGGCGACCACGGTCTGGCCGAGCTCCTCCAGGCTCTGGATCCGGCCGGTGCCCCGGATCAGGTACTCCTGCCCCCGCTCCATGAAGACGCCGCCGGATGCGTTCACGTTCGACCCCGCGGCGGCCTCCACCACCCCATCCAGAGACACGCCGTAGGCGGCCATGCGCGCCGGGTCGAACAGCACCTGGTACTGGCGCACCTCGCCCCCCAGGGGGATGACCTGGGCCACGCCGGGCAAAGCCAGCAGCCGCCTGCGCACCGTCCAGTCGGCGATGGACCTCATCACCATGGGGGACGCATGCTCGTCTCCCGTGATGGCGACGAGCATGATCTCGCCCATGATGGACGTGATGGGCGCGAGCATCGGCGGACCCACCCCCACGGGCAGGCTCGCGCCCACGAGCTGGAGCTTCTCGGTGACGATCTGCCGAGCGCGGAAGATGTCCGTACCCCAGTCGAACTCCACCCAGACGATGCTAATGCCCTGGGTGGTGGACGACCGCACCCGGCGCACGCCGGTGGAGCCGTTCACCGCGGTCTCCACGGGGAACGTCACGAGGCTCTCCACTTCTTCGGGCGCCATGCCGTGCGCCTCCGTGAGCACCGTCACCGTGGGTGCGGTCAGGTCGGGGAACACGTCCACAGGCATGCGGAGCGCCGTGACGGTCCCGGCCACGAGGAGCAGCGCCGCCCCCACGACCACGAGAAGCCGGTTGGCGATGGACCAGCGAATCACTAAGTCGAGCATGGTCCTCTCCTCAGTGAGCGTGGCCGCCGGCGAACTCATTGCCGGACAGGGAAGCAAGACGGACCTGGTATCCACCGACCGCCACTACCATCTCTCCGGGCTCGATCCCCCTCAGCACCTGGGTCCACGCGCCGTCGGTGGCGCCCAGAGTGAGGGTCCGCCGCTCGAAGCTTTCGCCGCCGGTCTGCACGTACGCCACCGGGGTGCCGTTGTCGTCGAGAACGGCCGCACGCGGCACCGCCACCCCCCGGACCGTGCTCCCCGTGGGCACGGCCGCTCGGCCGATCTGGCCGAATGTGAGGGGGCCGCGAGCGCCGATCTCGTAGAGGAGCGGCACGGTGCGCGACATCGGATCAATGACACTCCCCACCGAGAGGAGCCGCTCGGTCTGAAAGACCCGGTCACCCCCCTCGAGCGTGAAGTTGGCGGGCGCATCGGCGAGGTCCGGGGCGCGGGCCACCGGAAGCTGGACCCGGAGCCAGGCCGTGGAAGGGTTCACCACGGTGAAGAGCGTGGAGCCCGCCGCGATCCGTCCGCCGGGAACGAAGTCCCTGCGGGCGATCACCCCGGAGATGGGTGCCCGGAGCCGCAGTAGATAGTCTCCGTCGGTGGTGGAGCCTCCTATGGCCTCGAGCTCCGCCAAGGCTACCTCGAGGTCGTGGCGCGCCTCTTCTAGACGGCGCTCCGCGATGGCGCCTGCGTCCCAAAGACGCTCCGCCCGCGCGACCTCCCGCTGGAGGCGCTCCACCCGGGACAGGGACTCCGCAAAGCTCCCCTCCTCCGCGGAGGGAGCCAGCACGACGAGCACCTGACCCGCCTGCACCCGCTGGCCCACGGAGGGAGCCGAACGGTTCGCAGCGGCGGGCGCGATGCCGCTCACCGGCGCGCTCACCTGCATGAGGGCGCCGTCCGGCGGCACGACCTCAGCGGGTGCAGACACGGTGGCTGTGATCTCCCGCTCCATGGCCGGGATCACGTCGAAGGGGATCACCCACTGCTGCTCCTTGAGGAACCCGATGGCCCCGCCCGCCTCTTCCTCCTCTTCGGCCATGGGGGCCTCGGCGAGCGACGGATAGACCGTAAGCTCCGGAAGCACATGTCGGCTGGTGACCTGCGGGCTCTGGAGCTCCAGCTCCACCTGGTATGTCCCAGGCTGCGGCACCACCGGATCGAGAAGGAAGATCCCGTCCCGGGCAGGGGCATCGAGGGTGAACGTCTCCGCCGCCCCGCCGGTGCCGGCTGGCGTGAACCGGACGGTGAGGGCGCCCGAGCGGATGGGCTGGTAGTCCTCCATGTTCGTGAGATGGATGGCCCAGTTCCCGGTCTGGGTCCCGGCCACCACGTGCGGATACTCGAGGAACAGCTCCGTCGAGTCGTTCCACTGGGTCACCACCACCGCTCCGATCTCCGGCTCTCCGGCTTCCTCGGCTTCCTGCCCTCCGCATGTAGCGATCGCGAGGGCCGCGAGGGCGACCAGCGAGCGGCGACGCCCAAGGCCTGCGCCCACGTCCATGAGGTCCTTCTCGGCCCGCGTCATCGTCCATCCTCCATCGGTACGCTGGCGGTCTCGAAGCCTCCGAGCGCCCGTTCCAGGTCGAAGTAAGCAATCCACAATTCTCCCCGCCGCCGTGCCTCGGCGGTGAGGGCCTGCTGGTATGCGTCCGCTGCGTCGAGCAGCTCGATCAGCTCCATCTCGCCCTCCTCGTAAGCGACGCTGGCGATCTGCAGGAGATCGCCTCCGACGGTCACGGACGCCGCTTCGGAGAGCAGCGCCGCCCGCCGGAGGAGTGTCCGGTAGGCCTCTCCGGCCCGTCGGGCGTCGTTCCACACCTCGCGGCGGACGAGGGCCAGGCGCTCCTCGGCGGCCCCGGTTCCCGCGTCGGCCGCCTGCACGGCTCCCCCGCCCCGATCGAAGAGCGGCACCGGAAGGGACAGCCCCAGGAAAGCTCCGGTGAGGCCATCCGACTGGCGCTTGAATCCACCGGTGGCGGTGACGTCGGGCATCCGTTCGGCCCGGGCGAGGCGCGCCCGGGCTGCGGCGGCCTCCACCTCGGCCGCGGCGGCCTCGACCTCAGGTCGTCCGTCCGGACTCGGGCTGGCCAGCACAGCCGTGTTCACGTCCGGCGGCGCGTCGGAAGGGAGGGGCGCCGCGGCGAGCTGCCCCGCCTGATCGTCCGGCGCTACGAGAAGGGCGAGAGCGCGCTCCCGCTCGCCGAGCTCGAGCTGCGCGTCGCCGTGCAAGGTCTCGTAGCGGGCACGCTCGACCTGCATCCGACGCAGGTGGTACGCCGAGAGGTCCCCCGAGGCGTAGCGCTCCTCCGCGGCTCGCGCCGCCTCCCGGAAGACCTCGGTCACCCGCTCGACGACCTCCAGTCGCTCCGAGGCCAGCCGCGCCTCCACGAAGGCCCGCTTCACATCGAAGGCGAGGCCCAGGCTGTCGGCTCGGAGGAGGAAGCTCGCGGCCCGGGCCGCCTGGTGACCGGCGTCCGCGCGGGCTCCCCGTTCACCTGGCAGCTCGAAGCGCTGGCTGAGGTTCAGGTAGCTCTCGGAGTATGAACGGCCGTCGCCGGACAAGGGCTCGTGGGTGGCGCTCACGGACGGGTTCGGGAAGGCCCCCGCCTGGCGCGCCAGCCCGCTCGACTCTGCCGCCCGTGAGCGGGCGATGCGGAGCTGCAGGTTGTTGGCGGCGAACAGCCGGAGCGCCTCGTCGAGGCTGACCTCGCGGGCCTCCTGCTGTCCGGCCAGGGACTCGGGCCACCCGACGGCGACCAGGATGGCGATGAGTAGAGTCGTTCTGAGGATCACGGCACGTCTCCAAACGCACGTTCGCGGACGCATCGAAGCGCGCCGCGGAGGATTTCAGGGCGTGGATCAGGGAGCGCTCAGGCCCGAGACGGGCCGGCGCGTCAGCCGTGTACTGGAGGTGCGCGAGGTCGCGCGGAGGGTGGCGGTTGCGCCTCGGGCGACTCGGACGTCGTCCGAGGCCCTTGCGGAAGGGTCCGGACAGCCGTGCCCGGGACGCCGTCGAGCGACGGCGAGGGAAGCGCTGCGAACACGGCCTGCGTGACGATGCCGTCGGACGTGTCCACCAAGAGGACCCCGTGCCCGTGGTGGCCCGAATCCACGACGACCGGCCCGTCCTGCCCCGCATCGTGGTGATGCGAGGGCATACCGGTACTCGTGACTCCGAGGAGGAGCACGAGTGTCAGGGCCGCGACGCGGTGCAGCGCGATGGAACGCATGCCGCAGTATCGTACGGGCGCTGCGAGGCGTCAAATGCCGGGTGAAGGCCAGAAGGCCGAGCACACGACCGTGGGATACTACACGGTTCGCTTAGGTAGGCGGCCATGCACACCATGAACGCCGCTGGCGCGCTTAGGAGGTAGTCGCTCTATCCACCTGAGCTACGAGGGCTACGTTTTTGTCAGTGCTTACCTTATGGCTTGTGGCCTTAGCGCCCATTTTCCAAACTGTGCCATTCTTACGGAACGCCGCCATGCCGAAGGTACGAACAGGGCGGCCCCCGCTACCGCAACGGATGGGAGACCGCCCTGCCCTGGACCAGCCCGAGGGCCGGACGCTCAGAAAGTTGGGCCGATCGCCAGACGGTCTCGCATGTGGAAGCGGCCCCGCGGCCATCCTGACGCTGGCGATACATAGCAGCACCATGTATTCTAGCTCTATGTATACACTGCACCCACTCGATCCGGCCTCCACGAAGGGGTTCCGCCACGCCGGCTTCGCGCCGAGGCGAGGGCCGGGCCGTCTGCGCCGATGAGCATCAACAAGGACCTGGTCGCCGCGTCGTCGACGCCCCTTGTCCTCGCCATCCTGGCCGAAGGGGACAGCTACGGCTACGCCATTCTGCAGCGTGTTCGGGAGCTGTCCGGCGGCGCCCTCGAGTGGACCGACGGGATGCTCTATCCGGTGCTCCATCGCCTGGAGCGCTCCGGCCTCGTGGAGTCCCGCTGGGAGAAGGCGGACACCGGGCGGCGGCGGAAATACTACCGGGTCACCGAGGCGGGGCGCGAGCAGCTGGCTGACGAGCGGCGCCAGTGGCGGGCGGTCGACGACACGCTCCGGAAGGTCTGGTCGGCCCTGTCCGAGGCAGTGGGCTCCGACGTGGTTTCCGTTCCCTTTTCCCAGTGGAGTTGAGTCCGATGGATCCGAAGCAGCAGGATGACCCCACGGCGGGCTCCCTCGAAGAGCAGATCGAGGCCTGGCGGTCCCACCTCCGCCGGAGCCGGGCGATCAGGGGCTCGGACGCCGAGGAACTGGAAGACCACCTCCGCGAGCAGATCGCCACGCTCGGCGAGCGTGGCCTCTCCGAGGACGAGGCGTTCCTGGTCGCGGTCAAGCGCATCGGGGCGATCGACGCCCTGACCCGGGAGTTCGCCCGGGAGCACTCGGACCGGCTTTGGAAGCAGCTCGTCCTCGCCGGCGACGGGGTAGGCGCCGGCGGTGCCGAGGCTCCTTCGGCGTACGGATCCCGGAGGATGTGGGTCGCCCTGACCCTGGCGGTGGCCGCGGGCGTGGCGATGAAGATCCCGGGGCTCTTCGGGATCCCGTTCGACCCGGACGCGAGCCTCTTCTACCCGGTCAACATCGCGTTCTTCACCCTACCTTTCATCGCAGCGTATTTCGCGTGGGAGCGACCCCTTCCGGCCTCGAGCCGGGCGTGGGTGGCCGGGGCCTTCGTCCTCGCGGCGGTCGTGGTGAACGCGTTTCCGTTCTCGCTAGCGCCGGTGGCGGAGCCCCACACGCTCATTCTGACCGTGCTCCACCTGCCCATCACCCTCTGGCTGGCCGTGGGCGTGGCCTACGTCGGCGGACGCTGGCGGGGGAGCGAGCGGCGGATGGACTTCATCCGCTTCACCGGCGAGCTCTTCATCTATTACGTCCTCATCGCTCTGGGTGGAGGGGTGCTCATCGGATTGACCTTCGTCCTCTTCGAGGCGATCGCCATCGACGTGGAGCCCCTGGTCCAGAACTGGGTCCTGCCGTGTGGGGTTGCGGGCGCCACGGTCGTCGCCACGTGGCTGGTGGAGGCGAAGCAGAGCGTGATCGAGAACATGGCTCCCGTCCTGGCCCGGATCTTCATTCCGCTCTTTGCGCTGGTGTTGCTCGCCTTCGTCGTGACGATGGCGGCGACGGGGCGGGGAATCGACGTCGAGCGACAGATCCTGATCGCGATCGACCTGCTGCTGGTGGTGGTGTTCGGGCTGCTGCTCTACTCGATCTCGGCCCGGGATCCCCTGGCGCCTCCGGGACTGTTCGACTGGCTCCAGCTCACGCTGGTCGGGACCGCCCTCCTGGTGGACGTCCTGGCGCTCTGGGCCATCGGGTCCCGGATCTCGGATTTCGGCTTCACCCCCAACCGGCTGTCCGCGCTCGGCATGAACGTAGTGCTGCTTGTGAACCTGGCGGGCTCCGCCTTCCTGTACGCCCGCTTCCTCCGGGGCGGCGTCGCGTTCTCACGCCTTTGGAGCTGGCAGATGACGTACGTCTACGTCATCGCCGGGTGGGCGGCGTTCGTGGCGTTCCTCTTCCCGGTGCTATTCGGGTTCCGCTGACCGCGACCCGCGGCGTCCGCGTCGGCAAGGACGCGTTCGAGCTCCGCTTTGTCGGCCCCGGCTTACACGCCGTCCGGATCCGTCGAAGTCCCGAACGCCACGCTCGGTAGCCTCGCACGGCAGACGACCTCCTCGACGACATGGCTCAGAGCCGGAGGCAGCCGGCTCACGTGAGCCCCAGCCTGGCCATGGCATCCACGAGACAGGACCATTCCTGCTCGTGCCTACCCAACCACCGTCGGCCCTCGGGCGTGAGCCTGTAGTACTTCCTGACTCGCCCGGACTCCGCACGCTCGGTCCGGGGTGCGATCAGCCCCTTCGACTCGAGATTATACAGGAGCGGATAGAGGCTCGAGTGCCCCATCGCCAGCGCCCCACTCGACGCCCGATCGAGCGCCTCGGCCAGCTCGTACCCATACACTCACGCGCCTCGAGCAGCTTCAGCCGAGCGGCGCTCCGGATTCCCGCGGCTTCCCCCTTCTCCCTCAGCCCCGCTCGGTGCTCATCGAGAAGGTCGTCGAGGATCTCCTCACGCCAACGCGGGTGGAGGAGTCGCGCCGCCCACGATGGAATCCGCGGCGGACCGGGGGGCTCCGCGCTCACACGCTCCCCGAATCCAGAATCCCTTCGAGGCCGTCCGCCAACCGTGCCATCTCCCGCCAAGCCAGACGCACGGCTTCCAGTCCAGCGGGCGTGAGAGAGAAGAACCTCTTCGCCCGCCCGCCCCGCTCCGGGGTCGGATCCCCCAACCTGGAGTCGAGCAGACCCTTGTCCCCGAGCCGGTCGAGCGTCGGATAGAGCGTGCCCGGTCCGACGTCACGACCCGACCGTTCGCGCAGCTCGGCGATGATGACCGTGCCATAGGCCTCGTCGCCCAGCCTCAGCACGGCCAGCAGCAGAAGCTGCTCCAACTCCCCCAATCTCTGATCAGGCGCCATCTCGCCTATTTACTAGATGCGATCAAAGAAATCAACAGGCGCGCCGGGCGGTCCCCCCGGATCACTCGTTTCTGAGCGCCTCCGTCGGATGCACCCGAGCGGCTTTGCGCGCGGGGACCCAGGCCGAGAGCATGGCGGCCAGGAGAAGCCCGAGACCGGCGGCTGCGAGCACCGACGGCTCCGCAGGGCTCACTTCGTAGAGCAAGGCCCCCAGCAACCGCGACGCGCCGACGGCGAGGGCCGCGCCCACGATCAATCCGGGAATCACGTGCCGGAGCGATCCCTGCACGATGAGCCAGGTCATCCTGCGAGGTTCGCCGCCGAGCGCCATGCGCACGCCTACCTCACGCACCCGGAGCGATGCGGCGTACGACACCACCGAGTAAATGCCCACAGCACCGAGCAGGAGCGTCAGCGCGGCGAATACGCCGAGCAGCTCGCCGATGGCCCGATGCGTGCCGAGCTCCCGGTCGAGCACGTCCTCGATCGTGCGGATGCGGTGCAACGCGGCGCGGGGCTCGAGCTCGGCCAGCGCGGCCCGCGCGCCGGGCACGAGCGCACGCGCATCGTCGGCGGCGCGCACCGAGAGATAGCTCGCGAAACCCCAGGCGGCCGACTGCGACAGCGGCGTGTAGACCTGGATACGGGACGGGGTCGCAAGCTCGTAGTGTCGCACATGCCGGGCCACGCCGACGACCCGCCGCCAGAGCTCGATCACGTACTCACCCTCCTCGTTCGGGAGCTGCTCGAAGGTGACCCGCTTGCCGATCGCGCTCTCGTCGGGCCAGCGCGCGGCGGCAAGCGTCTCATCGACGATCGCGACGTTCTCGTCACCCCAGCGATCGGCTTCGGTGAAGCCCCTCCCCTCGATGATCTCCACCCCGTACGTGTCGAAGTACTCCGGACTCACCATCGTGAGGAGCACGGACGCACCGCGCTCATCGGCCTGGGTCGATTCGTCCCGGTAGAGCATCTCCCATGAGTTTCCCGACAAAGGGAAGTGGTTCGACGTGGCGACCAGGCGCACACCCGGGAGGGTCGAAACCCGCTCGCGGAGGCGCTCGTGGAAGTCGGCCCAGCTCTCGCGGGAGCCGTAGCCCTCCGCGCCCGCCAGGGAAACGCGGAGGGTCACAACGTCGCGGCCGTCGTAGCCGCGATCGACCTGCTGGAGATTCCGCAGGCTCTCGACGACGAGGCCCGCGCATACGAGAAGCACCATCGTGATCGCCACCTCGGTGCCCACGAGAGCGCCGCCGACGCGGCCGGCTGGCCGGAGGCCGCCGGACCCACTGCGCAGGGCGTCTGCCAACCCGGACCGGGCGGCTCGCAGCGCCGGAACCAGGCCGGCCGCGAGCGCCGTTCCGAGTGCCGCCGCGGCCGTGAAGAGAAGCACCGTCCCGTCGAGCGTGACCCGCGCCGCGGCCCCGGGCGGAAGCGTATCGGACAAGACGGAGCGCAGCACGTCGACGCCCAGCCGGGCAACGCCGAACCCGAGCGCCCCTCCGACCATCCCGAACATGGCGCTCTCGGTGAGCAGCTGCCGATGGATCCTGCCTCGGCCCGCGCCGAGGGCTGCTCGCACGGCCAATTCGGCGCGCCTGGTCTCGGCACGCACCGCGAGCAAGTTCGCGATGTTCACGCAGGCCACGATCAGCATGAGCACGACGGCGGCCATCATGAGCAGAGCCTGCCTTCCCGCATCTCCCAGGTACCAGTCCCGGAGCGGCACCAGGTTCGCCCAATACGCGTCCTCACCGAACTCGGCGCGAAGCCCGGCCACGACGTCCGTCAGTTCCGTGCGGGCGTCCTCGAGCGTGTATCCGCTCGCGAGGCGCGCGACGACGCGGGCGCCGCCGCCCGTACCTCGATCGTTCCACGCGACACGATCGACGATCTGTCCGAGCGGGAGATAGACGTCGCTCTCGGCGAAGAGCGGGAAGTCCGCGGGCATCACGCCGACGACGGTGAACGGCGCCCCGCCCAGCACAATAGTGGAGCCCACGACCGACGTGTCGGCTCCGAAGGCCGCCCGCCAGAGGCCATGGCTCAGCACGGCCACGGCCTCGCCGCCGGGCTCGCTCTCGGCTGCGGTGAGCGTGCGGCCGAGCGCCGCCTCCACCCTGAGCGTCTCGAAGAAGCCGCCATGCACCCACGCCGTTTCGACGACAAGCCCGCCCTCGTCCGTCGCGAGCGGGCTCGAGCCCGGCAGGATCACTGCGACGCTTTCGAGCGTACGGCTCCGCTCCTTCCAGTCGCGGTAGTTGGGAAACGAGACCGACGAGGTGAAGCCTTCGTCGTTCCGTTGATCGACGAGCACGATGTGCTCCGCATCGCCGAGCGGGAGCGGCTCGAAGAGGACACCCTTGAGCACGGAGAACGCCGCGCTGTTGGCTCCGATCGCGAGCGCGAGCGTCACGATCACGAGAAGTGAAAACCCGGGCCGCCGGAACAGCCCACGAACAGCGAATTGGAGATCCTGCCTCACATCGTCCATCCTCCCCTCCCCCCCGTGTCCCGCGCGGATGTGATCCC
>Ga0326597_10014271_pt1 | contig 10415 bp, 11 predicted proteins | sample RVTome_12_FD_203789 | JGI IMG/M metagenome (GOLD analysis project Ga0326597, IMG submission 203789) | Soil microbial communities from uranium-contaminated site in the Upper Colorado River Basin, Wyoming, United States - RVT100D185 | ecosystem: Environmental > Terrestrial > Soil > Contaminated >...
GGCAATGCTGGAAAAGCTGGCGCCCAGCTTCCTGGCGGGGGTGCCGGTTATCGTAAAGCCGGCTACGGTCTCCTGCTATCTGACTGAAGCGATGGTCAGGGAGATTATCGCCTCCGGCATATTGCCCGAAGGGTCGGTGCAGCTTATATGCGGTGGTATAGGTGATCTGTTTGAGTATATGCAGGAACAGGATGTGGTAACATTTACGGGCTCTGCCTCCACCGGTCGTAAGCTCAAGACCCATTCAAATATTGTCGCAAATTCGATTCCTTTTAACATGGAGGCGGACTCGCTTAACTGTTCCATACTTGGCGAGACCGTTGGTATTGATGCCCCGGAGTTTGATCTGTATATCAAGGAAGTTGTCAGGGAAATGACCATGAAGGCCGGGCAGAAGTGTACGGCGATACGCCGCGCCCTGGTCCCGGCGGCAAAAACCGGGGCAGTAATCGACGCAATTAAAAAGCGCCTGGAAAAAAATATTATCGGCGATCCGGCAATTGAAGGCGTACGTATGGGCCCGCTGGTTGGCAGGGACCAGGTCAAGGACGTGTGGGAGAATCTCAAGGCATTGAAGAAATCCTGTGAAGTGGCTTTTGGTGGTGACCAGGATTTTGCCATACAGGGTGGTTCCAGGGATAAAGGGGCTTTCTTTCCTGCGACATTACTTTACTGCGGCAAACCGTTGAGTGCGGAAGCACCCCATTCCATCGAGGCGTTTGGACCAGTCTGTACAGTCATGCCATATGCAAATATTGATGAAGCAATTGTGCTTGCGAAACTGGGCCGGGGCAGTCTCGCGGGATCGATATTTACAGCCAATGACGCTGAGGCGGGCCGCCTGATCATGGGCACAGCGGCATACCATGGCCGGATACTGGTGATAAATGAAGCGTGTGCAAAGGAATCCACCGGGCACGGCACAGTGATGCCGAAACTGGTACACGGTGGTCCCGGCCGGGCCGGTGGCGGAGAGGAACTGGGAGGTGTCAGGGGAATCAAGCACTACATGCAACGGACGGCGATTCAGGGCTCTCCGGCGACCCTGACGTCGATTACCGGCTGATGTGATGGTGCTTATTCTGTCCAGGTGATCATGGCCTATAATACTGTCGAATATACAGTTGATGGCGGCGTGGCCATGCTCGTATTGAACCGTCCGGACTGCCTTAACAGTTTTAACAGGGAGATGCACGCAGAAGTCAGGGAAGTGTTTGGGGAAATCCGGCAGGCAGGGGCTGTGCGCTGCCTGGTACTGACCGGGAAGGGCCGGGGGTTTTGCGCGGGACAGGACCTCAATGAACGGAAGTTTGATCCGGACCAGCCACCTGATCTCGGCGAGTCACTCAGGCAGAATTACAATCCACTGATAAATAATATTACTTCACTTGAGATGCCGGTCATTTGCGCGGTAAACGGTGTCGCTGCAGGTGCGGGTGTGGGGATAGCGCTGGCCTGCGATATTGTACTCGCCGCCCGGTCTGCAAGCTTTGCATTGTCTTTCGCTAAAGTCGGGTTGGGGATGGATTCTGCCAGCAGCTGGAGCCTGCCCAGGCTGATCGGCCTGCCCCGTGCCAGGGCACTCGCCATGTTGGGAGAGAAACTCACTGCGGAAGTGGCGGAACAATGGGGCCTGATCTGGAAATGTCTGGATGATGTTAATTTAATGGAAGCTACCCTGGCGATGGCCCGGTATTTCAGCACGCAACCAACCAAAGGTCTTGCCATTATCAAGAAGGAATTGCTGCTTTCTACCTCCCACTCGCTGGATCAGCAACTGGCACTGGAGGCAGAGTTGCAAGGGATTGCGAGCCGCAGCGAAGATTACAGGGAGGGTGTGATGGCCTTTCTGGAAAAACGTAAACCGCAATTCAGCGGAAAATAACCAGATCAGAGGGGCTGTTTTACTGCTTGAGTTGTGATCCGTATTTCTCCTTAAACTGATCGCAGCGCTCAAGAAAATCTTTTGTGCTTTTGGGCATGGGTATCCGGCTGTATGCATGGCTGATGACCAGAGTGGCACCATCCTGGATAAGTTGCAGGCCCCTTTGGCCGAGGGCGTGCATCTTCTTTGCACTGTCTTTAGGGAGGTTCAGCTTTGCCGCGAATACCCGGTCAGAGGCACCGACGAACTTCGGCCAGATATCGATGTTGCGGGCATCACTGCGCAAGGTTTCAGTCGCGAGTTTTGCGCTGTTCCCAAGGTCTCTTATGTTTGGGACGAGATGTACAAACAGTTTTGCGTTTTTAAAAGTGGAATTGAGCTTGTCAGTGATTTCATCAATTTCCCGCATGGTTTGTGCAATCTTGATGTAGCGTGATGCCAGGAACTGTTTCACCGGCATGGTAAATGCCTTGAAGGGTTCTCCCCACAGTTCATCAAGCCCTTCTTTGCCCGTGGTCGGGCGGATATATTTTCCGTACTCCAGCGCGCCCATGAAACATCTGCCGCATTCCTTTATCAGCTCATTGTCCGGACTGACGGCCACTCCCATTTCCTCCAGTTCTACCATGTGGGTCAGTATTTCTGAACCCCGGTTAAGTAATGCACCCGCCAGCATGGCGGCCAGGACACGTTTCCGGTAGGGATCCTGTTCGGCCTCGTAGGCCTTACGGACATCATTTAGACGATCGCTGGGGGTATTTATACCGGGTTCAGTGTGGTGAAAAACACGGCGGGTGAGCTGGTCGATTAATTGTTTCTTATAGGACAGATTATCGGGGATGTCGTAGTAACGGATCCAGTAGCCGTCGTACAAGACGCGTTCCTCTCCGTCTATCATCCTGACCGTACCATTTGAGGTTTCGTCAAACATGGGAGATGTGCTTATCAAGAGTCGTTTGGTCATTTAGAGATTAATCAAACCGCAAGGTTCGGATATGGGATCTGCTTCGGGAAATAGTTATACGTAGATTCAATTTACAACCCTGCACGTCCTGTCAGTACTGAAAACGGCGCGCCTATATATGGTTTGAACTCTTCTCAGCGGGCCGGGCCTAACGGGCGGGACCCTGCAAAGTGCCGATATTCTATGTCCTGTAGTTAATTTATCAAGTAATTCCCCACACGTAGTTTAGAAGATAAATATAAAACATCGTGTAAAAATAAAGGAAACAGGTCTAAATAACGATATTGCAGTGCAGCAAACAGACTGTTGTCGCAAATCTGCACCTGTCCGGGGCGTATAATCCCGGTAACTACGTATCACAGCGAAATGGAGGAACCACAATGTCGTCGATACTCACCCGTGCCCTGATTTGTCTGATATTACCTGCGTCCCTCGTTTTTGCAGCGGAAGATAGCCCGATTTTCAACCAGGTGCACATAGAAGCACAGGTTGAACGCGATGTGGAAAACGATCAGCTGGAAGTGTCCATGGTGGTCGAGGCGCAGGGCAACCAGCCGGCCGAGATCGCCGCCAAGGTAAATGAGACCATGCAGTGGGCATTGAAACTGGCGAACGCCGGGAGCGATATCGAAGTCAGTACACGGTCCTACCAGACCTATCCTGTCTATCAGGACCGTTTTATTGCCGGTTGGCGTGCAGAGCAGGAACTCTTCCTGCAGAGTATGGAGATTTCAAATCTGACCGAGCTCGTCGGTAAACTGCAGGAGAAACTGCAGGTCAGGCAGATGAACTTTACGCCTTCCAAAGCAACCCGGGTCAAGACCGAGAATGATTTGATCAGTGAGGCGATGCAGGCCTTCAAGCAGAGGGTGGAGATAATCAAGGGACATATGGACAACAAGAACTACCGTATCGTCAACCTCCATGTCAACACCGGGCAATCCGGCCCCGTCTTTTACCGGGAAGTCATGTCCATGGCAAAGATGGAAGATGCGGACATGGCACCGGCCGTGGAGGCGGGTACCAGCAAGGTCATCGTGACGGTCTCCGGCTCGGTACAATTTTTCTAGGGGTCAGGTCTTGCAAAGGGGTCTTTTTAGGGGTCACATTTTAGGGGTCAGGTCTTGCAAAAACACATTTAGGGTTAACCCTCTTGGGGGATGTGTCAGGTTTAAATTAATGGTTTAATTCTCTCAGTCAATTCCAAGGAAGGTAACGATGGCAAGACCACTACGGATAGAATTTGCCGGTGCTATTTATCATATTACATCACGAGGGAATTCCCGGTCTGATATTTATCTCGAAAAATCTGACCGAACTCACTTTCTCTCCATTCTCGGTATAGTCTGTGAGCGTTATAACTGGCAATGTTATGCTTATTGCCTGATGACCAACCATTATCATCTTGTGGTTGAAACGGGAGACGCCAATCTGTCAATAGGGATGCGCCAATTGAATGGCGTTTATACCCAGGTATTTAATCGTCATTACCATCGGGTTGGTCACATATTTCAGGGGCGGTACAAGGCAATATTAGTTGATAAAGACAACTACCTCCAGGAGGTGGTTCGTTATGTGCTGCTGAATCCCGTCAGGGCCAATATGACCAAGACTGCGGGACAATACCCTTGGAGCAGTTACCGGGCCATGATAGGTAAAGACAGTTGTCCCAACTGGCTTGGGAAAGAACAGTTACTGAGTCATTTCGGGGAACAGATGACAATAGCTCAGCAGCAATTTATACAATTTGTCCGGCGAGGGAATGGGCATTCAGATTTGTGGAGCAAGCTTCGCAACCAGATTTATCTGGGTGATGAAAATTTCATTACAAAGATGCAGGAGTACCGAAAGGTGAGTGGCGATCTCAGAGAGATTCCCCGGATTCAGCGGCGGGATGTGATTAAATCTCTGGGATATTACAGTGAACGTTATCCGGCAAAAGTCGCCATGAAGAAGGCATACGAATCGGGTGGTTATACTTTTAAGGAAATCGCAGCCTATTTCGGCCTGCACTATAGTACAGTGAGCAGAACAATTAATCAGAAATGAAAGTGGCATTGCAAGACCTGACCCCTACAGACCCTTCATCACCACCTGCGCGCATTCGATGGTTTTCTGGATGTCTTCCTCAGTGTGTGCCGATGACACAAAACCGGCCTCAAACGCAGATGGCGCCAGGTAGATACCCTGTGTCAGCATTCCATGGAAGAACCGTTTGAAGCGTTCCTGGTTGCAGGCCATGACCTGGGCAAAACTCCTGATGATGTTTTCTTCTGAAAAGAACAGGCCAAACATCCCCCCCGCATAGTTGGTCGTAAAGGGTATCCCGGCATCGGTTGCGGTGAGCGTCAGGCCGGTCACCAGTTGCAGGGTGGTCTGTGTCAATGAGTTGAAGAAACCGGGTGAGGATATTTCTTTCAGGGTGGCGAGGCCCGCAGCCATGGCCACCGGGTTACCCGACAGGGTCCCCGCCTGGTAGACAGGGCCGTCCGGCGCAATGTGATCCATGATGTCCGCGCGGCCGCCGAAGGCCCCCACCGGCATGCCGCCGCCGATGACTTTGCCGAGGATGGTGATGTCCGGTTTTAACTTGTACAGGGACTGTGCCCCACCGAGTGCGACACGGAACCCGGTCATGACCTCGTCAAAGATCAGTATGCTGTGGTAGTCGTCGCATAGTTTCCGGAGCCGATCCAGAAATTCCTGCGTTGCAGGCACGCAGTTCATATTGCCTGCTATCGGTTCAACGATGACGCAGGCGATCTCATTACCGGCCTTGGAAAAAACCTGCTCAATCTGCGCAGGATCGTTATAAGAAAGGGTGAGGGTGTGTTTTGCAAGTTCATGCGGGACACCGGGCGAGGCAGGTATACCCAGGGTCAATGCCCCGGACCCCGCCTTGACCAGTAATGAGTCTGCGTGACCGTGATAGCCTCCCTCGAACTTGACGATCCTGTCCCGTCCCGTGTAACCCCGCGCCAGGCGGATCGCGCTCATCGCTGCCTCGGTCCCGGAGTTGACCATGCGTACCTTTTCGATACTGGGTATCAACCCGCAGATCATCTCAGCCATCTGGACCTCGATCTCGGTTGGCGCCCCGAAGCTGAGACCGTTATCGACAGCCTGCTTGACCTGTTTGATCACCGCCGGATGCGCATGTCCCAGGATCATCGGCCCCCATGAACCGACATAATCGATGTATTTTCTGCCTGCATGGTCATAGAGGTAAGCGCCCTCGCCCCGGGAAAAAAATACAGGGTCTCCGCCTACACCCTTGAAGGCCCGCACGGGTGAATTGACACCCCCCGGGATAACAGCTTTTGCCCTCTCAAACAGGTCCATAATTTATCTTTTTAACATTAACGTGTTAAAGCGGTCGATGACCGCACCCGGCGCGTCAGCAAGATATACGCCGCTGATGACGGCCAGCAGGTCTGCACCGGCTTCGATTACGGGCAGACAGTTGTCCGGCGTGATCCCGCCTATTGCCACCACCGGTATAGTATATTGTTGCTTGGCCGTCCTGATTAATCCGGGTGATGCCTCTGTCGCGTTGAGCTTGCTCGCAGTAGGATACATGGCGCCAAAAGCGATGTAGTCTGCACCGTCAGCAACGGCCCGTCCGGCCCTTTCCGGATCATTATAACAGGAGATACCGATCAACATCTGTTCCCCCAGTCTCCGGCGGGCTTCCTTGCACATGACATCGCCCTTGCCGAGATGCACACCGTCCGGTTCGAGGTCCAGTGCGAGTTCAATATCATCGTTTATTACAAACAGGGTGTTGTGATCAGCGCAGAGCGCCTGCAGTTGTTCCGCTTCGTATCGCTTTTGTTTACCACCGGCTGCCTTGTTCCGGTACTGCAGCGCCACGATGCCCGCCTGCAGGATTGTTTCTGTCCTGGACAGTAACTCGGGAAATTGCAGTTGCCGGTGCTCGGTAATGACGTACATACCACGGGCCAGTCTGGTGGTGTCGTTCATGATTATTCCGGATAGTTCCTGTCGGGATGAAATTGCGACTTGCCAATTCGATAGCCGTGTTTCAGGGTATGCCAGGTATATTCCTGGGCAAGCTCAACGGCAGTCCTGACATCTTTTCCCCGGGCAAGCTGTGCCGCGATCGCTGAGGCAAGGGTACAACCGGATCCATGATAGGTCCCGGGCAGACGCTGCCATTCAAAGTCGACGGGGTCCTGCTCCTTAACGTACAGGGTATTGATTACGGCGGGTGAGGATTGATCGGCACCGGTGATGAGGACACTGTGACAACCCTGTTCCAACAGGTATTTTGCAGCGGATTCCTTATTGCTTTTACCCGTCAGCCTGAGCGCCTCTTTCAGGTTCGGCGTAAGGACAGTAGCAACGGGGATGAGCAGTTCCAGCATTGCCTCCACAGTTTCATCAGTAGCAAGTTCGGTCCCTGTTCCCGCATGCAGCACCGGGTCGAGTACCACCGGCAGCCTGCCCAGTCTGGTCAGGACATCGGCTATTTCAGTGATGAGCAGGGTGCTGCCGATCAAGCCGATCTTGCAGGCTGCAACAGTAATATCCGCCAGCAGCAGGTCCGTTTGTTTCCTGAAGTTGATGGTGTTCTGCGGCAATATTGATGCGAACGTTGTGGTATTCTGGGCCGTGACGGCGGTGATGACGGAAACGCAGCGCCCGCCGTTGCGGTTGATACTCTCGATGTCCGCCTGTATACCGGCCGCCCCGCCAGGGTCGTGTGCGGAGAAGGCCAGCACCACCGGCGGCGGTTCGGGCACGGTTTTCATGGGACCCATTTTACATTGTTAACGATCTAACGAAATACACTTTATCAAGAATGAAAAAATACATGTGTGTCATCTGTGGTTTTATCTATGATGAGGCGGCCGGCCTGCCGGACGATGGCATAGCCCCCGGCACCCTCTGGGACGACATCCCGATAAACTGGGCCTGCCCGGACTGTGGTGCCAGGAAGGAAGATTTTGAGATGGTGGAAATATAATAGTTATTGGTTGCTGGTTATTAGTTACTGGTCATAATCCCCTATTAACCAATAACTAATAACCAGTAACCTGAAATTCAGAAAGGCTTAACGACAGCCAGTATAACGATGGCGAACAATAACACCGTCGGTATCTCATTAAACCACCGGTACCAGACATGACTGTGAGTGTTACGGTCGTGCTTGAAATCGAGCATCAGTTTGCCGCAATAGACGTGGTAGCAGATCAGTAATATTACACATCCAATCTTTGCGTGCATCCAGTAGGAGTCTGCGTAGGTAGCCCATCCTGCCAGACTGACGGTCCACAGGCCGAACAGGACAGTCATCAGCCCGCCCGGCGTCGCGATACCGTAGAACAGTTTTCTCTCCATGATTTTAAACCTGTCGATACTGGTCCTGTCCTCACTCATGGCATGGTAGACGAACAGCCTGGGCAGGTAGAACAACCCGGCGAACCAGGTGACCATAAATATCAAGTGTAATGCCTTGGTCAAGAGCATGGGTATCTGCCTTGATGGTTAGATATTGTGCTGCTCTGCTGCAAGCAAGTCTGTGACCCGCTTGCGTAGCTGTGTCGTATCCAGGGACCCCACCTGATGCACGACTATTTCCCCGCCAGGCGATATGAGAAAGGACGATGGTGTGACGGCCACATCACCAAAGGCCTTTACGGCGTTGCCGTATATGTCCAGGGCAACAGGGTAGGGTATGTCCATCAGTTCGCTGGTCTCCAGCACCCGGTTGGGTGGATCGTAAGGCATGGCTACACCAATGATTTCGAACCCCGACCCCGACAATTCATTATAAAGTGCAATCAGGTCAGGCATCTCTTTGCGGCATTCAACACAGGTACTTGCCCAGAATGTGACCAGCACAGTCTTGCCGGCAAGGCTGTCCAGGGAGAGTTCACGTCCATCCAGCAGCGGGAACGAAATGTCGGGTGCATGCCGCGCAAACGGGCTGCTGTATCCAATCCAGATGACTGTCGTTATGACAGTGATGAGGGTAACAATCTGAATCAGTGGTTTAAATTTGTTTGCCATATATGCATCTTGCATTGTGTCTCCCCGGTGCAATTGTTAAGCAGCACAAGGGCAAAAAAAAGTGCAGATTTAATCACATTATACATATTTTACAGACAGTTATACGCTGCAATTTGCTACAGTGCCACGGTTTATATCAGTACAGCCATGTCCTGGTTTGCTTGAGTTGAGCGGGGAATTCAGCCTGAAATGGACTGGTTACTTTTTAATTCTTTTCCTTCCGGTATGCACCTCGGTATCATATCAACAGGACACAGGAGATTAGGATCACATGATCAAAACAGGCATTATCGGTGCGACCGGCTACACCGGGGTTGAGTTGATGCGGCTTATTGCGGGGCACCCCGGGGCGGAATTGCGGATTGTTACTTCCCGATCGGAAGCAGGTAAGGCGGTGAGCGATTTCTTCCCGTCACTGCGCGGCATCATTGATCTCAGCTACACAGAACCTGACACGAAGGCCTTGTCCGGCTGCGATGTCGTTTTTTTTGCGACCCCCAACGGGACGGCCATGCACCAGGCGCGGGAATTGCTCGATAAGGGAGTCAAAATCATCGATTTGTCCGCAGATTTCAGATTGAAAAATGCGACGGAATGGGAAAAATGGTATGGTCAGCAGCATGCCTGCCCGGATCTGCTGGAAGCGGCCGTGTATGGACTGCCGGAAATGAACCGGAAGGACATCAAGCAGGCACAACTGGTGGCAAACCCCGGTTGTTATCCAACGGCCATACAACTGGGTTTTCTGCCACTGTTGGAACACAAACTCGTCGATCCCGGTTCGCTGATCGCCGACGCCAAATCAGGCGTAAGCGGTGCCGGCAGGAAGATGTCGCTTATGTATCATTATTGTGAAGCAGGTGATTCATTTTCGGCTTATGCAGCCAGCGGGCACCGGCATCTGCCGGAGATACGGCAGGGGCTGCAGTCAGTATGCGAAGGCGAGCTGGGGCTGGTGTTTGTCCCGCACCTGCTGCCGATGATCAGGGGGATCCATGCCACCTTGTACGCGACTTTGAAAGACAGTTCGGTGGACCTGCAGGGCGTGTATGAAAAGCGTTTCCGGCAGGAACCCTTCGTCGACGTCATGCCGCCGGGCAGCCACCCTAATACAAATTCAGTCCGGGGCAGCAATGTCTGCCGTATCGCCTGCCACCAGCCGCAAAACGGCAATACTGCGGTAATACTCGCGGTGGAAGATAACCTGGTCAAGGGTGCGGCAGGACAGGCCATACAGAACATGAATATTATGTTTGAGTTGCCGGAAACCACCGGCCTGGTTTCGGCGGGCTGCTATCCTTGATATATATTCAGATGAACGGCTGAGGAAACAGGATGACCAATCTCGTTATCAAGAGCCATCGTCCCTGGCAACTGGCCATCGCCATTGTTGCGCTCAGCATGGTGATTGCTATAGTAACGTGGTTGTTGCTGGACAACAGCCACTGGAGAATTATTAATGGCAGGATTGGTGATAGTAATGATGCCAGGTCGCTGCTTGAGACCAACGCGGATTTATTGCAGCAGAAC
>Ga0326597_10014272_pt1 | contig 10414 bp, 6 predicted proteins | sample RVTome_12_FD_203789 | JGI IMG/M metagenome (GOLD analysis project Ga0326597, IMG submission 203789) | Soil microbial communities from uranium-contaminated site in the Upper Colorado River Basin, Wyoming, United States - RVT100D185 | ecosystem: Environmental > Terrestrial > Soil > Contaminated >...
GGTTTGGGATTTAGGATTTTTCACGCTGTCCTCTGCATTCCCGCACGGGATGCCACACCCTCGCGGAGCTGTTGTACGTGCTCATGCAAATCGGCGACGGTGCCGCGTAGCTGCTCCAGCTTGTCGGAGTTGACCTGCATGGCCAGCACCAGGTCGTGCTGGTTTGCGGCGCTGCGTTCCACCGTGTCGGCAAGCTTCTGTAGCGACAGCGCGGTGGAGCGCTGCGAATCGATGAAGGGCGGCCCGTAATTGTTGGCCAGCCACAAAAATCCCACCAGCACCAGCAGCCCCGGCCCCCATCCGATCAGCGGCGCCAGCAATTCCTTGTATTGCTCAAGTGCGCCGGAGCGCGCCAGCTCCACCAGAAGAACGATGGCCGATGTGCCTACCAGCGCGCTGGCCGCCGGCGCTATGGACTTCTTCGCCGCGTAGGGAAGCGTCTGATTCGCGTTTGCAGGTGCTGATTGGCTTTGGTTCATCGTGACCATCCGGGACTCGGGACTCGGGGTTCGGGATTCGCAGAATGAAAGCCGAGAACCACGGTTCCCACCTTGTAAACGTCGCTGCACGCGGTGAAAGCGATGCGGAGCAAGAGCATAACGAGAGGTCGAGCCCGACGAATCCCATGGATCGCTCGCAGAGCGACTTGATTTCCGAATCGCGAGTCCCGAGTCGCGAATCCCGAACCAAGGCTGGAGAGCCCCCGGCTCCGTTGAAACCATCGAAGTAGTCCGAGGCGGGGTGACCGCTGACTCGGCTGATGGGGAGCCGGGTGGCTCACGGGAGACCCGCATCCAAAAATCTCCCGGCGGTGCCGCGGGCTTGGTTCTCTTCCGCATACGCAGAGGAGTGGCCCGGCGGCACGGCAGGAGGTTTCCGGAGGGGAGCTTTCGCGGCGGGACGGCAGAGCGGCGGCGTCCCCTGCTCGAATCAGGCTCGGCGATGAATCGTCCGCAGCGCTGATGCGCAACAGAAATCCGGCGCCGGCCGCGGGCCGCGGCAGGTACAGCCGGTAAAAACGCAGCCGCCCGATCTGGACCGTGTGCTTGGAGGGATCGGCCCAAGTGGGGGTTTGGAGGGAGTCGTCAAAATAATGATCGCTGTTCAGCGTCAGCGTGTCCGGCTGTTCGCCGCGCGCGAACGCTTCTTCGGCGGTGTCCACACAGCGCTGCCAGACGGCAGGAGGCTCGTAATCCAGCGGGTTGAAAAGCTTGGGATAGTTCGGGTCGCTCTCAAGAAAACAGGAAAACTGGCGTGGCTTCAGGATCACGCGACAGATATTTTCGGCAAGACTTGCGCCCGTGCGCGAGCCGAATACTCTGTGCGCATGCCGCGCCCGGTTCAGGATCACCTGCGCAATCGCGCGGAGGGCTTCGGCCGATTCTCCGCGCGCCTCGCCGAACAGGCACATCGCCAACAGCGTGTGTGCTCGCTCATTGGCCCAGCCCGCTTCCCGCAGAGTTGGCAGCGTCCACTTCAGTCCGTCGCTGGCCGCGGGTCGCTTCGTTTTGTTCGCGCCGTCCGTCATACAAGCCGAGTGTCGGCGAGATGACGGCGCAACTCAAGGAAACTATCCGGAGGATTTATGCCCAGAGGAGGATGCCGCGAAGACCGCCTGAAACGCGGCTCTGGGAGGATCCGTGAAAACCGAAACGGCCACAACCGAACGAGCCGATACTTCCGAGAGTCCTTGGCTAGTAATCAAATGAATAGGTAAACTTGGCCTGGACCGTGCGGTCAAGCTGGCCGTCGAGCGGGCCGTCGATTCGGCGTCCTTCGTTGTAGATGAAGAAGAAATCGTCGCCGGGACGGTAGATGTAGTTCAGCCGGAAGTTGAAGCCCACGAAGGAGTCCGTGTTGTTATATTGGATGGAACTGCTCGTCAGCCACTGGTTGTTGAAGTTGTAATTAACGCGACTGTTGATGACGTGATCGGTGAAGCGTCCTTCGCCAGCGGGGAAGGCACGTGTCGCATCCATGTATTTTCCCGCATCAAACCGACCGTGATTGAGATTGTATTCGACTTCGACCGAAAACGAATTGGTGATGCGCATCGAGGGACTGAAGTTCATGGTGTCGAGCGTGCCGCCGAAAAATCCTGCATGGTGCTGCCACATGCTGGACCACGAAAAACGCAGCGCGGGGTTGGAGCGATAACGGACATTGTTGAAGAACCAACTATAAACTCCCGTTGGAATCACAATGCCGGGGCGGATCTCAAACGGCACAAAAAGCCGCTCGTAACGAGTGTGCGGAGCCACCGCGCCGATCGCGCCGGACTTGAAGCGCATTTCAAACGTGTAGTGATTGATGCGTGTTTCGAGAATGTTCGCCTGTGTATTGACGTACTCACCCTGGTAGCGAAACACCAACTGTCGGAACCAGCGGTTGTTTTCCGGGCGCGGCTGGAATGCCAATCGCGGCAAAAAGCGCCGCTGATTCTTGCGTGGGACATGACCCAGATCATCGCGAAAATTTTTGTCAACGGTGAGCCATGTGAGCGCCGCATCGACCAGATCGCTTTGCCAAGTGACTCCTCCCGCGGTGGCCACATTGTCGCTTCCGTTTCCGGGCGCCTGCGATTTGCTGAACAAGCCGGTGATCGTCAAGTGGCGAAAAAAAACAAAATTTGCATCCGCGCCGAAAATACGGTTGAAGTCCGGAGTACCCGTCTCGCGGTTGATGAAGAATCCGCCTACCGATGAGCGATCCAAGACATCGCGCTTTACGCGCAGAACGGTGTTATTCGCTGCCGGGACATTGATGCGGTGAACGGGTTCGGTTTGCACATTGAGAAGGCCGAGCGTAACTCCGGCGATGCGCCCGGTAACGCGTCCGCCGCCGAAAATCGGGACCGGCTGTCCGCGGCTGAGACCGATCTGGCGGCTGTGGAACAGTTTCATCAGCACGGCTCCCTCACCCGTGGCGGTTCCGAATTCATAGACGCCGGCGCCTTCCTGAAAAAACTCCCGCTTCTCCGGAAAAAAAAGAGAGAAACGGTCGAGGTTCACCTGCTGATCGTCCACTTCGGTCTGTGCAAAATCGGTGTTGGCGGTGAGGTCCATAGTCAGACTTGGCGTGAGCCGGTACTTGATCACCTCGATTCCGGCATCGGAACCATTGCAAGTTGCCGCACCGGGGACGGCAACCGTTTCGTTCTTGTCGCGGCACAAGGCACTGTTGGACCTGTCGTTGGTGTGCGAAAAACCGCCTAGCACATAGGGCTTCACTCGCAACCGAAGGCCGGAGCGTACTCCTTCGAGGCCCGCCATGTGGCCGGACTGCGAGGCGTTCTCCAGATTAAATCCGCGATGGTAGTTGTTCCAATACGAGAGTTCGTTCTTGCGCCGGATCACTCGCTCAATGTCCATCCCCCAGGTCTGCTCGCGATCGGATTCTTCGATGCGCAGTGTCTTGAACGGAATGGCAAACTCGGCCACCCATCCGGCCTCATTCACCGTCGTGGCCACGTCCCATTTTTCGTCCCAGTTTACATTCGTGTTGCGACCCTCGTCGGTTACCAAGGCATCGTATTGTGTCCCGAGCGGATTGGTGCGAAACAAAAAAGAATTGCGATGGTCATGAAAGGTGTCCAGCATGATGGAGACGATATCGTCGTTCTCGAGTGAGTTGTCGCGGCGCCTCTCGCGCGCCAGGATGCCGGCGGCATCGGCGTCATAGCAGATCATGCCCACGTAGAGCGTGGTAGGCGTATAGAGGACGCGAAACTCGGTCTTCTCCGAAGACGGCTGGCCTTCTTGCGGGTCCCGTTGAATGAAGCCCAGTGCCACAGGCGCTGTCGCCCAGGCCGCTTCCCCGAGATCGCCGTCCACCTGGATGGGCTGCTCGATCGCCGTCGCGCGAATCGTCTTGCGGCCGTGCGTGCCCGCTCCATTCTGGCTCGGGCTCTGGCCCGAGACGAGCGGGGCGGACAACGACCCGAGCAAGATTACCCAGACCGGGAGACAGGCATCTAGCAATACACTTCTGGATGACAAGAATGAATCTCCTTTTGGAACTAACCGCCGATGGAGCAACCAGAATACCGCCATCCATTATCTACGGATTTCGATTGCAATAGGTTGCAATTGTTTCCATCGGGCAGAGACTTCCATTCGTATTCGAGGGTTTTATTGCTGTAACGAAAACGGGGCAAAGCTCTGGCGTCGCCTGCCGTTCTGAACGAAAATAGATATTAGGTCCGACAGCGGGCACTGGCGTACAACTGATGACACCGAAGAGATTTCTGTGCAAGGAAGAATACCGAAGGTGAGCAGAATTGGTTCGCAGCGGCTTCGAGCGGCCCTTCTGGCAAGGGGCGTAGCTCGATTGCTGCTGGCAGTGTTCGTTTCTGGCGCGCTGCTCTCAGCACAGGACGGCACTCAGCCGTATGTGATCCGTCTGCGTGACGACGCCGTGATTGAGCACATGCGGCGTCAGCCGGTTGCGGCCACGCGCCGGATGAACTTAAGGAATTCTGAAGCCGTTGGTTATCGCGCTCTGCTGGCGGCCCGGCAGGGAATGATCCGGCAGCGCATCGAATCCCTTACTGGCGCCGAGGTTCGCGAACGGATGGACACTGTCTTCAACGGCCTTGCTGTGCGGCTGCGGCCCCAAGACATCGCGTCCGTCGCAGCTTTTCCGGAGGTCGCTGAAATAATTCCCTCCATCCTCTACCATAAAGTTCTGGATGCTGCCGCGCCACTGGTTCAGCTTCCGGCGGCGTGGTCCACCGCGCGCATCGGCGGCGAGTTCAGCGCCGGCGCTGGGATAAAGATCGGAGTGATTGATACTGGGATTGACATCAACCATCCGATGTTCCAGGATGGCTCACTAACGCCTCCTCCCGGCTTTCCGGTGTTCACCACCCCGACGGCATCCTGCCCTAAATCCGACCAGCTATTCACCAATTCCAAGGTCATCGTTGCGCGCAACTACGTCAGCCTTTTGAGCATTCTGGATTTGAATTGCGACGCAATGGACCGCGACGGACATGGAACGTTTGTCGCCGGAGTCGCCGCGGGACGCCGCGCGCAAGGGCCGCTCGCGAACATTTCGGGGGTGGCTCCCAAGGCGTTCCTCGCGAGCTACAAGGTATTTGGAACCCCTGGCGTCAACGACAATGCCTCGCTGGAAGCAATCCTGAAAGCGCTTGACGATGCCACCAAGGATGGAATGGATATCATCAATCTGAGCTTGGGAGCGGTTGCCAGCCTGCCTCCGGCTCAGGATCCCCTGGCGCAGGCCGTTGCCGCCGCGGTGAATGCCGGTATCACCGTGGTCGTTGCGGCGGGAAACGAAGGGCCAGCCACCGGGACGATCGACAGCCCTGGCATTGCCCCTGAAGCGATCACCGTGGGCGCCACGACGAACTCACGCGTGCTGGCAAATCCACTATTCGTCTCTGGACCAGAACCCCTGCCGCCGGATCTTCAACTGATCGCAGCCATCGTCAGCAATGGCCCTGCGATCACCTTCACCATCGGTCCAGCGCGCCTGACCGAGATCAGCACCGTGGATGCCTCGGCCAGCGCCTGCTCATCGCTGCCATCCACAGCGCTAATTACCCAGATCGCATTGATCCCGCGTGGAGGATGTACCTTCGCTACCAAGATTACCAATGCCTGGCTGGCAGGAGCGATTGCCGTCGTAATCTACAACAACCAGTTCCAGCAGCCGGCCATCGCCATGGATGTCGGCATAGCCAATCAGATCCCGTCCGTCATGATCGGGAACAGGGAAGGGACATCTCTGGCAGGCTATCTTGCGGCCGCCGGACCTTCCGCCACAGGGACCCTCGGGGCGCAGCAACAGGCGATCCCAGCCGCGCCGAATCAAGTAACCAGTTTCTCCTCTGTCGGACCGTCCACTGATTTCGGAATCAAACCGGATCTGGTGGCTCCCGGCGCCAACATCTACAGCTCGGAGCAGCGTAATTTCCCCGGTGGAGCACAGTTCAGCAGCACGGGATTCGGCTCGACTAGCGGAACCAGCTTTTCCGCTCCGATGGTCGCCGGCGCTGCCGCCCTGGTGAAACAAGCCTCTCCAGGATTCACGCCCGCACAGATCAAATCCGTGTTAGTGCAGACTGCGGCGAAGGTGGCTGTCCCGATATCGCAAGACGTCACGGGCGTGCTCGCTACCGGAAATGGTTTGATGGACGTAGCTGCCGCGCTGGCCAGTCCTGCCACGGCGGCGCCTGTTTCCCTCAACTTGGGAACGAATTCGCCAGGCAGCACTTTGAACAAATCCCAAGACATTCGCATTCAGAATGTGACCGCATCGACCGACACGTTTACCATTTCGCAAGTTGCCAGTTCTGGCAGCGCACTTGCGAATCTAACGCCAACTCCGGCGAGTTTCACGCTGGCCCCTGGCGCTATTTCCGTCGTGGCGATCCAAGCCACATCGCCCCAGCCTATTACCGGCACGGTAGAGGGTGTGCTTACGCTGCAGAGCCAGAACACCGGCCGCACGCTGACCATTCCTTATTGGGGAAACTTCCTCCGGCCGAGCATTGATAGCAACCGTGCGGTGAACACCGCGAGCCTGTTTTCCGGACCGGTTGCCGTTGCCGCCGGAAGCTACATCACTATGTTCGGTTCGCAGCTGACGGCTGGAGCCGCCGCCAGTGCCATGTCGGTCCCGCTGCCCACTTCGCTCGCCGGGATCACCGTCTTAGTCGACGGCACAAAAGCTCCGTTGCACTTCGTATCCCCCACGCAGATTAATTTGCAGGTCCCGCAGGAAGTTGCGGGGCGCAGCCTGACTACCTTGCAGATCCAGCTCAATGGAGTCGCGAGCGACGCCGTACTATTGTCTCTGGCAACGACAGGACCGGGTATTTTCGCTCTCAACCAGGCAGGCACCGGCCGCGGAGCCGTGCTGCATTCGATCAGCCACGGCGTAGTCGGTCCGGGCGATCCAGCCCGGCGCGGGGAGATCCTGGAGGTCTATGGAAATGGCTTCGGCCCAACCGTTCCTTTCATCGCAACGGGCCAGCCAACTCCATTCAGCCCGCTATCGGTGGCAACGTTTATGCCATCGGCATCGTTAGGCGGAGTCCCCGCCCCGGTACTCTTCGCGGGCCTGGCGCCTACCTTCGTCGGCCTGTATCAGGTGAACATTGAAGTTCCCGCCGATGCGCCGATGGGCGAGGTACCGCTCATTCTGACCAGCAATGGCGTTGCGAGCAATCCCGTTACCATCTCCATCGGCCCGTAGTTCCAAGTCGCCCCAATTTCGCCGCGCTTCCGGCACGCAACAGCTATGCTATGATCGTTCTTGCCTGAAAAGGCAGGGCTGGCCACGATGTCTTTCCCACAAACCAGAATGCGGCGAATGCGCCGCAGCGAAGTGTTCCGCTCATTGGTTCAGGAGACGCGACTGTCGCCTAAAAATCTTGTTTACCCGCTATTTGTCTGCCCGGGCGCGGGCGTGAAGCGGGAGATCACTTCGATGCCGGGCAACTTTCAATTTTCTGTAGATCGCATTGGAGAAGAGTGCCGCGAGGTCGCCGCGCTGGGCATCCCGGCCGTGCTGCTGTTTGGAATTCCGGAGGCGAAAGACGAACGCGGCTCCGGGGCCTATGGCGATCAGAGCATCGTGTCGCAGGGGGTGCGCGCCATTCGCCAGGCTGTCGGCGACAGGCTTTTGATTGCGTGCGATGTATGCCTGTGCGAATACACCAGCCACGGCCACTGCGGGTTGATCGATGGCCAGGAAGTGGACAACGATTCCACGCTCGCTCTGCTGGCGGAGGCTGCCCTGAGCTACGCGCGCGCCGGAGCGGACATCGTCGCGCCATCGGACATGATGGACGGGCGCGTCCGCGCCATTCGCACGGTGCTCGACGGAGCAGCTCTTTCGCAGGTTGCCATCCTGGCCTACTCGGCGAAATACGCCTCGGTGTTTTACGGACCGTTCCGCGAGGCAGCCGATTCCGCGCCGCAGTTCGGCGACCGCCGCTCGTATCAGATGGACCCAGCCAACCAGCGTGAAGCGTTGCGCGAAATTGCTCTCGACCTCGACGAAGGCGCCGACATGGTTATGGTCAAACCGGCCATGCCCTGCCTGGACGTGATCGCGCGGGCTCGCCAGGAGTTCAACGTCCCGCTGGCCGCTTATCAGGTATCCGGCGAATACAGCATGATCGTGGCGGCGGCCGAGCGCGGCTGGCTCGATCGCGAGCGCGCCATGATGGAGTCGCTCACCGCCATTCGCCGCGCCGGCGCGGACGTGATTCTCACCTACTTCGCCAAAGACGCCGCGCGCCTGCTGGCCTGCTAACCCGCGCGCGAAGCTCATCTGTTGACCCTTCCGGAACCACCCTGCATTGGCTTTAAACGCAGTTCCGTTTTGTGGCATCTTATATTCAGATGAAACACCGGCTCCATCCGAGAATCCGCGGGCGGCAGGCTAGCCGACCGACACCGCACGCTCGAACTGGATTCAGCAGAAGTCTTTGTACATCGTTGCTTACCATCGCCCTATTGCTCGCGGCGACTTCGTTGCGGGCGCAACAGTTGAGCGGATCCAACCGCGCCCTGGGGCGCGAGATACTCTCGCTCATCAACGCGAGTGGCGCGCGGCAGGCACACTGGGGCGTCCAGATTGTTTCTTTGCGCGGCGGCAAGGTGCTGGTCGGGTGGAATCAGGACAAACTGTTTGTGCCGGCATCCACTGCCAAGCTGTTCGTCGCCGCGACGGCGCTGACACGCATGGGCCCGGACTTCCGCTACCTCACGACGGCTGAGTCAGCGGGTTCCATCGGCGAAGGAGGGCGGCTCCAAGGCGATCTCGTGCTGGTCGGCCGCGGCGACCCCAATCTCAGTGGCCGGACACTGCCGTATCAACAGCGCACGGAGCGCGAGGCTTCACCCACGAAGGACTTTGAAGACCTTGCGGCCCAAGTTGTGGCCAAGGGTGTGCGCACGGTGGAAGGAAACCTGGTGGCCGATGACAGCTACTTCGTTTGGAAGCCGCTGGGGCCGGGCTGGGAAGTGGACGATCTGATGTGGAACTACGCCGCGCCAGTCTCTGCCCTGGCCATCAATGATAATGTTCAGTTCCTCACGATTGTGCCGGGCGTCGTGGGCGGACCAGCGGCGGTAAGCCTGGAGCCGATGGTAAGCTACTACGAACTCGACAATCGCATCAACACGTTGCCACGGCGGCGCGAACTTCCGGGAGGCGGAACGACAGCAGAAGGCCGGAGTCTTTCCCTGGACCGCCAGCCCGGCTCCAATGTCCTGCATCTTTGGGGACAGCTTCCCGAAGGCGATCCCGGCTGGGGACGCGGACTCGCGATCGATGACCCGCCGCGATTCGCCGGCGAATACTTCAAACAGGAACTGGCGCGCCAGGGAGTGGAGGTTACCGGCAGCGTGCAGGTCCGGCGTCTCGAAGCATCCACTGTGGCGGACCTCAAAGGTGCGCCCGGCGCAAACGCCTCCCGCGTGCCATCCGCCGCGGCCCTGGCAACCCGTCAATCACTGCCTTTCGCCGAAAGCCTCAAGGTAATTCTAAAAGCCAGCCAGAATCTGCACGCCGAGATGCTGCTGCGCACGCTCGGACGCGAGCGGCGGGGTGTCGGCAGCATGGAAGCTGGCCTCGAAGAGGTGAACGGCTTCCTCAAAGAGATTGGCGTGCGGGATGGTGATGCGAGTCTCACCGACGGCTCCGGCCTGTCGCGCCAGACTCTGGTAACCCCTGCGGCGATGGTTGCCCTGCTCCGGCGCATGGACCAGTCCGAGTACGGCTCTCTTTGGAAGGGCCTGCTTCCCGTGGCGGGCCGCGACGGCTCACTCGGAGAGCGGTTGAAGGGCCGGGCTACCGCGGGACGCGTCTGGGCTAAGACCGGAAGCCTTACCGGAGAAGCTGCGCTCGCCGGTTACGCTCTCAACCAGAGAGATGAAATGGTCGCATTCGTTGTTTTCGCCAACCACTTCAACCCTTCCAGTGCCAACACGACCGAGGTCATAGACCGCATCGTAGAAGCCATCTCCCGCAGCCGCTAAGCTCACGCGTCGATTCGCAGCAGCTTGACGGCGGTGCCGCCGAGGATGGCTTCTTTCTCGGTGTCGCTGAGACCCGGCGTGCGGAGAATGTGGTCGACGGCCTCAGTAGTCCAATTAAAGGGAAAATCCGTCCCCAAAATTATCTGGCTGGCGCCGGTCTCGGCGACGAGGTGGCGCAAGCCCTCCGCCGTGAAGACCATGGAATCGAAATAAAGTTGCTTCAAGTATTCACTGGGATTCTTCTTGACGGGCTTGCAATTCGGAGACTGCACAAGGCAGGCATCGGAGCGCCCAATGTAGGACGGCAGATAACCGCCGCCGTGAGCCGCGCAAATCTTCAGGCCGGGAAAGCGATCCAGGGTCCCCTCCCATATCAAATGTGAAAGCGCGATTGT
>Ga0326597_10014273_pt1 | contig 10414 bp, 12 predicted proteins | sample RVTome_12_FD_203789 | JGI IMG/M metagenome (GOLD analysis project Ga0326597, IMG submission 203789) | Soil microbial communities from uranium-contaminated site in the Upper Colorado River Basin, Wyoming, United States - RVT100D185 | ecosystem: Environmental > Terrestrial > Soil > Contaminated >...
GCGAGCGTCGCCGTCACCGATACATTGCCCGTCGGCGACGCGCCCCATGGCAGCAGCCCCAGAAGATTCGCGAAAAGGATGAAGAAGAAGACGGCCACGATGTACGGCACGAACTTCTCGCCGTGCGGACCGACATTGCGCAACGCAACCTCATCGCGCAGGTAGAGGATGAACGCCTCCACCACGTTCGCCGCCCCCCTGGGCCCGCGCTCCGCGCCCGCCGCATGCTCCCGCTTCGCGCCGCGCGCCGCACCGATCAGCAGCACCGCCACCAGAAACGCCGCCAGCGCAAGGAACACCACGTGCTTCGTAATCGAGAAATCCAGGGTCAACGGTCCCAGGTGGACCGGCGCAAAATGGGGGAGCTGGACGACCTTCCCGAACGGAAGCTCGAGCTCGTTCGAATCCGCGAGATGATGCAGGATCATCTCCTTGATGTCGAAGCCGCCCTCCGCCTGCTCCTGCACCAGCCTCTCCAGACTCGCCATCATGCCGAAGGCCGACCTTTCCTCAAGAACAGGGGCTCGAGCAACAGCATCACGAAAATGAATCCCACCAGACCCACGAGCGTAGGCGCCGGTGGATACACCTGCGTCCGCGTCACCCAGAACGCGACCAGCCCGACCACCACAAAGCGCAGCCCGATCCCCGCCGCCCACCCCGCCAGAAACAGCGTCGGCTGCTCACGCACCCACAGCAGAAACCCGAATGCGCCGACCTGCACCACCCACGCCAGCCCCGCCGCGAAGCGCACACCCCTCGCCGACTCCGGCGTCGCCACCGCCGACGCGATCACGATCCCCACTACCGCCAGCACAAGCGCCAGCCCCGCGTATCCGGCCCACGCCTTCACTCGCGATCCCGTCGCGCCGGACCCGAACTCAACTGCCGGACCAGCCAGTAGAAACCGGCCGCCGCACCCAGAAACGCGCCCACCACCGCCCCGATCGGCCGATTCCCCAGTCGTTCACCCACCCACGCGCCGGCGAGCATGAAAAGCAGCGTGCTCAGCGCCCACGTCAACCCCGCACCCAGAAATCGGGAAATCTCGATCCCCGCGTTGGGCTTCCGTTCCACCTCCACCTCGGACGCAAGGGACAACCACGACCGAATCGGCCGACGCATCGCGAGACCGCTGCCATCCGGACCCACGCGCCTCGCGCCGGCCCCGCGCCTCGCGGCGGCCGCATTCGTTCAACCCGCCAACCCGCAGGTGCGCGTAACAATACCCGCTTGTGAAATTTTTCGCAAGCACGGCCGCTTGACGCTCGATGCACGCTCCGGGTATCTTGCCTTGTCTGTGCCCCGCCGGCGACGCCCGCCGCTGCAACGCACAGCCCGACCGTCACTTGGGGCCGTCGACCGAACCGTTCCGGGCCATCGTGCCGCACTCCTGGAAGCTCCTCATCGGCGTTGTTGCGCTGGTCAGTTCCTGCACTTCGACGGACGAGGCCCGGCCTGCGGCCGGATCGGCCGGTGAGGTATCGCTCGTACCGGCCTTCACGGTCCGCGTGACGGGCCAGACGGTTCATCTGGAGATGCGTATCGCGAACGGAGGCGGTGGTGCCGCGGTTCTGGCGTTTCCGACGTCACAGCGCTACGACTTCGCGGTCATGACGGAGGCCGGTGACACGCTGTGGTTGTGGTCGCGGGACATGATGTTCGCGCAGGCATCGGGGTCGGAGACGATCGAGGCGGGACAGGAACTGAACTACGGCGTGACCTGGGATGCGACGGGGCACACGGGGTTGCTGCGTGCAGCGGGTCGAGTCGTATTGGCCGTACGGCCGATCGAGCTTGAGACGGAATTCGAGGTTCCGGGGAGCTGATGCGGCGCGGTCGTCGGGTCAGCGGTGGTGGATATCGAGGCAGAGAGATTCGTCGGCGTCGAACGCGAGAGGACGATGGAAGCGAGAACGGTGCGTGAAGCCCGGACGACGGAAGACGACGTCGCGCTGCTGGAGCGGCTGACGGAAGCGAGAGCATCGCTGGAAATGGAGATTGCGCGGCGTGTGATCGGTCAGCAGGCGATCGTGGAGGGTCTGCTGACAGCGCTGCTGTCGGACGGCCATGCCCTGCTGGTCGGCGTTCCCGGGCTGGCGAAGACGCTTCTGGTCTCGACGCTGGCGCAGGCGCTGGATCTGAAGTTCAGCCGGATCCAGTTCACGCCGGACCTGATGCCGACGGACATCACGGGAACGGAAGTGCTCGAGGAGGACCGCTCGACGGGCAAGCGGATGTTCCGGTTCGTGCATGGTCCGGTGTTCGCGAACGTGATCCTCGCGGACGAGATCAACCGGACCCCACCGAAGACGCAGGCGGCCTTGCTGCAGGCGATGCAGGAGCGGGCGGTGACGGTGTCGGGCGATACGATGAATCTGGACCGGCCGTTCTTCGTGCTGGCGACGCAGAATCCGATCGAGCAGGAGGGCACGTATCCGCTGCCGGAGGCGCAGCTCGACCGGTTCATGCTCGAGTTGCGGATCAGTTATCCGACGCGCGACGAGGAAGAGCGGATCGCGCAGGAGACGACGGGTACGGATCTGCCCGAGATCCGTCCGGTCCTGGGCGGCGAGGAGCTGCTGCACCTGCAGCGGCTGGTGCGTCGCGTGCCGGCACCGCCGTCACTGGTGAGCCAGGCGGTCCGGCTGGCGAGATCGACGCGGCCGGATGATCCGGAGGCGCCAGAGCTGACCCGGCGTTACGTGAGCTGGGGCGCGGGTCCGCGCGCATCGCAGTATCTGGTTCTGGGTGCGAAGGCGAGAGCCGCGATGTCGGGGCGAGGCGTTCCGAACTTCGAAGATGTGCGGGCGGTCGCGCCGTCCGTGCTGCGTCACCGGGTCGTGACGAACTTCCAGGCGGAAGCGGACAGTCGGGCGACCGGCGACATCGTCGATGAGCTCCTTCAGCTGAGCCGCAAATGGACGTAGACCGAAGTAGACTCCGTACCGGGCGGACGGGGCCGGCCTGATGATCGCCGGCTATGCGATAGCGCTCGGTGCGGCGATCCTGCTGTCGGCTTTCTTCACGGCAGCCGAGCTGGCCATCTTCGCGCCGACGGAGTTGCGCATCCGGGCGCTGGCGGAGGAAGGCGTGCGCGGGAGCCGGGCCCTCGCGCAGCTGCGCTCGAAGCCGGACCGCGTGCTCGTGCTGCTGCGGTTGGGCGATACCTGCGCGGACGTGGCGGCGGGTGCGCTGGTCGCATTCTTCGCGTACGCGCGCTGGGAAACGCTGGGTCTCGCCCTCGCCCTCGCGGCGGTCGCGTTCCTCATCCTCTACCTCGGCGAACTCGTTCCGATCGGGCTGGCGGCGAACTACGGCCTGCGTTTCGCGCTCGCTCTCGCGCCCACACTCGTCGTCGTGACCCGGGTGTTCGGCGTTCCGCTCGGCATGCTGTCCGGGCTGGCGCGCGTGAAGCAGGGTCACCGCGAGGCTGCGACCGGCGCCATGCTGGAGCCGGAGATCCGGCAGCTCGCCGCGCTCGGCCACGCCGGTGGCCTGATCGGTGAACACGAACGGGAGCTGATCGAGCGGGCATCGCGACTCGACGACATCCAGGTCTGGGACATCATGACGCCGCGCGTGGACATCTTCGCGTGGCGCGACGACCAGCTGCTGCGCGAAATCGTTCCGCAGCTCGGCACCGTGCGCTACTCGCGCGTTCCGGTCTATCACGACAGCATCGATGACATCACGGGCGTGCTTTACATGCGCGATGCGTACCAGGCGCTGGTCACGGGCCAGCGCGATGTTCCGCTGAAGGCGCTGGTTCGCGAACCGCTCGTGGTGCCGGGTTCGGTGCCGGTGACGAAGCTGCTGCGCGATTTTCAGGCGAGGCGCATCCATCTCGCGGTGGTGGTGGATGAGTATGGCGGCACGGACGGATTGGTGACGCTGGAGGACGTGCTGGAAGAGCTGGTCGGCGAGATCGTGGATGAAACCGATGTGGCGGAGGACTCGATCATCCGGACGGGCCGGCACGAGATCCTCGCCGCCGGCGACGCCGACCTGCGCGAGATCAACCACTACTTCAACACAACGTTCCCGCAGCTCGAGCACCGCACTTTCAACGGGTATCTGCTCGAGGAGTTGGGGCGGGTGCCGGAGCCGGGCGAAACGTTCGACCGCGAAGGGGTCCGCATCGAGATCATGGAAGCGACCGACACGCAGGTGACGCGTGCGCGGCTGCGCCGGATCGTGTTGCCCGTCGAGCCCGGCGTGTCGAGCGTCGCTGCTTCCACGGATACCGCGGTGGCATCGACGGGACGTGGCTCGACGGCGGCGGCAGCGCAGGCTTCGCCGGCCTCGCCGCCACGCCCCGGCACGGTCGCGGAACGCTGAGCCGGTCGGCGACGCCTCGCTGTGAACTCGCCTCCCGGAGCGGCACGTGGACCGGTCGATGACCTGGCGCCGGACATCGCGGCGGTCGAGGCGGCGAGGTCGCGGATCGCCGGCCAGGTCTGGCGCACGCCGCTCGAGCGATCGGCGTGGCTGAGCGAGTGGTGCGGCGCCGACGTCCACCTCAAGCTCGAGGGCTGGCAGACGACGGGCTCGTTCAAGCTGCGAGGCGCGTTCAACGCAGTGGCCTCGATGACGCCGGACGAGCGGGCCCGCGGCATCGTGACGGCGTCGGCAGGCAACCACGGGCAGGCCGTGGCGCTGGCAGCCAGCCGGCACGGCGCTCGCGCGATGGTGTTCGTGCCGAGGACCGCTCCGGACGCGAAGAAATCGAGGATCCGCAGCTTCGGAGCGGTGCTCGATGAGTCCGCCGCGAATTATGACGACGCGGAAGACGCGGCAATGGTGCACGCCGCCCGAGTCGGTGCGATGTTCGTGCACGCGTTCTCCGATGACGCGGTCGTGGCCGGCCAGGGCACGGTCGGTCTGGAGATCCTCGAGGATCTGCCGGCCGTTCGCACGATCGTGGTGCCGGTCGGGGGCGGCGGCCTGATCGCGGGCATCGCCACGGTCGCGAAGCCCGCGGGCAAGCGCGTAATCGGCGTGCAGAGTGAACGGACGCCGAATCTCCATGCGGCTCTGGCCGCGGGCCGGCTGGTGGACTGCCCGATCGTGCCGACCCTGGCCGATGGACTCGCGGGACGAACCGACGAGCGCAGTCTCTCGCGCTGCCAGCGGCTCGTCGATTCGGTGCACCTCGTTGCGGAAGCCTCCATCGGGCCGGCAATCCACGATCTCTTCCATCGTCACGGCGTCGTGGCTGAAGGCGCGGGTGCAGTGGGAGTCGCCGCCTTGCTGGAGCGGTCGATCCCGATGGAAGGACCGGTCGCGGTGGTGATCAGCGGGCGCAACCTCGATGCCGGAACGTTTTCGCGATGGCTCGGCGCAACGCGATGACCACGGCGGCGCCGCGGAGATGCGACGTCGAATCACGTGGAGGTTTCGGGTTTCCGCACACGCACGACGGCCTCGCCGACCGGGAATCCGGGCGCGTGATGCGAGCCGCTGTGTACTACCGTCTCGAACGTGACGAGAAGATCCGACTCGTCACGAAAGTTGGACACGCGAGGAGGCGTTCGAGCTGGCCGGTCGGTTCGGGCCACTGGTTCGATGCGGGCACCGACTGGTCCTGCAGCAGTCCTGTATTTCAACCGCGGCTTCATCAATCAGCGGGCTGTGCTGGACCGGCTGCTTCCTTTCATCACCCGTCGGATGGATGGCTCGACGAGCTGTGGACCCGGTTCGACGGACCGCCCGACCGGGACGGGAACGGATTGATGGCTACGATTCTCGAGTTCCGGGGCATCGCCCCGCGCATACACGCGAGTGCCTTCATCGCGCCGACGGCGGTCGTGATCGGCGATGTCGAGATCGGCCCGGAATCGAGCATCTGGTTCGGGGCGATCCTGCGCGGCGACCACCCCGATCACGGCATCCGCATCGGCGCCCGCGCGAGCATCCAGGACAATTGCGTGCTGCACGTCAGCGCACGCGGCCCGACGATCGTCGGCGATGAAGTCACGGTCGGGCACGGCGCGATGTTCGAGAGCTGCGAGATCCGGCGGCGGGCGCTCATCGGCATGAATTCCGTGATCCTGCACGGCGCGGTGATCGGCGAAGAATCGCTTGTTGCCGCACTCTCCGTGGTGCCCGAGGGTATGATCGTAGCGCCGGGAGTGCTCGTTGCCGGATCGCCGGCGCGGGTCCGCAAGGGGCTCACGGGCGAGTCTGCGGCGTGGGTGCGGCTCAGCGCAGAACACTACGTGGAACTCGCAGCGCGGTACCTCGCACAGGGAATCGGCCGTGTCTGATCGGAATCCGGACTGCGTCATCATTGGCGGCGGAGTCATCGGCTGCTCGGTTGCCCGGGCGTTGGCCGGGCAGGGCCGGCACGTCGCGGTTCTGGAAAGAGGCGCACCGGGCAGGCAGGCGACATGGGCGGCGGCAGGCATGCTGTCGCCGTTGAGCGAAGCCGCGCACGAGGATCCGCTGTTCCGCATGGCTGTCGCCAGCCTGGACCTGTGGCCAGCCTTCGCGGCCGAAATCGCAGCCGAGAGCGGGCTCGATGTCGAGTACCGGCCGGCCGGCAAGCTCCACATCGCCTTCGATGAAGCCGGTGAATCCCAGCTTCGCTCGATCCGCTCGCGCGGCGCCGGATTCGGCGTCCAGCTGCTGGCGGGCCACGAGGCCCGCGCCGTGGAGCCGGTGCTATCCGCCGATGTGATCGCCGCCCTGCTCGTCGGCCGTGACCATCGTGTCAACAACCGCATCCTCGGCGAAGCCGCGTGGAAGGCCGCTTCGCGCGGCGGCGTGGATTTCCGGCTCGACTCGGAAGCCGCGGAAGTCGTCATCGGCCGGGACCGACGCGTCAGCGCCGTCCGGCTCGAGGACGGCACGACCATTCCCACGGAGCGGGTGATCCTGGCCGCCGGGGCGTGGAGCGGACAGATCGGCGGACTCCCACGCCTCGTGCCCGTCGAGCCCGTCCGGGGCCAGATGTTCGCCGTCGATGCATCAAAATGGCGGCCGGGATCGCGGCCATTTCTCGAACACACCATCGACGCTCCGGGATGCTACTTCATCCCGCGCGACGACGGCCGGATCCTCGTCGGCGCAACCGTCGAGCGCGCCGCCTTCGCCGCCGGCCCGACGCCCGGCGGCATCTCGATGCTGCTCGGGGCCGCCATTCGCGCCGTGCCTTCCATTGCCGGACTGCCGCTCGCCGAGACCTGGGCCGGCTATCGCCCCGGTACACCCGACGACCTGCCCATCCTCGGATCCGACCCGGACATCGCCGGCATCGTCTACGCAACCGGCCATTTCCGCAACGGCGTCCTCCTCGCCCCGATCACGGCCGCCGTGGTCGCCGCCCTCGTGGAAGGCACCGAGCCTCCGGTCGCAATCGAGCGCTTCCGGCCGGATCGGTTCGACACGGAATGAACGCGAAGGATCGCTGCCGCGAGGAAGGCGCGCGTCGAGGCGAGGTCGAATGAGTGAGAAGTCGGAGTCGCCTCCCGGCGAGCCCGCCCGGGATCGGTCCGGTCTGAACGAGACGAAGTCGGCCCGCGAACCGGTCGCTGGTGCCGAACGTGGCGATGAGACGCACCCGAGCGCCACGGATCAGGACCGTACACCCGGCAACGGCCCGCCGCTCTGCGATCTGTGTGGCAGCCTCATGATCAAGCACCACTGCAAGCTCGCCTGCCCGAACTGCGGCTACATGCGCGACTGCTCCGACCCGTAGAAAGCTCTTCGCCGGCCCGCTCAGCCGAGGCCCAGAACGCGGGTGATGTACCAGCCCGTGATCTGCGGCCCCCACGTCTGTGCAACCGCCGCGCCCATGGCGAGAAAGGTGCCCAGCGGAAGATAGGTGCCCAGCGGTTTCAGCCCGTCGCGGCGGAACATCAGCGGGACTCCGATCACGAGTCCGAGCAGCGACCCGAGCAGGATCGTGAGGACTGCGCCCGTCGGGCCGAGGAACGCTCCAACCATCGCCATCATGTGAATGTCGCCGACGCCAAGAGCCGGCTTCCGGAACGCTTTCTCGGCGCTGAACTTGATGATCCAGAATACGATGTAGCTGCCGGCGGCCGCGCCGAATGCGGTGAGGAACGGGATTCCGCCGGGCCAGGCGGCGAGGCCCAGACCGATGGCCGCGCCGCCGAGCGAGAACTGATCGGGAATGACCATATCGCGTGCGTCCGTAATGGCGATGCCGAGGACGAGCGTCAGGAACGTCGCGGCACTGACCGCCTCGATGGTGAGGCCGAGCCGGATCGCGGCGGCTGTCCAGATCAGCGCCGTGGCCAGCTCGATAGCCGGGTATTGCACCGAAATCGGCGAGTCGCATGTCCGGCAGCGGCCGCGCAGCAGGATCCAGCTGATGATGGGGATGTTGTCGTACCACGAGAGCGTGCGTCCGCACGCCGGGCAGCGCGAGCGTGGCGTCACCACGGACTGTTCGGCGGGCCAGCGGTAGATGCACACGTTCAGGAAGGAGCCGATGAGGGCGCCGAGAACGAAGGCGTACGCCCAGAGCACCGCGTCCGTCATCGCATCGTGTCCGTCATCCGGATCCGGCCTCCCGGGTCAGAGCGTAGAGCAGGATTCCCGCCGCGACGGCGACGTTGAGCGACTCCGCCGACGGCTGGATCGGTACGGCCACGCGGGCGTCGGCGGTCGAGTGCACGATCTGGCTGACGCCCGCGCCTTCATTGCCGACGACGAGGGCGATCCGGTCCGGCCGGGGAACCCGACCTACGGGCGTTCCGCGCGCGTCGGCCGCGAAGATGGCAAAGCCGGCCGAGTGCAGCCACGTCAACGCAGTTTCGGTCGCGAGCTTGGCAATGTGAACGTGGAACGAGGCGCCGGCGGCGGCGCGGACGGCCTTCGGATTCCACGGGTCCACGGTCCCCGTCATGGCGAGGCTCAGAACGGAACCGAACGCCCGCGCGCTACGTATGAGCGCCCCGAAATTGCCGGGGTCCTGGACGCCGTCGAGGGCGAGGGTCAGCGCACGGGGCGCCGGCTCGAAGGCATCGAGCGAGAATTCGGGGATCTGGCCCGTTACGATGAGCCCCTGCGGCGAGTCGGTGGCGGCCAGCCGGCGGATCTCGCCATCGGGCACCCGGCGCACGGGGCAGCGTCCGGCGAGCTCGCGGATGGCGGACTGTTCCCGCTCCGATTCGGTTGCGGAGTCCCCGACAACGGCGAATTCGAGCCGGATCGGTGAGCGCAGCAGTTCCTCGATCACGCGCAGGCCTTCGGCGAGGAAGAGCCCCCTCTCCTCGCGAACGGCGCGCCGGCGCAAACCCAGGACGAGACGTTCCTCCGCCGACGGGAGTCGCCCACCCGACGGCGAGCCGGGTTCCGGTTCAACCGTCATGGCCGGGCCGGCCCACTCCGGGCGCGGAACCCCGGGTCCCGGGGTATCGGAATCGACGTGTGCAAGACCGCCTCCGGCGGCAAACGGATCGAATCCCTTCGACGACCAGACGGCATGAAGGATAGGGGATGCGGATCGCACTTACGATAGCGGGCAGCGACAGCGGCGGCGGCGCCGGCATCCAGGCGGATCTCAAGACGTTTCAGGCGTTCGGCGTCTTCGGCACGACGGCAATCACCGCCGTGACGGCGCAGAATACGCTCGGTGTGAGCGCGGTTCACGTGATTCCGGCCGATATCGTGCGCGCCCAGATCGTCGCCGTCGCCACGGATCTCCGGCCCGCGGCCTGCAAGACGGGCATGCTCGCGACGGCCGAGCTGGTTGTCGCCGTGGCGGAGACCCTCCTCGAGCAGCGCCTTGCCAACGTGGTCGTCGATCCCGTGATGGTCGCGACGAGCGGCGAGCGGCTCCTCGATGCGGCGGCCGAGCGGACGATCGTCGAGCGGCTGCTGCCGGCCTGTGTCCTGGTGACGCCCAATCTCGAGGAGGCCGCGATCCTCACGGGTCTCGCCATCTCGAGCCCGTCCGACATGGTGGCAGCCGGCCGCCGGCTGATCGCGATGGGCGCGCCGGCCGCGCTCGTGAAAGGGGGCCACCTCGAGGGCGACGAGGTCGTGGACATCCTGGTGGAAGGGGACCGGGCCCGGAGCTGGCCGCGGCCGCGACAGCCGACACGCCACACGCATGGCACGGGATGCACGTTGTCCGCGGCCATCACGGCCGGCCTTGCCCTCGGCCAGCCCCTCGACCGGGCCGTCGAGACCGCGCTCGAATTCGTCGCCCGGGCGATCGCGACCTCGCCGGGTCTGGGCCGGGGCAATGGGCCGCTCAATCATTTCATCGAGCCGCCGACTCCGACTTCCACCAGCGATTCAGATTGACGAAGGCTCCGCGAATGTCCATGTCCACGCCGTGCAGCTTCGCCGACGCGACATAAACATCGGGATAGTAGTACAGGAAGGTCCAGGGCTCGTCATCGCGCAGGATCTGCTGGAGCCGGACGAACAGCGG
>Ga0326597_10014275_pt1 | contig 10414 bp, 6 predicted proteins | sample RVTome_12_FD_203789 | JGI IMG/M metagenome (GOLD analysis project Ga0326597, IMG submission 203789) | Soil microbial communities from uranium-contaminated site in the Upper Colorado River Basin, Wyoming, United States - RVT100D185 | ecosystem: Environmental > Terrestrial > Soil > Contaminated >...
CGCTGTGGCCGGCGCTGTCGTTCACGTACCAGTTGCCACTATAGGTAATGCTCGAGTCATTCTGCTCCACACGGGTGACTGGAGCCGCCTGGGCGAAGCCGGTGGACCAGCACAGCGTCACCGCGATGGGGAGGGCACTCAGGGTTCGTCGCACAGGGTCATACATATGGCGCGCTCCTGTGCAGAGCAACCTCCGGGCCAACGGCCGCACGGCCGGCCCCGGCGGGTGGCGGGCCGGCCGGGGGCGCGGGCTACATCAGCACGCGAATGACGTCCGAGCGCGTGATGATGAACGTCTTGTCGGTCTTGAAGTCGCGGACCAGGACCGCCGGGTTCTCCGGCGTGATCATCTTCGACAGCAGTTCGACGGGCGTCGAGATGTCGGCGAACGGAAAGGCGGGCTGCATGATCGACTCGATCGGCTGCCGCTTGATCTCCGGGTTCCGCACGAACTCGTTGTAGAGGTGCGACTCGTTGAGCGACCCGATCACGCGGCCGTCCCGCGTGACCGAGACCTGCGAGAAGTCGTGCTGGCTCATGATGCGGATCGCATCCTCGACCGGCCGCGCCGCCTCCACGGTGAAGAGCTCGCCCGAGACGCCCATGGCCACCAGATCGCGCGCGGTCATGCCGCTGATCTCGATGAAGCCCTTGGCGCGCATCCACTCGTCGTTGTACATCTTCGCCAGATACCGGGACCCGTGGTCGTGGAAGATGACCACGACGACATCGTCTTTCGTGAAGTGGTGACGCAGCTGGAGCAGCCCCGCCATCGCCGAGCCCGCCGAGTTGCCGGCGAAGATCCCTTCCTCGCGCGTGATGCGCCGCGTCATGATGGCGGCGTCCTTGTCGGTGACCTTCTCGAAGTCGTCGATCACGTCGAAGTCGACGTTGGCCGGCAGGAAGTCCTCGCCAATTCCCTCGGTGACGTACGGATAGATCTCGTTCTTGTCGAAGATGCCGGTTGCCTTGTATTTCTTGAACACCGACCCGTAGGTGTCGATGCCCCACACCTTCACCCGCGGGTTCTGTTCCTTCAGGTACCGCCCCACGCCGCTGATGGTGCCCCCCGTGCCGACGCCGCATACCAGGTGCGTCACGCGGCCGCCGGTCTGCTCCCAGATCTCGGGACCGGTCTGCTCGTAGTGGGCGCGGGTGTTCGAGAGGTTGTCGTACTGGTTGGCCTTCCAGGCGTCCGGGATCTCCCGCGCCAGCCGCGACGAGACCGAATAGTACGAGCGGGGGTCGTCCGGATCGACGTTCGTCGGGCAGACGATGACGTCGGCGCCGAAGGCCTTGAGCGCGTCGATCTTCTCCTTCGACTGCTTGTCGGTGGTGGTGAAGACGCACCGGTAGCCCCGGACCACCGCCGCGATGGCCAGCCCCATGCCGGTGTTCCCCGAGGTCCCCTCGATGATCGTGCCGCCCGGCTTCAGCAGGCCGGCCTTCTCGGCATCCTCGATCATCGTGACCGCCATCCGGTCCTTGATCGAGTTGCCGGGGTTGAACGTCTCGACCTTCGCCAGCACGTCCGCCTCGACCAGGCCGCGCGTGATCGCGTGAATGCGCACCATCGGCGTGTCCCCGATGGCGTCGAGAATCGTGTCGCAGATCGTGGGTCGGGCAGGGGGTGCCACCGCCTGATCATGACAGGCGGCGGCCCCAGGGAAAAGGGGGACGGACTACCGTCCCGTACGCAGATTATTGACCACGTGGTCCACGCCTTCCGTGTCGCGCGCCAGCGCCACCGCGCGATCCGCCTCGGCCCGCGAGGCGACGGTGCCGTTCAGCGCCACGACGCCCGCCTTGGTGTCGACGTCGATCGTCAGCCCCTGGACGGTGCGATCCGCCAGGAGCTTCGCCTTCACCGCGGACGTGATCGCCGCGTCGGCCGCTGCGGCGCTGAAATCCGGATCGAGGAAGCCGCCGGTGGCCGCCGTGTCGGCGACCGTGATCTGATCGATGACGTCGCGGACGCCGTCAGTCCCGCGCGCGATGCGGACCGCCTGCTCCTTGGCCGCCATCGTGTCGACGTCGCCCCGGAGCGTCACGACGCCGTTGCGCGTGTCCACATTCACCTGGTACGCCCGGACGGTATCGTCCGCGGCGAACTTCGTCTTCACGGTCGTCGTAATGCCGGCGTCCGTCTGGCCGCAGCCCGCGGCGACCAGAGCAACCGCGGCGGCGACGACAAGCGTGGTACATCTCTGCAGCATCACACCCTCCTGATGAGCGTTTGTGGCTCTGGAGTGTGAGCACGCATCGGGCGTACCAGATCGAGGTAACGGCAGACCTCCGGCACCTGAACCTGAACACGAACCGAGAACGGAGCACAGGAAGGAGTGAACGGGGGGATCGCGTCAGTGCGTCATCGCGTACACGAGGTAGTTCACGCCCAGACGGTACGCGTCGTTGGTGGGGTCGCTGCCGTACAGCCCCTCGGCGGACCATTCCCAGTAATCGCCGAGGTCGTTGTTCCAGTTGGCCAGGGCGAGCATGCGCCCGGAGGGGTCGTTGGTGTCGAACAGGCCCCAGAACGACGGCGGCACGTTGACGGTCGGATGCGGCACCTCGAGATGCTTGATGGTGAAGAACGACTGGAACACCGGGTGCGAGACGTCCAGCCGGATGAAGTGGTGCTCGGGCAGGGCGCGCTTCATCTGCGCCACCATGTTGCGCCAGTGCCCGTCACCCTCGAAGTCGTCGAAGATGAGGAAGCCGCCCTTCAGCAGGTAGGCGCGGAGGCTCCTCGCCTCGGCATCGGTGGTCGTCCAGTAGCCGGGCTCCGACATGTAGATCACCGGGTTCTCGAAGATGCGCGGATCCTCGAGATCGAGAATGTTGCTCCCGTCCATCCGCACGCGCATGTTGGTGATGTAGTCGAGAATCGCGGCGAAGTTGCGTTCGGCCGTCGGGTAGTCGTGCTCCCAGCCGCCGCCGTAGAAGCGGCCGAGGCTCGCGCCGTACCGGATGCGCGTGAAGACGAAATGGCTGTCGTACGGGACCGTCAGCGCCGCCTGCCGCGAGCGGCGGGACTGCCCCGACGCCGCCCCTCGACTCGCGCCCGGGGCGAGCGATCCCAGCAGCGGCACGACCAGGAGCGCGGCGATCGCAGGCTTCAGCCGCATGAGAGGCCTCAATGGGTCAGCGCGTACAGCACGACGTTGATCCCGACCGCGTAGCCGTCGGGCGAGAACCGGTAGAAGAAGCGCGGATCCTCGCCTTCGCGCTCCCACGCGTCCGAGATGTCGGTGTTGTGCGTCATCAGCACCATCAGGTTGCCGTGGCGGTCCGAGACGCCCCGGATCGTCGGCGTGGCGCTGTCGGTGCCGCGCTCGGACGTCCCGCCGCCGCTCGTCCGCCAGAACTGAATCGACGGAATCTGCGGCAGCTCCTTCACTTCGAACATCGTCCTGAAGATCGGGTGCGCGAGGGTGACGTCCTCGACCGGATATTCCGACGGCGGCAGCACGCGCGCCAGCTGCGAGCTCCAGTTGTGCCAGGCGTAGGTGCCCCAGGAGTCGTCCGTCCAGACGAAGCCGCCCTTGAGCAGGTAGGCGCGCAGGCCCGCCACTTCGGCCTCGGTGAACGCGGCGGTGCCCACGTCTTCCATGTGCAGGTAGGGGCACTGGTACAGCGCCTCTTCCGTGAGCCGCACCACCACATGCGCGGGCGCCCCCTGGGCGTCGCGCGTGACGCGCGTCTTGGTGAGCTCCGAAAGGCGAATCGAGAAGTTCAGCTCGGCGTCCGGGTAGTCGGTCGACCACCCCTGGCCGCCCGCTTCGCGCCGGCCGCTGGTGTAGACGGCGCGGCAGAAGTTGAACCCGCGCCCGAAGCTCTCGACGGTCGCGAACTTGGCCGGGTAGCCCCGCGGGCCGAACCCGCGGAACTGACGCCCGAACTGCGCGGCCGCCGAGGCGGCCAGCGCCACGACCAGCACGAGCCCGAGCGCGGCGGCCTTCATCGCGTGCGTGCGAGCGATCGGTAGTATTCCTGGACCAGCTTGCGGAACGCCTCCGGCACTTCGTCGGACCCGGACAGCACGATGCTGCTCTCGTCGGCATCGGCCCGGCGGCGGAGCCCGAACTCGAACCGCTTCAGCCCCTCGGCGATGGTCGACTGCAGGCGCGCGAGCTCCGACACGTCCTGGTAGACGCGCGGGTCGTCGAGCCGCCGGAGCGCCCGCATGATCTCGTCGAGCTCCCGCGGATCGATGTTCTCGGCCGACAGGTCGCGGCGCAGCTCCTGCGCCTCGTTCGTCCACTCGCGGACCTCGCCGCGCAGCTGCCGGATGTCCTCGGGCGTCAGCCGCCAGTCGCGTCCCCACTCCCAGCCGCCGGGCCCGCCGTTCCAGTAGCCGCCGCCCGCGTCGCCGCCGCGGCCGCCGGCCTGCGCGCCCTCGGCGCCGCCGCCGCCCTGCGCGCCCTCGGAACCCTGAGCGCCCTGGGAACCCTGGGAACCCTCGGAACCCTGGGACCCTTGCGATCCCTGCTGGTTGCGCGCCTGCTGGCCCTGGCCCTGCTGCCCCTGTTGGCCCTGCTGCTCGCCCTGCTGGCCCTGGCTTCCGCGCTGCGCGCGCTCGCGCGTGCGCTCCTGGAGCGACTCGGCGGCCCGCGCCAGCCGGCGGGCGCGCTCGAGCGCGGTCTCCATGCGGTTGGCGTTCTCGCCGCTGCCCTCACCCAGCGCGTCGGCCGCCTCGCCGAGGCGCTTCCGCAACTCGTCGATGCCGCCGGCGATCTCGTTCTCGGCGGCGTCGACCACCTGCGGCGCGGCGCCGCGGTTGACCAGGTTCTGCGAGTACCGCAGCTTGTCGGTGAGCCGGTTGTCGCGAATCGACCCGGCCGCCTCGGCCATCTTGCGCGAGGCCGCGCGCTCGTTGGCGGCCGCATCGCGGGCGCCGCGGTCGAGCTGCTGCTCGAGCGCGTTCAGCCGCGTCTCGAGGTCGGTCTTCTGCTCGTTGACCCGCCGCGCCTGATCGCGCCGCGCGGTGCTGTTGGGCACGCCGGCCAGTCCGCGCGACTCCGCGCCGACCTCCTGCTGCCGCCGCGCGATCTCGTCGGCCTGACGCTGGGCGTCCCTGATGTCACGCTCGGCGCGCGCCGCCTGCGTCTGCTGCAGCTGGCGCTCGGTCTCGCGCAGGCGCTCCAGCGCGGACGCCGCCTGCCCCGCGGCCCCGGCGTCGCCGCCCGCGGCGGCACGCCGCATCGCGTCGGCCGCCTGCTGCATCTCCCGCGCCGCCTCCATCAGATCGGGACGATTCTCCTCGCGCGCCAGCCGCTCGAGGCGCCGTGCCGCCTCCTCCGCCTGCTCGGCGAGCGCGCGCTGCTGCGCGGCGCCCCCGGACGAGGACCCGCCGCCCTGCTCGAGCGCGCGGAGCCGCTGCCGCGCCGCTTCCTGCTCCTGCCGCCGCGCCAGCTCCTTCAGCTTCTCGAGCAGCTCGTCGATCTCACGGTCGCCGCTCTGCTGCTGCGCCTGATTGGCCGTCTCGTAGCGGTTCGCCATCTTCTCGAGCTCCTGCTCGAAGATCTCGGCGAGCTCCTGCTGCTGCGCGCTCCCGGCGCCGCCGCCACCGCCGCCCGCGTTCTGCTGGGCGCTGATCTGGTACTCGTACTCTTCTTCCGCCTTCTGGAGGATCTGCAGCGCGCGATGCTCCGGCGGCAGCGCGCCATCGGGGCTGACCTCGGCGAGCTTCGCCTCCGCGTCCTTCATCGCCTGCACCGCCTGCGGCAGCAGCTCCGCGATCTTCTCGAACGCGGGATCGCGCTGGACGAGCTGGCTGTTGAGGCGCGTGAGCAGCCCTTCGACCTGCTCGCGCAGCCGCGACTGCGAGAGCGACACCACGGTCGTCGCCTCGCGCAGCTTGGGCGCGGTGTAGCCGCGGCGATCGCGCTGCACGTTGAACGTGGCGGAGATGATCTGCCGCTGCTGCTCGGAGAGCGCTTCGACCTGGCCGCCGGCGCCGCCCATGCCGCCGCCGCCCCCGCCCATCGAGGCGGCCTGACGGAAGTCGCGGCGGAACGGCCGGATGCGCAGGAAATACAGGTCGCTCGTCGCGCGCTGGCCCGGCGCCCCGGCGTTATCCAGCGCGCGGGCGTAGTAGGAGACGGAGTCGCCCGGCTCCACGCCGAGCTCCTCGAGGAAGAACGTGTGCCCGGCGCTCACCTCCGGCAGGCGGGTGCGGCCGCCGAACAGCTTCACCGTCTTCTCGGGTCCGCCGTTGACCGAGTAGACGAGATCGAGGTCGCGCACGCCGAAGTCGTCTTCGGCCTCCGCCTCGACGTACACCTCTTCGATCGCCGAGACGGACGTATCGCGCCCCGGCTTGGCGAACGACACCGTGGGCGGCTGGTCCGCCAGTACGTCGATCGTGTACTGCGGCGACGCGGCGGCCCGTTCCCCCACCGGGGAGGTGAGCTCGATGCGGTAGAAGCCGTCGCGCGCGACCGTGAAGGATCCGGTGAGCGATCCATCCGCCTGCACCGCCAGGTCGGCCGATTCCTTGTCGTTGAGCGCCACCCGCCCGCCCGGCGACTTCATCGTCGGGACGACGCGGAGACGCACCTCGGTGCCGGCGATCACGGCGATGTCCCCGCCGTCCTCGATCTTCTGCGGCTCGAGGCCGGTGTAGGCCGGGAAGTGGTACTCCAGCTCCAGCTGCTGCACGTAGGGCACGTCCACGACCTTCAGCGTGAAGAGCGTCGAGCGCACGCCCTCGGCCTCGACGTAGTACTCGAGCGGGGCGGCGACGTTGAAGATCATCCCCTCGTAGGCGCCGTCCTCGCCGCGCACGAGCGGCAGCTCTTCGAAGGGCGCCTCCGGCGCGCGGCGCACCATCATCGACGCGTCTTCGGCGCCGAACCCCGAGAGGCGGGCGCCAATCGTCTGGTCCGCGCCCTTGGGGACGGTGGCGTGGCCGGGCGTGACGTCGATGCGGTAGGGAGCGGCCGCCTCCACGCTGCGCTGCACGAGCAGGATGGCCGAGAGCGCGTTGCGCACGAAGGCCGGGCCGAGCAGCACGACGAGCACCGCGGCGGCCGACAGCGCGGCCAGCAGCCCCGCCCAGCGCCTGAGGGGCACTTCCTCGACGCGGCGCGCCGCGTTGGTCGACGCGCACGCCTCGAGCGCCTGCTCGACGAGCCGGCGCACCAGGGCGTCGGACAGCCCGCCGCCGCGGCTCACCTCCACGGCGCTGACGAGCGTCGCCTGGAGCGACGGCTCATGCTCCTCGAGGTAGAGCGCCACCTGCTCGTCGGTGACGCGGCGCCGGAACGGCCGGACCAGGAAGTAGAAGACCGACGCGACGACCGCCGACGCCAGCAGGATCCGCGCGGCAATGATGGAGGAGGGCGTGAAGCGCGCCCACTCCATGCCGTAGGCGGCCACGAGAAAGAGGGCGACCGCCACGCCAATGCTGCGCACCACGCCGCGGAGCATCAGCTTCAGGCGCCAGCGCGACCGGACCTCCCGGATGACATCTGTCAGGTCCGACGGGGGGGTGGACCGGCGCCGGAGGTACTCCGTGTACTCGCGCATGTAGCCCTCTCTTTGACTGACTGCTGCCTCAGAATACGCCTACCCGGCCATCGTCGTTCAGCTTTTTGACAGCCGGTTCGAGATGAACGTATCCGCCCCGAGGAGCAGGATCCCGATGCACAGCAGATACCACCAGAGCCGCTGCGACCGCTCCTGGGCTTCGGGGGTCAGCGCCTGGCCCGACGCGCCCGCCTGGCGCGTCGCGCCCGGCGGCGGGGTGGCGGCCGCGACGATTTCCCTCGGATCGATCGGCGTCAGGTCCGATTCGGCCGTGTCGACGTTGCTCGCCACCACCGAGGTCACCGTGTCGCCGTTCCGGCTCCGCAGCTCGTAGAACCCCTGCTCGGTCAGCTCGAGCACGTCCGCCCCCTCGTCATCGATACCGAGGCGGCGCCCGGACGGCGTCAGCACCACGCTGCTGGCCGGCTGGGCGGCGGTCGTGCCCGCCGACGCGTCGAGCACCTGCCCGACCGTCAGCCACGGAGCGGGCTCGGCATACGCCGCCAGGTGCCGCGCCGCCTGATGGACGAACGGCAGGTAGACGGGCTTGAGCGGAAAGTCGCTCCAGGCGAGGTCGAGCGACGAGGCCCAGAGCAGGATCCGTCCGTTGCCGACGCGGCGCTCGACGAGCGCGGGCGCGCCGCCGTCGAAGCGCGCGAGCACCTCCGCCCCGGCCGCCGGCTTCACGTTCCGGTAGCCGTAGATGCGCGCCGCGGCGAAGTCGCCGCTGCGCGGGGTCCGAAACAGCTCGAACACCGGGTGGCCGAACTCGATGGCGCCGACGCGCGCCGCGGCGCCCCGGGTCCGATCGACGGGAGCGTCGAGCGCGGCGGGCAGCAGATCGACGTCCGCGGACCAGGTCGCGCGCGAGCCGGTGGCGACGAACACGCCGCCGCCGCCCTCGACGAAGCGCAGCAGGCGCCGGCCGAGCGCGGCCGGCACGGGGACGTCGTTGACCACCACCACCCCCGCGCGCCGCAGGTCGTCCTCGGAGACCGCCTCGGGCGGCCGGACGGTGGTCTCGAACCGGGGCGCCTCGCCGATCGCCAGCGCGCGCGTCAGATAGAGCGCGCCGCCGCCGGTGCCGCCGCGATCGACGACGACCACGCGCACCGGCTGCACGGGCGACACCACGAAGTGGAACACGTTGTCGGTCGGCAGCGCGTCGGCGCCGGCGCGGACCGTGCCGCGCATCAGGCCGGCGGCGAGCGTGACGGGCGCGAAGGTCACCGACGTGGAACTGGTGGCCTCGACGTCGAACCGCTCGGTCTGGATGACCCGGCCGCCCACCTCGAGCGCGAGCTGTCCGCCCCGGAGCGCGCGGGTGCTGCGGTTGACGACCACGGCGGTGACCGCCACCCGCTCCTGGTTCGAGAAGGTCGACCGCGCCAGCGACACGGCGGTGACCGACGCGTTCGCCTGATCGGCCCCGTCGCCGAGCGGCACCGGCCGGAGCGTCGCGCCCTCGGGCAGCCGCGCGCCCTCCTCGCCGCGCCAGCCCGCGCGCTGGAAATCGCTGATCAGGATGACCTCGCGGCGGGGCAGCGACGACTCCGCCAGGATGCTGCCCGCCACCTTGAGCGCGGGCGCGTAGCGGGTGGCGCCGGCGGTCGGATTCGCGGCGGCAATCGCCGCGCGGAGCCGCGGGCGCTCGCCGGCCGCGGTGGAGCGCATCGCGATCTCGGCGCCCGACGAGAACAGCACGACCGATCCGCGGTCGTCGGCGCCCAGCCCGTCGACCGCCTCGTAGGCCGCGACGCGCGCACGCTCCCAGCGATCGCCGAACGCCAGGCTGTAGCTCTGATCGAGCAGGATCACGACCTCGCGGGCGCCGCCGGTCGCCACGTCGATGTCGTCGCGCTCGAGGAACGGACGCGAGAACGCCAGCACGATCAGCGCGAGCGCCGTCAACCGCACCATCAGCAGGAGCCAGTTGTGAATCCGCCGCCGCCGCACCGATCGGTACGGCACGCGCTGGATGAACATCAGCGACGGAAACCGCACGACCTGCTTCTTCTCGCGCTGGATCAGGTGGATCAGTACCGGAATCGCCAGGGCGGCGAGCGCGACGAAGAACAGCGGCGCGAGAAAGCTCACCGCAGCCTCAGCTTCTTCTCACGGCTGCCCAGGTACCGGAAGAGCGCGTGGTCGAGCGGCTTCGACGTGTCGAGCAGCGTGTAATCGACCCGGACCTCCGAAAAGCGCTGCTGCAGGGCGTCGATGTGCGCCTGCACCAGCGACCGGTACTCCCGCCGCATCGCCTCGGGCACGACGGGGATCTGCTCGCCGCTCTCGAGGTCTTCGAACGCGGACGCGTTGGCAAAGCCGAACTCGAGCTCCGCCGGGTCGAGCACGTGAAACACGATCAGGTCGTTGCCGCGGAACCGGAGCGGCGTCACCGCGTCGACCACCGACTCCGGGTCCTCGTAGAAATCCGAAATGACGACGAGCACGCCGCGCCGGCCGAAGTGCTCCGCCAGCTTGTGGAGCGGCGCGCGGAGGCTCCCGGTGCGTCCCGGCTTGAGCCGGTCGAGCACGTGGAGCACGGTCTCCATGTGCTTGGCGGACGGCGGCACATGCTCGACGACGTCCTGGTCGAAGGCGACGAAGCCCACCCGGTCGCGCTGATGGTGCACCAGGTTGGTGAGGCACGCCGTCAGCACGCGCGCGTAATCGAGCTTGGTGATGCCGATGCTGCCGTAGTCCATCGACTTGGAGATGTCGAGCAGCACCGAGAAGTTCATGTTCGACTCGGCTTCGTACTCCTTCACGTAGTACCGGTCGGTCCGGGCCCACAGCCGCCAGTCCACGCGCCGGATGTCGTCGCCGGGGACGTACCCGCGGTGCTCGGCGAAGTCGACCGACGCGCCGAAGTACGGCG
>Ga0326597_10014276_pt1 | contig 10413 bp, 6 predicted proteins | sample RVTome_12_FD_203789 | JGI IMG/M metagenome (GOLD analysis project Ga0326597, IMG submission 203789) | Soil microbial communities from uranium-contaminated site in the Upper Colorado River Basin, Wyoming, United States - RVT100D185 | ecosystem: Environmental > Terrestrial > Soil > Contaminated >...
CACGATAAAGAACCGGCGCGCCATGGCGAGGAACAGGCTGAATTCGCCTTCGGCGCAGCAAAGATTGCACGCCTCGCCATGGGTCCAGCCGATTCCCGTCTCGGCAAAATCTTGTTCAGCTTCAGTTTCCGCGCTGTTGGGCATTCGCGCGACCTCGGCCTGTCCAGGGCAATGATGACCTTTCGTCAGTGGACCCCGCGGACGACCCCGCCTGGCGCCGGCATTGAGCCTGTGACACGATGACGACTGTCGCCAGCCAGCCGAGCCGGCCGGAAAGTCGCTGGCTCGCGGCGCGCGGCGGCATCGCCCGCATCCTGCGCAGTGCGACGTTGCGCGCCCTGATCGGCGCGCACCTTGTCGCGGCGGGCGTAATCGCGGTGCGCACCAACGGCTGGCTCCAGCCCGTGGAGCTTCTGGTTTACGACACGCTGCTTTCCGGCTGGGCGCAGCAGATGCCCCGCAACCGGATCGTGCTGGTCGGTATGACGGAGGCCGACATCCACCGTTGGCGCTATCCGCTGAGCGACGAGGTGCTCGCCGATCTCCTCGATCGCCTGGCAAGCTGGCACCCGCGCGTGATCGGCGTCGACATCTATCGCGACATCCCGGTGCCGCCGGGGACCGACCGACTGGCACAAATCATCAAGAGCCATCCGGAAATCATCTGGGGCTTCAAACTCGCCGAAGGTGGAAATCAGTCGCGCCCCGGCATCCCGCCCCCTGCGCCGCTGCTCAACTCGAACCGCATCGCGCTCACCGACGTCGCCGTCGATTCCGGAACGGTGGCCCGGCGCGGGCTGATTTTCGCCGATGACGGAGTGAAGAACTACCCCGGCCTCGGCATGGCCATGGCGTTGGGCTACCTCGCCCACGACAAGATCGGGCTCGGCCCCGGCCCCGACGATGCGCTGCAGCTCGGCAAGACGCTGATCGCTCCGCTCGACGACCGACGCGGTCCCTATGTCCAGCTCGACAGCGGCGGCTATCAGGTTCTGCTCGAATATTACGGCGGGGCTCAGCCGTTCCCGCGCCGATCCGTCGAAGACATCATGAACAACGATTTGAGCGCCCTGGTTGCCGGCCGGGTGGTCCTGGTCGGCGACATGCTGGAAAGCGTCAAGGATTATTTTGCCACCCCGTTCAGCACCGGGTTCCGGACAGCCGACCCGATCTACGGGTTTGAGGTTCACGCACATCTTGCTGACCAGGTGATCGAAGAGGCGCTGACCGGCGCGCCGTCACTGGCGGGCTGGACGCGTCCGTATGAGAATGGCTGGATCTTGAGCTGGGCTGTCGCTGGCGCGATGCTCGCGCTGATGATTCGCTCGACCTTCCTGTTGCTGACCGGCACCGGATTGGGGATGGCGGCACTGACCGCGATCGTCTACGTCGCGTTCGGACGGGCGCTATTGTTGCCGTTCCTGCCGGGCGCCCTCGCCTGGGTCGGCGCCGTCGCGTTGACCAACCAGCTGGTCTACGCCGCCACCAATCGCGCTCGCGCCCGCCTGCGCCGAAGCTTCGAGCACTACCTGCCACCGCATTATGTCGCGGAGCTCACCAGAAACCCCGAAAAGCTGAAGCTCGGCGGCGAGGTCAAGCTGATCACGGTGATGTTCTGCGACATCCGCGGCTTCACCAGCCTGTCGGAAGGGCTCAGCGCGGCCGAGCTCGGCCAGCTGATCAACGAATTCCTGACGCCGATGACCGACATCATCATGGCCCACAAGGGAACCATCGATAAATACATCGGCGATTGCATCATGGCGTTCTGGAACGCGCCGCTCGACGATCCCGACCACGCGAGGAACGCGGTGGCGGCGGCCCAGGACATGCGACGCCGGCTGGTCGAGCTCAACCGGGCGTGGGAGGCGGCCGGCCGCCGCGCCCTGCAGATCGGCATCGGGGTCAACACCGGGGAGTGCAGCGTCGGCAATTTCGGCTCGCACCAGCGCTTCAATTATTCGCTGCTCGGCGACCCGGTGAACCTGTCGTCGCGCCTCGAAGGGCTCACCAAGCAATACGGCGTCGATCTGATCATCGGCGAGGAGACGGCGGCGCGGCTCGACAACCCGAGCCTCATCGAACTCGACCTTGTCGCGGTCAAGGGCAAGGTGAACGCGGTGCGCATCTACACCCTGCCGCCGCACCCGGTCGAAAGCCAGCAGTACCGGGCGCGTCATGCCGCGCTCTTGGCCGCCTATCGCCGGCGCGACTGGGACGCCGCCCTCGGGATGCTCGAAGACCCCGTGCTTGCCGCGGAACGGGAGATGGCGCCGGTCTATGGCCTGTTCCGCGAGCGGATCGCGCAGCTGAGAGACGAACCTCTCCCGCCCGACTGGGATGGCGTGTTCGTCGCGCAGGAGAAGTAACCGGGCACGAACGTGGCCGGGACCTCGCTATCCGTCGATTTCGCTGCGCTTGACGGAATTCACCGCCATGCAGCGATGTCTGCGAAATCGACGATTGAGCGTGTGATCGGCGTTTCTTGACCAATCGGTTCCGAATGACGCCCGCTCGCGGCTCGAAAGCCCGAAGAACGCGAACGGCACGATGCGCTGACATGTATCGTCCGCAAGGCAACAGCGATATAAATGCTGGCGGCTCGGCGCCTTTCATCACCGACGCCTATCGGCCGGAGAGCGGGGCATAGCGGTCGTGATGGACGGAAATGATGTGTAACCGACTACCTGCACTGCTATTGGCCGTAGCGCTGATCCTGGTCGCCCTGCCGGGCGCGGTGCACGGCGATGATGGGCGCGGTGCGGCGCTCGACTATCTCGGCCGCGGCACGGTGGCGTTCCGGGCCGGCGACACCGCCGGGGCGGTGCAAAACTGGTCGACGGCGATCCGCCTCGCGCAGGCTGCCGGCGCTACCGACATCGAGGCGCAAGCACTGGCGCGGCGCGGCGAGGCGTATCGGGTCGGCGGCTTTTTCCGCGATGCCGGCAGCGACCTGCGCGCCGCGCTCGCCAAGGCCGCAGAGACCGGTGACCAGAGCCTCATCGCCGCGGCGAGCGGTGCGCTCGGCGGCCTCGAAATGGCATCGGGGCATAACGAACTCGCCGAGCCGCTGTTGAAGCGCAGCCGCGATCTGACCCGCAGCCTCGGCGATCATGCCGGTCTTGCTGCCGCGGACAACGACCTCGGCGATCTCTATGCGGCAACCGGACGACCACGCGAGGCGGCGCGCAGCTATGCCGAGGCCATCGCCGGCGCCCGGGCAGCCGGGGACGGGACGCTGGCCGCGACCGCGGAAATCAACATCGCCCGGTTGTCATCGCGGCAGAGTGACCCGGCCGCTGCCGCCGGCCTCTTGGCGCGCGCGCTCGATCGGCTCGAAGCCGCCGCGCCGAGCTATGGCCGCGGCATGGCGCTGATGGCGGCGGGCACGGTCGCGCTGGAGGGCGACGGGAATTTGCCGGCGAGCCTGCAGAACATCGCCCGCCGCGCGTTCCAGGCAGCGGCGCGGATGGCGCAAACACTCCACAACGCCCGGCTTGCCGCATTGGCGCAGGGGGGCCTCGGCCGGCTCGATCAGCGCCTCGGCCGGTCTGCCGAGGCGACAAAGCTGACCGACAGGGCCTTAATGGCCGCGCAGCAGGTTCCTGCCCCCGATCTGTCGTTTCGGCTGGAGTGGCAACAAGCCCGGCTGGCAACGCAGCAGGGACAGGTGCCCCACGCCCTGGCGAGCTACCGCCGGGCGGTTGCCGATCTGCAATCGATCCGCCAGGACATCCCGGTCGAGTACCGGGCCGGCAAATCGTCCTACCGCACGACCTTCGGGCCGCTCTACACACAGTTTACCGACCTGTTGCTGCGACGCGCCTCGGCCCACCCGACAGAAGCGCCCGCGCTGATTACCGAGGCGCGCGATACGATCGAAAAGCTGAAAGCGAGCGAGCTGCAGGATTATTTTCGCGATACCTGCGTCGCCGATTTCGAGGCGCGGCAGCAGTCGATCCAGAACGTAGCCCCGGGAGCGGCGGTGCTTTACCCGATCGCGCTGCCCGACCGCGTTGAATTGTTGGTAAGCTTTGGCCAGGAACAGCGCCAGTTCACCATCCCGGTTTCCGAGACGGTGCTGGCCGGCGAAGTGCAGCAATTCCGCGCCCTCCTGGAAAAGCGCACCACCAACGAATTCCTGGTTCCGGCGCGCCGGCTTTACGATCAACTGATCCGCCCCATCGATCCGGTGCTCGCCCAACACCACATCGACACGCTCGTCATCGTGCCGGACCCGGTATTGCGAGTCGTCCCGTTCGCGGCATTGCATGACGGCCGCAACTTCCTGATCGAACGCTATGCGACGGCGATCGCGCCGAGCATGCACCTGATCGATCCGAAGCCGCTGGCCGCCGGTCCGCGGCTCGCCCTGGTGCTGGGCGTGTCACACGGCGTCCAAGGATTTGGCGATTTGCCCAACGTGCCGCACGAAATCGCAGCCGTCAGCAAGATCGAGGGCGGCAAGACGCTGATGAACGCATCGTTCAGCAGGGCCAGCTTTGCCAGCGAGTTGAAGACATCGCCCTATAACATCGTGCACATCGCCTCGCACGGCCAGTTCGCGACCGAACCGTCGCAAACCTTTGTATTGTCCTATGACGCGCCGTTGACGATGAACGATCTCGAAACCGACATCAAATACGGCGAGTACCGCGAGAATGCGCTGGACCTCCTGGTGCTGAGCGCGTGCGAGACGGCGAGCGGCGATGACCGTGCGGCGCTGGGGCTGGCAGGCGTCGCGCTGAAGGCGGGGGCGCGCAGCGCGCTGGCCAGTCTGTGGTACGTCAGCGACCAGGCTTCGGGCGATCTGGTCGTCGATTTCTATCGCGAATTGCAGCAAACCGGCGTGTCGAAAGCGCTCGCCTTGCAGCGGGCACAGCGGCGCCTCGCCGCGAGCCTTTCCTATGCGCATCCCGCCTATTGGGCGCCGTTCCTATTGATCGGGAACTGGCTGTAGCCGACCGAGCGGATCCCACAATGACAAAGAGCCTGATCCTCGTCGGAGCCCTGATCGCGGCAATCGCTGCCGCGGCATTTTCACCCGGTGGTGCGAACGCGCAGAGCGGAGAAACGCCGGACACTGCCGGCGCAGCCTACACCCCGCCCTTGCGTGGGAGGCCCGCCAAGACGGTCGGCGGCGCCTCGCGCAGCGCGGTCCGGCTTGCCTCGCCATTGCCGACAATTGATCTCTTGGCGCCGCCCGATCATGCGGGCGAGACGTTCCGGGCAACGCCGACGCTGTGCTACTTCGTGTCGCGACCGGTCGCCTGGCCGATGCAGCTGACGATCAGCGCACCGCTCCAGGCCAAGCCGATCATCGAGGTGACGATACCGTCAGCCCGTGCTGCGGGGATCTACGCGCTGCGCCTTGCCGATTATCAGGCCGGGCTCGAGCCCGGCATTCCGTATACTTGGTCGGTGTCGATCATCATCGATCGCAACGCCTGGGCGCGCAATATCGTCGCGAGCGCGGTAATCCTGCGCGTCCCGCCAAGCCCCGCGACCGAAAGCGCAGCGGCGGCGCCGGGCTTGCGCCAGGCCGCGATATTCGGCCACGCCGGGATGTGGTACGACGCGGTCGCCGCTGCGTTCGACAGCAGAGAGTTGGACCGCCATGCTGCGCTCGACCGGCTCATCGCAGAGGCCGGGCTCGCCAAGGCGGTACGGTTCGACCGCACCGCCGCTCGCTAATAGAGCGTTGTCGTCAGCCGGAAATGGATGCCGCGGTCCTGCAGCGCGGTGCCGACCCGAACGTGGCGCAGTGCCTTGCCGTAGTACAGTTCGAGCATGACGCCGGAGCCGACCTGCCAGCGCAATCCGGCGCCGATGCTGGAAATCTCCGCCGGCGCCGGCGTCGGCCGGCCCAAATTCCAGCCCCGGCCATAATCGTAAAACGGCACGAACTGCACGGTTCCGGCGTCATCGGTGTCGGCGAGGTAGGGTAGCCGCACCTTGCCGAGCGGGATGCGCAACTCGCCCGAGGCGAAAAACGCGTCGTCGGTGACGGTCAGGTATTGGCGATAGCCGCGCACCGTATCGATCCCGCCGAGCGCGAACTGCTCGATCGGGAACAGCCCGCGGTTGGAAAGCTGAAGGTCCGAGCGCACCACCGCTTCCCAGTCCTGGTAGATCCGCCGCACATACTGGACCTGGCCGAGCCAGTCGAAGAACTTGCCGGTGATCGCCGGGTTTCCGGCCAATGGCGGGGCGAGCACCGTGGCGCCGAGCGCATTGATGCCGAAGCTCAGGGTCGAGCGCGCCGCAAAGGCGTGGTCGGCGTCGCGATCGAGCCAATCTTGCGTGAACCGCAACGCGGTGACGTTGGTGTGGCCATCGCCATCCGAGCCGGCGGTGAACGGGAAGGGCGTGCCGAGCAGAAAAGTCTGCGCCTTGCGCACGTCGAGATTGACGCCGAGCGTCAGGTTCGATTGCGCGGTGCGATAAAACGGCCGGCTCAACCCGACGCCGATGCTCGAATATCGGCTGGTGATGTCGAGCGGCGCCAGGTTGGGATTGACCACCAGCGTCCCGTTGATGTCGTAGCGCAGGTTGAGCCTGGTGTCGTCGCTGAGAAGCGGCACCGAATAGCTGACCGACCCGTCGTTGACACCCCTGCTGCGGCCATATTGGGCGGACAATACATCGCCGTATCCGAGGATGTTGCGGACCGCGCCCTGGAGCTGGCCGCGCACCTCGCCGACCGTCGGCGATTGATCGTCGGCGATCTGGGCGGTCAGCGAATAGGGGCTCCCCTCGATGACATCGGCATGAAGCTTGGCCTCGCCCGGGGTGATGCCCGGCAGCAATTCGAGGTTGAGCCGCTTGACGAGCGGGTCCTGCAACAGGATCTGCTGCTCGGTCTGGAGGTCCTTCACGTTGAAGGGTTTGCGCAATCCGCTCGCCAGCCGATCGCGGAAGTAATCCGGCTTGAACCAGGCGGTGCCGGCGATCTCAACCTCGGTGACGGTGCCCTCAACGACGCGGATCGTCAGGACCCCGCTGCCGACATCCTGGTCGGGGATGATCGCGCCGGAATTGAGGTAGCCGCGCTCGACATAGAAAAGCGTCAGTCGGCGGCGGATCTCCTCAAGGTCGCCCAAGCTGACCAGCTTGCCGAGGTAGGGCGCCGTGATCGTATCGATCGAGGCCTCGTCGAGGACGGTGTTGCCCTCGACCCGGATGCCGCGCAGCACGAATCGCGGACCCTGCTGCAGCGGCTGCCCCGCCGCGGGCGGCGTCGCCGGCTGGCTCAATTCGCTGGCCGGCGGTGCGGCCAGCTCAGGCTCGGGCAGCGGCGGTACCGCCCCGCCGCGGCGCGACGGCAATACCGGCGGCGGCAGCGCCGCCGGGGCGCCGACGGAGACGGTTGGGCCGGCGGACCGTTGCGCCAGGCTCGCCGGCTCGGCAGCCGCAGCGGCTCCCGCAAACCAACACGCCGCGAGAAGCCCCGCGGCGCTTCTTGACCGAACTAGAAGTTGCAGCAAATCCGTGTACACGCGCTAAATATGACATACCCACGGAAAGGGGTGCAATCTCCCGCGGCGCCGAGCAAACAAAACCCGATCGCCACCCGCGCCCGGCGAACGCCCGCAGCCGTGGTAGCTATCGGGCGATCATTTCACATCGAATCGTCATTCCGGCGAAAGCTGGAATCCAGGGGCCAAGCTCTCCCGTCGCTGGCCCTGGACCCCGGCTTGCGCGGGGGTGACGGGGGTATTTCGATTTGAGAAGATCTTGCTCTAGGGTCTGTTGAGATTTGGGATTCCCCCAAGCACAAATGGCGTCACCTGATCGAAAACTTCTTCTGCAAGCTCAAGGAGTTCAAGCGTATCGCCATGCGCGCCGACAAAACCGATCAAAGCTTCCAGGCCATGATCCATCTCGCCGCCGCCGTCATCAATTCCCGATGAATCTCAACAGACCCTAGCGCAGGCGCGGGCCCGGGTCGATCCCGAGGTACACCCGGCCGCCGATCGGGTACCACTCCGGCGCGATCGTCACCGTCTGGCCGACGACCTGGAGGTCCCGCCAGCACTCGGCGAGGCGGCTCTCCCGCTTGAACGAGGTGCTGCCGCCGTGCCGGTACACCAGATCCATCGCGGTGCGCGCGCTGTCGGCGGCGTGGGTCGAGGCGAGGCGGCAGCGGGCGCGCTGTTCGAGGGTGGTTTCCTTGCCGGAAGCCACCGTGTTCCACAACTCGGTAATCATCGCGCTGCGGTAGGCGCGCCCGGCGTTCAAGATCGCATCGGCCCGCCCGACGGCGTCCTGCACCTGCGGGTTGTCGCACAGGAGGCCGGTCCGCCCGCGCGGCGTCTTCCCGCCGGCCAGGTCGATCAGCGCCTCGATGCCGGCCCGCGCGATGCCGGTGATGACGGCGCTGTGGTGCGGCCCGATCCAGCATTGGGTCGGCAGCTGGTAGGTGACACCCGGCCAGCGGTCCCACTGGTTGTCGAGGGGGATGCCGGCGTGCACCATCGTCCGCCGCTCCGGCAGGAAGACGTCCGAGACCGTCCAGTCGAAGCTGCCGGTGCCGCGCAGACCCGTGACGTCCCAGCTCCCCGGAATAGTTTCGGTCTCGGCCCGCGGAAACACCCCGCGCCAGTAGAGCGGCTTGCCTTCGGGGCTGACGCGCGGCTTGCCGTCATCGAGGATCTGGAAGCTGCCCAGCATCCAGGCGGCCTCCTGGGAGCCGCTGCCGAAGCTCCACCGCCCGCTGACGCGATAGCCGCCGGCGACCGGGATCGCCTGCCCGCCGCCCTGCACCGCGGTGCCGGCGCCGACGTCCGGGCCGTGCGCGTAGATCTCGCGGACGCCGTCGTCCGGCAGGCCGAGCATGACGAGCTGGACGATGCTGTTGTTGGCGAGGTTCCAGCCAACCGAGCCACATCCCTCGGCCAGCAGCTCGACGACGCGCAGGTAGGTCAGCGGGTCGGCCTGCAGCCCGCCCAGCGAATGCGGGACAATCAGCCGATAGAAACCGGCGGCGCGCAACTGCTCGACAAGGGCTTTTGGAAAGCGCTGCTCGCGCTCGATCTCGTCACGAAAGCTCCGCAGCACCGGCTGAATGGCGGAAGCGGCCTGCACCACCGGCTGCGTCTCGATATCCGCCGGCAACCGCGTCTCGTCACCCGTCCCCAAGCGCCTGTCTTCGGCTATCGTGTCCATTGTCGCTTACTCCTGCCCCGGTCTTGTCGCCAAATCACGGGCACACTCTGCCGCCGTGACCGAGCCCTCGCAAGCGCGGTTCGAAAATCGAGGACCTACAGCGGCACCATGCCCATCCAGAACATGGCCTTGTCGCCGACGTCGACATCGTACGCGCGCGCGAAGGTCAGCTTGCCGTCGTCGCCCATGCGGAACACTGAGAGGCCGGCGGCGACTGTCTTGACCGCATCGCCATCCCGCACGTTCACCGGCAGATTGTGTTGCGCAACCAGGATGCGTCCGCTCGGGTCGATGTGGAAGGTGCGCGGGTGTATCTTTTGGGTTTCGATGTGCTGAATAGGCGTCGGCTCGCCGGTCGATTGGTTGATCGCGTACACCACGATGCTGTTTTCGCCGCCCTTGAAAACCTTTTTACCCTGATATTCGATCGTCGCCTGAGCGCGATTGGCCCCGTACAGAAAACGGCCATTGGGGTGGACGTGGACCGTGCCGGCCGCCTGGCGCGCCCGGATGTTTTTCGGCTCGGCCAATGTTTCCGCCCGAAACGCGGTCTCCGGGTCGATTTTGCCGCCCTCCATCTTGAAGGTGTACATCTTGTTCTGCGTCTCGACCGACACGTAGATCCAGGGCTTCGTCGGATGAAAATCGAGGTGCCGCGGGCCGAACTCTTTCCCGCCGTTGGGTGCAACCGACACTTCGTTGGTCAATACGCCATCCTTGTAGTCGAAGACCTTCAGCGCGCCCGGGTCTTCCGGCTTGGTCGGGGTGCCTTCGTTGCCGCGGGCAACCAGGATCGCCAGCCGATTGTCGGGGGTCACCAGCACCTGATGGGCGAAGATGCCGGCATCGATCGGGCCCGGCTGCTTCACCTCCTCGCCCGGGGTGAAGTCCTTGTTGATCCGGTAGACGTGCACTGCGCTCGGGTTGTTGAACGCCACCAGGATATTCTCCGACGGGATGTCGGTGCTCATGTGAATGGGGCGCGTCGGCAGCTTTATCGGTGCGCCGTGCGGCGTCAGAGCCCCGGTCGCCGGATCGATCTTGAACGCGGTGACGTGATGCTCGGTCCCGGCCGCGCCGTAACCCGGGGCGCTGCTGCTGCTCGCGACGTAAAGATAGCGCTTCGACACGTGCGGCCACGCGTATTGCACGGCCGCGGGGAGTTTCACCGTCTCGCGCTTGACCAACGCCGCGCCGGCGACATCCACGTCGTAATGCGTGAGATCGGCCCCGACATTGGCGTAG
>Ga0326597_10014277_pt1 | contig 10413 bp, 5 predicted proteins | sample RVTome_12_FD_203789 | JGI IMG/M metagenome (GOLD analysis project Ga0326597, IMG submission 203789) | Soil microbial communities from uranium-contaminated site in the Upper Colorado River Basin, Wyoming, United States - RVT100D185 | ecosystem: Environmental > Terrestrial > Soil > Contaminated >...
CGAGCGAGGGTCGGCCGGGGACACCCATAGGGTCGGCCGGGGACACCCATCCGATGTCGTTACTGAATTCCACGACAGGGCGAGAAAGATGGGTGTCCCCGGAGTTCCCCTCCTACGCATCACTGCAAGACTATCGTGCCGGGCCGACGGAGGAGTTGGCGGCCAAGTTGCGATTGGAATTCGACGAGTTGTTTTCGACGCGAACGGGTTACGAGGCTCTGGATCAACGGATTACGAAAACGGAGTCGAAACGAGACGAGTTACTGACGGTCTTATCGGAGCCCTCGGTTCCGTTACACAACAACGCCTCGGAGTTAGGTGCTCGTGTGAGTGCGCGCCGCCGCGACGTCAGCTTACACAGCCGCAGCGAGCGCGGAGTCCGTGCGATGGACATCTTCACGACGCTGGTGCAGACCTCGAAGAAGCTCGGCTTGAGCGCTTATGCCTATCTGCGCGACCGCCTCAGCGGTTCACTCGAACTCCCGGCCCTCGCCCACTCCATCCTTCAAGCCGCTGCTAGCGGTTGAGAAGATACCTTTCAACCGCATGCAATCCTCAAAATCAAATGGTGACACACAAAGTCATTCGGTGAATTTATGTGGGGAACCCTAGCTCTGAGATGTTCCGAGAGCTTATGCGGCCTGTCAGTAAAACGTGGATGGTCTCGTAGCGTGGTGCCCAGATTGTTGCCGATTCCTTCGAGCGTTCTTTGCGGGTCACCCGCCAGTAAATAGCCAAGCATGGCTCCTTCACGAGAAAACGTCGCGTAACGCCCGCTCAGCAAGTTGGTTTCGATTTCGGCAAGATAGGCGGCGACGTCTTGATCGTCGCTGAGCATCTTTCCCTCCATGGGCCAGACGGAGCGCGGGTATTCGTAAAGAACAAATCCAATATCAGGTTGCGGCGATTTTCCTCTTCCGCGTTTTCGTCTCGTCTGCTCAGGCGGCTGGTGAGAAACGTAGAACGGCTCGTCGCCCGTTTTGCATTGGTCGATCCGCACGGCCAAGAGAAAGTTTAGCGATTCCTCTTTCGCTTCGTTGTTTAGAGAGAAGGGAACGTTTTGAAGGTCATTTGTGACGAGCAGGTCATAGCCCCGCCAAATCAGGTCGAGCAGCAGGCGGGACAGATCGGCACACCATTGCTCCGCGATATCTTGGAACACGGGCGTGTTCGGCCATCGGCGTTCGAGATACGTCTGTCGCGTCATTTCGCCTTCCGCTCCGTGCCGCCCGTGGATTGCGACTGTTTCAAAAGCCGCACGTCAGCAGCAACCTCATCCGCGTCTCGCAGAGCGGCTGATCGCGTCCAGTAGCGAACGCGATCCGGCTTAACAATGTAAACGGTGGGGATCTTGCGCCGCCCTTGTCGTACTTCGACGTAGACCCGAGCGATGCGCTGAAAGAAGATGCCTCCTCGGCGAGTGTCTCCGAGTCGAAGAAACTTTGCATCGAGTTCTAATAACCGTTGGCAGAGTTCTTCGGAATCGACCGGTTCTACGGCGATTTCGTCTTCACGATTCCAGTCAAGATGAATCGCGACCAGGCGAACGGGAAGCTGAGCGTCGGACGGATGTTGGAAGATGGTCGCGCAAACAGCTTTGTCCTCGCCAAATCCGGCCTTTAATACACGAAGGAAATACTGACAGTACGCTGCCAAATGCGGTTCACGTCCGGCGACCGATTTGAGGTTCGGATTTCGTTCTGTCGGTTGACGACCAGGAGATGTTTCGTCGCCTTTGAAATCAGGCAGCGTGAAATCAAAAAGATCCTTAACTAACGTCCATTCGGCGTCGCGGAGACTTAGCATCGAGCGAACACGCTCATCTACTGCATCGAAGTTCTTAATCCCCAGGTCGGTCTCGTTAGCTTCGGCGATTGGTACCGACAAAAGCTCTTCAACAATCGCATTGGGGCGATAGGACGCCATTCGACCGCTAGTGAGAAGTAGAAAGTAGACCGCGAGAATGCTGTTATATGTTAGTGCCGCGCCTTGAAGTTTCCCTTTGCATGCTTGGGAGACATGGACGGAAACGTAATTCTGCGAACAGATGACCCCGCGATCGCTTGCGCATTCGGATACGACCGCCGCGTGAAAACGAGACGTTGCCCTGGTCCAACTTCGTTTGATGATGAGTTGTGGATCCTTAAAGGCATCCAATTCGGTTAATCGATGTGTCCACGGATCATGATTCCGAGGGAGAGACGAGGCATTCAATTCCAGAAAGGTTCCGTCTGGAAAGGTGGTTTCTTCGAGAATTTGCCACCCGATGATATCCTCATGCTTGATAGAACGGCTCCCTCGTTCAATTCCGTTCCGGCAGACTGCGATTTCGGCTTCGACAAGCTCCTTGAGACTCGTTTTGTTGGAGAGTTTTTGCAGCAAAGCCCAGTCTCTTCTTCCACCCCACGCCAATGCCGTCCAGACAAACTGTTCGGAAGCTGCCTCATCCGGCCATACCTGTGAGATGTCGTGCGGTTCGATGACAATGCTGTAGCTGCTTTCCGCAACCTCAGCGCCGCCGGCCGGTTTCACTTGCTTGGGCGAAATGTACAACAATGGCTCGTCATCCGGAGGCGTGGGCCGCATGGTCACGATGCAGGGTGGTGACGTGGCATTCTCGAATAACTCGAAACGCAAAGTCGAGAGATTGACAACCTCCTCGACCTTGAACTCAGTAAACAGCTGTTCGCGAAACCGGTTGGCGGGACCGCTGCGATTGAACAGCAAGGAGCTGGCAGGCTGAATCATCGACACGCGCCCCTGTGGCCTTGTCAACGATGCGGCCTTAGCGAGAAACAACGTCCCGATCGCCTTGTTCGCGATCGGCCATTTGCGCTCGGAATCAGCGGCCCAATCGCGCGCTACTTCGGTTTCCGTGTTTCGACCCCATGGTGCGTTGCCGATCACTAAGTCGTATGACGGACCATTGCGCTGTGCACTAAAACCTGGCATGTCTTCGCGAAAGAAATCCGCATGGATAAGCGTTTGTTCGCGGAGTCGCGGAAACGTCGTGTTCTTCAAGTAGGTTTTCGGGTCAATCTCGTCGCACATCGTCAGGTACAAACTAAACGACGCGACACGTACTGCGTGTTCGTCGATGTCGACACCAAACAGACTTTGTTCCAGCAACCGCCGGAGCACCGCAGTGGACGGCTTGCGTCCCGGGTGGGCGTTCTTCCAACGCTGGATGACCCGCTGGTAGGCCTTCACCAAAAAAATCCCTGATCCGCAGGCAGGGTCGAGGATTCTCAATCTCCATTGTGCGCCCTCCCACGGGAGTACCTCATCCAGCATGAAGTCCACCAGAAAGCCCGGCGTGTAGTGAGCCCCGGCGCTGGTGACGAATTCTTCGTAGATGCTGCTAATGAACTCGAGTGGAATGATATCGAACCGATAAAGGCGCCAGAAGACCCGTTGGCGACCGCGTAATCGTCCGCCGACAAAGCCCGCCAACGTTTCCAAATGCCGCGGTTCAACCTTGGCCATTTCTGCTCGCCACTCGGCCTCACGTTGCGTCCCAGTTTGCCCCTTACCGGGAAAGAGATCGCCGTTAAACTTGTCGTTCAGCCAGCGGAAAAAGCGGTAGGCTTCCTCATAGTCGGCCAGAATCGTGCGGAGTTCGGTGTGCTGCTGAGTGAGATGGCCGTCGTCCCGAAGTTTCGTTAACAACGAGGGATTGAGGGCGGAGTCACCGTCCGCATCTTTTCGATCAAACAAGAACTGTGCGAACACGATCCGAGCCAACAGGTCGTGGATCGTGTCGTCCACCAGTCCTTGACGCTGAAGCCGACGACGGACAAAAGTCAACTCTTCGAGCATGACTCGGTCCGCGCGACCGTCGCGTCGAAAGCGGTCGGGGAACTGGCGATAGAAGTCGCCTGTCGCCAAGCGGACCCAGTGCAAGGCATGGGCCGCCTGCTCCGAAGGATTCAACGTCGCGGTCAGGTTGAGCCGCGCTTCCTCGATTTCGCCCGACAATTCAATCAACCGCCCAGCGTTATCTTCAGGAGGTTCACAACAGGTCCATGTGCGTACCTGCTGCGGTTCGATGGTGATCAAGAGAGGGCTGCGCGCGAAATTCCATGCCAGACGATGCGTGAAGGCGCAGATACTCGCAGTGATCGGGCGCGTAAATTCACAAACCACGGCGATGGGGGCTTCAGTGCCTTTCGCATTGGGATTCTTTGTCAGCAGTCCCACGCGAACAGTTGCTTCGTCGCCTATTTCTCGCTGAATCGTTTTTTCAATCTTTTCTTGCGCCAAGTTGGCAAGAATGCGCGGACCGATTCCGTTCGGAGTAACGACCTGATCGGCCGCGGGCCACGCCATTCGTTGGTGGAGCAGTTCAAGCGACATGAAAGCTTACTTACGTATGCGGGGCGAGATGCAGACTCGCAGTAGTATAACGCTATTTGCAGGGGCGGAGGTAGCGATCATGGGCGGATGCAGTCGTCGGTCACAAGCCGCGACGGATCGGGGTAGCCGGAGGGGACGCCCGGCGGTGTGACCTCTTCGCCGGACTCGACGCGCTGTGCGACTTGCAGATTCAGTTCCAGGAGTTGGGCCAGCAGATCCTTCTTGGCTGAGAAGCCGTAAGCGTCGAGCACCGCCGCATCCAGCGCGGCGTGAGCTTGCATGAGCGGGTTCTTCCCCGGCAGTTCGAGCGTGCGATACACGGCCCGCAGGCCACCCTTGATCTTCGCCAACGCCTCGCCCCTCACACGCCGCACCTCGCGCCCCGCTCCAGCCACCGCGTCGATCTGCTGCACACTTGGCGACTGCGGCCAGGGGAAGGTGTCGAAGACGGATTCGGGCGTGTAGCGAAAGTCCGATTTCAGTTTCGAGCACTTGGCGATGAACCACTGCCAGTGGGAGTTCGACTGCAGGATTCCGAAGCTGTAATCGTCAGCGAACGCAAAAGCTTCCACCGTGTGATCGGGCCGAATGTACGGATCGACAAAACAGAAGATCGGGCGCTTGGTAACTTCCGCACACGCAAGGAACCTGGTGAGTTGAGTGATCGAATCAACCATTTCCTTCCGGCATCGGAAGTGTTGCCACCACGAACGTAGTCAGGTTTGATCCTGACCGGTGTCCTTTCCGGCTGTGTCTCGCTCTCGCTTGGCGTATTCGGTGATGTGTGGAAGGACGACCTTTTCAATGCGTCGAAACGGCGCTTCGAATCGCTTCGCGTCAAACAATCCCAGCTTTTGAAAATCGATCACCCACCGAAGTGGCGCGACATGCGTGATCATCTCACGTCCGATGAGATACGGATGCACAACCTCTCGATTCGACTTATCCACTTCGATCAAGCGAACTGCTTCCTCTGGCGTTAGGACGAATCCTTGGTGGCGCGGAAACTGCCCATTAAAAACACATTGTGGCTTCGTGTTGCACGACAAAACGTGGGCTGCCGTCACGTCTGTCTCATCCGATAGTGCGGAACTGATGCGATCGCCGTCTCGAAATGCCAGCTCATATTCCTTCGTTGCCGGCCCGCTTCCCGTCTTGCGAATCTTCTTTTTCCCGGGTTCCGGATCGACTTTGAACCACAGCCGGCTGACTTTGGGAATTAAGAGTTGCTCGCGGACGACCTCTCGCTCGCGTTTGGTCAGCCGTTGCGTAGGCTTGGCGTGTTTGACCCAGTTGGCGATCGAGACGTGGACATTGGCTTCACCCGACCAGGGTTGATTGTCGACGGCTTCCACGATAGTTCCGGTCTGAACGATGTGGTCCAAGCCGCCTACGCGTGACTTGTTGTTGCGGACGTTTTGCGTGCCGACCAAGCCGGCTCGGCCGGCGACAGGGTCGGCGGGCGTACACTCAGCCAGATGGTCGTGTGCTCGGCGAAACCAATACACGCAGTAATCGGCCATGCCTGGCACCTGGGGATATGCCCGACGAATAGCGTCCATGTAATCCGGGCCAAGGTCCGGCTTGAGTTTCTTGGCACCGTTGAAAGGCGGATTGCCGATGATCACGTCGGCTTTTGGCCATGTCGCCAACACTGGCGTTCCGTTTTCCAGCAGTGGTCGCCGCCAGTTCTTGCGCTGGTCCGCGAGTCCCATCGGCTCGGAGCGGATCAACGCATCGCTGGCGATGAAGTTGCGATCAAGATTGTCCAGCGGCAAGGCGCGTTCTTCCATGTGTAGTTCGTCGATGGCCAGCTTGCGGGCAATCATCATCGTGACTTTGGCCAGTTCGATGCCCAGCGGATTGACGTCGATGCCGTAGAACTGATTCGCGGTGACGAAGCCGATCAGCTTTTGCACTTGGCCCTTGCGTGAAGACAACTCCCGCATCCGCTCGAAAATCCGCGATTCCAGCCGCTTCATCTCGCGGTATGCGATGTAGAGAAAATTCCCGCTGCCGCAAGCCGGATCGAGCACCACTAGATCGGTCAGCCGTTTGCGCAATTCCAGCAAGCGTTTGATCGATGTCGCATCCTCGATCAGCGTTCGCCACGGGTCGACGATCGTCGGGCCGACGATTTTCATGATATCGACCGGGTGTGTAAAGTGAGCACCGTAGGCGCGGCGTTCCTGTCTGTCGACCGAATGCTCGAACAGTGTCCCGAAAATCTCCGGTCGCACTTTGGACCAATCGGATTTAGCGGCCTGCTTGAGCTGATTCAATTCATCGTCGTACAACTCCACGCGCGCGGGCTCGGCAAACAAACCCCCGTTGAAATAATCGACGCCCTTGAATCGCCCACCGGCCGTGACGCCCGGAGTGTTCATTTCGGCGAATAAACCGCCCAGCAAGTCGTAACTGTCTCTGCGCGACTTACAGTCTCCCAGCAACTGAGTGACCAGATACTTTTCCAGCAACCCAATACGATGCTCGGACCGGCCCGCGCACAAGACGAACTTCGCATTCCCGATACCACGGGCTCGCAATCGCTCGAGAACTTCATTACGGCGGGTCCGGATCAATGGAAGAGCCCCGAAGGACTGAACTCGGCAATTCAGGTCATGCTACTGCTGACGGTGTTGAGCCTCGCGCCTGCCGTCCTGCTGATGACGACTTCGTTCGTGCGAATCATCGTTGTGTTGGGGCTCTTGCGACAAGCACTTGGTGTCCAGCAGCTGCCGCCGAGCCAAGTCCTCACATCGATCGCGATGTTCATGACCGCGTTGCTCATGACGCCCGTTTGGACCGATGTCTACAACGACGACATCCAACCCTACACCGCAGCCAATTCGGACATGTCGATCGACCAGGCATGGGTTGCCGGCGTGCGTCCCGTCCGCCGCTTCATGAGTCGACAAATCGACATCGCCGGCAACGCTGACGACGTCATGATGTTTTATCAGTACGCCAACCAGAGCGGGCCGCCTCCAACAAACTATGAGGACGTACCACTGCAAGTCCTGCTCCCCGCGTTCATGCTCAGCGAGCTGAAAGTCGCCTTCCTGATCGGCTATCAACTCAAGGGCAAGAAGCTGCCGGGCATTGCGAAGGCGGCATAACGGTAACGATCGCGCCGTTCGATGCTGAATAACCCCCTGTTCAAAGTGACGCACTTCGGCAACGACGCTGACCAACTCGATTCTCGCGATTGTGACTTATTCGACGCGGCTACTACGCGGGAAGGCCGACAACGCTCACGATCAGATCGTCTTCTAGCAGTTCATCCAATACCATGTCGACGACTCCGGCATGCACGAGCGGAATTCGTTCGGCTCGCATCAATACCAGCGTTTTACAAGGAACGGGATTGCCCCACTTCGCGTTGACGCGAGTTTCGGGATGCCCGCTTGGGTTCGCCGCGTCCCGGTGGCTTGCTTGGACAGCTTCAATGGAAAAACGAGCGAGCGGTCTGTCCAGGGGGATTGAAACGTTTGCGAGAGACCCCGCAGAGAGAGCGGTTTCACCTTCCAAGCTGCGGCGTGGGTCGTTGAGGAAATTCACGACGATAAGGACGTCAATTGGGGCGACCGAACGGTCCTGATTCGTGTCGTAGTAGAAGAATTCAGTGACGCCCACGAGAGAAGTGGGGCGCGTCAGCACGCCAGTCCCGTCGTCATTGATCTTGTTAATGATAATCAGCGCATCGACCGGCGAGATGCTGCCATCGCGGTTTGTGTCGAGCGCACGCAAGGGATTATGGAAGGCGAGCGCGTTGACGACCTGAACCGTGGCGTTGTCCTGCGTCAGGACATGGACGAACTGGTCTTCGATGATCTGGGGAAGCTCGACTTTCCAGCCATCACCGTAGTTGACCGTATCGTCGTCGTCGTGTTGCACACGGAGTGTATTGGTGGTGGGCGAGATGTTGACAACTTCCGCCACGTCCAGCGTCAGCGTGTTAGCGCCGCTGCCGGTGAGGTCGATCTCTTCGAGTCCTTGAATGTCCGCGTCGGCGATTTGCGTCAGGTCAAGCACCTGGCCGCCGCCGGTGAGTCGCAAGATGTCATGGCCGGCCTCGGCGTCGCCACGCACCAAACTCGCGAAAACGGCGTCCAGATTGGCGAGGTTCAACGTATCATCGCCGTCGGTGCCGAAGACGTCGAGGCGACTCAGCGACGAACCCGGCGCGCGGAACAATTCGGTCGCGCCGCGGCGCACGACCACGTCGCCGCCATCCGCCACGATATCCAACGACCCGGCAAGGAGCGGTGTAATCTCGGCAGTTGCGCCCCCTGCGATGTCTCCATCGATCAGCGTGACCAGATAATCCTCGACTTCGCCATCGATGGCTGGGCCACCGGGTTGCAACCCGCCCGTCGAACTCAACCTAAAGCGCGCGTACGAGTCACCGGCACCCGCTCCGGCAGGCACCGTAATGCTCAGCATGTTGTCACCCGCGACGACGTCGACACTGACGGCAATCTGTTCGTTATCATCTTCCCAGTCGCCATCGCGATTGAAGTCGATCCAGGCATCCAGTTTGCCGGCGGCGGAAGCCGTGACCAGGAAGCTGGATATCGTCGCCGATGCGCTGGTCGCCACGATGCTGGCGATCTGCCTTACGCCATCCTCATCGTCACCGTCGGCGTCCATGCCATCTCCGTCGGCGGCAGCCGTCGGCTGACCATCGGCATCGGCGTCGACCGCACTGCCCAGCATCAGCGTCCCACCGAGCGTGTGCATGGCACCATTGGGAAGCCGTGTCGGATAATCGCTGGCAAACCCTGATTGACTTGCCAACGGCGCGTCGCCGAAGTCCGCCGTCTCCACCAGCGTTGTGCTGGCTTGTGCATCGGAGGGTGTCGATTGCTTGTAGCCCACGTTATCGGTGGCGACGCTGTAGAACCCATATGTCCGGCCGAACTCCCCCGTGTAAAGAGCCGACGCATCGGTCGTGTCGTTTAGCCAGTTCTCGAACGGACCGCCGTCGGTGGACACAAACACATCGAAGAAGGCAACTCCCGAACCATTTCCATCATCGCCCGTCCAAGTGACCGTGAACGCTTCAGCGTGCGTTTCCGCTGGTAGCGGATCGACGCTGCTGGTGGGTGGATTGTTGTCGACTGTATTCACGGTGACATTGGTGACGATCGGTGCGTTGTCGTCGAAGACAATCGTCGCGGAATTGGTGAGCTCCGCTCCATCAAGGAGACCATCTAAGTGTTGAGCGGCGTAACTCACGGAACCTTCGCCTCGGCGCGTTTCATCGTTTACTAGCAGGATCCCCGCCAGATCGTCGGTCGTGGGCTGGCGGGTATAAGGATCGAGAGAGGTAAACTGCCAAGTGACGGCGCGGTTGCTGAAGTCGAGTTCGGCGTCCACTCGCACAACCATGTCAACTCCCACGGAGAACAAGTCTTGCTCTGCGGAGTATGCAAAAAGGCCAGCCGGAACGTCGATCAGGACTTCCCCAATCATGACGTCCCCTAGTTCAAATGTCGCGAGGTCGAAGTCGTCGTCCAGCACGTCGGTGATCGTCACCGTTTGCGCAGGCAGCGTGGCCAGATTGGGGTCATTCTCAAAGAAGATCGTAAATGGTAGAGGATTGTCTGCGGGAATGAATCCCTGTGAACCGAATCCAGCCGGGCCGACTTTTTCATTTGGGTCAAAGGAAGTAAGGACGGACGTGTTTTCCTCGTCGTCGGGAGAGCCTTTCGTTATTTCGCCTTCCAAGTCGTCCGTAATGCCTTCGTCTTCGGGGTCGTCGGGATCATCAGGATCGTCGGGATCACGGCTGCCGCCACCGCCCTTCTTAACGTTGGTATTGGGCAACACGAAACTGTCCAGCCCGCCGCGGTCAAGTACTGGATTTCCGATTAAGCCCACACTGATTTGAAGTGCTCGTCCTCTCCTCAACTCCGCTTGCTGCGCCGAGTACTGATTTCCAGGTACTGATCGAACGAACGTGTCAAGAAGTTCTTGAAGGCTCTCGAGCGGGCGATCATGTCCGGCCGTGTGCCAGTTTTCCACGGCGTTTATTGCGAGCGCAAATTCGTC
>Ga0326597_10014279_pt1 | contig 10412 bp, 5 predicted proteins | sample RVTome_12_FD_203789 | JGI IMG/M metagenome (GOLD analysis project Ga0326597, IMG submission 203789) | Soil microbial communities from uranium-contaminated site in the Upper Colorado River Basin, Wyoming, United States - RVT100D185 | ecosystem: Environmental > Terrestrial > Soil > Contaminated >...
GATGGTTCACGACTCGCCGTATCGTTCGACATCGATGGCAATCTCGACATCGGCATCGTCAGCGCCGAGGGAGGGCCGGTCGAGCGCATCACTACCGACGAAGCCGTCGATGTCGAGCCGGCGTGGAGCCGCGATGGCGCGAGCCTGTATTTCGTCAGTGCGCGCAGCGGCGGGTTCCGCATCTTCCGCCACGATCTCGAGTCCGGTCGGGATACGATGATCGTGAGCGGCATCCAGCCGGCGGTCTCGCCGGACGGCCGCTCGCTGGCGTACGTCGCGTCGGTTCGCGGGAAACTGGGCACGGGCGGGTTGTGGGTGAAGGAACTGCCCGCGGGCGAGCCCAGGCTGGTCCACTACGAGGAAACCGAGTACCGCATGAAGCCGGCATGGACGCCGGACGGCAAGGCGTTCCTTTACGTTTCCGACGAGATGGGCTCGAACGACGTCGCCATCCTGCCCGCCGCTGGCGGCAATCCGATCGTTCTCACCGCAGACGCGCGCGACGAGTTCTCTCCCACGCCCTCGCCGGACGGCCTGCGGTTCGCCTTCGTGTCGAACCGGGCCGGCCCGATGACACTCTACACGACCGACATCGGCGGCGGGCCCGTGGCCTCCTGGACGGCCGTGGCGATCCGCGCGCGACGCTCGCGCTACACGAGCGGGACGGTGGATCTGCGCGTTGTCGATGCGTCGGGCGCCACCGTTCCGGCGCGCGTGTATCTGCTTGCATCCGACGGACGCGCCTACTCACCGGATGGCGGGTTCCACCGCGTGATCGCCGTGTCGGAGACGCATTACTTCCACACGCGCGGCGAATCGGCCATTGAAGTGCCCGCGGGCCGAGTGACGATCGAGGCATTGCGCGGATTCGAGTACAGGCCGGCTTCGGTGACGCTCGATGTCCCGGCGAACGGCCGGGTCCGCGCGGAGCTTCGCCTCGAACGGCTGGTCGATCTGCCCGCGCGAGGCTGGTATTCGGGCGACACTCATGTGCACGACCTGCATCAGGGCCGCTTCGGGCTCACGCACCAGCTGTTGTTCGACCAGCTCGTCGCGGAGGACCTGCACGTGACGAATGCACTCGTTCACATGGATGGCACGCGACTGATGGGCCGGTGGGCCGACCTGACCGGCTCGCCGCATCCGCTTTCGACACGCGACCACATCCTGCAGTACGGCGAGGAATACCGTGGATCGCTCGGGCATGTCGCGATGCTGGGCTTGTCACGTTACATCCTGCCGTTCACGGGCGGCGCCAACAACACCGCGTACGAGCAGCCGCTGCTCGATCTGCCGTATTTCGATGGTGCGCGTGAGCAGGGCGGACTCGCCGGCTACGTGCATCCGTACCTCGATGCGGTCGAATCGCCGGGCGATGCTGCCAACAGCCTGATCCCGCTGGATGTCGCGCTCGGCCGCGGCGACTTCTATGACATCGGGGCTGTCTACTCCGACGAATTCGCGTCCGCGGAGATGTACTACCGTCTGCTGAACGCGGGCTTCCGCATCCCCGCAACGTCCGGGACGGACAACTTCTCGGATGTCTGGCGCGACCCGCCGCCCGGCACGGATCGCACGTTCGTGCGCGTCGACGGACCGCTGACGTACGCCGGCTGGCTGAATGGGATTCGCGCAGGCCACACGTTCGGCTCGACGGGGCCGTTGCTCTTCCTCGACGTGGACGGCCGGGAACCGGGCGATGAGATCGCGGCCGCCGCGAATTCGACGACTCGCCACCGCGTCCGCGCCGAGGCCTGGTCGATTTCGCCGCTCGAGCGCGTCGACATTATCGCCAACGGCAGGGTCGCCGGAACCGCGACGCCGGCGCGCGGCGATTCCTCGCACGTCACCTTCGACGGCAACATCGATCTGCCGGCGGGCGGCTGGATCGCGGCCAGGGCGTCGGGGCTATCCTCGCGGTACGTCGCCGACAGCTACGCGTTCGCGCAGACGACGCCGGTCTATATCGTGCGCGCCGGCCGGCGCTACGCATCGGCGGCCGATGCGCGGTTCCTGGCCGATGCGGTGGCGGCGCTGGGCACCCGGATCGAGCGTTCGTCGTGGCGGACGGCGGCGGAGCATGACGCGTTCAAGGCGGCGGTCGAGCAGGCGAAGGCAGTGTATCTCCGCATCGCCGCGGAGGCCGGTCGGAACGACTGACGCCGCGCGATCTCCGGGCCGGGCCGCGTTCCGCAAGTCATGCGCGTCCTGCCTTTGCCTCATTCAGGATGGAGCCCCTGCTCGAGACCTGAGCGGCGGCCGATCGGGTATTCCTCTTCGGACCGCCGGCGGGATACCCGTTCACCGTCCTGTGCGCGACTGCGTGACGCGAGAACCCGCTCACGCGCAGTTGCGTCGGCCCGCCTCCAGACCACAGGTTACCCCGCTCCATCTGGCGGGGCGCGGCCCGGGTCCGCGCCATCCCGCCGGCTGACCCCTGATTCCACAGATGCTCGAGAGATCTCCGTTCCACGAGCGCACGGGCGCTCTGGTGCGTGCCGGGACGTGGCGCCGCTGGGCTGGCCACCTGATGGCCAGCTCGTACGATCCCTATCCGGATCGTGAATACGCGGCGGTCCGCAATTCGGCTGCACTCTTCGACGTCTCGCCCCTGTTCAAGTACCGCATAACGGGACCGGACTGCGCCCGGCTGCTGGACCGGATGGTGACGCGTGATGTGACGAAGTGTCGCGTTGGACAGGTATTGTACACGGCGTGGTGCGACGCGGCGGGCCGGATCATCGACGATGGCACGTTGCACCGGCTGGACGAGCAGACGTACCGGCTGACGAGCGCGGAGCCCAACCTGCGCTGGCTCGAGATGAGCGGCGCCGGCATGGACGTGCGCATCCGGGATGAATCGGCTCGCACCGGCGTTCTCGCGTTGCAGGGGCCACTGTCGCGCTCGATCCTCGAGCAGGTCTCGCCGGCCGACTTCAGTGCACTGCGCTATTTCCGGCTGGTCCGCACGACGATCGACGGCGTGGCGGTGACTGTTTCCCGGACGGGCTACACGGGCGATCTCGGCTACGAGATCTGGGTCGATGCGGACCATGCGGTTCGCGTGTGGGACGCGCTGATACAAGCGGGTTCGGGATACGGCATCACGCCCGCGGGCATCTGGGCGCTCGACATCGCACGGATCGAGGCAGGCCTCGTCATGCTTGGCGTGGACTACTTCTCCTCGCACCACGCGATGATCGAGGACCAGAAGTCATCGCCCTTCGAGTTGAGCCTCGACTGGACGGTGAGCCCGGACAAGGGCCCGTTCACGGGACGGCTCGCGCTGCGAAGCGAGCGGGAGCGTGGGCCGGCCTGGCGATTCGTCGGACTGGAAGTCGACTGGGACTCGATCGAGCGGCTGCACCGCGAGCGCGGACTTTCGCCGCACGTGCCGGCGGTGGCCTGGCGGACGAGTACACCCGTCCATATCGGGAAAGAACAGGTCGGTTACGCGACGAGCGGGTCCTGGTCGCCGCTGCTCAAGCAGTACCTCGCGCTGGCGCACCTCCGGAAACCGCACTTCGAGCCGGGCACGGCCGTCCACCTGGAGATGACGGTCGAGCACCGGCGGCAGCGCGCGGATGCGGTCGTGAGGAAGCTGCCGTTCTTCGATCCGGAGCGGAAGCGGTCGTGAGCGCGTACGATGCGATCGTGATCGGCGGAGGCCACAACGGCCTGGTCGCGGCCGCGTACCTCGCGCGGGCCGGGCGCAAGGTCGTCGTGCTCGAGCGCCGGCCGGTCCTCGGTGGAGCGGCCGTAACCGAAGAGATATTCCCGGGCTTCCGTTTCTCCGTGTTCAGCTACGTCGTCAGCCTGTTGCGCCCCGAGATCATACGTGAGCTGCAGCTGCCGCGGCACGGTCTGCAGATCCTGCCGCTGGAGAGTACGGTGACGCCGATGCTGAACGGCGATTATCTCGGGTCGTGGGCGGATGCGGACGAGAGCCGGCACGCGCTGTATCGCCACTCGCCGCGAGACGCGGACGCGATGCCCGTCTTCGGCCGGCTGATGCACCACATGGCGCGGGCCGTCAAGCCGATCCTCGGCATGATCCCGCCGGATCCGGCGTCCCTCGCACCCTCCGACCTGCGCGGACTGCTGCGGCTCGGACAACATTTCCGATCCCTCGGCGCAGAGCAATTCCACGCGCTGTACAAGCTGATGACGATGAGCAGCGCGGACTACCTCGACGAGTGGTTCGAGTTCGACACGCTGAAGGCGACGAAGTCGGCGAGCGGCATCATCGGCACGTTCCTCGGCCCGCGCTCGCCCGGCTCCGCGTACGTGCTGCTGCACCACTACATGGGCGAGATCGACGGCGCGTTCCGCGCGTGGGGCTTCCAGAAGGGCGGGACAGGCGCGATCTCGAACACGATCGCGAACGCCGCGCGCTCGTTCGGCGCGGAGATCCGCACCGATGCGGCCGTCGATCGCGTCGTCGTCGCGGGCGGCGCCGTGAAGGGCGTAGCCCTGGCGTCGGGCGATGAGCTGCACGCGCCGATCGTCGTGTCCGGCCTCGATCCCCGCCGGACCTTCACGCAACTCGTGGACGCGAACCAGATGCCTGCGGATCTGCTCGAGACCGTCCGGCGCTTCAAGTTCCGCGGCTCGTCCGGCAAAGTGAACCTCGCCCTCGACGGACTGCCGGACCTGACGTGCCTGCCCGGGTACGGCCCGCACCTGCGCGGCGCCATCTCGATCAGCCCGACAGTCGAGTATCTCGAGCGTGCGTACGACGACGCGAAGTACGGCGAGTTCTCGCGCAACCCGTACATGGACATCGTGATTCCGTCGATGATCGACCCCGGCATGGCACCGCCCGGCAAGCACGTAATGAGCATTTTCGTGCAATACGCGCCGTACGCGTTGAACGGCGGTTGGACGGATGACCGGCGAGAAGCATTCGGCGATGCGGTGATCGACACACTCTCGCGGTTCGCGCCAAACCTGAAATCGCTGATCCTGCACCGGCAGGTGCTGACGCCCGCGGACATCGAGCGGATCACCGGTCTCTCGGAAGGCAACATCTTCCAGGGCGAGCTGGCGCTGCACCAGCTCTTCTTCCTGCGGCCGCTGCCCGAGTGGGCGAAGTACCGTACGCCGATCCGCGGCTACTGGCAGTGTGGCGCCGGCACTCATCCGGGCGGCGGGATCATGGGTGCATCGGGGCGTCTGGCGGCGCTCGAGATCGTGAAGGAGTCGAAGCGGTGAGCCCATCCTTCGACGCGATCGTGATCGGCGGCGGGACGAACGGACTCGCGGCGGCCATTACGCTCGGGCGAGCGGGGCGGCGCACACTGCTGCTCGAGCGTAGCGACCACCTGGGCGGCCAATCCGCGCTGATCGAGTTTGCGCCCGAATTTCACGCGCCTCCGCTCGGTCTCGATGCCGGCTGGCTCCCGCCCTCGGTCGCGCGCGGCCTGGGCATCCGGGCGCCGGACATCGCGCGCGCCGAACCCTCCCTCAGCGTGGCCATCGACGCGGCCGAAGGACTGTCGATCAGCGATGATCCGTCGAGGGCCGCGGATGCGATCCGCTCGCGTTCCGAACAGGATGCCCGACGCTGGCCCGCCTTCATCTCGAGTATCCGGCGACTCAGCGGGTTTCTCGAGGTCCTCTACCAGACCAACGCTCCGGATGTCGACGCGACCGGTTTCGCCGAGACCCGCCGCCTCGCCGGACTCGGCTGGAGATTCAGACAGTTGGGCCGCGCCGGCATGACCGATCTGCTGCGCACGCTGCCAATGTCGATCCGTGAGCTGCTCGATGACACGTTCGAGGACGAACCGCTCAAGGCGGCGGTCGCCGCCGGTGGCGTGCGCGGACTGCGCCAGGGTCCGCGCTCCGGCGGCACCGCGTTCAATCTGCTGCACCACCTGGTCGGCACGCCCGTCGGCACGATCCGCACGCGCGGCTGGTGGCGTGACGGCAGTGATGCACTCATCCGCGTGCTCGAGACTGCGGCCGCTCAGGCGAAAGTCACGGTGCGCACGGGGGAGACGGTCGAGGCGATCACGATACGCGATGATGCCGTGGCCGGCGTGAGGCTGGAGTCCGGCGAGGAGGTCGAGGCGGGTTTCGTGCTGTCGAGTGCGGATCCGGCCACCACGCTGCTCCGCCTCGTGGACCCGGTCTGGCTCGATCCCGAGTTCACGCTCGCGGTCCGCAACATCAGGTTTCGCGGCTGCACGTCGTTCGTATTGTTCGCGCTCGATGATCTGCCCGCATTCGGCGGACTCGCCGACTCCGCGCGTGCACTCGCCGGCACATTGTCGCTGACATCGACCCTGGATGGGCTGGAACGCGCGTACGATGCGGGCAAGTACGGCGAGCTGCCGGAGCGGCCGCACGTCGAGATGACGGCGCCGACCGTCCGCTGGCCGGACCTCGCGCCGAGCGGCAAACACGTGCTCGTCGCGCGAACGACATGCTCACCGTTCCAGCTCTGGAATTCAGGAGAGTGGGATTCGTCCGTTCGATCGACGCTCGGGGACCGCGTCATCCGCGTCATCGAGGAGTTCTCGCCCGGCTTCGGCGCGCGCGTCCGGCACGTCACGGTGATGGGCCCGCCCGACATCGAGCGCCGGTTCGGCTGCACGGAGGGCGCTTTCACACACGGTGAACTGACGCTCGACCAGATTCTCTTCATGCGACCGGTCGCGGGCTGGGGCCGCTACGCGATGCCCGTCCGCGGCCTGTTCCTCGGCGGCTCGGGCGCACACCCCGGCCCGGGCATTGCCGGCGGCGCCGGCTGGCTCGCGGCGCGCCGCGCACTGGCCGGCTGACAAGGACGCCGGACGCGGATTGGAAGGGTGCGCGCGCCCGCACGGCCCGAGGCGGGCGTTACGCACACGCCAGCCCGATCGGCTGGATTTCGAATGGTGCGGCACACAGCCGGGATCACGTCATGCACCGACCGCACGGACCACGATGAGTTGACCGGCCCTCCCGGGGCAGAGAGTAATGATGAGCACATTCCAGCCCACGGCAACGAGCTTCAGGCAGGGCGCGCGAACGCTGCCCCGCGAGTACTACACTTCGGATCGCATCCTCGACGAAGAGCGCGAATCGTTGTTCTCGCGCCACTGGAACTGCATCGGCCGCGCGTCGGCGCTCCAGCGGCCGGGCGATTACGTTCTGGGCGAGGCGGCAGGCGAGTCCATCATCGTGCTGCGCGACCGGCATGGTGTGGTGCGCGCCTTCTTCAACGTGTGCCGGCACCGGGGTACTCGCCTCTGCGAGCAACCGGCCGGCCATTTTTCCGAGACGATCCAGTGTCCGTACCACGCGTGGACGTACATGACGGACGGCCGTCTCATCGGTGCGCCGCACATGGGTGAGGTCGAGGGCTTCGACAAGGCCGACTATCCGCTTCACGCGGCCGCCATTGCCGAGTGGGAAGGCTTCCTCTTCGTGCACGTCGGCGATGCGCCGCAACCCTTCGCGGATGCGTGGGGGCCGATGATCGGACGGCTCGAGCGCTTCAACCTGGCCGGGCTCCAGGTCGGACACCGCGTCGAGTACGAGGTCCACGCCAACTGGAAGCTCGTCTTCCAGAACTACTCGGAATGCCTCCATTGCCCGATGATCCACCCCGAGCTGAACGCGCTGCTACCCTACCAGTCCGGGGCGAACGACCTGACCGAAGGCCCGTTCCTCGGCGGCTACATGCAGCTGACGGAGCCGAACGAGAGCGCCACGTTGAGCGGCCGCGCGTGCGGCCGCATCATCGGGGATGCCGTACCGGATGATGATCGCAGGCGAGCGTACTACTACACGCTCATGCCCAACCTCATGCTCAGCATCCACCCCGACTACGTGAACTACTACGTCGTCTCGCCTGTCAGCGCGACACGCACGATCGTCACGTCGGAGTGGATGTTCCATCCGGACAACGTCGGGAGCGAGTCGTTCAACCCGGAGGACGCGATCGGCTTCTGGGATGTCACGAACCGGCAGGACTGGGACATCGTCGGGCGCAGCCAGCAGGGGATCCTGTCCAGGCGATACTCCCCCGGCCCGTACTCCCCGCGCGAGAGCATCCCGGCGGCGTGGGACCGCGAATACCTGAGAATGATGGGTCGCTGACCTTCTTCATGCGATGTGGGGCGAACCGCGGCGTTTTCGGTGAGTTCGATTCGGCGGGCGGCACGCATTCGGCGTGATTCTGCCCGTCACACCGCTTTCAAAGGCGATCTTCCTCGACCCCGCCGGGGCGGCCGGCGCATCGCCGCGGCCTGCCCATGGCGCCGCTGTGCGCGGACGCGCGCGATCCGCAGGACTGGCGCCGACTCCTCGCCGCGGGACTCGGCATACGGACCATTGCGCCGTGATCCGCGTATTGCATTCCGTTCACTCTCTTCCGAACAACCACCGGAGGTTCGGATGTTCGCAGGTCATTACGGTCCGGGTTATGGCGCAAGGGCGGTCGGTCAACGCGTGCCGCTCTGGGTACTCTTCCTCGCCGTGCAGTTCCTCGATGTGTTGTGGGGCGTCTTCGTGCTGCTCGGTATCGAGAAGGTCCGCATCGTGCCGGGCATCACGGCGACGAATCCGCTCGATCTCTACTACATGCCGTACACACACAGTCTGGCGGGCGCACTGTTCTGGTCTCTGGTTGCCGGCCTCATCTATGGCGGCTGGCGCCGCGGCCGGGCGGCGAGCGGGCGAGGCGCGTGGGTCGTCGGTGGCGCCGTGTTCTCGCACTGGGTGCTCGACCTGCTCGTGCACAGGCCCGACCTGCCGTTGTGGGCGAACCGGTTCAAGGTCGGGCTGGGCCTGTGGAACTACCCCGTCCCGGCCTTCGCGCTCGAGGCGCTCTTCCTGTTCGGCGGTCTCTGGATCTATCTGCGGGCGACACGCGCCCCCGATGCGGGCGGCGCCGCCGGCTTCATCGTGCTGAGCCTGCTGCTCCTCGGGTTGCAGCTGATGACGTTCTTCGGCTCACCGCCGCCGACGCCGGCGGCCGCCGCGATCACGGCGCTCGGTTCGTACGCGGCGATCGCAACCGCCGCCGGCTGGCTCGACGCCCGGCGGAATCACCCGGCGCGGGACGCCGGCAGCGGCGCGCGGAGCACGAAGGAAGTCGGCGTCTGATCGTCCTCGATCGCCGCCACGTCAGCACCACACGACGGCTGCAGGGGTTTCGGCGGATGGCGCGCCCGCAGAGTCCGGCGGGCGGACGGACCGGGCCATCACCTTGACAGCACGGTCCGGCCGAAGAAACCTCCGTGCGCTGCGAGCACATCGCCCGGGACCGAGATTGCGACAGGAGGAAGGTCCTCGGTATCGGGACACCTTCTTCAATGGTACCGCTTCTCGGGTCCCGGCTGACCATGCGCGACAAGATGGTATCGATGTCGGCTATGTGGCTGCACCTGTACCCGATCGCGAAGCGCAGCGAATGAGGCGTCGCGCGTTCCTCGGGACGAGCCTGTCGCTCGTAGCGGGCGGGCTCATCCGCGCCGATCCGGCCTCGTCGATCACGCATTCGCGGAATCCCGCGCGCGGCGGTTCGCACGCGATCGGCTCACCGGCGGAGCCGCCGCGACCCACGCCGGCGCAGCTCGCCTGGCAGCGCGACGAGCTGGCCATGTTCGTGCACTTCGGCATCAACACGTTCACGGATCGGGAGTGGGGCGATGGCACGGACCCGCCGGCCGTGTTCGCGCCGGCGAGCCTGGACGCGAGGCAATGGGCGCGGGCCGCACGCGCGGCCGGCTTCCGCGCCATGATCCTGACGGCGAAGCATCACGACGGCTTCTGCCTCTGGCCGAGTCGCACGACCGCGTACACCGTGGCCGCCAGCCCGTGGCGGAACGGAAGCGGCGATGTCGTGCGCGAGTTCGTGGATGCCTGCCGCGCGGAGAGCCTGCGCCCCGGCCTGTATCTCTCGCCCTGGGATCGCAACCACCCGTCGTTCGGCGACTCGGCGCAATACAACGACGTGTACATCGGCCAGCTCACGGAGCTTCTGACATCGTACGGCCCACTCGCGGAAGTCTGGTTCGACGGCGCCAACGGCGAGGGTCCGGATGGCCGACGGCAGAAGTACGACTGGCCGCGCATCTTCGGAACGGTGCGCAACCTCCAGCCCGACGCGGTGATCTTCTCCGATGCCGGGCCCGATGTGCGGTGGTGCGGCAACGAAGATGGCACGGCGGGCGAGCCGTGCTGGTCCATGGTGCACCCCGGCATCGTGCCGGAGCCCGGCGTGTTCAGCGACGAGATCCGTGAGCACCTTCAGCACGGCGCACCCGATGGCACCGTGTGGCGGCCGGCGGAGGCCGACACCAGCATCCGGCGAGGCTGGTTCCATCACGTCGCCGAGGACGACAGTGTGCGCTCGGTGGACGACCTGATAAATCTCTATTTCACATCCGTCGGGCGGAACTCCAAGCTGCTGCTCA
>Ga0326597_10014280_pt1 | contig 10411 bp, 6 predicted proteins | sample RVTome_12_FD_203789 | JGI IMG/M metagenome (GOLD analysis project Ga0326597, IMG submission 203789) | Soil microbial communities from uranium-contaminated site in the Upper Colorado River Basin, Wyoming, United States - RVT100D185 | ecosystem: Environmental > Terrestrial > Soil > Contaminated >...
TTTGCGCCGGTTCGGGGGCTCGGGAAGGGCCCCGTGACCGGCGTTGATGGCGCGAAACCGGCAGGTGTCGCGTCGATCAGGACAGTGTAACCGTCGGCGCCTTCGTTGGGAGTCCTGAAGTCCTTGGAAAGTACGACCCCTGGTGATTCGGTCTGGCGCCGCCCTTCAAGCCGGCCCCGCCGCCGCGCGCTCGTCATTTCGCTCCTGAGCCTGGCCTTGCTGTCCCTGCTGGCCGGCGCCTTTGTCGCCGGGAGCCGTCTGGGCACGAACGGCCCGCTGGGCGATTTCACGGTTGCGCGCTGGAATGAGGATCTGGCGGCCCAGCGTGAGGCGCTCGCACACACCCGGGCTGTCGTCGACGACCAGCTCGGCACCCTGGCGGCCAGGGTTGGCCAGATGCAGGCGCAACTCCTGCGACTCGACGCCCTCGGCCGGCACCTGACGGAGGTTGCCAAGCTCGATCGCGGCGAGTTCGATTTCGATCATCCACCCGCGGTCGGCGGGCCGAAGTCGGACGCTGCCGGCGCAGGGCCGGTCGTGCCCGATCTCGAGGAGACGCTCGATGCGGTCGGCGAGGCGATCGACGATCGCCACCGCCAGCTGACGGCACTGCAAAACCTGATCCTGACGCGCGAACTCGCGCGGCAGATAGTGCCTGGCGGCCGCCCGGTCGAATCCGGGTACATCTCTTCACTCTTCGGCCAGCGCACCGATCCATTCGACGGCAAGAATGCATTTCATACCGGTCTCGATTTCGCCGGCGCCGCAGGCACGCGCGTACTTGCGGCCGCCGATGGCATCGTGAGCCACGCGGGCCCCGATGGCGGCTATGGCCGGCTGATCGAGATCACGCATGGCAACGGCTACGTGACGCGCTACGCCCATAACGCCAAGCTCCTGGTCGAGCGCGGCGAGACGGTCAAGCGTGGTGATCCGATCGCGTTGATGGGCTCCACGGGCCGCTCGACGGGAACGCACCTGCATTTCGAGGTGCTGCGTGACGGACGCCCAGTCAATCCGCTGTCCTTTGTGCGACGCTGATCGCCTGCCGAACGAAATCCTCCGGCTACGGTCGTAGTAAACTACCGGTTTTTTCACCGGTAACCGCAGCGGGGATCCTTCCTGGCTGCAATCCCCGGCTCGAGGTCGCTTCGCGTGTGGAACATCTTTACCCGGATATTCGGCAGCCGTAACCAGCGCTTGCTGCGCCAGTACGAGCGCCGGGTCGCGCTCGCCAATGGCCATGCCGATGCCCTCGCGGCGATGGCTGATGGCGAGCTTCGCGCGCAGACCGACCGCCTGCGTTCGCGCCTCGCTTCCGGCGAGACGCTGGATGACGTGCTGCCGGAGGCCTTTGCAACCGTGCGCGAGGCCTCGACGCGCGCGCTCGGCCTGCGCCACTTCGATGTGCAATTGATCGGCGGCATAGTGCTGCACGAAGGCAAGATCTCCGAAATGCGTACCGGCGAGGGCAAGACACTGGTGGCGACGCTGCCCGTGTACCTCAATGCACTGGCTGGCGACGGCGTTCATGTCGTCACCGTCAACGAATACCTGGCCCAGCGCGACGCCGAATGGATGGGCCCGATCTACCGTTTCCTCGGTCTCACCGTTGGCGTCATCGGCAGCGGCCAGCCGCCCGTCGAGAAGCGCGCGGCCTATGCCTGCGACGTGACCTACGGTACCAACAACGAGTTCGGCTTCGACTACCTGCGCGACAACCTGGCCTTCAGGCTCGAAGATCGCGTGCAGCGCGGCCAGCACTACGCAATCGTCGATGAGGTGGATTCGATCCTGATCGACGAGGCGCGCACGCCGCTGATCATCTCTGGCCCGGCCGAGGAAAGCACTGAGCTGTACGTCAAGATCAATGCGCTCGTCCCGCGCTTCCTGCGCCAGGCCTCCGAGGAAGGCGAGGGGGATTTCTTCGCCGACGAGAAGACCCGCCAGGTGCACCTGTCCGAGGCGGGATTCGAGAAGGCCGAAGAACTCATGCAGGAGACCGGCCTGCTGCGGCCGGGCGACAGCCTTTACGACGCGGCCAGCATCCGGTTGATGCACCACCTGAACGCGGCGCTGCGCGCGCATGCCCTGTACAAGCGGGACGTCGAATACATCTCGCGCGGCGGCGAGATCATCATCGTCGACGAATTCACCGGCCGGACCATGCCGGGGCGGCGCTGGTCGGACGGCCTGCACCAGGCCATCGAGGCCAAGGAGGGTGTCCGAATCCGCGAGGAAAACCAGACCATCGCGTCGATCACCTTCCAGAATTACTTCCGTCTCTACAGGAAACTCGCGGGCATGACCGGCACCGCGGATACAGAGGCCTTCGAGTTCCAGCAGATTTACGGGCTCGAGGTCGTCGTCGTGCCGACCCACAAGCCGATGATCCGCAGGGACCATCCGGATCTCGTCTACCTGAACGAGAAGGACAAATTCACGGCGATCATCGAGGACATCCGCGACTGCGCCGCGCGCGGGCAGCCGGTGCTGGTCGGCACGACCTCCATCGAGACATCCGAAAACCTTTCTGGCCGGCTCAAGGAATCGGAAATCGGCCACCAGGTCCTGAATGCGAAACAACACGAACGCGAGGCAATGATCATCGCGCAGGCCGGCCGTCCGGCGACGGTGACCATCGCGACCAACATGGCCGGTCGCGGCACGGACATCGTGTTGGGCGGCAACGTCCAGAAGCAGGTCGAGCAGCTGCGCAAGGACGGCGCGCTGGCGCCCGAGGAGCTCGAAGCGCATGCGCGCGAGCTCGAGGGCGAATGGAAGCAACTCCACGAGCAGGTCATCGCGGCGGGCGGACTGCATATCGTCGGCACCGAGCGCCACGAGTCGCGGCGCATCGACAACCAGTTGCGCGGTCGTTCAGGTCGCCAGGGTGACCCGGGCTCCAGCCGGTTCTATCTTTCGCTCGAAGACAACCTGATGCGCATCTTCGGCGACCCGGAGCGCACCAAGTCGCTGCTGCGCACGGTCGGCATGCGCGAGGGCGAGGCGATTGAGAGCGGCATGCTGACCCGCCAGATCGAGCGCGCCCAGCGCAAGGTCGAGTCGCACAACTTCGATGCACGCAAGAACCTTCTCGAATACGACGACGTCGCCAACGACCAGCGCAAGGTCATCTATCGCCAGCGCACCGAGATCATGTCCACCGAGGACATCGCCGGCGTGATCCGCGACGTCCGCGCCGAGGTCGTCCAGGGAATCGTCGGCCAGTACATCCCACCGGAAAGCGTCGAAGAACAGTGGGACGTCGCGGCGCTCGAACAGGCAATCGAGCGCGATTTCGGCGTGCGCACGGGTCTCGCGGCGTGGCTCGCGGAGGATCCGAACCGTCGCGGGGAAGAGGCGACCACGCGGCTGCTCGATGCCATCGAGGCGGCCTACGATGCCAAGGTCCAGCAGGTCGGAGAGCCGGTCATGCGGCATCTCGAGCGCGCCGTCATGTTGCAGCAGCTCGACGGTCACTGGCGCGAGCACCTGGCCGGCATGGACTACCTGCGCCAGGGCATTTATCTGCGCGCCTACGCGCAGAAGAACCCGAAGCAGGAGTACAAGCGCGAGGCCTTTGCCTTGTTCACGGCGATGCTCGACCGCATCCGCAGCGACACGGTGACGCTGTTGCAGCGCCTGCAGGTGCGGACTGAAGAGGAGATCGAGCGCGAGGAGGCGGAACGCCGGCGGCGCCTGCAGAGCCGGATGCAGTTGCAGCACGCCGAACCGCCCGCGATCGCGGCCGAGGCGCAGCCTGCGGCGCCGGCAGCGGATTTGCGACGCGCGCCCGCGCCACCCGCCGCGCCGCCATTCGTGCGCGGCACGCGCAAGGTTGGCCGCAACGAGCCCTGCCCATGTGGCTCTGGCAGGAAGTACAAACACTGTCACGGGGCGCTGCAGAAGGTCGGCGGTTGAGCCGGACCTCACGGGGAATGTCAGGTTCAGGGATGGCGGAACCTCCGGAAATCCACGTGATCGTCGGCACGCTGTTCGACGCGGACGGCCGCGTGCTGATTGCGCAGCGTCCGCGCGGTCGGCATATGGCCGGGCGCTGGGAGTTCCCGGGCGGCAAGCTCTCCATTGGCGAGGACCCGCTGGCGGGCCTGAAGCGCGAGCTGGCCGAGGAGCTCGGCGTGACCGTCCGCGCGGCGCGCGCGCTGATCCGGCTGCGCCACATTTATCCCGACCGGCGCGTCATGCTCGACGTCTGGAATGTCACCGAGTACGACGGCGAGCCACGAGGCCTCGACTCACAGGCGCTCGACTGGGTGAAGCCGGACGAGCTGCCGGATCGCGACCTGCTCGAGGCCGATCGCGCCATCGTGACGGCTCTGCGCCTGCCGCAGCGCGCGAGGGTCTTGTCGGACGCCGATGACATCGCCGGTCTTCGCGCCGGCGAGCCGCAGACAATCCTCTGGCAGCTGGCGGAATCGGCAGAGCCGACTCTGGTGACTGGAGTGGTGCGCGCAGCGCACGCCGCGGGGCACCGCATCTTTGCGCTCGGCGACGGCGTCGAGGCCGTGCGTGTCGCCGCCATCGCCGGCGCCGACGGCGCGGTCCTGCGCTGGCACGGCCAGAATCTGCATGTCGATCGCGCGGGCCGCTTCCTGGTCGGGGTGCTGTGCGAGGACGAATCGGCGGCGATCGATGCGGCCGGCGAGGGCGCCCAATTCCTGGTGGTCGCGCCGGAGCGGGCGCCGCTGCCCGAGCGCGAGCTGGGGCATCTGTGTCAGGTCGTCGGCATCCCGGTGTTCGCCGGATGGTATCCGGACTCGCGCCGCGCCAGCCGCCTGCATCTGGCCGGTGCGCACGGTTGTGCGATCCGGCTAAAGGGTGTCTGAAGAGCACCGCCTCAGCGCAGATTCCGGTCGAAGAAGTCCAGTATCGTCTTCCAGCCGTGGATGCCCGTTTCCCTGAATGAAAGCGCCGCGTGCTTGCTGCCCGGGTAGGGCATCGTTTCGAACTGCCGGCCCGAGGCGACCAGTTCCTTCATCAACAGCGTCGAGTGCGTGAACAGCACGTTGTCGTCGGCCATGCCATGCATCACCAACAGCCGATCGCGAAGCGCACCGGCGTAGGGCAGCACGCCGGACAACCGGTAACCCTCGGGGTTTTCCTGGGGGGTGCCGAGATAGCGTTCCGTGTAATGCGTGTCGTAGAGCCGCCAGTCCGTGACCGGGGCGCCGGCGACGCCGGCCGCGAAGGTGCCGGGCGACTGCATCAGCAGGAGGAGCGTCATGTATCCGCCATAGCTCCAGCCGAAAACGCCGATACGCGCCGGGTCTACATATGGCAGTCGCTTGAGCCACTCGACGCCCTGCAGTTGATCCGCGACCTCGACGCCGCCCATGCGCCGGTACAGAGCGCTCGTGAACGCCTGCCCGCGTCCGCCGGCGCCGCGGTTGTCGAGCGCGAACACGACGTAGCCGCGCTGCGTGAAGAGCTGCGCGGTCTGGTTTCCGCGCCGCTCGCCCCAACGGCGTTGCACGGTTTGCACCGTCGGACCGCCATACACCAGAAGGATCGCCGGGTAACGGCGGCCGGGCTCGAATCCGGCCGGCTTGTAAAGCTGCCAGTAGAGCGGTGTGCCGTCCACGGCCGGCAACGCGCCGAATTCCGGTGTCACGTGCCGGTCGCGATACGGCGCGTAGGGATGACTGTCGTCGAGCCGGTTTTCGATCAGCCAGGCGAGGCGCGCGCCGGCGGCGTCGTGCAGTGACAGTTGCGGTGGCTGCAGCGGATCGCTGTAGCCAAGCAGGTAGCGACGCGCGTCCTCCGACATCGTGACGTCGTGCCAGCCGTCACTGGAGGTCAGCGCAACGGGTGCGCGCTTGCTGCCAGCGTCGAGATCTGCGGCGTAGAACTGCCGCTCGAGCGGCGTCTTCAGCGTGGCCATGAAATAGACGCGACCGCGCCTCTCGTCGATGCCACGCACCGCGGGTGCCTGCGATTCGCCCAGGACATCCCAGTCGCCCGCCGTCACGGCGCCCTTGAGCCGTCCCTCATAGTCGTAGCGGTAGAGATGATTATGGCCGGTTCTTTGCGATGCCCACAGCAATTCCCTGCGGCGCGGCAGGAAGTACAGGTCGTCGTGAAGCTCGACCCACGTGGCGCTGGTCTCGGAAAACAGCAGGCGGCCGTCGCCGCCAGCGCCAGGGTAGACGAGCAGGTCGAGACGTTTCTGGTCGCGCGACTGGCGCTGCACCAGCAGCCGGTCGCCTTCCGGAAACCAGTGGACCCGCGCAAGGTAGAATTCTTCGCGGCCGAGATCGAGCCAGGTGATCGCGCCGGTTTCGAGCGTGAGGATCGCGAGGCTCAGCTCGGCATTCGCGGCTCCCGCCGCCGGATAGCGCTGCTGATGAACCCTGAATCCGTCGGCATGAACCTCGAATCGCTCGAACTCGGCGACGGGGGACTCGTCCACTCGCGTGAATGCGATGCGGCGCTCGTCCGGTGACCACCAGTATCCGGTGTTACGGTTCATCTCTTCCTGCGCGATGAACTCGGCGACGCCATGGCTGATGAGTCCGCCGCCGCCACTCGTGAGGCGCCGCTCCACGCCGCTTGCGACCTCGACGGCGTACAGGTCCTGGTCGCGGATGAAGCTGACGTATTTTCCGCGCGGCGAATACTGCGCGTCCGTCTCGTAGCTTTCGGTCGCGGTCAGCCGGCGCACGGCCCCGGTGGCCGGCTTCGTGAGATCGTAGTGATACAGGTCCCCGCCCAGCGGGAACAGGAGCCCCCGCGAATCGGGTGCCCAGTGATATTCGACGATCCCGCGCAATTGCGCGATGCGCTGGCGTTCGCGTCGCGCCGCCTCCTCAGCCGAGAGCGTCTCCTGGGTCGGCGCAAGGCTTCTGGAATCGACCAGCTGGCGATGGTGGCCTGCGGCGACGTCATAGGCCCAGAGGTCGTAGACATTCGCGTCGTCATCGCGGCCGCGCAGGTTGGACACGAGCCTGCCGTCCGGCGAGAACTTGAGCTGTCGAAGCGCGGGTCCCTGCAGGTCGGGCGCATCGAACAAGCGTTCGACCGTCAGGTCCTTTGCCCAGCAGGCGGGAACCAGGACGAGGCCCGCCATGAAGCCAATCACGAATGAACGCATCGATGCTCCATGTCGTCGCAGCGGGGGAGGGTCCTGCGGCGCGCTTTGCTAGACTGCGCGCGCCTGGTCGCTTCGAGAGTGTACGTACGGTGCAGCGCTATGTCATATCCGGCCTTGTGCTGGCCCTGCTGGCTGGCGGTTCGGTCATGAAGGCCCCGGGTCAAACGCCGGTCGCCGCGGAGCGCGCGCGGTATCCGTCGGCAACGCGCGGGCCGGTCGTGGAGGAACACCACGGCACGAAGGTGGCCGACCCCTATCGCTGGATGGAATCGCCAGGGCCAGAGCTCAGCACGTGGATCGCGGAGCAGAATGCGCTGTCCCAGCCCTATCTCAATGCGATCCCGGCGCGCGAGCCGTTGCGCGCGCGCTTGACCGAGCTGTGGGACTACGAGCAGTACGGCTATAGCTGGCTGGACGAGAAGGCGCGAGTGCCCGTCAAGCGCGGCGACCGCTACTTCTTCGTCGAGAAAAGCGGGAAGCAGAACCTGGGCGTGCTGTACTGGGCGCCGGCAGCAGACGCCGCGCCGCGCGTGCTGGTCGACCCCAATACGCTTTCCGCCGATGCAACGGCTTCGCTGGCCGACTATTCGATCAGCCCGGACGGCCGCCATGTCGCCTACGCCGTCTCGGACGGCGGCACGGACTGGGACACCTGGCACCTGCGCGAGGTGGACACCGGCCGCGACCTGCCCGAGCTGATCCGCGACACGAAGTTCACCGACGTGTCCTGGCTGCCGGACGCGAGCACCTTCTATTACTCGCGCTATCCGAAAGGGAAGGGCGGGCTGGCGGACGATCAGCAGCAGGTCAGCGTCTACCGGCACCGTCTAGGCACGGCGCAGGCGGCGGACGAGCTCGTGTATGCGATCACGGACAACCCGCGCCACAATCCCTATGGAGAGGTATCGCAGGACGGCCGCTGGCTGGTGTTGCAGATTTCCTACGGTTTTGACTCGAACGCGATTCACCTGCGCGATCTGTCGAAACCGGATGCGCCGGTCATGCGCATCCTGGACCGCTGGGACGGGCTCTACGAATTCCTGGGCGCGGTCGGCGGCCGGCTCTACTTCAAGACCACACAGGGCGCCCCGCGCGGGCGCGTCATCGCCGTTGAGCCGGGCCCGGCCGGATCCACCGGCGCGGCGCCGCTTGAGATCGTGCCCGAGTCGAGCTCGACGCTCTACCAGGCGAGCCTGGTCGGCGGGCACGTGATCGCCAATTACCTCGAGGACGCGCGCTCGCGGCTCGTTGTCTATCGCATGGACGGCAGCCGGCGCGGCGATATCCGCTTGCCGGGGCTCGGCACGGTGATCGGCTTTCCGGATGCGCCGACGGAAAGCGAGACGTTCTTCGCCTACACCGATTTCTTGACGCCGCTCGCGCTTTATCGCTACGACGTCGCGAAGGACGAGGTTCAGCCGTACCGCCGGCCGCGCGTGGCCTTCGACGCGGGTCAGTACGTGACGGAGCAGGTTTTCTACGCAAGCAAGGACGGTATGCGCATCCCGATGTTCATCACGCGACGCCGCGACACGGTGCAGGACGGCGACAATCCGGTGCTGCTGTACGGCTACGGCGGCTTCGACGTGTCGCTGACGCCGGCATACAGCCCGGTCTACGCGGCCTGGCTCGAGCGCGGCGGCATCTATGCGGTCGCGAATCTGCGCGGCGGCGGTGAGTACGGCGCCGGCTGGCATGACGCCGGGACCAGAACCCGCAAGCAGAATGTGTTCGATGACTTCATCGCCGCCGCGGAATGGTTGGTGGCGCAGCGTTACACGAAGCCTGCGCGGCTCGCGATTCACGGACGCAGCAATGGCGGGTTGCTGGTCGGCGCGGTCATGGCGCAGCGACCGGAGCTCTTCGGCGCCGCGCTGCCGGGCGTCGGCGTCATGGACATGCTGCGTTACCACACCGCAAGCGCTAACGCCTATGCCTGGTCGAGCGACTACGGCACGGTCGAGGACCCGGACCAGTTCCGGGCCCTGCTCAGCTATTCCCCGGTGCATAACCTGCGTTCCGGCCGGTGCTACCCGCCGACGCTCGTGACGACCGCGGACCACGACGACCGCGTGGTGCCTTGGCACAGCTTCAAATTCACGGCGGCGTTGCAGCAGGCGCAGGGCTGCGCGAATCCGGTCCTGGTCAGCATCGAAACACGCGCCGGCCACGGCGCGGGCAAACCGGCCTGGATGCAGATCGAGGACTGGGCCAACCAGTGGGCGTTCCTTGTGCGGCACCTCGGCATGGACAGGAATAAAGGGAATAAAGGGGACGCAACCCTTTAAAGGGTTGCGTCCCCTTTAAAGGGTTGCGTCCCCTTTATAGAGTCAGTGTTTCGGTGCGTCCGGCGCGTCTGGATCGCCGGGCCCTTCCAGATTCTCGCCGGGGATGGCGTGACGCTCCTCGAGCCATGCGCCGAAATCGATCAGCTTGCAGCGCTCGCTGCAGAAGGGGCGCCAGGGATTGTCGCGCCACTCATGCTGGCGCCCGCAATGCGGGCAGGTGACTTGCATCGTCATGGTGGTCAGTAGCAGGTCGTCAGCACGAAGGCGACATCATCGGTCGCCTGCACGGGCCGGCTGTGCACGTTGTTCCAGCGCAGGAAACGCAGGCTGCAGCGATGGTGGCTGCCGCTGACCTCGGGGTAGAGCCCCGAGCCGCCGGGCAGCGTGATGCGCAGGAGCTGCACTGGCCGCTCGCGCTCGAAGACGATCTGGAAGACGCCGCCCGGGGCCACTTCATCGCGTGGCCGTGCATTCTCGCGCGTGATCCACAGCAGTTCCGAGACCGACTCGCACAGCGGACGAATCGTCGTGAGCCAGTCCGCAAGATCGCTCTCGCGCAGGTCCGGGTCCAGGTTGAGCCAGTGGCAGTAGTCGGGCAGGTCGAACTCGCAGGTCCCGCCGGGGATCGCGCTGCGATGCTTGATGGCGTTCAGGAACTCGGACTCGCGCAGCTTCTGCAGGAAATTTGCGCCCGCGGCGTTCAATTCCTCGCGGCGCCGCATCAGCGCGGCGAGTATCGAGCGCAAGCGCGCGCTGTCGACGCCGGGCCGGTTCTGGTAATCGCGCATCGTAGCCATCTGCCGCTCGAGTTCCTTCAGCACATCTCCGCGGGCATCGCCGCGCGACGTGATGGCCAGGATCTCGAGCAGCCCCGCTACCGCTGAACGGCTGGACCAGGGATTCGGCACGCTGGCGTGGTAGGACAACTGCTGCCAGAGAAACTCGAGCCGCATGAATCCGCGCATCCGCTCGTTGAGCGGCTGCTCGTAGCTGATCGGCTCAGGGTCGA
>Ga0326597_10014283_pt1 | contig 10410 bp, 9 predicted proteins | sample RVTome_12_FD_203789 | JGI IMG/M metagenome (GOLD analysis project Ga0326597, IMG submission 203789) | Soil microbial communities from uranium-contaminated site in the Upper Colorado River Basin, Wyoming, United States - RVT100D185 | ecosystem: Environmental > Terrestrial > Soil > Contaminated >...
TGGTCACGACCCATGGACCCGGTGACGATCCGGACGGCCTGACCCGGGAGCTGTCCCACTGCCACCAGGTCATCTCGACCCCGTATGTGCCCCCGAAGCGTCGCAGCTCCGGATTCCCCGCCGCCGTGGTTCGCTCGTGGTTGTCGTCCTATCCCGTCGATCTCTGGAAATGGCGCGTGCCAAAGGTGCGCAGGCAGGTCCGGGCGCTCTGTGACAGCGGGACCGTCGATCTGTGCGTGGCCGACTTCCTCTTTGCGGCCGCGAACGTGCCGATGGGCGGCTCCGTGCCGGTGGCCCTCTTCGAGCACAACGTCGAGTTCCTGATCTGGCAGCGCCTGTGTGCGCTGGAATCGAACCCGTTGCGCCGTGCGCTGTTCGAGATCGAATGGCGCAAGCTACGGGCCCGCGAGGCGGACGCCTGCAGGCAGGCCGATCTCACGATTGCCGTGTCCGAGGACGACCGGCGCCGTCTCGACGCGATCGCCCCGGGCATCCGCACCGCAGCGATTCCAACGGGCGTAGACACGAACTACTTCACGCCCAACGGCCACGGCGAACGGCCGGATCACCTGGTCTTCAGCGGTTCGATGGACTGGCATCCCAACGAAGACGCGATCGGGTATTTTGCCGACGCGATCCTGCCGCGCATCCGTGCCGACGTGCCGGGCGTCTCGGTGACGGTGGTCGGGCGCAACCCGGGCGCACGACTGCGCGAGCTGGCGTCGCGTACCGGAATCGTACTGACCGGGACGGTGACGGACGTGCGGCCCGCGATGGCTGAGGCGGCCGTCTACGTCGTTCCGCTCCGCGCCGGCGGCGGTACGCGACTCAAGATCTTCGAGGCGCTGGCGATGGCCAAGCCGGTCGTCTCGACCACGGTGGGCGCCGAAGGGCTGTCGCTCGAACCCGGGCGCCACTTCGTGGCGGCTGACGACCCGGGCGAATTTGCCGACGCCGTCGTCGGCCTGCTGCGCGATCCGCAGAAACGGCGCACCCTCGGGCAGGCTGGACGCGATCTCGTCGAGACGTATTACTCGTGGCCGACGATCGCCCGTGAATTCGAGGAACGATGTGAGGGAGTGGTGGCGCAGTATGCACAGGAACGAGGACTTGCCGACCGCGGTGCTCATATGCCACGAACAGGATCGACTGGACACCGAAGGGCTGGCGTCGTGGCTGGCCAACACGCTCGCTCTGTCGGGTCTCATCATTATTCGTGACCCGCCTGGCCGGCTGTGGCGAGCCGCCCGACGGGAGATTCGCCGCGTTGGAATACTGCGGTTTCTCGACGTCGTCGCGTTCCGGGCGTACGCGCGTCTACGGCTCACCGGCCGGGACGCCGCCTGGACGGCACAGGCGGTCCGGCGGCTGCGCGAACGCTATCCCATGGTCCTCCACACGGTGCCGCGCCTCGTCGTCTCGAGCCCGAACAGTGCCGAGGCGCGCGCGTTCCTGACGCACCTGCGTCCGGATGTGGCGGTCGCACGATGCAAGGTGATTCTCAAGCCGGAGATCTTCGAGGTACCGCGGATCGGCACGTTCGTCATGCACCCTGGCATCTGTCCTGAGTACCGCAACGCGCATGGGTGCTTCTGGGCACTCGTCAATCGCGATCTCGACCGGGTCGGGATGACCCTGCTTCGGGTCGACGCCGGGATCGATACCGGTCCGATCCTGCTGCACGGCGGCTGTGAGATCGACGAGGTCAGCGACTCGCACGTCATCATTCAGCACCGGGCGGTGATCAGAAACCTCGAAGAAATTGGACGGATCCTGCTGTCGCTCTGCCGGGGCGAGCGCGTGTCGCCTCTCAATGTCGAAGGCCGGACGTCCGCGACCTGGGGCCAGCCGCGTCTCACGGCCTACTTCCGCTGGAAGCGTGCCGCTCGCCGACACCCCGGCGGGGCGGCCGTTGGAAACCGGCACCAGGCCGCTCCACCCGCCCTCTACGGTGCAGGCGGCCTCGGTCCCACCCTGGTGCCGTCCGTGTCTCGAGCCAGGACGCCTGTTGTCAGTCGACGCCTCCAGACCCCGACGGTCCACTAGATCATGCATGTCCTGTCCCTGCTGTTTCATGACGTCTACGCGGTGGACCCCCGCGAGAGCGGGTTCGCGTCGAACGCCGCGGATCGTTACAAACTGTCGGCGGCTGCGTTCGACGCGCAGCTCGAGGGTCTGGCGAGCGTGCGGACCGACACGCCGCTGCTCGTGACACAGCCGGGAGGCCTGAAGGCCGCCGGCCACCGCGCCACCCATGAACCCTTCGTGATCACCGTGGACGATGGCGGGGTCTCCTACTTCACGATAGCGGCGGACCGTCTCGAGGCGCACGGGTGGCGCGGCCACTGTTTCGTATCGACCGATGCGATCGGCCAACCCGGGTTTCTCGACGCCAGACAGATCCGCGAACTCGACGCCCGCGGCCACGTGATCGGAAGCCATACGGCCTCGCATCCGAATCGCTTCAGCGCCTGCGGTGCGGACCGGATGCGACAGGAATGGACGCGTAGCCGGCAGGCGCTCGAAGACCTGCTGGGGCACGCCGTGGTCGTGGCCTCGGTGCCCGGCGGCTCCTACTCGAGCACGGTTGCGCGGACCGCGCTGGACGCGGGCCTGCCGACGCTCTTCACGTCCGAGCCGGTCACCGCCGTCCGCGATGCGGGCGGATGCCGGGTCCTGGGACGGTTCACCATCCGCCGCGGCGACGACCCGGATGCGGCCCGCCGGCTCATGCTGCCGGCTGCCTGGAGCCGCTGGAGCGCGTGGGCCAGGTGGAATGCCAAGGGGTTGGCCAAGCCGATCCTGGGATCGGCCTACGCACGGGTGGCGGATGCCGTGCTCGGTGGATCGATACCGCCCGCGCCGCCCACCCCGGCTGACCGTACCCGGCATGCGTAACGTGTTCGCCGGCGCCACCGTCCTTGGGATCGTGCTCCTGCTCGCCGTCACCGCCACCGTCGGACCGTCCAATCAGTTCGACAACCGCGCCTCCGCCGACGCGGCGGCCACGTCTCTCGTGGTGCAACCGCCCGACCACGGAGGACCGCCGGAGCTGCCTCGGGTCACGGTCGAGATCCCCGCGGTCTCGATCGCGGGACGGACGATTCACGTACCGGTGGACGGTGACCTGCAGGCGGCGCTTGATGAGGCCACGGGCGGTGACATCATTACGCTCGCGCCGGACGCAACCTATCGCGGACCGTTCCATCTTCGACGGAAGGACGGCGATCGATGGATTGTGATCGCGTCGGCGGCGAAGGACCTGCCGCCGCCGGGCCGCCACGTGACGCCGTCGGACGTGTCCAGAATGCCGAAGCTTGTCGCCTCGTCCGGCTCGGTCTTCCAGGCCGAGCCCGGTGCGCACCATTACCGCTTCATCGGTCTCGAGATGGCCCCCGCCGATGGCGTGGCCCTCAATGCGGTGGTGGAACTCGGCGCCGACGCGCGGACCATCGAGGCCGTGCCGCATCACATCATCATCGACCGCTGCTACATCCATGGGGATGCGACACAGGGCGGTCGCCGCGGCATCGCGCTGAATTCGCGTGACACGGCGGTCGTGGACTCATACCTGTCGGACTTCAAGGATCGCACCAACGACGCCCAGGCGATCGCAGGATGGAACGGACCTGGACCGTTCAGAATCGCCGGCAATTACCTCGAAGCCTCCGGTGAAAACGTCATGTTCGGCGGAGGTGACCCCGAGATTTCCGGCCTGGTGCCCGCCGACATCGAGATCGTGCGCAACCACATGGCGAAGCCGCTTCGCTGGAAGAAGGACGACCCGGCGTTTGAGGGCGTCGAGTGGGCGGTCAAGAACCTGTTCGAACTGAAGAACGCCCGCCGGGTCCTCGTTGACGGCAACCTCCTCGAGTACAACTGGCCGCACGCGCAGAACGGATTCGCCATCCTGTTCACGGTGCGCAATCAGGACGGCGGGGCGCCATGGTCGGTGGTCGAGGACGTGACGTTCACCAACAATCTCGTCCGCCACGTGGCCGCGGGCATCAACGTGCTCGGCCGCGATGACAACCATCCGAGCTGGCAGACCCGACGCATCGCCATCCGGAACAACGTGTTCCTCGACGTCGGCGGTCCCTGGGGCAACGGACGGTTGTTTCAGCTGCTGGAAGGCACCAGTGGCGTCACCATCGAGCACAACACGGCCCTGCAGACGGGCGGCATCCTGTTCGGCGGTGATCGCGAAGCCCACACGAATTTCGTCTTTCGGGACAATGTCGTGCCCCACAACGACTACGGCATGACCGGCACCGGCACCGGACCCGGCAATCCCACGCTCCAACGGTATTTCCCAGGCTCCACCGTCCAGGGCAACGTCATCGTGGGCGGCAAACCCGGCGCCTATCCCGCAGGCAATACCTACCCCGCGTCCCTCGCCGACATCGGGGTGCCCAATCGATCTGGCGCGAAGCTTGCTGAACTAGTCATCCAGGACGGCCCGCATGTCGGGACCGCCACCGGCGGCGGTCCGCCGGGAGCCAATATAGAGGCCGTAAACAGGGCGCTTGGCCCGCTGGCGAGACGCCCTGGGGAGTGATGACCATGAGTATGGGGAGTGGCGCGGTGTTCCTTTTTTGGGGAACTCTGGTGCTATTGGCATACATCTATTTCGGCTACCCGCTCGTGGCCGCGCTCCGCGCCCGGCTTCGACCCCGACCGTCCCTCCGCGCGCCCATCGAGCCGTTCGTCTCCATTGTCATCGTGGCGCACAACGAAGCCGCGCAGATCGCGGCCCGGATTGAAAACGTGCTGGCCCTGGACTACCCGGCGGTCCGGCGCGAACTCGTGGTGGCATCGGATGGGTCGACCGACACCACCGTGGACTGCGCGCGTCGGTACGAGCACGCAGGCGTCACGGTACGCCCATTTGCGACGCGCCGGGGCAAGGCCTCGGTGCTGAACGTCGTCGTGCCGGACATCCGCAGCGACATCGTGCTCTTTGCCGATGCCCGCCAGCGCTTCGACCGCGGCGCCCTTCGCTCGCTCGTCGAGAACTTCGCCGACCCGTCCGTGGGCGCCGTCAGCGGCGAACTGGTGCTGACGACCGGCGCCGGCACGGCCGCGGCTGGACAGGGCACGGCGTTCTACTGGCGGTACGAAAAATTCATCCGCGCCGCCGAGGCGCGCGCCGATTCGACCGTGGGCGCCACGGGCGCGATCTACGCCATCCGGCGCGAGCTCTTCGAGCCGATCCCGGACGACACGATCCTCGACGACGTGCTGATCCCGCTGCGGATTGTGCGACAGGGGTTCCGCGTGCTGTTCGAGCCTGCTGCGCGTGCCTACGATTGCGTCTCCGCCACGGCCGGCCAGGAGTTCGCCCGCAAGGCGCGAACCATCGCCGGCACGTTCCAGCTGTTCGGGCGCGAGCGCTGGCTGTTCAACCCGCTCAAGAACCGGCTCTGGTTCGAGACGATTTCGCACAAGGCGCTTCGTCTCGCACTGCCAGGACTCCATGCGGCGCTGCTCCTGGCGACGCTCGCGCTGGCATCCCAGTGGCTCTATCAGTGGGCACTGGCCATCCAGTTGACGTTCTACGCCGCGGCCCTGGTCGGGTGCACCGGGCAACGGGCGCCGCGCCGCTCGCGCGTCTTCAGCGTGCCCTGTGCCATCTGTCTGCTGAGCTGGGCGACGGTGGTCGGGTGTGCCCGCTTCCTCACAGACCGCCAACAGGCCACCTGGGAACGGACCAGCGCTCCGTCCCTCTCTTCTGAAACGGGTGTAGCGGCATGAATAACTTCAACCTAGTCTTCGGAGGCCTCGCTGCGATGTTCAGCGTGTCATGCGGAGGGCTGACGGCCTTGCCACTGACGGAGCGCTTGTCGACGTTTACATCGGCATCCGCGCAGGCAACCGCGCAGACAACCGCGCAGACAACCGCGCCGACGCCTGTGGTGTTGGTATCGGCGGACGCATACGACCCGGCGGCGGCCCGACCGGTGTCGCGGCTCGTTGTCGGAACGGCCGGTCCCCTTCGTGAGGGAGCGGCGCCCTGCTTCGCCGACCATTATCCCTGCGAGGTGTACAACTTCTCTCTGCTTCGGGAGGGACCGATCGAGGTGGAGGTGACGTGGAAGGGCCCCCCACGGGATCTGCTGGTGCAATTGTACTGGGCCGGGGAAGGGCTGGCGCACGAGGATGTCGCGCCGCGAGACGGCCCGTCGCGGATCTACTTCCATCGACCGCGTATGGAAGCGGCCAGTTACACACTGCGCATCGTGAACCTCAACCCGACACACGGAACTCCCTTTGCACTCACGCTCGCGTACTGACCGCGCTCTCGGTACCTTCCAGTGCGGCTGCTGCGGACTGTCTGGATTGGCCGATGAGGCCATTGGCTGTCAGGGCATCGCTCTCGGGGGCACATGTTTCTGCACGAACCGTTCAGGCGGCCACACACGGGTGCACTGGAGACCGGAATGCTGACAACATCACGACTCGACGACTCGCTGCTGCGCATCCGAGGGCTGTTTCTCGAAGCACCAGGGGCCACCTTTAGCTCGAGCGACATCGCTAGAGGGTCGGATGTCGACGACGGCACGTGCGAGATACTGCTCGACGCGCTCGCATTGTCACGGTTTCTGGCACGCCCGGAGCCAGGTCAGTTCTGTCTGCGTTCGGCGCCGGATCTCCTCGACTGAACCTGAGGCCTCGCTCGCGATTCCGAGGAACCCGAATGACACAACGACAAGTGATGTCGGCTGTCGGCCTCGCCCTGGTCGTGCTGTGGACGCCGATCCGTGCATACGCCGGCCGCGAGCGTGCGCGCCGCCGCGGACTATATCGGCGTATCCAGGATGAATACAGGGAGATGCCCGGCCTGTCGCTGACCGTGGCTCAGGCCGCGAAGCTCTTCGGAGTCCAGCGAGACATGTGCACGAGGCTCTTGAACGAGCTGGCCGAACGGGGGGTGCTGCAGGCAGGCGAGCGAGGCTACCGCCTGCGCTGAGACAACTGAGGTGAGTCCGGTCGATGCGCTCGGCCGCCGGTGACCAGCGCGCGTCTGTCATCGAGTCGTCCGTGCATGGTCGCGATTTCATACCAGAGCGGCAGCAGGCCGCTCGCCCTGCTCGCTGGCACGCCGGGACAGCTCGACCGGATTGGAGAGCAGATACGCCGTGTTGATCAGCGCCATGTGCGTGAGCGCCTGCGGAAAGTTCCCGAGCATGTGTCGCGCACGCGTGTCGTATTCCTCGGACAGCAGCCCCAGATCGTTGCTCAACCCGAGCAACCGCTCGAACAAGGCCGCGGCTTCCGCCCGCCGTCCCGTCAACACCAGGTTGTCGGCCAGCCAGAACGAACAGGGCAAAAACACGCCTTCGCCAGGCGGGAGCCTGTCGACATCGGTCTCGGTCGCATAGCGCAGCACCAGCCCGTCGACCACCAGGCGGCGCTCGATGGCATCGACGGTGCCTTGTACGCGCGGATCGTCTGGCGGCAGGAAGCCGACCAGCGGAATCAGGAGGAGACTGGCATCGAGATGCGGCGAGCCGTACGACTGCACGAAGCTGTTGCCGTGCGTATCGAAGCCCTTGGTACAGACCTCGGCGTGAATGGCGTCGCGGACCTCTCGCCAACGCTCGACAGGGCCATCGAGCCCGTAGGACTGCGTGTCCTTGATGGCCCGATCGAACGCCACCCAGGCCATCACCTTGGAGTGCGTGAAGTGGCGGCGCGCCCCCCGTACCTCCCAGATGCCCTCGTCCGGCTGCTGCCAGTTCGACGCCAGGAACGCCAGCAATGCCAGCTGGATCTGCCAGGCGTGGGGCTCCGGTTCGAGGCCGGCCGCTCGTGCCAGGTGCAGTGTGTCCATGACTTCGCCGTAGACGTCAAGCTGGAACTGCTGCGAAGCCGCATTGCCCACGTGCACCGGCGCCGCGTGGTCGTAGCCAGGTAGCCAGCCGACTTCGTATTCCTCGAGGCGCCGCTCGCCCGCGACACCATACAGGGTCTGGAGGTCGTCGGGATTACCCGCCACCGCGCGCAGCAGCCATTCGCGCCACGCGGCCGCCTCGTCGCGGTAGCCGGCGAGCAGCAGCGCGTTCAGCGTGAACGTGGCATCGCGCAGCCAGCAGTACCGATAGTCCCAGTTCCGAGACCCGCCCGGCTGTTCCGGCAGCGACGTAGTGGGGGCGGCGATGATGCCGCCGGTGGGCGCGTAGGTGAGCGCCTTCAGTGTGATCAGGGAGCGCAGCACCACATCACGCCAGGGACCCTGGTATGTGCAGCGATCGGACCACGCCCGCCACTCCCGCTCGGTAGCGTCGACGGCCTGCCCGGCGTCGATGGCCGCATGCGTCGCCTCGTGGGACGCGTGGTAATTGAGCGTGAAGGACTGCCGCTCGCCCGCGCTGACGTGGAACTCGGCCACCGTCTTCTCGTTCTCACCGTGGTGTTCGACATCAGTGTGCAGTGCCAGAGTGTCGGGCCCGGCCGTCGCCAGCAGCGCATGGTCGGGGCGTCGCACCCAGGGAACGATGGAACCATAATCGAAGCGGATGATGAGCTCCATTCGGACGGCGACGCGCCCGCGCACGCCTTCGACAATACGCACGATATCCACACGGGCGTTCGACAGCGGCATGCAGTCGATGATCCGCACGGCGCCCTCGTCGGTCTCAAACTCGGTTTCCAGAATCAGCGTGCCGTCTCGGTACCGCCGCCGGACGCTGGTCACCTCCGCGGCTGGCGCGATCAGCCATCGCCCGTTGCGGGCATCTCCCAACAGGGCGGCGAAACAGGCGCCCGAATCGAATCGCGGCAGGCACAGCCAGTCGATGGAGCCATCGCGGCCAACGAGCGCGGCGGTGTGGCAATCGCCGACCAGAGCGTAGTCTTCGATGGGGAGCGGCATGAGAACAGCATGATTCTGGCACACGTCGATTCCATGGCCGACCATCGGGAAGACGCCGGGCGGATTCTCAGGCGCGGTCGCGTGATGCGTGGGGGGAGCGGCGCTGGGGACGGACTGGCTATCGGTGGGGCCGGAACAGAGGGCTAACCCGCCAGGGCATGCGCCTGGCGGGTCAGCGGAACAGTCTCGGTGCTCAGGGCGCCAGGAGCCGGACCCACGGCCCGCTGATCGTGATCGTGTCGCCGTACTCGTCTTTCCCCGTGAACCTGGTCTGCGTATAGTGGGGCTTCGGGAACGCGCTGCACCACCGCGTGTGCAGGATCACGGCGCCGTTGCCGGCCAGTTCGATGGTCGCGGTGTTCTTACTGGAGAAGCGGGCGTCGAAGAAGTTCTCCCGTTCCGTAAACGTCACAGGCACACCGGTCTCCGCGTAGATGTACTGGTCGTAGTACCAGGTGTACGGCAGGTCGCGGCAGCCGTAGAGGGGAACGGGCGTGCCGCTATGCACGACGGGCTCCGGATCGACTTTCATCCTCAACCGGAAGTGCGTGGACGGAGGCGTCGGCATCGGGACGCCAAGCGCCGCACGCGGCGGAGGCCCGGGCGGCCAGGGGAATGGGGCGGATCCCGAAATAATCGGCGGTGCGGGTAAGGCCACCGGCGCGGGTTCTGGCGCCGGCACCGGCGTGGGCTCAAGGGCGAAGACGGCCGCGGGCGACCCCTCACTGTCGTCAAACAACGTGACCCAGTATTCCGTCACTGCCGACGGTTGCGCCAGCGCTGTCGTCGACGGCGATGCCGTCGACGACGTCAGCGCGCTCGGCGTGGTGGGCGCCCCCTCCTGGCTGCAGGATGCGACCACCAATCCAGCAAGTGAAAGGACCACGAGCGGAGCGATGAATCTTGGTGACCTGGACGACATATACCTACTCCTCATCAACGTACGTGTTTTCCGTTCCGTTCCGACGCTCATCCTTTCGCAAGAGATGAGCCATGTGCATGACGCCTCGTAACTCCTTTAATTCCAACAGGCACGGGAGGATGTGGGCACGCTGGCGGGAGTTATGGGCAGGCGATGGGGCAATCAGGAGGCCATGGGACCACTCCCGGTCCTGATCCCCTTGGGGCGCGGGTCGGACCCGAGCCCTTACCGCACGACATCGAACGCATCGAGCCAGATCCAGGACCCACCCGAGCTGGCGTTCCGTGTCCCGGTCGCCTCGATCGTCAGTGCGTGCTCGCCGAACGGCAGGTTGTCTATTGTGTAGGTCTGTTCCTGCGTCTGGGAGGGGAACCGGTACGTGTCGATCGTCGTCGTCAAGACACCGTCCACGTAGACCCGAGCGATCCCCGACCACTCGTCGCGGTACGCGATCCAGCGCACACCGGTGCCATTGAAGCGGATGGTCGCCCGCGAACCGGCGTCCATGGCCAGGACAGCGTTGCCCTCGCTATGTTCGGGATTCGCGTTCGCATACCAGCGGCCATCGAAGAGCAGCGCGGGATGGTTCTCCTCGACGCGGCCCACCGGAGCC
>Ga0326597_10014284_pt1 | contig 10410 bp, 9 predicted proteins | sample RVTome_12_FD_203789 | JGI IMG/M metagenome (GOLD analysis project Ga0326597, IMG submission 203789) | Soil microbial communities from uranium-contaminated site in the Upper Colorado River Basin, Wyoming, United States - RVT100D185 | ecosystem: Environmental > Terrestrial > Soil > Contaminated >...
ACGGCGACACCGTGTCCTTCTGCGTCTCAAAAGGCTTGTCGGCGCCGGTCGGCTCGCTGATCTGCGGCAGCCGCGAGTTCACCGAGCGCGCGCGCGGTTTCCGGCGCATGGTCGGCGGCAACATGCGCCAGGCCGGGCCCATCGCCGCCGCCGGCATCGTCGCGCTTGAAAACATGGTTGACCGGCTGCCCGAGGACCATGGCACGGCGAAGCGGCTGGCAGCCGGGTTGCACGCAATCGATGCGAGTATCGTCGACCCGGCAACGGTGGAAACCAACCTGGTGCGGGTTTCGGTGCGGGCGAGCGGCCGCAAGGCGGCGGAATGGTCGGCGCAAATGAACCAGCGCGGCGTGCTGGTGAGCCCGTGCGCGACGTGGGATTTGCGCTTCGTCACGCACCGCCATATCGGCGGTGCCGAAGTCGATCACGCGATCCGTGCTTTCGCTGACATCTGGAAAAGCAGGTAGTCACCGCACGCGCTTTGCGGTGAAACTTTCCTCGATATTATCGTGGAAATAGCTTCCCGGAGACGGCGCATTCATCAGCCGCCGGTGGACTTCGTCCGAGACACCGGAATACTGATAAATGCCGCCGTTCGCGAATTCGACTTCGAGCGTGCGGTTACGCGCGTCATACCCGGCCGAGCGGATGTTGCTCGCATTCAACCGCTTGCGCTCCACGGCGTGGCCGCCTATTTGAGCGCATCCCGCACGATGTCGTCGAGGAGCTTGCCGACGTCGCGCAGCGCTTTCATCGATGGTCCCGATCCCACCGCGGGCGGCCTGCGGTACGAGACATACACCTTGGCGGGATCGTCCGGGAGCGTGTAGACGGCGATCGCATACGGGCAGAACACGATGTTGCGCGGATCAGCCTCCATCATCGCGCGGGACAGCGCTGCACTGCAGAATTCAAGCAACTCGGCCGCGCCATAGACCTGGCGCCCGCGGCCGATGTCCTTGCCGGTACGCTCGAGCATGTTGCTGATGTGCGCGGTGTAATTGAGCACCAGCCCGCGGTTCTCGAGCGCCATCACGACGCGCTCCCTGACGTCGGCGAAATCGCCCTTCACGGACCGGATGGTAACGCCGGGAACGGCTGCGGCCGCGCTGCCGCAGGCGAAAACGATGATCAACAACGCGATTGCCCTGGAAAATTTGAGTGTCATTGCGGCCTCCGTATGCAACGTCAGACGTAGGGTGGATGGAGCGCAGCGCAATCCACCAACCGCTTGGGAATAGAACAAGGATCGAGCGGCTGGTGGATTCCGGCGCGATAGGCGCCTGCATCCACCCTACCCTAAGCGCCAAAACCGTGCCAGCGCATCACGCGTTATTTTAGGCGCTCTAAGGCTTGTTGCCCATCGGGAAAGGCCATGCCCCTGGTACTGAAACCGGCGCGGGAACCACCGGTGCCGGTACGGCCGGCGCTGCCGGTGCTACCGGTGCTGCCGGCGGCGCTGCCGCTGGCTTGGCGGCGGGCTTGACCGCGGGTTTTCCGGCTGCCGCTTTTTTCCTGGCTGCAGGCTTCTTCTTGGCGGTCTGCGCGGGCTTTTTCCTGACGACCGTTTTTCTGGTCACCGATTTCCTGCGTGCCGGCCTGGATTTCCGGGCAGCGATTGCTTTCCTCTTCCGGGTGGCGGTTTTTTTCTGCGCTGCCTTTTTCTTTGCGGGTTTCTTCTTCGCTTTAGCCATTTGCAACCTCCTTTCAAGGTTAAAGGGCACTGCGCCTGGCGCAGTAAACCCACCCACAGCAACCGGCGTCGATCCCGGCAGTGACCGCGCCACATCTCCCGCGCGGAAACCGCCGCAGGGCCGCCAGGTAGCCCTGCCTAGTGTAAAGCGAACAGTGCCTTGCTTGCCAGATCGCGATAAAGCACTTCCGGATCGAGCTTGATGCCGCCTTCCCAAATCACCGTATTTTCAACGGGATCGACCTCGACCCGGTTGAAAGTGTCGATGTCGCCCAACATCCGGAAATACGCGGTGCGCACGAGATCGCCGAGGTAGACGCGCCCTTCGAGCCCGTCGGCGAATTTCAGCCACAACGTGTAATTATCCTCGGCACGGCATTCGGTAATGGTGTGCGTGCGGCGCCGATTCCTCGGATACCTTTTCGCGAGCAGGCTTAGTCCCAACTGAGCGCGCCTCCTGTCTGATATTCGATCACCCGGGTTTCGAAAAAATTCCGCTCCTTCTTGAGATCGATCATTTCCGACATCCACGGGAACGGGTTGGCCGCCCCTTCGTAGATCGGGTCCAGCCCGATCTGCTGGCAGCGCCGGTTGGCGATGAAGCGCAAATACTCCTTGAACATCGGCGCGTTGAGCCCGAGCACGCCGCGCGGCATGGTGTCCTCGGCATAACGATACTCGAGCTCGACCGCCTTGCGCATGATTTCGCGGATTTCCTCGCGGAACTCCTGCGTCCACAAGTGCGGGTTTTCCATTTTGATCTGGTTGATCAGATCGATGCCGAAATTGCAGTGCATTGATTCATCGCGCAGGATGTATTGGTATTGCTCGGCGGCGCCGCTCATTTTGTTCTGGCGCCCGAGCGCGAGGATTTGCACGAAGCCGACGTAGAAGAACAGCCCCTCCATGACGCACGCGAACACGATCAGGCTCTCCAGGAGTTTCTGGTCGGCGTCCGGCGTGCCGGTCCTGAAGTGCGGATTGGTCAGCGTGTCGATGAACGGAATCAGGAACTCGTCCTTGTCGCGGATGCTCGCGATCTCGTGATAGGCGTTGAACACCTCGCCCTCGTCGAGGCCCAGGCTCTCGACGATGTACTGGTAGGCGTGCGTGTGGATCGCCTCTTCGAACGCCTGGCGCAGCAGATACTGGCGGCACTCGGGCGCCGTGATGTGGCGGTAGGTGCCAAGCACGATGTTGTTGGCCGCGAGCGAGTCCGCCGTGACGAAAAAGCCGAGATTGCGCTTGACGAGACGGCGCTCATCCTCGGTCAGCCCGTTGGGGTCCTTCCACAACGCAATGTCGCGGCTCATCTGGATTTCCTGCGGCATCCAGTGATTGGCGCACGCGGACAGATACTTCTCCCACGCCCATTTGTATTTGAACGGCACGAGTTGATTGACATCAGTCTGGCCGTTGATGATGCGTTTGTCGGCAACGTTGACGCGGCGCAGTTGCGCCGGTGCGGCCGGCATGGCAGCCGGTTCCCGCGGCAGCATTTCAGCCCGCGGCGCGGCACCGGCCAGCGGCTGCAGCCCCGCCGCGGCAAGACCGCCGCCGTGAGTCACGCTTTCCTCGAATTGCAACATGGGTTATCTCCTTTATAGATGTTATGGGTGGGGACGACGATCAACAACCGGCGCGCCCTTTATGCGTGTTATCGGTGGGATTGCGCCGCATGGATTTCCAGCCGCTCATTGGCACGCATCGCAGTCGGGATCGAGGATCGCGCACACTTTCGGCTGTTCGTCCGCGCCGGCTCCGAGCACGCCGCCGTCGGCAGGCACCGCGTTCAATGCGCCGGCCTTGACGGTCGATTTCTCGGCATGCGTGGCACCGAGCGTGCGCAGGTAGTAGGTGGTCTTCAGCCCTCGCAGCCAGGCAAGCTTGTAAGTCTCGTCGAGCTTCTTGCCCGATGCGCCCGCCATGTAGATGTTGAGCGATTGCGACTGGTCGATCCATTTCTGGCGCCGCGCCGCGCATTCGACCAGCCATTTCGCGTCGACCTCGAAAGCGGTCGCGTAAAGGTTGCGGATTTCCGGCGCAATGCGGTCGATCCTGGCGAGCGTGCCGTCGAAATACTTGAGATCCGCGATCATCACCTCGTCCCACAGGTTGAGCCGCTTCAGGTCCTCAACCAGATACTCGTTGGCGACGGTGAATTCGCCCGACAGGTTCGACTTCACGTAGAGATTCTGATAGGTCGGCTCGATCGACTGCGACAGCCCGGTGATGTTGGCGATGGTCGCGGTCGGCGCGATTGCGATGCAATTCGAGTTGCGCATGCCGACCTGCTTGATGCGCGTGCGCAGCCGCTCCCAGTCGAGGGTGACCGACGGGTCGACTTCGACGTAGCCGCCGCGCTCCGCGGCCAGCAGTTGCAGCGTCTCGTGCGGGAATATGCCCCGGTCCCACAGCGAGCCCTTGAACGTCGAGTACGGGCCGCGCTCTTCGGCAAGATCGGCGGAAGCCGAGTACGCGGTGTAGGCGATCGCCTCCATCGAGCGGTCGGAAAAATCCATCGCCGCCTGCGAGGCGTAGGGGATGCGCAGCTTGTGCAGGCAATCCTGGAAGCCCATGATGCCGATGCCCACCGGGCGGTGCTTGAAGTTCGAGTTGCGCGCCTTGTTGACCGAGTAGTAGTTGAGGTCGATCACGTTGTCGAGCATGCGCATCGCGGTGCCGACGGTGCGCTTCAGTTTTTCGAGGTCAAGCTCGCCCGTCGCGACGTCGAGGTGAGCGGGCATGTTGACCGAGCCCAGGTTGCATACCGCGATCTCGTCCTCGTTGGTGTTCAGCGTGATCTCGGTGCACAGGTTGGAGCTGTGCACGACGCCGGCATGGCTCTGCGGCGAGCGGATGTTGCACGGGTCCTTGAAGGTGATCCAGGGGTGCCCGGTCTCGAACAGCATCGTCAGCATCTTGCGCCACAACTGTGCCGCCGGAATTTTTTTGAAGAGCTTCAACTCGCCGCGCGCGGCCTTCTGTTCGTAGCCGAGGTAGGCCTGCTCGAACGCCCGTCCGAACTTGTCGTGCAGGTCAGGCGCATCGGACGGCGAAAACAGCGTCCATTCCCCGTTTTCCATTACGCGCTTCATGAACAGATCCGGCACCCAGTTCGCGGTGTTCATGTCGTGGGTGCGGCGGCGGTCGTCGCCGGTATTCTTGCGCAGCTCGAGAAATTCCTCGATGTCGAGGTGCCAGGTTTCGAGATACGAGCACACCGCGCCCTTCCTCTTTCCGCCCTGGTTCACCGCGACCGCAGTGTCGTTCACCACCTTGAGGAACGGCACCACGCCCTGCGACTTGCCGTTGGTGCCCTTGATGTGGGCACCCAGCGCGCGCACCGGCGTCCAGTCGTTGCCGATGCCGCCCGCGTATTTCTGCAGCATCGCATTTTCCTTGATCGCCTCGTAAATGCCGTCGAGATCGTCCGCGACGGTCGTGAGATAGCAGCTTGCGAGTTGCGAGCGGCGGGTTGCTGAATTGAACAGCGTCGGCGTCGAACTCATGAAATCGAACGACGACAGCACGTTGTAGAACTCGATCGCGCGCGCTTCGCGCTGGCCGGCGGGCTCGTTTAACGCAAGCCCCATGGCGACCCGCATGAAAAACGTCTGAGGCAGCTCGATGCGCTGGCCGCCGACGTGCAGGAAATAGCGGTCGTAGAGAATTTGCAGGCCGAGATAGCCGAACTTGAGGTCGCGGTTGGCGTCGAGCGCGGCGCCGAGGCATTTGAGATCGTAGTTCGCGATCCGCTCGTCGAGCAGCTCGGCTGCGATGCCTTTCTCGATCAGCCGCGGGAACACTTCCGCGTAGCGAGACTGCATTTCCGACTGCATCACTTCCTCGCCGATCGTCTCGAGCCGCAGCGTATGCAGCAGCAGCCGCGCGGTAACGTAGCTGTAAGCCGGTTCTTTTTCGATCAGCGCGCGCGCCGACAGTATCAGCGACTTGCGGACCTCATCGATTGGCACGCCTTCGTAGAGGTCTTTCAGCGTGCCCTGCAGGATAAGCTGTGGCGCGACCGCGCGGCCGAGACCTTCGCATGCATCCTGCACCAGCGTGTTCAACCGCGCCATGTCGAGCGGGCACGATTTGCCGTCCTCGGTGACATTGATCGCCCGCTGCGCAGCGGCGTCTTGCGCCTGCGTATCGCGCTGCCGCGCGCGCTCCTGCGAGCGTTGTTCCCGGTACAACACATAGGCGCGCGCGGTTTCGTGCTCGCCGGAGCGCATCAGGACGAGTTCGACCTGATCCTGAATGTCCTCGATGTGGAAAGTGCCGCCGCTGGGCTGGCGCCGCAGCAGCGCGCCCACCACCGCTTCGGTCGACTTTGCGACGAGTTCGCGCACGCGCGCGCTGGCCGCGCCCTGACCTCCGCTGACCGCGATGAAAGCTTTGGTCATCGCGATCGAAATTTTGGACGGCTCGAAGCCGACGACCGCGCCGTTGCGCCGGATCACTTTGTAGTCGCTGTAGCGGGACTGCGCTGCCGGCGGCGCCTCCTCGGAGGCAAAGTTGACAGTGGGTGTCACGACGGGGGCGTCGGTGGCAAGCAGCATGGAGGTCTCTCCTTTATTCGCGCGTCTTGGCGTATTTTTCTGGGCCGTACTGCCAAAGGCAGCCGGCAACACCTAAACCACTATATGTAGTGTTGGTATCGAGTGTTACGACTAATTCTAGTGGCTCGAATTGGAGAGTGCAATAGCTTTCTTGAGACTTTTTTGCCCCCTTTGGAAGTGCCTGGGAATGGCCCGGCCCGGGCCATTGTAACGCGGAAAATCTGCTCAAAAAATGCGCAGAAAAAACCCGCAGAATGGCGTCACATGCCGCTTGGCGCAAGTGTGGCGGCGCAACAATCGGGGCCGGCTTAAGCGTTTTCGATCATCGAACGGTAACGCGCCCAGTCGAAGCACGGCCCCGGATCGGTCTTGCGCCCCGGCGCGATGTCGGAATGGCCGACGCTGGGTATGCCGGGATACGCCGTTGCGAGCGCGCGCGCAAGTCCGGCGAGCCGCTCGTATTGCGCGTCCTCGAATGGCACGTCGTCCGTGCCTTCGAGCTCGATGCCGATTGAAAAATCGTTGCAGCGGCTGCGCCCGCGCCAGTTTGACCCGCCCGCGTGCCACGCGCGCCGGCCGCATGGCACGAACTGGAGCAGCTCGCCGTCGCGCCGGATCAGGAAGTGCGCAGACACCCTGCGCCCGGCAATCCCGCGATAATACGGATGCGCGCCCGGAGCGAGCCGATTGGTGAACAACTCGACGATGCCCGACCCGCCGAATTCTCCCGGCGGCAGGCTGATGTTGTGGATCACCAGCAGCTCGACCGCACTGCCCGCGGGACGCTCGTCGCAGTTGGGCGAAGGGATATGACGGATTCCGGCGATCCAGCCGGATTCATCCATGGTCATCGGCGTTCGCTGCGGGACATGAGGGGTCAGGCTAATGGATCCCCAGCCGTTCCATCCGGTAACGCAGCGCGCGGAAAGTGATGCCCAGCAATTTCGCGGCGGCGGTGCGGTTGTAGCGCGTTTTCTCCAACGCCTGCAGTATCGCCTCTTTTTCGACGCGATCGAGGTGCTCCTGCAGCGGCAGCGCGGAAAGGTCGCCGGCCGCGCCTTCGGCACCGGCCGCCGGAGGCGTCAGTTGCAGGTCCTCGGGTTCGATCGCATCACCCGAGCACAGCGCGAGCGCGCGCTCGAGGATGTTTTCGAGCTCGCGCACATTGCCCGGGAATTGATAATCCTGCAGCACCGCGAGCGCCGCCGGCGACAGCGCCGGCGCCTTTCCGACGCCGTCTTCCTGCGCGCTCCGGCGCAGAATTTCGCGCGCCAGCGCCGGAATATCGTCGCGCATCTCGCGCAGTGACGGCATTCTGAGTTCGATCACGTTGAGCCGGTAATACAGGTCCTGGCGGAACTTGCCGTCTCTCACCGCATCGGCAAGCAGGTGGTGGGTCGCGCTGATGATGCGCACATCGACGTTTTCCTCGCCGGTAGAGCCGACCTTGCGCACCCTTTTTTCCTGGATCGCGCGCAGCAGCTTGACCTGCATCTGGATCGGCAGATCGGCGACTTCATCGAGGAACAACGTGCCGCCGTTCGCTGCCTGGAAAAACCCGTCCCGGTCGAGCTCCGCTCCGGTAAAAGCCCCTTTCTTATAGCCGAAAAATTCGCTTTCCATCAGGTTTTCCGGAATCGCGCCGCAATTGACCGGCACAAACGGCGCCTCGCGGCGCGGACTCTTCAGGTGCATCAGCCGGGCGGCAACCTCCTTGCCGCAACCGGACTCGCCGCTGATGTGTACCGGCGCCTGACTGCGGGCAAGCTTGTCGATCATTTGCCGCGTCTGCTGCATGAGCGCCGAGTCGCCGAGCAATACCGGGAGGCCGCCGGCGTCCGCTTCCCTGTCGCCGCTTTTCTTCGTCGGGTCGGCGCGGGGCAGCTTCAAAGCCGAATGCACCAGCGAACGCAACTGGTTCAAGGACACCGGCTTGGCCAGATAATCAAATGCACCGGCCTTCAATGCGGCGACTGCGTTCTCGGCGCTGCCGTGCGCAGTGATCACCGCGACCGGCGTGCGCGCGTAATTTGCGCCAATGTGCTCGAGCAGTTTCAGCCCGTCGCCGTCGGGCAGGCGCATGTCGGTCAGGCACAGATCGTAGCCGTGCTTCTGCAGCAGCTGCACCGCGTCGAACTCGCTCGCGGCGCAATCGGTGTCGAGCCCCATGCGCTGCAGCGCGAGGCTCAGCAGCTCGCGGATATCCGCCTCATCGTCGACGACCAGGACCCTGCTCTTGTTCATCGGTGCCGCGCTCCCCGGGACAGGACCGTGAACTGCGCTCCGGACGTCGTTTCGACATAATCGAGCGTCGCGTCGTTGGCCGCGCAGATCTCGCGCGCAATGTACAACCCGAGCCCGGTGCCGCTGCTGACGGCGGTAAAGAACGGCTCGAACAGCTGGCTGCGCAGCGCGGGGGGCACGCCCGGCCCGTCGTCCAGCACATCCAGTTTTACGAAATCCCCGCCGCTCACCACGCTCACCACGATGCGCAGGCTCGCATCCCGGCGGCGGCAATGCCGCAGCGCGTTGCGGCACAGGTTCCACATGACCTGGTTCAGGTGGCTGAGGTCGAATGACACCTCGGGCTCGGCATTCAACTCCAGCCCGATGACAGCCCGCGGTATCTTCTCGGTCTGGCAGAACTCATCGGCGAACTTGTTCAGGAATTCGCCGACCTTGAACACCTCGCGATGCGCGCGGTCACTGCGGTTCAACTGCAGGACGTCCTGCACCATGCGGTCGAGACGCTGGGTGTTGTCGTGAATGATGGCGAGCAGCCGGGCTACGGTATCGCCCACCACCGGCTCTTCCTGCAGCAATTCGGTGGCGTAACTGATCGCCGACAGCGGGTTCCTGATTTCGTGCGCCATGTTGGCGGTGAGCCGGCCGAGCGCCGCGAGCTTCATCTGGCGCGCCTGCTCCTGCACCCGCGTCAGGTCCTCGAGAAAAATCACCGCGCCGACGTTGCGGGTGCGGCCGACCGGCACGAAACGCGCGCTCACTTTATTGTTGAGCGCGCCCGCGCTCACCGCGTTGCCGCCGGCCACCGGACCCCCGAGCCATTCTTCGAGCTTCTCGGCGAGCCGCGGCGCATATTGCCTGAGGTTCAGCTCGCGCCGGTGCGGCTGTCGCAGCGATCCCAGCATCGCCTCGGCACGCGCGTTGTACTGCCGGATCAGGCCGTGGGCATCGACCACCAGCACCCCGTCCTGCATGTCCTGCATCACCAGCTGGCTCACTTCCGCCATGTTGGCGAGATCGATTTCGCGCTGCGCAACCAGCTGCTCGGTCGCAACCAGGTATCTGGCGAGGGTGTGTGCAACCCACGCCGTCGTGAAATAGCCGATGCTGAGCAGTCCCGCCTGCACGTACTGCGTGGTAAGCCCGTAGAACCACAGCACCTCCACCGTTTGCTCGAGCAGGACCGCGATGCTCGCGAGCGCAGCGTAAAACAGCGTCAACCGGCCGCGGCTGATGAGCCCCGCCGCAGCAAGCCCCGACAGCAGCAGCAAACCGAGCCCGCTCGAAATGCCGCCGCTCGCGAACATCAGCACCACGATGAACAGGATGTCGGCGCCGACCTGGAGTCCAAGCTGCAACTGGAAATGCCGGCGCCAGGCGATCACCATGAAGCAGAGCATGCTGAATATCACGTAGCCCGCGCTGACGTAGACGAACAGCTCGAAGTCCGTCGAGCCGAACGACAGCGTATTGCCGAATACGGCGATCGTCGCCAGCAGCAACAGCGCGACGACCGACCGATAACCGTTGAAGAAATAGAGGGTGCGCCAGTAATAATCCGGCGGCTCGGACAACGGCGCCGGCGGATTCAGCGCCAGTTGCCGCGGTTCAGTCTGCGTGAAGGACGACATGGGATCCTAAGAGCGCCTAACCGTGCAGGCGCAGATGCTCTTCGCTGCAGAAAAACCTGCCGCCGCCGGGATGGCTTTCGCTGCGCGGCAGATGCACCCCGCAGTGGGCGCAGCGCACCATGTCTTCGACCTCGCCGGCGGGTGGCGGCTCCTTCCGTGTCAGGGAATCGCGGTATTTTTTCAATATCCACCAGGCCCCCACGAAAACCAGAATGATGAGAAACAGCTTGCTCAAATCTTGGCGCCCCTGACAAAACGAAACTGGCTCAGCCTATCA
>Ga0326597_10014285_pt1 | contig 10408 bp, 9 predicted proteins | sample RVTome_12_FD_203789 | JGI IMG/M metagenome (GOLD analysis project Ga0326597, IMG submission 203789) | Soil microbial communities from uranium-contaminated site in the Upper Colorado River Basin, Wyoming, United States - RVT100D185 | ecosystem: Environmental > Terrestrial > Soil > Contaminated >...
TCTACTTATCCGGTCACTGGCCGATGAATGACGGCGCGGTCGGCGCCAACGCGGTCAAGATAGCTCTGGCGAAGGCAACGCTTCCTTTTTGGGACGCCTTCTTTAAAGGCATACTCTGCAACATCCTCGTTTGTCTCGCGCTATGGCTTGCCCTCGCAGGTCGCAGTGTCGCCGATAAGATTTTGGCCATCGTTTTTCCGATCTCAGCCTTTGTTGCCGCCGGTTTCGAGCACAGCATCGCGAACATGTACTTCATACCGTTGGGAATCCTAGTGAAAGACCAGATCGCGGTCAGTGGTTCGGAGCAGCTTTCCTGGACCGGATTCTTCGCCAACCTGTTGCCCGTGACCATTGGCAATATCATTGGCGGCGGGCTGATGGTGGCTCTGGTCTATTACCTGGTTTACCGCCGCCGACCTGAAAATTAGACTTCGGTGTTTGAGAAAGATCCTTTCATCCCGGATTCCGCAGTTGAAAGTTAATGCACCGAGCGAGGCGCGAGCCTTCCGTAGCGAAGGCAATGGAGTTCTGCCTCTAAGAGCATTGAGACCACCGGTGCCGTGAGTGGAATCCGTAACCTGCTTGCAACAGATTGCCAAGAACCAAAAAGGACTTTGATCCTGAGGATCTGGGTGCCTTCGCTACTCCAGTCTCACACCTCGCTCGGTATAGATTGTAACTTCAGCTGCGGAATCCGGGTTCATTGCAGGGTTGACCAATCCCAAAAAGATTTTCTCAAACATGCAAAGCGATCCCAAGCGCCGATTTTGTAAACGCCAATTTATCAACGGAAAACCGGCTATCTCGGTTGGCATAGACTTCGCTCAAGTCATCTAAGAGAACGGCACGACAGACGCCTAAGAGCCAGGGCGCAAGGAGAAAAGCTTATGAAAAACGGCAAAGAGGACGTTGTCCGAGAAATCATGATGGGTTCGCCGGTGAGCCTGAAGCCGGAGGATACGCTGGATTTGGCCAACGACGTGATCTCGCTGGGAAGGATCCGCCACATTCCGGTGGTGGATAACAGCAGGCTGGTAGGGCTGCTCAGCGAAAGGGATCTAATTGGGGCCGCCGCCAACCAAATCTTCGGGCTCAAGCAAAAAAGCAAGTCGGCGTTGCTGAAGACCGTGTTGATCAAGGACGTGATGAAAAAAAAGGTCATTACCGTGGCCCCGGACACGAAGATCAAGGAAGCCGTCCATCTGATGGCTGAAAAGAAGATCGGCTGCCTGCCGGTGCTGAGCGACGGCGCCCTGGTTGGCCTGGTAACCACCACCGACATCTTGAAATATGTCGAAGGGCTGGCGGGATAGAAGCGACTTCGCCGATGGCATGGAACCATTGCCGATGCCGCGCGACCCTTCGACTCGAGCCCCGGCCTTGGCCGGGGACTCTTGCTCAGGATTCCGCCCCACGGGCGTACTGCAAGGTTCCACGGACTCCCCGGTGGGGCTCCACAAGCGGAGCAAGCGGGCATGTACCGGCGGCCCGAATCCGGGTTCGCCACGCTGGCCGGCGCGCGCCATCGTCCCGATTCTCGCCAAGCTCGCGAAGCACATGGCTTTCCTCGCCTCGGTTCTGATCATCGGCGGGGCCCTGGGGAAGTCATTCAGCGCCCAGATCGCCGTTTTCATCGTGGTAGTCGCCGCCACCTTACTGCACTCGATCGCCCGCACTCTGCAACACCGCCCGCCCGCTGCCAATGGGCCGCACCGAGGACCGTCATGATCGCGGAGCTGCTCAGCCCCGCGAAGGTCGTTTTCGGACTGAAAGGCAGCTTTCCCCAGGCCATCGAAGTGCTCTGCGGAAAATCCGCTATTCCGGGGCTGGTAAACCAGCTGCGCGAAAAAATCAGCAATCACGACGAAGAGCGTTTCAGTTACATCGGCGATGGGATCGCGGTGCCGCATCTTCGCGTCGACGGGCTTGCCGCGCCGGAGGTTATCCTCGGTCTTTCGCCGCAAGGGATCGCTCTAAACGATCACCTCGTCAAAATCATCCTCGTGCTCGCCACGCCGGCAGAGCAGGCCGCGCAGCATTTGCAACTGCTGCAGCGCATCGGTTCGCTGCTGCCGGCACTCCGCGGCGAGCTGCTTGCGCAGCGCGGCGCCGAGCGCGTCATCCGCGCGATCGCGCGCGCCGAGCAACAGTCGGCGCTGCCCACGTATCTGAATCTGACCCAGGAGCAAATCGGCTTCGAGCTGCAAACCGATCTCGCCAACGGCCTGGCGGCGGCGGAAGCGGAGACGCGGCTTGCCCGCTACGGACCGAACCTTCTCAAACGGGTGTTCCGTAGTCCCTGGTACTTGAAACTCGCGCGCAATCTCTTCAGCTTCTTCGCCCTGCTGCTGTGGATCGCCGCGCTGCTTTGTTTCGTTCCCGGCGTCGACCTGCCGCAGCTGGGATTGGCCATCCTTACGGTCATCCTGGTCAACGGAATTTTCGCCTTTCTGCAAGAGTATAAATCCGACCGCGCCCTGGAAATGCTGCAACAATTGATCGCGCAGAAGTGCCGCATCATTCGGGATGGCGCGATCGGCGAGATCGAAGCGAGCCGGCTGGTCCCTGGCGATCTGATCGTTCTGGAGGAAGGCGACCTCGTCCCGGCGGACGCCCGTTTAGTGGAAGCCTTCGAAGTCGAAGTTGACAACTCTTCCCTCACCGGCGAGTCGTCACCGGCGCGCCGCTACAAATCGGACCAGCCGATTCTGATTTCCGGACGCTTTTTGTGGATCGAGCTTCCCAACGTCGTCTTCGCCGGAACCTCGCTCATCCGCGGACGCGCGCGGGCGGTGGTTTTCGGCACCGGAATGACTTCGGAAATTGGCAAGATCGCCAACCTGACCCAGGAAATCCAAGTCGAGCAGAGCCCGCTGCAAAAGCAGTTGCGCACCACCGTCTACGCCATCGCGGCCCTGGCCGGAAGCCTGGGTCTGGCGTTTCTGCTGCTCGGCTGGTTGGTCGCGGGACTGACTTTTCTCGAAGCGTTCGTATTCTTCATCGGCTTGTTCGTTGCCAATGTCCCCGAAGGGCTTCTGCCGACCGTGACCCTGTCACTGGCCATGGGCGTCCAACGTATGGCCAAGCGTCACGCGCTGGTCAAAAGCCTGCCCGCGGTGGAGACACTCGGCTGCACAACCGTCATCTGCTGCGACAAGACCGGCACGCTGACGCAAAATCTTATGATGGTGACCGAAGTCGCCGTCGACGGCAAAGTCATCGAGGTATCCGGGGTCGGATACCGTCCACAAGGGGATTTCACTCTGGTGAGCAAGCCGCTTTCGCTGAATGCGATCTCCCGCTGGAGCGCGCTCCATCGTCTGCTCGAATGCGCTTTCATTTGTAACAACGCCAAGCTGGAAAAGAGCGGCGCCGACTACCGCGTCATCGGCGACCCCACGGAAGGGGCACTGGTCTGTCTAGCGGAAAAGGCCGGCATCCGCGGCACGCATCAGCGGCTCCACTTGAATCCCTTCGAGTCGATCCGCAAGCGCATGAGCGTGCTGGTCAAGCCGCTGCACCAAGCGGCGCCGGTCATTTATGTGAAAGGCGCGCCCGTGGAAATGCTTGGCCAGTGCGACCGCATTTACTGCGAGGAAGAAGCTCGCCCGCTCACCGAGTCGGATCGCAAGCGCATTCTCGAAGAGAACGACGCCATGGCTGGCCGCGGCTTGCGCGTGCTCGCCCTTGCGTATCGCGACGGCGCGGAACTGAACCCCGACCAATACTCCGCAACGGGGATGGAGGCGCATCTAATATATCTTGGTTTGGTAGCGCTATCCGATCCAGTGCGGCCGGAAGTACCGCCGGCCATCCGCGCCTGTCACAGCGCGGGCATTCGGGTGATCGTGATCACCGGGGATTACGCTTTAACCGCCGCCAGCATCGGCCGGCGGATCGGTTTAGGACAAGGTTCGGCCGTTCGAGCGTTTACCGGCGCCGATATTTCCGAAATGGATGACGGAGAACTGCGCGCGATCCTGAAAGAGGGAGAGACGATTTTTGCCCGGGTCGCCCCGGAGCACAAGCTGCGCGTTGTCTCTCTGCTCAAAGAAATGGGCGAAATCGTCGCCGTCACCGGCGACGGCGTCAACGACGCGCCGGCCTTGAAGAAAGCCGACATCGGCATCGCCATGGGGCTGCGGGGCAACGACGTGGCCAAGGAAGCCGCGCACATGATTTTGACCGACGACAACTTCGGCTCCATCGTCGCCGCCATCGAAGAAGGGCGAACTGTTTTTGAAAACATCAAACGCTTCATGGCCTATATCTTCAACAGCAATCCTCAAGAGATGTACCCCTATATCTTCTGGATGCTGTTTCCGGGCGTGCCCCTGGCGATGACCGTCATGGGCGTTTTGGCGGTGGACGTCGGCACGGATCTGATTCCCGCCATGGGGCTCGGCATCGAGCCGCCCGAAGAAGGCATCATGGAGAGGCCGCCGCGCCGCCGCGACGAGCGGCTGCTCTCGCTCAAGTTCATCCTGCGCTCTTACTTCGTTCAAGGCAGCCTGCTCGCTCTGAGTTGCTACGCCACCTACTACTATATGGGCTGGATTCTCGGCGCATGGCAGCCGGGCGGGAGTTTATCATCCATGCCCCCGTCCCCGCCGGGTCTCAAGTTCGATGAAGCCTCCTACGCCTATCTGCAGACGCTGACCGCTTACTTTTTCCCGACGGTTACCACGCAAATCGCCAACGTGCTTGGCAAACGGTCCTCGAAAAGCTCTCTGTTCTCGGTGCATTTTCTCAACCCCACGCATCGCCGCGAGGCGCTGGAAGCGATTGCGAAATGGCGGGCGCCCCGATACACGACGCGCGTGAGAATCGATTACCACATCAAGGGCGCAGCCGAAGTCGCCGGCGTACACGCCTTCGTCGCATTGACCGGAAGCCTGTTCCTTCTACCGATCAAGTTCGCCTGGATGACGCTCACGCAACTGCTGGTTAAAATCGAACGGCCCGTCATCGTGCCACTGACCGATCGGCTCGCGCGCTTTCTGGAGCGTCACTATATAATCTTCAATCTGGTCTCCAATCCTCTCATCGATATCGGCATTCTCTTCGAGTTAGGGCTCTGCTACCTTTTCTTTTACACGCCGCTCGCCGACATTTACTACTTCGCCCCGGTTCCCCGGAATGTCTACGTCTTCGCCTTCCACGGCACCGCTCTGCTGCTCGCCTTCGAAGAAATCAAAAAATACTTCCGGCGCAAAGGCCACGAGCTGGAGAATCTGGGCTGAGGCCAGAACAAGTTCGCCGGTTCTTTCCAGAGTCAAGCAACCCTGCAAATTGCTTCGACAATTTTTGGCGAGTTTGCGAAATCTCGATTTGTAACCCTGTGAATCAGAAAGCGGGCAGAGATGGCACCTTCGTTGCAGCTTCAAAAACAAGGAACGTGCGCGAGCACGGGTAACCGCCCTGGAGGGTAAGCACATGGTTCGCCCAAGCAAACCTGACCTTTCTTCCATTTCGAAAAAATTCTTGCTGTTTGCATCTGTGCTGGTTTCTCTGTGGCTTCTATTTTCCAGTGATCTCCTCGCGCAAAGCGATGAATGGAATAGGCTTAATGCAGATATAACCCTATCGGAATTGCAATTTAGCTCTGCAGATTACTTTCCCGCCACGCCAGGAGACGAATGGGTTTATCTCCTCGACGGCACGGCCACCGGCGAGACGGTGGTCCTCGGTCAGCCGGTTGCGATCAACGGAGTTGAGACCTGGGCGTTTGTGAATTCCGACCGTACCCGGGAGTATTATTCCGTCGACAACGACGGCATCAAATTACACCGGGTCTTTGCGCCCAGAGTTTTGATCCAGGGTTTAGGCAGGGTCAATTTGACCGTCACGTTTATCCCGCCGATCAAATTGGCAAACAGCGTCATGCAAGTCGGCGACACCATTCAATCGAGTGGCACGGCTCAGACCAACAGGCTGCCGCGGGTGGGGGTAGTGAATCTTTCCTACCAGACGACCGTTAGCGTGGCGACGTTGGACACCATAACAGTTCCGGCTGGGACGTTCGACGTGATTCGCCTTCAAGGTACGATCGACATTTCCGGCCAGGTTTCCGATGTCATCAGCTTCGATGTCGCCGAGGGAGTCGGCAGGGTGAGAGGCGTATTGAGTATCCTCGGCGTGGCGACGACCTCGGAACTGGTCAGCTACCGGGTCGGCATCCACGATCTCGCGGTGACAAAAATTACGCCGCCCAAAACCGTTACGCTGTCAGCCAGAAGCCCCATACAAACCAAGCAGGTAAAAGTACAAATACAAAACCGCAGCGCGCATAGCGAAACGATCGAGGATTTGAACATGCTCGCGAATCTGGTCAGCCTGACCGTGGAATCACTCGGTTCGGCCTGTCCCGACATTACCGCGGTACTGGTTGCCGGCCCGCCGCAAAAACGCTTGCCGCTGGTTCTAAAGCCGAAGAAGAAGTTTAGTGTTGTCTTTAACGTGACATTCGATTGCGCCAACGATCCTGCCAAGAGCACACCGCGCGACCCTGGACATGAAGACTTCCGTTACGTCGCGGGAGTGACTCATTCAGCCCTCGACGGAAAAACAGACATCCATTCAGCCGACGATGTCTGCCCGCGCGATCCAGACCCTTCGGGAGTCGACCCCAATCCCGACGGATCGATCAAAGATCTGGGCTGCGGCAACAAGAAACCGGACGGGACCCTCGGCGCCGATGTTCTGACGGACGTGATCCTCAAGTGAGATCGGTACCGCTCTGCTGCTCGCCTTCGAAGAAATCAAAAGACACTTGCGGCGCAAAGGCTACGAGCTGGAATTTATTGGGTTAGTCGGCAGAAAAGAAATAACTTGGCTACCGGAAGCGAAGTACGACCGCGATCTATGCTCACCTCCGTGAGCGTTGCGTTTTGAACCCGTCGACTGTAAGTTGATGAGAGTTCCTTGGAGGTAAACGATGGCCAAGAACCTTACCAGAATCCCGGTAAGTGACCTTAAACAAGATGCATCTACAACCCTCAAACGCGTTCGAAAATCCAAACGTCCCTTAATCGTCACTCAGCGCGGAAAGCCGGCTGCGGTGTTGCTGAGTGTGGACGCTTACGAAAAGGGTGAGCACGAGCGTGAGATCCTCAAGCTCCTTGCTCTGGGTGAAAGAGAGATCGCCGTTGGCAAAGGATGCGATCTCGACGACGTATTGGCTGAAGCTGACGCGCTTCTCTCCAAAGCGTGAGAGTAAGGTTTACACCAAACGGGCGGTCTCAGTTTCTTGGAGCGTTCACGTACATCCGAAGAGACAATCCACTGGCCGCTCAAAGATTCCGTGAGCGGCCCGAACAAGTTCTGAAGAGGCTCGAACGCTTTCTAAATTCGGGAAGGCATTTGCCGGAGTTCCCACAGTTACCCCATCGAGAAGTCATCGTTTGGCCTTACCGTTTTTTCTATCGGCTACAGGGACAAATCATATGGGTCGTTGCCGTTTGGCACGGTGCGCAAATCCCCAAATTTCCCGACTCGGCCAGCTAACCCGCCGCTTACCACGGACGCGGCGGCTGGCGGAATTTGCAACCGAATCTGACTGGATTGGTGGAGCGGGCTTAAGAGCGGGGCCGACTAGCATCCGCCGCCACCCAAAGCGGATCACTTTATAGATAGGTCAAAGATATGTCTCAGGCATCATCACAAGCATGGGCGTTCTACCGCGACGTCGCCAAGAATCGGAAAATTTGGACGATTGGCGAGGCGGACGGTTATCCATGCCCGATGACTTCGCGCGGCAAGGGAGCACAGCCGTTTTGGTCGTCGCTGTCTCGCGTTGAGCGCATAATCAGAACTGTTCCGGCATACGCAGGCTGCCAGTCAGAGGAGATTTCGTGGGAGCATTTCTGCCGGGTCGTGGTTCCAGGCCTCACGAAAGACGATATGTTGGCCGGCGTCAACTGGAGCGGTCCACGCGCAGTCGGGTACGACATCGAGGCCGAGAGGCTCCGCCAATGTGTGGACGCAATCATTGAGCAAGAAGCAGAACGGAAGACCTAACCGGTCAGCGGAGCGAGCTCGTGATCAGCTGCGTGGCCCGCTAGTCGCTTACTTCCATCGAAACGTGGTGCCTTGAATCGATGTGATACCAGGGCTAGGATAATGCCATGTTAGATTGGTCAAGTTGCCCGGCGGTGGAGCGTGATCCACAGCGCGTAAGCGGCGCATGGGTGTTTCGTGGCACGCGCGTCCCGGTCTCAGCTCTCTTTGAGAACCTCGAAGATGGTGTCCTGATCACGCAGTTTGTGGAGTGGTTTCCGGGTGTCACCATCGAGCAGGTGCGAGCGGTTCTTGACCATGCAGCCAAGAGCTTGACTTTGCCGCAGGTTGCCTGAGTGCGCGTTCTCTTCGATCAGGGGACGCCAGCGCCCCTGCGCAATCTCCTGAGCCCTCATCAAGTGGAAACCGCTTTTGAGCGGGGCTGGAGTACCTTGAACAACGGCGATCTGCTGGCCGTCGCGGAGAAAGAGGGCTTTGAGGTCCTTGTCACGACCGACAGAAACCTGCGCAATCAGCAAAATTTAAGCGGGCTGAGACTCGCCATTGTCGGGCTGTCATCCACTAGCTGGCCTCGTATTCAAAAGGTTGCGCCGACGATCAAACAAGCGATCGATGCCGCCTTGCCCGGGAGTTTCACGGAAGTAGAGATACCGTAACGTCGGCCAACAACAGCTCGATATGGTGACCTGAGTTGCGGGTTAATCTTCCCGTTACAGCTTGTACCCGATCTTCCCCTTTAATGACCAAGATTTCCCTGTGGCCGGGAGCGCATTTTCTCGAGCCAGAAGGTGAGCGCGAGGCCGACGACGCTAGCGCCCGTGATTGTGTAGAAGCCCGAGCTAAAGTGACCGGTCTGGTCCTTGAGTGCGCCGAGCAGGTAGGTAAAACTGAATGAGCCCAGGTTGGCGAGAAAGTTTCCGAAGCCCGACAGCGTGCCCATCAGCCGGGCGCCGTACCTTTCCACCGGCAGCGCGAAGATCGGTCCGAAGTAAAACTGCACGAACATGGCGTTGATCATTATCAGAGCGATCAGCAGCCCGCCCCAACCGACCGGGATCAGCGCGGCCGTCGTAACGGCGAGAACAAGGAGCGAAATCGCCATGATCGCCGTCGGTTGCCGTAGTTTGTCGGACAGATAGCCGCCCAGCATGTTCGATGGCGCGATCAACAGCGTGCGCAGCGCCAGGATAAATCCGGTCGTCCCCAGCGCCAGCCCTTTCTCGTCGATCAGCAAGCTGGGCAACCAAAAGGCGATCCCCTGAATGGTGCCGAGCCGGATAAATTGGATCAGCCCGCAAACCAACATGAAAGGATCGCGGAAAAAGCGCAGCGCATCGAGCACGCCGACTTGCCGCGCGGATTCCACGCTGGCGGGGCCGCGGCCATACCATAGATAGGCGATCGACGACAGCATTCCCGCCAGGCCGAAAGCAATAAAAGGAAAACGCCAGTTGAAATGCTCGGCCAGCCAGGGAGCGGAGCCATTGATCAACAGTTGACCGGAAAAAATCCCGACCAGGGAAAGCCCCATGGCGGTGGCGCGCCGCTGCGCGCCGAAGCGGCTCGCCAGCAAAGCAAGCCCGGATTGAAAAAGAAAAGCGTGGAAGACGCCGGCCAGGGTCTGGTTGAGAAACGCTTGGCCGTAGTCGGCGACCAGACCGAAGGTCAGCAAAAGAACGGTGGTGCCGGAGGCGCCGATCAGAAAGGTCTGTTTGAGCCCGTAGCGGTCGGCGAGATAGCCCGCCGGGATTTGCATCAGGGCGTAGGAAAAGATATTGGCGGCGCCGAGCGAACCGCTTTGCGTAAAGGAGAGCGACAGGTCACTCCGAATCGCGGGCAGGAGGAGCGCAATGGCGCTCGCGGACATCGTCTGGAAACACTCCAAGAGAAGAATCAAGAAAATCTGCACGCCCGCTTCACCGTTCAGATCGGCGCAACGGGCGCCGGCCCTATCGCCCCTTGCCGGTCTCTTGAAGCGCCAGCAGGATTTTTTCCGCGCTGAGAGGAAGCTCGAAGATCCTCGCGCCGACGGCATCGTAGATTGCATTGGCGACCGCCGCCGGCACCGGAACGATGGATGGCTCGCCGATCCCTTTGGCGCCGAACGGCCCGCCCTCGGCGGCATGCTCGACCAGATGCACTTCGACGCGCGGCGTATCGAGGGAACTGAAAATCTTGTAATCGAGAAAAGTGGGATTGAGCATCTTGCCGTTCTTGAAGACACAGGCTTCGCTGAGCGCCTGGCCGAGTCCTTGAATCACTGAACCCTGAATCTGGCCGCGCGCAGATAGGGGATTGATCGCCGTGCCGACATCCTGAGCCGCGACATAGCGGAGAACTTTGACTTGGCCGGTTTCCGGCTCCACCTCGACGTCGGCCACGTGAACGG
>Ga0326597_10014286_pt1 | contig 10408 bp, 8 predicted proteins | sample RVTome_12_FD_203789 | JGI IMG/M metagenome (GOLD analysis project Ga0326597, IMG submission 203789) | Soil microbial communities from uranium-contaminated site in the Upper Colorado River Basin, Wyoming, United States - RVT100D185 | ecosystem: Environmental > Terrestrial > Soil > Contaminated >...
CGCGGCTGGGTCGATCGGATCGTAGACCTGCGCATGGCGCGGGGCGGTGTTGAAGTGGTGCTCGCCGCGTCGCCGGCCGGGCCCGGGCGCTCACCATTCAGCCTGCTGACGCTCACATCGGCAGGTGCGGCATCGGCTCGCGTGGCGTACGCGTGGCGACCGCTCGGCCGCGCTGGCGGCCGCGTCGTGTGTTCCACTGACGATCCCGCGCCAACGATCGCGTTTTTCGCGCTGGAGCGCTGTCCGTAAGCAGGTCACACGGCATCAGCGGAGGCTCTCACGCACCTTCGTCGCAAGGACATCCGCGAGCGCGCCGAGCCTCCGCGCTGCCCGGGCACGAAACCTGTTCACGAGCGCCGTCCCCAGTTTCAGGGCAACCGCAGCCCCGGATCCAATCCCGACCAACACACCGGTCGCCTCAGCATTGGCACCCTCCGCGATCGTGACTCCCATCAGCAGCCCAGTCACCACTCCAACGGCGGCGGAGAACACGGCGATCGCCTCAAACGACTGCGCGCGCATTCTCTGTACCATGGTGATCGCCGTGCGGCCATCGGTCGGCACGACTGAAACGGTGAGCCGACTGCCAGGACCCTGCGCGTGCCACGCGAGCTCGCGCGTGCGCGCGACGGTCGTACCCATCGTGCCAGTCTGATCGCGAAGCACGTGCAGCAGCCGTTCCAGATCCCTCGCGGGCAGTTCGCCCGTGACTTCGGTGGTCACCACCGACTCCGGCCATGCCACGAACCACTTCGATCGTCGAGTAGCCGCCCTCTTTGGTGTCAATTCCGCGAGTGGCGACGGTGGCGTCCCCTGTGGTGCACTCGCCAGCCCCTGCTCCGCAAGCGCGCGATCCACGTACCGCTCATCGATCCCGGCTTCGGCTGCCGCCGACACCACGTCGTCAAGGCGGAAACCCGGGCTCGGTGCCCCAGATTTCTTCGGCGGCGTCTGCGGTCGCGGCCGGATCACTGCTGCAGGACGCGGCTCGATGCCGGTATTCGCCTGAAGTTCCGCCGCGCGCGCCCACACGGAATGCGCGGCGGTATCGGACACCACCGATGGCCGGCCGAGCAGCGGCAGCGCCGACTCGAGCGCCGCTTGCAATTCGTCGGCCGTCGAAAAGCGGTGCGCAGGATCCTTCATCAGGCATCGGTCAACGATCGATGCGAGCGCGGAGGGCACGTCTCGATTCACCGACGCGACCGGCGGCGCGGTGCGCGTCACGTGCTGCACCAGCACGGCCGATGCGACCTCGGCGTCAAACGGGAAACTTCCCGTGAGTGCAAAGAACCCCACGACGCCGAGCGAGTAGATGTCGCTGCGCGCATCGATGGTGTCGCCGGAGACCTGCTCGGGGCTCACGTAGTGGACCGTGCCAAGCACCTGCCCCGTGATCGTGAGCGGGGTCGCCTCGGCGAGCCGCGCGATGCCGAAATCCGTAACGAGCGCGCGGTCGGTAGCGCGTTCGATGAGGATGTTCTCAGCCTTGATATCGCGGTGGATGATGCCGCGCTGGTGCGCGTACGACAGTGCCGCCGCAACGTCGCGCAGGTAGCGTCCCACCGCGGGCGCCGGGAGACGCCCGCTCGCGCGCGTGTGCGTGGCGAGCGACTCGCCATCGACATATGTCATCACGAAGTAGACGTGGCCGCCTATCTCGTCGGCCCCGTGAATCGGTACGATGTTCTGGTGCGCGAGACCGCCGGCAGTGCGCGTCTCACGCAGAAACCGTTCGCGCACCGCGGGATCGCTGGCGAGGTTGGGGGGCAGCGTCTTGATCGCGACCATCCGGTCGAGCCGCCGGTCGCGCGCGAGGAAGACCATTCCCATTCCGCCGCGGCCGATCAGGCGTTTCACCGCGAACTGCGCCGACACCGTTTCGGCGAATGGGCGCGTCGTTTCGTCGAAGGTGCGGGGGTCGGGGGTCGGGATCTCGATGGCGGTCACGGTGTGCTCTGGGCGCGGGATGGTGGCCATAGTGTATACGGCCGGGCCACGCGATGCGAGTTCACTCAGCCGGCCGTTGCGCGCGTGGCGACGAGCGCGAGGCCGACGATATACGCGCCGATGAGCAGCAGACTGCTCGGTTCGCGCAGGCGGTAGAGCGTCTGGGAGCGGTACACCAATGCCGCGACGGCAATTCCCATCATCACAATCGCCACGAGCCCGGTGATCGCATGGGTTGGGGAGATCGCGCTCAGAAATGGCCCGTCGCCGTATGCGGCATCGAGCGCAACGAAAACCGTCATGTTCAGCGCGTTGCTCCCGAACAGGTTGCCGACGGCCAGGTCGTACGCTTTGAGTCGAACCGCCGCGACGCACGTCACGAGTTCCGGCAGCGACGTGGCGAGCCCCACCAGCGCGGTGCCGACCACCGTGGTGCCGAGCCCCGACAGCGTCGCCAGCTCGTCTGCGGAGCGCGCGAACCGCGGCGCGACCAACAGGATGGCGGCCGACGCCGCAAGAAAGGTCAGTCCGGCCCTTCGCAACGTCGGCGCCCTGGCTCCCGACCCAGGGTCCCCCGCTGCGGGCGCGTCACCAGACATTTCCACGACCACCCCCGCAACACGCGCAACGGTACTGTGCCTGAAAGCGGCCCACGATCCGAATCCATACACGAGCAAGAGGATGATCGAGCCCACGCCGAGCCAGCCCACACGCGCATCTCCACCTGCGAGGATTGCCGTGGCGGCGATGCCGGTGAGGATGATCGCGAGCGACGCGTACAGCGCGTGATCGAGCGCGGCCTTGCGAAAGAGGCCGGCGCCTGCCGGGATGATACCGATGATTCCGAGGATGAGCATGTTCGCCATGCTGCTCCCGAACAGGTCGCCCGCCGCGAGGTCGAGCGCGCCGAGGCGGACGGCGACGATGTCGGTTGCGAGCTCCGGGAGCGATGTCGCCAGGGCGAGAAACACGGAGCCGACCCACAGGCCACCGAGCCGCGTGCGTGCTGCGATCACGTCGCCGCTGCGCGCCAGGAACGTGCCCGCGATGACGATCGCCGTTGCCGAGAGGCAGAACACTGCTATCGCTAATGCCATTGCGCCCCTGCGCACGCGAGAAGGTCACATACAACATTATTGCCATCAGCGGCGCAACTTTTCTGTTCTGCCGGTGAGCATCGCGGGCGTCACCCGCCCAATGGAGTGCCGCCCCTGATGCCGAACCGCTCCACGATCGGCACTCGCCGCTCGTAATCGAAGAACGTGAGTTCCTGAAGCGAGAGCAGTGCTTCGCGCCAGCCCAGATACGCCTCGAGCAGGTTCTCCGCCGTCTCCGATTCGCGCTGGAAGCTCCTCAGCAGATCCACGGCCGAGATCGAGCCGGCCCGGTACGCGTTGAGACTCGTTTCCGAGACGTTGCCGGCGAGATTCAGGTTTTCCTGCATCGTCAACACCCGGTTCTGGTACTCCTCGACATTGCGGACCTCGTTCCGCACGTTCGAGACAATTTCGGACCGGGCCTCTTCAATGGACAATCGCGCGCTGCGGATGCCGACCTCTGCCGCCGCGATCTCGGCGCGGCGTTCGCCCCAATCCCAGATCGGAAGGAACGCATTCACGCCCAGCGTATAGCTGTTGCTGGGCGATTCCCACAGGTTGCTGAACGCGCGGTCCTGCACCTGCATCTCGCGCCCGTAGCTCAGTTCCAGGTCCATGCGAAACGAGTTGCGTCCCTTTGTGTTCGCGAGACGGATCTCGTCTTCGCGCAGTCTGATGTCGAGCTGGCGGAACCTCGGCGTGAGCTCCATGCCGAACCGGATTGCTTCGTCCACATCGATCAGAACCGGCGTGACCTCCGCGACCGGGTTCAGGACCAGGGAGTCGGTCGGTGCGAGCCGCAACTGCTGCTTCGCACTCGCCGCCCGCAGCCGAAAGCTGCTACGCACCTGCTGGAGCCGTTCGCGCGCATTGGCAGTCTCGACGCGGATCTGATCGGCCTCGATGGCGCGGGTCGAATCCGATCCGATCACGGTGGTGGCCGCGGCCATCGCCTTCTCGAGCCGCGCAAGGTTCGCCTCGCGGATGCGGGCTTGGTACGCGCTCTCGAACAGCTCGAAGTATTCACCGGCGACGTCGTCGATGAGCTCCACGACGTCGTCCTGAAAATCCAGCTGCGCGCGCTCGAGATCGAGCCGCGCCTCCTCGAGGTCGTTCTTCAGTCCGTTCGGCTGAAACAGTGGCTGCTCGTAGGCAATGTAGTACCGGTTGTAATACTGCAGCGTCGTATTCCCTTCCTCCTCCAACTGCGTGTACCGGTATACACGGTTGTTGAGCGAGAGCCGTCCATTCGTCGGGTACCCGAACAGCACCACTGGCTGGCTGACGCTCAACTCCGCTTCCCACCGGCGGCTGTTCTCCCTCGTGATCTCGTACCGCTGCAATGACGAGTTCCACCGGCTCTCGCTGATAAGCTCGTACGCGGGAATTGACATCTCGAGGTCGACCCGGGACTTCAGGCCGGCCAACTCGGCGCGTAGCCGGTGACTCGTGCGTTCGACTTCGAGGTTGAGCCGGCGAATCTGGTAACTATTGTCCATCGCGAGCTGCACCATCCGCTCGAGACTGAGCTCAATGACCTGGCCGCCGGCAGGCGGCACACCAGCGCCGCCCTGTGCGGCGGCCAGAGCGGCGGTGGCAGCCATCAGCAGCGTCGCGCGGCCAACAGCCGTGATTCGGTTCATTCTCTGCATTCCTGCTCCTGTGTGTCCTGAGTTGTTTTAGCCTTCGCCCAGTGCGCGCGCCGCGAGTCTCCTGAGCCCGGCATCATCGCTCCGCATCGCGTCAATCACCGCACGCATCGCTTCGTCGCTGCCAATCTCCACGAGCGATGCGAGCACAGTTTGCTGCAGCCGCGCATTGGCTGTCGACAGCAATCCAACCAGGACGTCAACGGCCGCGGGCTGGCCGGTTTCACCCAACGCCTCGACGATCTCGTGACGCAGTCCCGTCTGGGCGGCCCGCTCAAGTGCACGCGCGAGCTGCACAACCGCCTCGTGCGTTTCTGTTTCGCCAAGCGCCCACGCCGCTGCCTCGCGTACGTCTTCGTCGGGGTCTGTTGAAAGCACCCGCGCAAGCGGCGCGATCGCCGCCGGATCCCCGATGAACCCAAGCGCGACCGCGACTTCCTCCCGGACGTCGTCCACTGGATCGGACAGGGCCCGCAACAGCGCCGGAACGGCGTCCGAAGCACGCCGGTCACCAAGCGCGCGAGCCGCGGCCTCGCGAACGCGATAATGCTGGTCTTCGAGGAGCTCCAGCAGCGCCGTTACGACGACGTTTTCGGTGTCGTTCGCCGATGCGCCGCTGCGCCGTGTGACCTGGTCGCCTGCACCGCTCGATGGCAGGGCCACGAGCACCACCACGGCCACGGCGCCGAGCGAAACCATCGCGCCAACGCGGCGGCCCAGGCGCCCGCGCCGCGTGCCCGGATCAAGCAACGCGAGCACGCGTCCCTCGAGGTCCGCCCGCCGCGCCATCGAAAGCGCCGGCGCCGGCACCGGCCTGCCACGTCCCGCTTTCAGAACATCGAGGAGGTGCTCCGCATACGTCGATGGACGCGCACCGTATTGCAGCACTTCGTCATCGCAGGAGCGTTCGGCCTCCCGGACGAGGCGCCGAACCGCGAACCAGCTCATCGGATTGAACCACTGAAGCGCGCACACGATTCGGCCGAGCAGGTGTCCGACGAGATCGTTGCGGCGGACGTGCGCGAACTCGTGCACGAGCACTGCCTCAAGCCGCGATACCGGCCAGTCTGTCGCCGCACCCACGGGCAGCAGCACAACGGGCCGCACGACTCCGGTCGTCAGAGGAAGCGAAACGTCGGGCGATTCGAGCACGTCAACCGGCCGCCCCAGTGCCGCACGCTTCGCGATTCGTTCGACCAGCGCCTGCCAGCCCAGGGTGTCGGGGGCAATTGACCGACCCACCAGCCGGCGCAAGCGCCGAGCTCCGACGACCAGCGACGCGAGCGCGAGGAGCGTTCCACCGAGCCACGTCGCCAGCAGAAGCGGCGACAGCCAGTTGACCGACGCGGTGACTTCGGACGTGCGCCGTGCCGCGCCCTGCAATGAACCAGTCGCTGCGACAGACGCAGCCTCAGGTCGCGGCTCGCGCGCCGCGCCGCTCACAGCCGAGGTCGGAGACACGGAAACTTGCCAGCGCCAAGGCAAGATCGCGCTCGCCAACGGTAGCGCAATTGCGGCGGCAAACCCTGCAACCCAGACCAGGTGGCGAACCGCCGCCGTCGTACGGCGAAGGAGGATTGTCAGCAACCACGCGAAAACGAGCAGGATCGTAGCCCGCACGAGCCAGACCAATCCCGCGGCCAGTACTGCGTCGAGCGATTTCATCGTCCCGCCTCCCGCGCTGATGCAATCGCCGATTCGAGGCGCGACATCTGCCGTTCGCCGAGCGCGAGATCGCCCGTCGCGAGAATCGCCACTGCGGCGGCCTCGGCGGATCCGTCGAAGAACGTCTGGATCAGGTGCTGCACCGCCTTCGACCGGGCCTGCTCACGGGGAGTAGACGGCGCGTACACGTATCGCGGGCCGTGCTCACGGTAGGAGACCTCGCCTTTCTCTCGCAGCGACTTGAGCGCTGCGCGAACGGCCGAGTAGGACAGTCCCCCGCCGTGATTGGCGAGGACTTCGGCAACAGTCGCGTTTCCGAGCCGGTACAGCACGTCCATCACTTCGCGCTCGCGCCGGCTGAGTACGACGCCATTGGACCCGGTCATTGCTCGACCTCTGGACAGGGGGAGCGTGGTGGTTTCTGCTGGAATTCCACCACTATGCTGAAAAACCAGCATACCTGAGGAGACCACTCCTGTAAAGGGTGGCTGGGCCGGGCCGGACGGCGATCAGGGCGCTAGCGCAATCAGCGTCGCGCCGGCCTCGCCGCCGCGCACGTCGAGCCGGGCAACGCTCGGCGATTCGCCGCCCCTGGCTGGGCCGGCCGCGCCAGGATTGACCACGAGCCTGCCGTCGGCGGTTCGGTGCACGAGGGCAGCGTGCGTATGCCCGTAGACAATGACGTCGGCATCGTACGCCGCGAGGAGGAGTTCAAGGCGCGGTGCTCCAAGTTCGTGTCCGTGGCTCACGTGAATGCGCACGCCATCGAACGTATCGTTGATTTGATAGACGAGTCCCGGCGTGTCGCGCGCGTCCGTGTTGCCGAATACGGCGCGCACTGGGGCAATCAGTTCGAGCTCCGCGATGATTGCCTCACCGCCGACATCGCCCGCGTGCAGAATGAGGTCGACGCCGGCTAGCGCACGGTGGACGTCGGGGCGGAGCGTGCCGTGGGTGTCGGCAATGAGACCTATTACCAAAGGCGGGAAGGGCTCTAACAACTAAGGGCGGGAAGGGCTCTAAAGGCGGGAAGGGCTCGAACGGCGGGTGGTTAACCCCAGCGGGGGGCTACGTCGTTGGCTACGCCGAGGTGGTCGAGCACTCTGGCGACGATGAAGTCCACGAGATCTTCGACACGCGTGGGTTTGTGATAAAAACCTGGAGCGGCAGGCATCACTACGGCGCCCGCGTGCGTGACGCGCAGCATGTTCTCGAGGTGAATCGAGCTGAGCGGAGTCTCGCGTGTGACGAGCAGCAGTTTCCGCCGCTCCTTGAGCGCAACGTCGGCGGCGCGCTCGACGAGTGATCGCGACGATCCCTGGGCGATTGCCGACAGTGTTCCCATCGAGCACGGGCAGACGACCATACCGCGCGACGGCGCAGACCCCGACGCGGGCGCGGCGCCGCGGTCCTTGTCGTCGTACACCTTGACGAGCTTGTCGAATGCTTTCGCTCCGGCCGCGCGGCGCAGTCCAGCCAGGCCGCGCACCGGAGTTTCCGTCGCGAGCAGCCGCGCGCCGTGCGACGAAAGAATCAGTGAGACTGGCACTTCGTAGCGCACCAGCTGCTGCAGAAGACGCACCGCGTACGGCGCGCCGCTGGCGCCCGTAATCGCGAAGATCAGCGGAGAACTCACGCGAGCACCCGTTCGGTGAGCACGATGCCACAGAACACGAGTGAGATGACTCCGTTCATCGTGAAGAACGCGGCGTCGAGGCGCGTGAGGTCGCCCACGCGCACCAGCCGGTGTTCCCACAGCAGCAGCGCGGCAACAACCGCCACGCCGATCGACCAGCCCAGAGTGGCGGTGAATGCGATTCCCGTCAGCGCGAGCAGCGCAACGCTAGCCGCGTGCAGCGCCCGCGCGACTGCAATCGCCGCCGGCTCGCCGAGCCTGGCCGGAATGGAACGCAGTCCCTCACGCCGGTCGAAATCGACATCCTGCAATGCGTACAGCACGTCGAACCCGGCGACCCACGTCATCACCGCCCCAGCGAGGGCGACAAGTCCCCACCACGGCGCGGGCCACGCGCCGGTCACCGCGAGATATCCGCCAACTGGCGCGATGCCCAGCCCCGCCCCAAGCACGAGGTGCGACCACGCCGTAAAACGCTTCGTGTAGCTGTAGGCCAGCACCCACGCCAGCGCGAAGGGCGACAGCGCCAGACACAATGGATTGAGGCGCCACGCGGCTGCAACGAAAAGCGCGCACGCGAGCACCACAGCCACGCGCGCACTCGTGACGCTGATCGCTCCCGCGGGAATTTCCCTCGCGCGCGTTCGCGGGTTCTTCGCGTCGATGTCTCGGTCAGCGACGCGGTTGAACCCCATCGCGGCAAACCGCGCGGCGGTGAACGCGACGACAACGAGAATCGCCTGTTCCCACGTGACGCGCGCACGGTACGACGCGAGCACGACGCCCACAACCGCGAACGGGAGCGCGAACACGGTGTGCGGCAACTTCACGAAGTTCGCCCACCGGACGACAGCCGACCCGCCGGAGAACGTCTGCCCTTCGCGCGGCGCCGCGCCCGCGCCTGTCATTTCGGACCGAGGCCCAGCGACGGCCACAGCGCGTCCACGCGCTTGCGCGTCGCGTCGTCCATCACAATCAGCTCCGGCCAGTTCCGCGTAAATCCTTCCTCGGGCAGCTTGCGCGTGGCATCCAGCCCCATCTTCGAGCCGTACGTGAATGCCCGACTGGAGTGATCCAGCACGTCGATCGGGCCCATCGTGAACCGCGCATCGCGCTCGGGATCGATGTTGTTGAGCGCAATCCACCACGCCTCTTTGGGATTCTGCACGTTGACGTCCTTGTCAACAACGACGAGCACTTTCGCGAGCGACATCAGGCCCTGCCCCCACAGCGCATTCATCACCTTGTAAGCCTGACCGGGATACTGCTTGTTGATCGAAACAAACACGAGGTTGTGAAAAATGCCCTCGGCCGGCATGTGGTAATCCACAATCTCAGGCACGGTCAGCTTGAGCAGCGGCAGGAAGATTCGTTCCGTGGCGTGCCCCAGGTAATAGTCCTCCATCGGAGGGCGGCCAACGATCGTCGTCGCGTACACGGCATCGCGACGCATCGTCACCGCAGTCACGTGCACCTGCGGGTACAGGTCGGCCTCGGAGTAGAAGCCGGTGTGATCGCCGAACGGTCCTTCGGTCACGAGCGGTTCACTGGGGTCGATGTAGCCCTCGATCACAAAATCGGCCTCGGCGGGAACTTCGAGGTCACACGTGACGGCCTTGGCGAGACGAACGGGTTCGCTGCGCAGGAATCCTGCAAACAGGAACTCGTCGATCATCGGGGGGAGCGGCGCGCTTGCGGAGTAAATCGACGCCGGATCACCGCCGATCGCGATGCACACATGCATGCGTTCGCCCCGCTCGGCAATTTCGCGCCAGTGGGCCGCGCCGACCTTGTGGCGTTGCCAGTGCATCGCAAGCGATCGCGGGCCGAGATACTGCACGCGGTACATGCCGACGTTCCGAATTCCGCGTGACGGATCCTTCGAGATCACCATCGGCAGCGTGATGTACGGCCCGCCGTCCTTCGGCCAGCAGGTGATCAGCGGCAGTTTGCGCAAATTGACTTCGTCGCCGCGCCACACGACCTCCTGGCACGATGGCGTGCCGCCGGTGACGCGGGGCGGGAACTTCGAGATCTCCATCAGCTTGGGGAGCAACGACAGCTTGCCGACCACGCCTTCGGGGACTTTCAGGTCGAGCAGCTCGGTGATGCGCGCGCCGTGCTCGTCGAGGCGCTTCACGCCGAGTGCAAGCGCCATTCGCGTCATCGACCCGAACAGGTTGATCGCGACCGGCCACGGACTGCGCGTGCGATCGGGCAGAACCGGATGCTCGAACAACAACGCCGCGCCGCCGCCCGGTTGCTTCATCACGCGGTCCGCGATCTCGGTGAGTTCGAGGTCGACGTGTACCGGTTGCGTGACGCGGCGGAGTTCGCCGGTGCGCTCGATGGCGGAGATGAACTCGGCCAGGGTATTCATCAAGCGGGCTTGTGTGCCACGTGGATTGCGG
>Ga0326597_10014287_pt1 | contig 10407 bp, 10 predicted proteins | sample RVTome_12_FD_203789 | JGI IMG/M metagenome (GOLD analysis project Ga0326597, IMG submission 203789) | Soil microbial communities from uranium-contaminated site in the Upper Colorado River Basin, Wyoming, United States - RVT100D185 | ecosystem: Environmental > Terrestrial > Soil > Contaminated >...
CCAGGCTGGTGGTGGCTTGGGCGGGCAAAGTAAGGGCGGCTCCCAGAGAAATATTTCCCGAGGCGCCTTGAAGAAAGAGACCGAGCGGATTGACCAGATTGCTGTTCGCGTCGAAATGAAATTCGCCGGCCCGGCTGTAGAACGTCTCGCCCGCGCCGTTTTTCAAAATGAAGAGACCGCCTCCTTCGATCGCCAGGTCGGTCATTCCCTGGGTCGTCTCCAGCGCCCCTTGCTGAAACATCTTGCTCACCTCGGCCAACCGGACTCCATGGCCGATTTCGAATTGGCCGTCGATCGTCGATAAGAGATCGGCAAACTCGATCCGCGAGGCTTTGAAGCCGACGGTGTTGAGATTGGCGATGTTGTCGCCGGCCACCGAGATCGCGTTGCTTAAGACATCGAGCGCGTCCGATGCCACGAATAGCGAACCGACAATCGACATGGATCCCTCCTGCCGCCTATCCCTGCGAGCGGACCCGGGTCACGCTGCTCAGCGGCACCAATAAGCCGCCGATCTCGAGTAGCGGCTCGTTGCCGCCCAGACTTACGCCGGTGACGATGCCGCGCACCAGGCCCCGCGACGGGATGTTTTTTCCGCCGGCGTCGACGGCGGTGATCTCAAAACTGTACAACCCGGCCGGCGCCGGATTCCCTGCGCTATCTTTGCCGTCCCATGGAACCGTTTGCTCGCCCGCTTTTTGGCTGCCGGCATCGATCCGGCGCACCAGTTCTCCCGCGCCGTTGCGGATGCCGATGCCGACCCGGGCCGCGTTGGCGCCGAGCTGGTAGCCGAGCGATGCCGAACTTCCCGCCGCAAGGTTCACGGCGTTTCCGCTGACTTCAATTTCCTTGCCGATCAAGGATGCCGCGTTGTACTGGCTTGCCAAGCCCTGCATGCTTTGCAGTTGGCCGAGCTTTCCGTTGATATCGATCAACTGCCCGAGACTATTGAACGTGGCCAGTTGGGCGGCGAATTCTTGATTGTCCATCGGCTCGAGCGGATTTTGATTCTGCAATTGGGCGATCAGCAGTTTCAAGAAATCGTCTTGCGTGACCGTTCGCGCGGTTAAGGCTTGACCCGCTCCCGGTTGTGCCGTTGCTGCGCCGATGTTTTGTATCGCCACTGTGAAATCCTCCCGCTACACCCAGACGCTCACTCGTCCTTTTTCACCAGCGGAGTCGCCGCCACCGATGCGCTCCGGGGATGCGCTTGCCGCGGCGGCTGAGTTCTCAGAATTCCGCGCCCATTGCGGCTCGCCATCCGGCTGCTGCTGGCGAAACCCCTGCATCGGGTCGCCGGAACCGCCGCTCCATCCGTCCTGGCTGACGCGCACGTCGGCGAGATCGAGGTGGTGGAGACGCAACGCTTGGCGCAATTCCTGGAGGTGACTTTCGATCAGCTGCCGCGATTCATGGACCTCCGCGACGATGCGTGCTGCGAGTTTTTCGCCATCGAGGCGCATCTCGATCTTGATCTTTCCCAACTCGGGGGGATCCAGTTGAATGACCGCTTCGTGCTTGTTCAGTTTGACGTGGCTCGCCAGTTCGTCCGCAACTCGGTTTACCGTGGAACGCCAGGACGCCGGCGTGGGATCGCCCGCCGGACCCAACTTTTCCGCTGCGATGTCCGGTCTTGGCACCGGTGCCGCGATGTCGCTCAGCCGCTGGGCCGGGCCGCGGCCGGCGCGCGGCGCATCGGTTTTTGGGTCTGCTTCGGCCAGGAGCCTTGCGTCCTGTTCGGCTACGCCGCCATCGGCCGTTTTCCCGAATTGAAATTTTCCCGTTAACTCGGCATCGGCACGGATCTCCCCTGCCGTTCCGGTCACGGATTCCACCTCTGCACGAGCTGAATTTTTTCCAGGCCCATGGATCAGCCGACTAGGGTTGCTCGTCCCCGTCGTAGGTTTCTCGGAATCTTGCGCCGGGTGGACTTGCGAATCGCTTCCCTGCCCGCGGCCAGGCAGGCGGGCCGCCGCGCCGGCGGTTATATCAAGCTTAAATTGCCCACCGGTTCGCAGGTCGGGATGGTTCTTGGCCGTCGGTTCGGTCGCAAGTTCCGGCTCCACGTAGGTTGAAAAAATGCCGGTCGCGCCGCCCGTTATATCAAGTTTAAATTGCTCGCCGGTTCGCAGGTCCGGCTCTACATGGTTTGAAAGATGGCCGCTCGCAACGACCGGCCCGGTCGCGCCGGCCACTGTCGGCGGTTCAACTTTCCCGGTCTCGGGCCTGCCCTGAGCTTGGTCGAAGGGTTCGATGTTGACGGCAGAGTCGCGCCCGACGGTGCTAGCCGTCAGCGCCGGTTGCTCATAACTTTGCTCCGGTTCGACTTGCGGATCGGTCTCCACCTCGTCAGCTGTAACGCCGATCGGGGCACTCTCCGCCGGATCGCGAACGACACGCGCCGTTTCGTTCACGGCCGCGATCTCTTTGCCGTGGGCGTTCGCTTGTGCCGTTAAAGCTTCGATCGGATCTCGGTTGATCTCACTCACCGCTCCCGGTTCGACTCGACCACCGCCGATCGACGCATCAATTTCATCTGCGACCGCAGCGGACTTGGGGGTCGATCCATCGGTAAACACACCGTCGAACTTAGCTCCGCTGGCACCAAGTTCCTTCAGCATGGGCGTCGGTGCGACGCCGTCGGTCGCTCCGGCCACTTCCGCAGGCGGCGCAAAAATGTCGTTGGTCAGGAATGCGCGTGGATCGTTGGGCTCGCCGTTAGCAATAGCAAGCGCGCCGGAACCCTTCCAAATCGGCACTGCGCCTGAAGCGGATGCCGCCGTTTCACCGGCCTTTACTCTCTCTGAATCTGTCGAGCTGATCCCGGCCTGAGGCATTCCGAGAATCAGATATAACAATGCCCCAAACGCCACGGCGTCGCCGCCTTCTCGGTTGGGGCGCGTGACCTCTTGGCCTTCCTGGACGGGTTGCGCTGAGATTGGGAGAACGCCGTTAACTTCCATTGCGACTCGCTCTTAGAGCAAGAGCAATGCCACCCGGCGGGATCCCTCGCAGAAGCGATCGGCGCATGCGGATAAATCTTTAGAATGAGAAGGTAAACCAGACAGGTGCGAATGCTTTGCGAATCGTGCGCGGAACGATGCGCGCCCTTGAATGTCGGACGTTGAAGCAGCGTCTGCCACGGCGCGCGGAAAGAGTTGCCGCTAACGGGGATTTCTTTTCCCACTCTTGGAGCCGGCGAATTGCCGCAGGCCGATCTCGTCGCTAAATTTTTGTTCCGCGCTGTTTTGCTCGCGTTGAAACTTCGTCGCGGTGCGATGGCGGAGCTGCTCCAGGATTTTCACCGCACGCCCGGCTTCCAGCAGTTCATGTCTTTTTTCGGCGATCTCTTCCGAGACTTTCGGCCGCGCGGCCTGGCGCTCCTTGATCCGTTCCCCGGTCCGGCGCGCGTAGTCGGCGTGGAGCCGCAACTCGACGGCGGAAAATATCTGTCCCTCGCGCGGCATCAGACCCGCGTCGACACTGAGCCGTTGCCGCTCGAGGGCGCGGATCTCCTCGTCTATGCGCCGGCGCGCTTCCAGAAGCGCGCGCAGCTCCCACTCTTTTTCTTCTTTGAGGCGCTCGCGGTAGCGCAGCACCGGCGCCAGACGGAATTTGAAGAGCGCCACGGGATCACGCAGCCAGCAGCTCGCCGAGCGATTGAACGCTCGACTCCAAGCTCGCGTCTTTGGCTTGATCCTGGCAAAGGTAGGCGCGAATGGCCGGCATCAACTCGACGGCGCGGTCGACTTCGGGATTTCTCCCTTTGATGTAGGCGCCGATCTGAATCAGATCCTCGGCGTCGCGATAGGCGGCCAATAGCCTGGTGAGCTCGCTCACCAGGCGTTGATGTTCGCGGCGGGTCACCCGCGAGCGCACCCGGCTCACCGAAGAAAGCACGTCGACGGCGGGATAGTGCGCGTGTTCCGCCAGGCGGCGGGATAGTTGAATATGGCCGTCGGTGAGCGAGCGCACCGCGTCGGTCACCGGTTCGTGGGGATCGTCGCCCTCCATGAGCACGGTGTAAATCCCGGTAATGCTGCCTTTGCCCTTCCAGGTTCCCGCCCGTTCGAGCAGACGCGGCAACAGCGCGAAAACGGAAGGCGTGTAACCCTTGGTCGAAGGCGGCTCGCCCGCCGCCAACCCCGCCTCGCGCTGGGCCATGGCGAAGCGGCTGAGCGAGTCCATCAATAACAGCACGTCTTGCCCGCGATCGCAGAAATACTCGGCGATGGTGGTGGCGATAAAAGCTCCCCGCACCCGTACCAGCGCCGGCGCTTCCGAGGTAGCGGCGACCACGATCATCCGTTCGCGCTCCTGCGGCGGCAGCGCCCGCGCGACAAAATCTTCGACCTCGCGCCCGCGCTCGCCGATCAGCGCGATGATTTTGACGTCGGCGCGGGTGTTGCGCGCGATCATCGCCAAGAGCGTGCTTTTGCCGACGCCGGCTCCCGCCATGATGGCGACGCGCTGTCCTTTGCCGAAGGTGGTCATGCCGTTGATCGAGCGAATGCCGATATCCAACGGCTGGCAGATTTCTTCGCGCTCGAGGGGATTCGATGCCGAGGTGTAGATCGGATAGGTGTGGGCCGCGATGACGCCCTTGCCGTCGATGGGGCGGCCCAGGCCGTCGACGACTCTGCCAAGCAGCGCTTCACCCACGCGGTAATGTGCCCCTTGGGTCAACGCCACCACTTGGCTGCCGGGACCGACGCCGCGCAATTCTCCGAGGGGCATCAACAGGGTTTGCTCGCCGCGGAAACCGACCACCTCCGCCAGCACGGGTTCGCCGTTCCCCAGTGAGTGGATATGGCAAACTCCACCGACCGGAAGCCAAGGCCCGCGGCTGGCGATCAACAAGCCGGTGATCTCGGTCACGGTGCCGGAAATCCGGAACGGAGAAACAGTTTTAAGCCGATCGTGATAGGGAGATAAGAAACTGTCATCCATGGGATCTCACTGTGAAGAGTCCTGAGTAACGAGTGCTGAGTTCTGAGGTTCCTCCGCACTCAGAACTCGTCACTCAGCACTCAGGACTTTTTTATGGCGCGCCATCGTCCAGAAGCTGTCTGCGAATTTCTTCGATCTGCGTCGGCACGGTTGCGTCCACGAGACCCATTTCGGTTTCCAAGCGGCAACCGCCCCGGCCGATTTCCGCGGACGCCACGATTTCGATTTGCCTTCCCGGTGTAGTGCCGACGGCGATTAGATCGGGGCGCAGCTCGGAAAGCAGGATAAGATCCGCCGGGTGGAGCCAGACGCGCAGTTGTTTCGCCTCCGCCACTTCATGCTTGGCCCGATCCAGGACCGAGGCGACGACCTGAGGATTCTCTTCCAGCGCGTGGCCAATCACCTTCTCGGCGATCTCCAGTGCCAAGCGGGCGATCCACGGCGCGCTACGGGAGACCAGTTGTTCTTCGAAAACGATCAACGCTTGCCCAGCGTCGCGAAAGGCGACGAGGGAAGGCGAAATTTCTTGTTTAGCCTCTTCGCGTCCCTGTTCGCTGCCTTCCCGTTTGGCCTGCTCGCGCACGCCGTCCGCTTCGGCCTTGGCCTGATCGGTGATCGCTTGACCTTTTTCCCCAGCCGCTAGGAGCAGCAGGTAGGGTCCGACCTCCAGGAGGTCGAAGGACGCCAATTCCACATCGGCGGGGCCATCCGCCAGTTCGCGGCTGGCGCCCGTCCCGGGCCGGCCGCCGAGATCGTCTTGCGAGTAGGGACGGACGTCGCCGTCGCCCAGCCGCTCGCGGTCAACCAACCTATACGAGGACATCCTCTTTGCTCTTGCCGGCGGTCAGGAAAACCTTGCCCTCGGATTCGAGCCGGCGGGCGGCGTCGATAACTTCGCGCTGCGCCGCTTCTACCTCCCGCAGCCGCACCGGCCCCATGGCTTCCAGCTCTTCTTTCAACAGTGCGCCAGCGCGCTCGGACATATTGGCAAAGATTTTCTTCTTCAGTCCGGGACTGGCGGTGCGCATCGCCGTGACCCATTTGTCTTTTTCGATTTCGCGCACCAAAACCTGCATGCTCGGATCGTCGATCTTGGTGAGGTCTTCAAAGGTGAACATCAGCTGGCGGATATTTTCCGCCAGCTCCGGCTCGAACTCGTTCAAACCGGCCATCACCCGCTCTTCGGTGGCGACACTCACGAAGTTCAGGATCTCCGCCACCGGCCGCACGCCTCCCATCTGTTTGCCTTGGACCTGGCGAATCTCATTGCGCAGCACTTTGCTGACTTCCTCGATGGCGCCGGCTGAAGTGCTGCCGAGCCGCGTGATGCGGAACGCCACTTCCGACTGCTTATCCTCCGGCAGTAGCGAAAAAATCTCCCCCGCATGAGCGGGGTAGAGATGGGCCAGGATAAAAGCGATGGTTTGCGGATGCTCTTCCTGGAGAAAATGCGCCAGTGTCTTGCCGTCCATCTCATGCAGGGCATCGATGCCGTAGGAGTCGTCGTTTTCTTCTTGGAAGATTCGGCTCAGAATCGCGCCGCCTTTTTCCGTTCCCATCGCCTTGGTGATGACCCGCTCGAGATATTCGTTGGTCTCGCCCGGCAGGATATTGGCCCGTTTCAACTGCTTGCAGGCTTCTTCGAATACTTCATCGACGTGACCGGTTTCGATTTGCGCCATGCGGTGCACCCCCTGGCGCAGCATCACCAGCTCCTTTTCTTGCAGCTCGGCGGCCAGAGTCGCAGCGAGCTCTTCGCCAACCAGGGCGAGCAGGATGGCGGCCTTTTCCGGACCGGTCAGCGTGTTTTTCGGTTTCGGCTTTCCGTCTTCCTCTTTCAATGTAGTTCCTCAACCCCAATGCCGTTGTTAGACGACGGGCGCGCGTTACTGGCGTCCTCCTGCAGCCACCCGCGGATGATCCTCACGGTGGCGTCGTGATAGTCGCGGGCGATTTGCCCCAACTGCTCTTTGCGTGGATCGTCCATCAGAACAATCTTCTTGGGAACAATGGGTGTTTCTTCCGCCGTTTCAGGGACTATGGCTGCGGCCTTGACTGCTTCGACGATCGCCGCGGGTGTTTCAGCCGCGGTCTTTTTCCCTCGCCCGCGCGTCAAGAAGAACGCCAAAGCTCCGATCGCCAGCAACGCGCCGGCGGCGACGCCGATGCCGAGGGGCGACATCAGCATGTCCTTGAGATCCGGCGCGGCCGCCGGTGGAAGCGGCACGCCGGGCTGGACTTTGAACGGCACGTTGGCGATTTCGATCTCGTCGCCGCGCTCGCCGTCGAAACCGACGGCGCGCTTGACGACCCCCTTGATCACTTCGATCTCTTCGGCGCTGCGCGCTATGTACTTGTCCTTTTCGTACTTTCCGTCGACCAGCACCGCCACCGAGAGTTTTTGGATCTGCCCGCGCGGCTCGGCGATCTTGCTCAGAGTATGGCCGATCTCATAGGTCACCATCTCGCTGCCGCGCTTCGGCCCCGCCGGTCCGGTCGTCTTGGCGGCGTCGCCGCCGGGTATATTGGACTGCACGCCGGGCGCCCCGCCGCTCTTGGCGGACGCTTCGTCGAACACCTGGCGCTGGCTGCGCACGATCCTATTTTCCGGATCGAACTCCTCCTTCGTCATCTGGGTTTCCTGGAGGTTCAAAAGAACGTTGGCGCGCACCACGGCCTTACCCGGCCCCAGGACCGGTTCCAGCAGGGTCTCCACGCGCCGTTGCATCTCTTGCTCGTATTTGATTTTAAACGCGTTGAATTTTTCCGCTTCGCTGCCCGCCGACGCTAGCGCGATTTCTTTGAGCGGCCGGCCGGAACTGTCGATGACGGTGACCTTGTCGGCGCTAAGTTTCGGCACCGAGCTGGCGACCAAATTAACGATGCCCTGAACTTGGTCCCCGCTCAGGTGGTAGCCCGGCCTTAAATCGACGACCACCGACGCCGATGGCTTCTCTTCCGGACCGAGAAAATTCGTGCGCGACGGAATCGCCAGGTGAATCCGGCTCGACTGCACCGCGGCGATGGAGTTGACGGTGCGCGCCAGCTCGCCCTGCAAGGCTCTTAAATAATTGACCTGCTGGGTGAACTCACTGACGCCGAAAGAGGTTTTCTCGAAAATCTCAAACCCCACGCCACCGCCGACGGGCACGCCCTTGCCGGCGAGCTTGAGGCGGGTTTGGTAGATCAGGCCGCGCGGCACTTCGATGATCGTGCCGCCGCCGGAGAGCGTATAGGGGATTTTCGCGGCGTCCAGCTCCTTGACGATGGCCGCGCCGTCCTGGGGCGCGACGTTGGTGAACAGTGGTCCGTAGTTCATCCGGTCGAAACTGAAAAGGGCCGCGTAGGCAATGGCACCGAAGAGCGGCAGACCGATGAACACCAACCGCTTCTGCTGCGGCGACAGGAACGACAAGAGACGGTTGAGAATCTCTTTTAGGTCGCCGAGAAAGTTTTCGAATTGTTCAGGCAAGATGGCTTTCTATCGAGGCTATTCAAGTCTCTGTGTAGCTAACCTGGCCAACTCTATTTCTGTGCAAGAACTCGGAAATTGCACCGCGGAGGCGCTGAGACCGCAGAGAAAAGAGTTTTTGATGAAAAAATACTCAGAACTCTGCGTACTCCGTGTCTCTGTGGTGAATACTCTTTCACGGTCTTCCCGGAAGACCCTATCGATTGACGGTCGATGGTAACTGTCATCGGAGTCGCGCCTAATCGCCGCCGCCTCACACCTGCATGCGCATGATTTCCTGATACGCCTCCAGGACCTTGTTGCGGATTTGCATCATCAGCCGGAAGGAAACGTCCGCCTTTTCGATGGCAATCATGGTCTCCTGAAGATCGCCCTTCCCCTCGCCCGCCAACTGTTGGATCGCCTGTTCGGCTTGCTGCTGCAACTCGTTGACTTCTCCCAGGGCGTTTTTGAGGTGAGCATTGAAATCGCCTTTTTGCGCCCCTGTTGGACCCGCCGGACTCGCCGGCGTTGCTTTGGGCAGATTTAATTCGATGCCTCTAATTACGCTCATGGCATTCCTCCGCTACGCCGATCGTCGTCATCATGAGCCGCGGCCGATTTCCAGAAGCCGGCGAATCAGCGACTTGGTGGTATTGAAAGCGCTCAAATTCGCTTCGTAGGAGCGCGCCGCCGACATCATATCGACCATCTCTTCCATGGCATTGATATCCGGCAGCGCCACGTAGCCTTCCGCGTTGGCGTCCGGATGATGCGGATCGAAAATTTTTCGCGGCGGGCGGCTGCTCTGCCGCACCCCCGCCACCTCCACGCCGAGCGGCTCCTCCGCGCGATCTGCGGCGTCGACGCCCAAAAAATCGGCAAACGAATCGCCGGCCGGGGCCGCCTGGAAGATCACATCGCGCCGCTTGTACGGCCCGCCCTCGGGCGTGCGCGTGGTTTCGGCGTTGGCGAGGTTTCCCGCCACCACGGTCATGCGGCTGCGCTGGGCGCTCATGCCCGCGCCGCTGATGGAAAAAATCTTAAACAGGTCCATAATTTCGATCCTTTTCTTTCCCGGCAACCTGGGCGCCTCTGCGCGCGCCGTCTTAGGCGCTTATCTTCAAAATGTTGAATAGAACGAGTCCAGGAAAATTTATCCCGCCAAGGCGCGAAGGCGCAAAGTGACACTCGGTGTCATTTCGACCGAAGGGAGAAATCTTTCTTAGATCCCTCGCATACGCTCGGGATGACGGACCTCGGCCCGTCACTTCGCGTCTTGGCGTCCCTTCGGCGTCGCTCAGGACATGCTTTGCGGGAGACATGGTTTTTTCCGATCTCTACTTCGTTTCCCAATTTCAAATGCTCTTGGTTAGCTTGGAAATCCGAAATTCGCAATCCGAAATTCCCCCTACCTCTTTCCCTCGCTGATAGCGTAACGCAATGCCGCCAGGGTGCGCGAGAGCAACGTCAAGTTGGCCTCATAAGCGAGCGCGTTTTCGGTCATCATCCCCATCTGCCGGTCCAGGCTGACGCTGTTGCCATCGAGACGTTCCTCGCCGTGGCGATGATCAGGAAACTCCACCTCGTAGATCGCCGAGCGCAGCTCCGACGGCGCCGTGGCAAGTTCGTCCATTGGGCGCCCGCGCTCGGTGGCGGAACCCTCCCGCGTCTCAGCCGCCGAGCGCATGATCGATTCAAAATCGAGGTCCCGCGCCCGATAGCCTGGCGTGTCGGCATTGGCGATATTGGCGCTCAAGACTTCGTGGCGCGCGCCGCGCACCCGCAGCGAAAGTTCCAGCAATTGCTGGGTAAAGCTAAAGAGTTTCAGGCCGGCCATTTACGCTGCCCCCGCAAATTCTTTCTCGCGATACTGTTTGAGCTTGTTGCGCAGCGTGCGCACGCTGATGCCGAGCAGCTTGGCCGCCCGGGTTCGGTTGTCATGCACCTGTTTCAGTGTGTTGAAGATAAGATGTTCCTCCATCTCCCGGACCGAGCGGCCGGCG
>Ga0326597_10014288_pt1 | contig 10406 bp, 11 predicted proteins | sample RVTome_12_FD_203789 | JGI IMG/M metagenome (GOLD analysis project Ga0326597, IMG submission 203789) | Soil microbial communities from uranium-contaminated site in the Upper Colorado River Basin, Wyoming, United States - RVT100D185 | ecosystem: Environmental > Terrestrial > Soil > Contaminated >...
GACGCTCCGGCAACTGCTGCACCACACTTCGGGGATTTCCGCCTTCGGCCGGCTTCCCGGCCGGAACGCAAATCGGCTCGACTACTCCAGGGAGGAGTGGCTCGCGGCCATGCGGGACATATACAAGGACCGCGCCCCCGCGTTCTCCCCGGGCGACGCGTGGGCGTACACGGACGTGAACTACGCCCTCCTCGGCTTCGCGGTGGAGAAGGTCAGCGGACGCACTCTGTGGGAGTACCTGCGCGAGCATTTCTTCGCGCCCCTGGGGATGACGAGCACCGCCAGGTGCGATCCCGGAGCCGTCTTCAAGCACCGCGCGGAGGGTTACGTGCGGAACGACAAGAAGGCGGCGGGGGTGGTTGTCGCGCCCTTCGTCAGCCCCACGCTCGCGTTCGGCAGCCATGGCTTGTGCTCGAGCGCGATGGACCTCCTCAAGTGGCAGCGCGCGTTGGTAGAGGACAGAGTGCCGGGCGTGCGATACGCGCGAATGACGCAGACCGGAACGTTGAACGACGGCCGCGGCATCGACTATGGATTCGGGCTCGTCGTCTGGCCGCTGGGAAGCGAGCGCATGGTGTTCCATACGGGGGGAATGCCGGTCTACAACTCCTTTCTCGCGGATCGGCACGCAGTTGGCACGCGTCCCTCGTGGCCTGCCGGAGCTGCGGAACCTGACCGCCACCCGCGAGGAGCTCGCACGCTACGCGGGCACGTACGCGTCGGGTCGACTCAAGGCGGTCGTGCGGGAGAACAACGGGCAGTTAGAAGCCACAGTGAGCGGGAGCGACTCGTTCCGCTTCATGTTCTTCATCTTTCCCGTCAGGCTTCTCAACAAGGGGACGGTGAATTCGTCGTGGGATGGGAGCCGGAGTCGCGGCTGACCTTCCATGTCACCGGCGACCGCGCCACCGCGGTGGTGCTGCGCTACGGCGGCAGGACCGTCGAGCTCGCCCGCGAGCTTGTCCCTTCTCCGGGCGGGGGTTAGAGTACGCGGCTGCCATGCCGCGGGTCACGCCGGACACCGTCGAACACGTCGCGCGTCTCGCGCACCTCTCCCTGACCGCGGAGGAGCGGGCGACGTTCGCGCGCCAGCTCGACGACGTGCTGGCCTACGCGGAGTCGATCCAGGCGCTGGACACCTCGGGCGTCGAGCCGATGAGCCACGCATCCGGAGCCGGCCTCCTGCGGCAGGACCAGCCGCAGCCCAGCCTGGATCGCGAGAAGGTGCTGTCGGAAGCGCCCGACGCCGACCGCGGCCTGTTCCGGGTCCCCCGGGTCCTCGGCGGATGACCCCGGACGCGCGGCCGACTGCCGCCGACATCGCTCGCCGAGTGCGGAAACGGGAGGTCTCCGCGGTCGAGGTCGCCCGCGAGCACCTGGACCGGATCGGGCGCCTCGAGCCGAAGTTGGATGCCTTCCTCCACGTCACCGCGGAGCGGGCGATGGAGCACGCGCGGGCCGTCGACGCCGCGGTGGCGGCCGGGAAAACGACCGGTCCGCTGGCCGGGGTGCCGGTCGCGATCAAGGACCTGCTCGACATCGAGGGCGTCCCCACGACTTGCGGATCGCGGATCCTCGAAGGCTACCGGCCGCCGTTCACCGCCGGCGTGGTGGAGCGCCTGGAGGCGGCGGGCGCGATCGTGGTCGGGAAGACCAACATGGACGAGTTCGCGATGGGCTCGTCCACCGAGAACAGCGCGTACAAACCGACGCGCAATCCCTGGGATCCGTCACGGGTGCCGGGCGGGTCGTCGGGTGGATCGGCGGCGGCGGTGGCGGCGGGCATGGCGCCGCTCGCCCTCGGCTCCGACACCGGCGGATCCATCCGGCAGCCGGCCGCGCTGTGCGGCGTCGTGGGCCTGAAGCCCACCTACGGCCGGGTCAGCCGGTACGGGCTGGTCGCCTTTGCCTCGTCCCTCGACCAGGTCGGCCCCTTCACGCGGACGGTGGAGGACGCCGCGCTGGCCGCGTCCGTGTTGTTCGGCCGCGACGAGCGCGATGCCACCAGTTCGGATCAGGCCGTCCCCGACTTCTCACCGGCCCTTCTGGCCGGAGCGAAGGGCCTTCGCATCGGCGTGCCGTGGAGCTTCCTCGAGAAAGGCGTCGACGCGCCCGTGCTCGAGGCGTTCCGCGAGGCGCTCTCCGCGCTGGAATCCGCCGGCGCGCGGGTCGTCGATATCGCACTCCCCCATGCCGGCCACGCCATCGCGACGTACTACATCGTGGCCACCGCGGAAGCCTCCAGCAACCTGGCCCGCTACGACGGGGTGCGCTACGGGCTGCGCGTCGACGCCGGGCGCGACCTGCGCGAGACCTACGGCAAGACGCGCGATCGCGGCTTCGGCCCGGAGGTGAAGCGCCGCATCATCCTCGGCACCTTCGTGCTCTCCTCGGGTTACTACGACGCGTACTACGTCCGCGCGCAGAAGGTGCGGACGCTCATCCGGCGGGACTTCGAGCAGGCCCTCGAGTCCTGCGACGTCGTGGCCACGCCGACCACTCCCTCCCCCGCGTTCCGCTTCGGCGAGAAGACGGCGGACCCGCTGGCGATGTACCTCGCCGACATCTTCACCGTTCCCGCCAACCTCGCCGGCATCCCCGGTCTCTCGGTGCCGTGCGGGTTCGCGGACGGCCTGCCCATCGGCCTTCAGCTCCTGGCGCGCGCCTTCGACGAGTCGGCGCTGTTCCGCGCCGGCCACGCGTACCAGGGACTGACCGCGCACCATCGCGCCGCACCCGTCATGGCCTGAGCACCAACGCCGCGGCGCGGCGGGCCCGGCGCTCCAGGATCCAGCGCACGACCACGTACGCGATGGACCCGCAGACGATGCCGAGGATGGTGTTCCCCACGACGTACGGCCAGATGTACGGTCTCAGGCTGACGAGGAGGAGGTGGTAGAAGGCGAGGTTGTCGAGGTCCCATTCGATGTCGGCCAGGCCGTCGAGCGGCACGCCCAGGATCCAGCACCCCAGCGTCGTCCCCGCGACGTATATGGGGGCGATGGTCCACGGGTTGTTGACGCAGATCCCGACCAGGACCGCCGCGCGGCTCAGCCGGAACGCGAACGCGATGCCCAGGGCCATGAGGGTGTGGAGCCCGAACAGGGGATGGAACGCCAGGTAGACGCCCACCCCGAAGGCGGCCGCGATCCGGGGCGGCGTGTCGTCGAGGTGGAGGAAGGCCTGGATCAACCGCCGCAGCCTGGCCCTCACCTGCGAAAGTGGTCGTGGGAGGCCGGGCGCAGGCGGCGCAGCGCGTCGCCGAAGCGCAGCGATACGCCGGGGGGACCGGCCGCGAACGCGCCGATCGGCGTCACCGTGACCTCCCACACGACGGCCACGTCGCGGAGCCCGTCGATCGCGTCCGGCGGCACCGCCATGAGCAACTGGTAGTCCTCGCCGCCGTGGAGCGCGAGCGAGAAGGCGTCCTCCCCGCCTTCCTTCTCGAGCACGGCCGCGCAGGGCTCGAGGGGCAGCGCGGCGGGATCGAGCCAGGCCGACACCTCGCTCGCCTCGCACAGCGCCGCGAGGTCCCCGGAAAGCCCGTCCGACAGATCCATCGCCGCGTGCACGAGGTCGTGCTCGCCGAGGGCACGGGCAAACGCGAGCGGCGGCGCGGGATCGAGCTGGGCGCGCAGGCAGCGGAGCAGCGCTTCCGTGGCGCCGGTCCACGAGCCCATGGCCGCGACCTCGCTGTCCGCGTCGAGCCGCGCCCCGGTCCCCAGGAACCGCAGCCCCGCCGCCGCGCTGCCCAGCGTTCCCGTCACCACCACGAGGTCGCCGGGCTGCGCGCCCGCACGGCGCAGGACCCGGCCGCCTCCGTCGCCGAGCAGCGTGACGTCGACGACGATCGGCCCCGTGGTCGCGGCGATGTTCCCGCCCACGACGTGGACCCCGGCCTCCGCGCCGCGCTCGAGGAGCCCGTCGTACAGGCCGTCGACGAACCCGATGGTGACGTCGCGGGGCAGGGCGAGCGAGACGGTGGCAAAGCGCGGCGTGCCCGCCATGGCCGCGATGTCCGACAGGTTGACGGTCAGGGCCTTCCGGCCGATCAGAGCCGGCGGCGACCAATCCCGGCGGAAATGCACGCCTTCGACGAGGCAGTCGGTGGTGAGGAGGGTAAGGGCCGTCGTTTCGAGGACCGCCGCGTCGTCCCCGATCCCCACCACGACGCCGGGACCGTGAGGAACCCGGGAGCGGAGGTGGTCGAGCAACGCGCGCTCTCCCACGTCGGCGACGGTGCTGTCGGGCGGGAGCGGCCCGCCGGCGCGATTCAAAAACCCCCCGCGATGCCGTGTGGCAGATGACCATGAACCTGGTCACAAGGTGGGGAACCTGCGCGCCGCATCAGGCTTCCTCGACTCGGAGGCATGCACACCGCGGAGCGACTCTGGAACCCCGAATTAAGGACGTTGGTTCAAGGCTTCGCGTCCATCACGAGCAACGCAGGGGGCCGACGGCATGATAGCCGCCCCCCACCGGTCTGTAAACCGTTTTCGGCGCTGTGCCCGGGTCCGGAAATACGGTGTCGCACCGAGAGCGCCGAGGCGCCCGGATCGCGAGGCGCGACGACCGCCGCGTACCCGTGCGGTACGCAAGGGAGGAGCAACGAAGCGAGCCGGGATGCATCGGCGCTCGAATGCAACCGTATTCCCGGATCAGGGCACCTAGTCCCGAAGCGCGGCGTCGAGATCGCGCGCCAGCGCGGCCGCCCGACGCCGGGCCTCGCCGAGGGCGCCGCCTTCGCCGGCGCGAAGCCGGAAGCACTCGTCGGCGATGTTGAGCGCGGCCAGGACGGCAACGCGGAGCGAATCCACCGCACCCGCGGCCTTGCCCACCTCGCGCATCTGCGCGTCGACGTGGGCGGCGAGCTGCTCCACGTACCCCGCCTCGGCCCCCGCGCTCAGCGTGTACGTCTGGCCGAAGATCTCGACGTGCACGAGGTTCGGCTTCTCCGCCGCCATTCGCCCTCCGAAGCGGATCCTACTCCTCGGGATCGAGGGCGTCGAGGACCTGGACCAGCTTCGCGATGCGGCGGCGGATCTCCTCGCGCTCCGCGCGCAGGTCCTTCACTTCCTGGCCGAGCGCGTCCATCCGGCGGGTCTCCTCCGCCGAGGCGCCCTTGCCCTTCTCCATGGCCTGGACCGTCTTCTCGACCTCCTGGAGGCGCGGGCGGATCCGCCCCACCTCGTCCTGCAGCGTCCTGTTCTCGTGGCGAAGGCGCTTGACCACCTCCGCCGCCTTCTTCACCCTGTCTTCGAGCTGGTCGAACGCGTTCTCCATCATCACTCTCCACGGATCTCGTGGCCGCGCGCGCGGAGCGCCGCCACCACCGCATCCATCGCCGCCTGGACTTCGTCGCCGGTCAGTGTACGGGAAGGGTCCTGGAACACCAGCCGGAACGTGAGGCTCACGAGGCCGGGCGGCACCGGGGGCCGATCGTAGCGCGCGGTCACTTCCGCCGCCTGCAGCCGCGGGCCCCCTGCCGCGCGCACGACGTCCGCGACGTCGACCGCCGCCGCAGCCGCGTCGCACACCACGGAGAGGTCCCGCTCGACCTCGGGGAAGCGCGGCAAGGGCCTCGCGCGAACCGCCGCCGCGGACGGCAGGGCCTCGATGTCGATCTCCGCGACGAAGACCGGTCCCCGCGCTTCCCATTCCGCCGCACGGTCGGGGTGCAGCGCACCCGCGTATCCGACCGTCCGTTCGCCGAGCCGGACCGTCGCGGATTGCCCGGGATGCAGGAAGGCCGGCGCGCCTTCACGCGCCATCTCCAGGCGCCCGACGCCGAGCCGCGCGGCCAGGACGTCGAGCACGCCCTTGAGATCGAAGAAGTCGGCCGCCCTCGGCCGCTCCGAATGATGGAGCGGAGCGGCGGCGCCGGTCAGGAGCACCGCCACCCGTCCGCGCTCCCGTCCACCATCGCTTTCGAACACGCGGCCGATCTCGAACAGCCGGAGGTCGGCGCGGGACTGCCGCAGGTTGGTGCGCATCACGGTGAGCAGGCCGGGCCACACCAGCGACGTGCGCAGGACCTTGTGGTCCTCGCTCAGCGGGTTGGCGAGGACGGGCCCCGCGGGAAAGGGGCCACCGGCGGGCACGAACGAGTACGTGATCACCTCGTCGAGGCCGGCCCCGGCGAGGACGTCGCGCATCCGCCGGTCGCGGACCTGCTCGGGCCGGAGGCCCTCGGCTCCCCCGGCGGCGGGGATCGTCGAGGGCAGACGGTTCAGGCCCTGATGGCGGCCGACCTCCTCGATCAGGTCCACTTCGCGGCCCACGTCGCTCCGCCAGGTGGGGACCTCGACCTGGACCGCGTCGCTCTCCGGCTTCCCCACCGCAAAACCGAGGCCGGTCAGGATGCGCCGCGCTTCGGCGACCGCCACCGGTGCGCCGAGGAGCGCGGTCGCACGCGCGGGGCGGAAGGACACCGTGCGCCGCGGGATCGGGCGCACGTAGCGGTCGATCAGGCCGGGACGGGTCGTGCCGGCGCCGCTCCGCTCCGCCAGGTGCGCGATCCGCGCCAGTGCCATGGGCGTCGCCTCGGGGTCCGCGCCGCGCTCGAAGCGATGGCTGGCCTCGGTGTGCATCCCGAGCGCCTTGGCGGACCGGCGGATGGAAAGCGGGTCCCAGTACGCGGCCTCGAGGGCGATCGTGCGCGTGTGGTCCGAAACCTCCGTCGATGCGCCGCCCATGATGCCGGCCAGGGTCAGGACTCCGGCCGGCCCGGCGATCACGCCGATGCCGGGGCGCAGGTCGCGCGCCTGTCCGTCCAGCGTCACCACCCGCTCTCCCGCCCGCGCCCAGCGCACCTCGAGGCGAGCGCCGGGAATCTTCGCGAGGTCGAACGCGTGCGACGGCTGGCCCATCTCCATCAGTACGTAGTTGGTGAGGTCGACCACGTTGTTGATCGGGCGCACGCCGGCCGCCTCCAGGCGGGCCCGCATCCAGTCCGGCGAGGCGCCGATACGCACGTCGAGCACACGGCCGCAGAAACGCGGGCACAGATCCGGGGCCTGGATCTCGACCGCCCAGGCCTCGGCTGCCGGAGCGCCCTTCTCCTGGAAGGTCGCCGGCAGCGGCTTCAAGGGAACGCCGTAGAGGACCGAGACCTCGCGCGCCACGCCATACACGCTCATGGCGTCGACGCGATTGGTGGTGATGTCCAGGTCGAGCACGGCGTCGTCGCCGCGTATCTCGACCCCGTCCACGGCGAGGCCGGCCGCGGTCAGATCGTCGCCCAGCTTGCGGACGTCGGCCGGCGCGTCCACGAACTCCCGCAGCCAGGACACGAGGACCCTCACGTCGTGGCGCTCACGCGAACTGCTCGAGGAACCGCAGGTCGTTCTCGTAGAACAGGCGGATGTCGTCGATGCCGTGGCGCACCATGGCCACGCGGTCGATCCCGAGGCCGAAGGCGAAGCCGGTGACCTTCTCCGGGTCGTACACCACGCGGCCGAGCCGCGCGTTCACGGCCTCGAACACCGCCGGGTGCACCATCCCCGAGCCCATGATCTCCAGCCAGCCCGTGGTCTTGCACACTCGGCAGCCCGTCCCTCCGCAGACCACGCAGCCGAGGTCGACCTCGACCGAGGGCTCGGTGTACGGGAAAAACGACGGCCGGAAGCGGACCGGGTACTGCGCGCCGAAAAGCGCGTGCAGGAAGGCCTCGATCGTCCCCTTGAGATCGGCCAGGGTGATGCCGGGGCCGACGACCAGCGCCTCGACCTGGTGGAACATCGGCGAGTGCGTGATGTCGCTGTCGCGGCGGTAGACCTTGCCCGGACAGATGATGCGCACGTTCGGCGGATGGGGGTTCGCCAGCATGTAACGGATCTGCGCCGAAGACGTGTGCGTGCGCAGGAGCAGGCCGCCCGGCCCGTCGAGGTAGAACGTGTCCTGCATGTCGCGGGCGGGATGGTCGGGGGGCATGTTGAGGGCTTCGAAGTTGTGGTAGTCGTCCTCGACCTCGGGGCCGTCGTACACCTCGTAGCCCATGGACAGGAAGATGTCCTCGAGCTCCTGGCGAGTGCGGGTCAGCGGATGCAGGCGCCCGACGGGCCCGCTGCGCCCGGGCAGGGTGACGTCCACCCTCTCGCGGACGAGGCGCTCGTCGCGCACGCGCGTCTCGAGGCGCCGGCGCGCTTCCTCCAGGCGGGCCTCGACGTGCTCCTTGAGCGCGTTCAGCTCCTGGCCGGCGTCCTTGCGGGCGTCCGCGGCCAGGCCCGCCAGGGACTTCATGAGGGCGGTGATGGCGCCGGATTTCCGGCCCACGTAACGGTCCCGGACGCCCTGCATTTCCGCCGGACCTTTGGCCTCGCGCAGCGCGGCCTCGAACTCCTCGCGGAGCCTGCGGACCTGCGCCCTCAGATCGGACAACCGTTCCCTACGCGGCGGGACCGGCCTGGGCACCCGAAGCCTTCCGCGCCGACTCGACCAGCGCGCCGAAGGCCTTGGGATCGCGGGCCGCGATCTCCGCCAGCGACTTGCGGTCGAGGTCCACGCCCGCCCGCTTGAGGCCGGCGATGAACTGGCTGTAGGACATGTCGAGCGCGCGCGCCGCGGCGTTGATGCGGATGATCCAGAGCCGGCGGAAGTCGCGCTTCTTGAGCCGCCGGCCGGCGTAGGCGAAGTTGCCGGCGCGCATGATCGACTCCTGCGCCGACCGGTAGAGCTTTCCCTTGGTGAGGAAATAGCCCTTGGCCAGCGACAGGATCTTCTTGCGGCGCTCCCGGCGCTTGTTCCCTCGTTTGACTCGCGGCATGAGACGTTCCTTTCCGACCGGCCGAAGAGGCCGGCGCGCCACGCTTACAGGCGGTGACGCCGCCCGGGCAGTGCGACGACCGCCCAGTAATCGAGCCGGGTAGTTTACCCCAGCAGCATCCGGCGCACCGACGGCGTCTCCGCCGCCGACACCAGCGTCGACTTCCGCAGGCCGCGCTTCCGGCCCGCGTTCTTCTTGGTGAGGATGTGGCGCTTGAACGCGTGCCCGCGCTTCACCTTGCCGGTCGCGGTGAGCTTGAACCGCTTCACCGCCCCGCGCTTGCTCTTGAGCTTCAGCTTGCCCTTCTTCGGCTTTCTCATTCCTTGTCGGTCTCTCCCGCGACGGCGGCCGGCTCGGCCACCGGCTTCTGCCTGGGCGTCTTGGGCGCCTTGGGCTTCTTCTCGGCGGCGGCGGCCTTCGGCTTCTTCGCCGCTTCGGACTTGTCCGCCCTTTCGCCCTTCGGGGCCTTGGCCGCCCGCGTGGGCTTGGGCGCCGCCTCCCTCTTGGGGGACAGGATCTGGACCATCGTCATGCCCTCCTGACGCGGCGGGACCTCGATGTTCGCGGCCTCGGTCAGCTCGGCGGCGAGCCTGTTGAGGATGCGGCGCCCGATCTCGTTGTGCGCCATCTCGCGGCCGCGGAAGATGACCGTGGACTTCACCTTGTTGCCGTCCAGCAGGAAGCGCTCGGCGTTGCGCTTCTTGAACTGGAAGTCGTGCTCGTCGATCTTGGGACGGAACTTCACTTCCTTGACCTGGATGTGCTTCTGGTGCTTCCGCGCTTCTCCTTCCCGCTTCGCCTGCTGGTAGAAGAACTTTCCGGAGTTCATGATCCGGCACACCGGCGGGGTCGCGGTGGCGGCGATCTCGACGAGGTCGAGCCCCTTCTCCTCGGCGATCATGAGCGCCTGGCCGGGCGGCATGATGCCGAGCTGGGACCCGTCGTCGTCGATGACACGGATTTCCTTGGCCCGGATGCGATCGTTGATGCGGACCGTCCGTTGATCTATGAGACACCTCCCGGCGCCGCGGCACGCGGCGGTTCTTCGACGATGGCACGTTCACGGGCCAGCCGGGCGATGCGCACGCCCAGGTCCTCGGCTGCCATCGAGCCGAGGTCTCCGGCCTGGCGGTGGCGGACGGAGACGGTGCGCGCCTCCACTTCCTTGTCCCCCACCACCAGCATGTACGGCACCTTCTGCACCTGCGCCTCGCGGATCTTGTAGCCCAGCTTCTCGTTGCGATCGTCCACGGTGACGCGGACGCCCCGCGCCTTGAGGCCCGCCGCCACCTCGGCGCCGTAGGCGACGTGGCGCTCGGTCACCGGGATCACGACCGCCTGCGTCGGGGCCAGCCAGAGCGGGAACGCCCCCCCGTAGTGCTCGATGAGGACGCCGAAGAAGCGCTCCAGGCTGCCGAGCAGGGCACGGTGGATCATCACCGGCTGGTGGGGCTTGCCGTCGTCGCCGATGTATTCGAGGTCGAACCGGTCGGGGTTGTGGAAGTCCACCTGGATCGTCGAGCACTGCCACGCGCGGTCGAGAGAGTCCTTGATCTTGATGTCGATCTTGGGCCCGTAGAAGACACCCTCCCCGGGATCGATCGTGTAGGCGAGACCGCGAACTTCCAGCCCGCGCTTCAGG
>Ga0326597_10014289_pt1 | contig 10406 bp, 11 predicted proteins | sample RVTome_12_FD_203789 | JGI IMG/M metagenome (GOLD analysis project Ga0326597, IMG submission 203789) | Soil microbial communities from uranium-contaminated site in the Upper Colorado River Basin, Wyoming, United States - RVT100D185 | ecosystem: Environmental > Terrestrial > Soil > Contaminated >...
GGCTTCGGGGCACCAGTAGTCCTCGTCGGTCATTCGGTGGGAGGAGTTCTCGCGGCCCTCTGGGCGGTACGGCATCCACAGAGAACCGCCGCCCTCGCCCTGGTCAGCACTCCGTTTCCGCGGGACGGGATCGTCCCTCCCCCGGCTCTCCGGATCGCTCACAGCCCGCCCGATGATCGTGGAAGTGAAGTAGCCATCGGCGTTGTCCGAACCGTTTGGCCGCTCGTCCATCTGGCTGCTCGCGCCAGCCGGCGATACCCGGCGGAAGTGATCAGCGACTACGGACGCCAGTCGATACCGGCGCGAGCCGACACGATGTGGACCTTGTTAGGCGATCTCTCAATCGAAGTGGAGTTGGAGAACCTGCGGGATCTACCCCCTTCCATTCCCGCTCTTCTGCTGTCCGCCGCTGACGATCCTCATTCCGGTGACGCGGAGCTGAGAAGGTGGCGCCACCTCTTACCAAGGGCGGAGATCAATATCGTCCCCACGGGAGGTCACCAGTTTCTTCTCAAAGCCGGATTCGGGCCGCTGGCTGACTGGATCAATCGATGACAATCGCACCCTCGCCCTTTGATCTCGCTGCGCTCGATCGGTCCCCCCTCAAGCAGGGGGACTTTACAAAATCGGTGGGCGGCGGCTCTTTGGCAGCTTCGCTACGACTCTCTCGTAGGACTCGTCAACAACCTCAAAGATCTCGTCGTCAGGAATCGCTCCCTGGATGCTCAGCCGGTTCCAACCAGAGCGACCAATGTAGGCCAGCACCGAAGCGTCACCGGGATAGCGCATCAACCACTCGTCAGCCTCGTCCCGGTTGGCACCGCACTTCACGCCCACTGCATTTCCGTCGCCCAAGAAGGCAAAGATCCTGTCGCCGACTTTGACAACGACGTCGTCCTCCCAGGGCATGTCCTCCCAGGCGCCCGGTTTGGCAAGGCAGTACTTCAACAACTCGTCGTGAGTCATGGCTCACTCTGATGTCAACGGCTGCCTGGCGCTGAAGGCGTCCAAGACGACGGTGGCGTCGGGTTCAGTCCGAACCACGTAAGAGACGCCGCCCTCCTCGGCACCGTGCACGGGCAGTGACACGGAATCGGTCACTCCCGCCGTCCTCATTTGCAGCCCCGTCCGCAGGAGGGTGAAGACATTCACATTGGAGTCGACGGCGAGATGCGACCCAACCGCGTTGAGTACGAGCGGAGTGCGGACTAAACCCGAAGGCGACAACGCCTTCTTCATAATGGCCAGCAATACCTCGCGTTGACGGCTGGTACGGGTGATGTCGCCGCCGCCTTGGCCCACCCACTCCCCGTCAATGAATTCCTCGTAGTTCCGCGACCGCGCATAGGCGAGAGCGGTAGCACCGGTGACGTTGTAGGTCCCTGCTTCGACGCCTAGGCCGGACTTGCCGTCACGGGCGGCGTAGGGAAAGTGCAGTTCGATGCCGCCAAGGGCGTCAACGATGGCGGCGAAGCCCCCGAACTCGATCTCCAGATAGTGATTGGGACGGATCCCGGTGGCGAGCGCGACCGTCTCCACCATCAGTTCCGGCCCTCCGATCGCGTAAGCCGCGTTGATCCGGTTGACCCCGTTTCCGGGGACCTCCACCCTGAGGTCCCGAGGAAGTGAAAGGAGTTGACGACGGCCATCGGCAACCTGGGCGAGGATGATCACGTCGGCCCTTGCTCCCGAGAAGTCCCCGAAGACGTCACCCAGTTCAGGTGGGAGGTTCTCACGGCTGTCGCTGCCGACGATCAAATAGATCCCGTTGCCCGGAGCGAGTGAGCTGAGGTTTCCCGCATCACGCATGCGGGAGTCGGTGAGCAACGCCAGCCCCAGGAAACCGGCGGTGGCGATGATTGCCAGAATCAGAAGTCGGATCACCCACTGCCGCCCGCGGCTATATCGCCGACGGCGGGTGGGCGCTGGCGCGGTTGGAGTTTGAGTTTGGCTCATAGTGAAGGAATGCGAGTCGGACGGGGAGGGTTGAACGCTAGCCCTTCGGAGACCTTTAGCCGGAATCAAGGCCCGTCATTCATTGTCCACACCTAGGTCCGGAACCTATGCGCCAAATCTTCGTGGTCAGGCGGCCAGAGACGCCACCGCTTCGGCGGTGACCCGGTCGAGATCGAACTCGTCCATCAGACAACGGACGATGGCTTCCTCGTCGAGTCCCTGTTTGTCGAGATACAAAGCAGCCCTACGGGCAAAGTCGAGAGCGTGACCGGGCGGTTCCCGATCCACGATTCGAAGCAACTGGGAGACCATGCGCACCTCCTCACCAGAGGCTTTACCCCTCCACCCCCTCTCGCAAACTAAAGCCGAGCCGCTTTAGGTTGGGGGGAGCCCGAGAGGAGGAGTCTCATCGAATTCGACCGAATTTTCATCGGTGACGCCCCGTTGCTGTTTGCCCTGGAAATCGCACTGCGGACCACCGTCATGTACCTGTACACCTTGGCGCTGGTGCGGCTGCTGGGTAAGAGGGGCATGGCCCAGCTATCGCCATTTGAGATGGTGATCATCGTCGCCCTCGGTTCAGCCGTCGGCGACCCCATGTTCTATGCGGATGTGCCGCTCATCCACGGCATGATCGTCGTGACCGTGGTTGTAGCTTTGGAGCGCCTGACCGTCCGGCTGACCGAGCACAACGTGTGGCTCGAACGGGTGGTCGAGAGCACCCCGGTCCTATTGGTGGCCGATGGCGAGATCAAGTACCCAGCGCTCGAGGACGAGGATCTCTCCGAAGCCGAATTGTTCATGGCACTGCGCGAGAGCGGTATCGAAAACCTCGGCGAGGTGCGGTTGGCGTTTCTCGAACCGAGCGGGAAGGTAACGGTCTTTCGGGCCGAGGGAGCGTCCGTCGGACGGTCGGTGCTTCCGGCCACCTGAGGGTTTGTTCGCCCAACTCGATGCCGGAGTACCGTGGGAGACATGACTGACCCGATCCTCGAGCTGACCGAGCTGTCGATGCCCTGGATGGGCGTGGACCCGTTCATCTTCACCGTCCACCACGTCGATCACTACCCGGCCGGCAACGATCTTCAGGGACCCTCGGAGCCTCTCACGGGTCGCCGGCTCGGGGCGGACTTCTCGTATCAGAACGGGTGGAGCATGTATCACGGTCGCCGGGTACCTGGCTTTCCCCAGCATCCCCATCGTGGGTTCGAGACCGTGACGGTCGTGCGCCGCGGCTACGTCGATCACTCCGACTCGCTCGGCGCTACCGCCCGCTACGGCCAGGGCGACACGCAGTGGCTGACCGCCGGCGCCGGTATCCAGCACGCCGAGATGTTCCCCCTCGTCGACCCTGCGGGACCCAATGAGCTCGAGCTGTTCCAGATCTGGCTCAACCTTCCACCCGCCTCGAAAATGGTCCATCCCTACTTCCGGATGCTCTGGTCAGAAGAGATTCCGACAGTGGTGGCCGAGGGTGGCTTGGTGACCGTTGACGTCATCGCCGGGCGATTCGACACGTATCAGGCTCCGGATCCTCCCCCCGACTCGTGGGGATCGCAACCCGCCTCAGACCTTGCCATCTGGCTGATCCGCCTCGGCCCCGACGCCCGCTGGGAACTTCCGGCTGCTCCCCCAGAGGTCAATCGCATGCTGCACCTGTTTGTCGGCTCCGACGTCGAAATGGCCAATACCCGGATAGGCGTCAACACCGGAGTTCGAGTTCGCGCCGATGTCGATACGTCCCTCGTCAACCACGGAGAGCCGGCGGAGTTTCTCCTCCTGCAGGGTCGCCCGATCGGTGCACCGGTGTTTCAGATGGGGCCTTTTGTGATGAACAGTGCCGAGGAGATCGCCCGGGCGATCGTCGACTACCGCACCACCGAGTTTGGCGGCTGGCCGTGGGACAGTCCGGAGCCGGTCCACGATCGCACCATGGGTCGATTCGCTCTCCATGCAGATGGGCGGATCGAACATCGCGATCGTCCCACCGTGCCCCTGAGCGACCGCTAGTGGGCCGCCACCAACCTGGTGTTACGGGTTGTGACCTCGGCATGATCAAAATGAGTCAATGAGATTCAATACCGTGATCGAACTCGGCGGCAAGACCGCCACCGGCTTCGAGGTTCCGGCCGATGTCGTGGCCAACCTTGGCAAGGGCAAGAAGCCGGCCGTCAAAGTGACGATCGGCAATCACACATACCGCAGCACCGTTGCAGTGATGGACGGCCGATTCATGCTTCCTCTCAGCGCCGAGAACCGCGAAGGAGCCGGAGTGGCTGCTGGAGACGAGGTTGAAGTTGAGGTCGAACTCGACACCGAACCGAGGACCGTTGAGCTACCAGCTGACTTTGAGAAAGCCCTGGGAAGGGACAGGGTCGCTCAACAAGTCTTCGAGGGCCTCAGTTACAGCATGAAGCGCTCGCACGTCTTGTCGATCGAGGGAGCCAAGGCTCCCGAAACTCGGCAGCGGCGGATCGACAAGGCGATGGCTACCTTGCGGGAAGGGCGATGAGCTTCCCCGATCGCTAGCCATGGGCAAGGAGACATTGAGATGAGCGGGTACAGGGTCATCCCGACCATCCGAGTGAAAGACATGGCGGAAGCGCTCGACTTCTACGAGAACGTCCTTGAGTTCAAACTCGAGCGTGGAGGACCCACTGAGGTGAACTCGTCGATCGCCCGGGGCGACGCCCGAATGATGATCGAGGTGCCCACTGACATGTACAGCGAGGCGTACAACGCCGCCATTGCGAAACGAATCGGTTCAACTTCGCCCATGGCCCTCTATATGGAGGTGCCCGACCTTGAGGGCTATTACGTCCGCCTCACCGACGCCGGGGTCACGATCGTCGATCCCCTCGCTGATCGGCCCTGGGGCCAAAGCGAGTTCACGATCGAAGACCTGGCCGGCAACTGGTTGACGTTCTGGATGGCACCTACTCCGGAGGAGTAACGGCGACTTTCAGGTGCTGTCAGGGTCTGGGTCTGTAGCGCTGGCAGCCTGGGGGCGGTACTCGTCCACGACAGTGGCAAACGTGCTAGCCGGGAGCCCCAATTCGAACAAGAGCAACAAGAGAAGCAGCCCGAGGTTGGCCAGCACCAGGGCGACGATCATCTGGCCGTATCGAGAGAGGCACGCACGATGATCCGCGCCCGCCACAGCGTTACCCCATCCCAGGTGTGCGGCGCTCTAAAGAGAGTGAGGAGGCTGGCAAACCCAGCCAGACTCACGCCCAGTCCGGCGATACCCATGAGATAGAACTGGCCTTCCAAGTTGCGATTATGACTCAGCAGCCTGGCCGGGCTCCGCCTATCCGACAGGGTCGAGCCGCTGAAAGACAACGGTCCGCCAGACCGGGTGGGTCTGGTCATGGGCAATCTGGAATCCTGCTGACGTCATGAGTTCGATCATCGGTTGCGTAGGGTGAACAAACCCCCGGAACTGCATGCCGCGCAATTTCAAGGTGAGATTGGCTAGCCCAACCATGAGGCGGTTCGTCCATCGATATGCAGGAATCGTTACGCCCACCACTTCTTGGGCCCGGCTGGCGGCTGCGGTCAACATCGATCGCCAGTCGGGATAACAACAGATCACCCGGTGCAGGATCACAACGTCGGCCAAGGGAAGGCCCTCGGCATGGTCTACGAAGTCTCCAATTCGGCGCTCGATCCGTCCCGCCAAGCCGTGTTCTTCGATCAGCGCCAACCCCGCCTCTTCCCAGCTGTCGGACATCTCGATGTTGAGAGACTTGGCGACCACCCCCGACTCCAGTAGTTCGACCTGGATCTGGCCAGCTCCACCTCCCACCTCGATCAAGGAGCTCCCTTTCCGAGCCACCACTCGCACCGCCCCGGCGAGTTCGGCCGCGGTCCCTCGCAGGCCCTTCCGACGAAACCGTGAGGCGGTTCGGGCTGCCTCGCGGGAGGTGAACATCTCACCGTATTCGTCGTCGTAACAACAAGTGGGCACGTGCTTTCGGAGGGTAGCTCTGTGGCGCTCAGCCGCTCCCGGCAGTCCAGACCCATACAATCGCTGTATGGCGCTGATCTGCCCCTCCTGCGGCACCCCGGGCCGCGACGACGCCCGGTTCTGCGCCTCCTGCGGCGGGGCGCTCGCCCGCAGTTGTCCCTCCTGTGGAGTGGCAGTGGATGCTGAGGCCCGTTTCTGTTCCTCCTGCGGGGCTGCGTTGAGTTCCGGCGCCACACCGGTCGCAGCACCAACCGAAGAGCGCCGGGTGATATCGGCGCTGTTCGCAGACCTGGTCGGCTTTACCACCCACACCGAGAGATCCGACCCCGAGGACAGCCGTCGTCGCCTCACCCTCTTCCACGGCCGGGTCCGACAAGACGTCGAACGGTTTGGGGGAAGCGTCGAGAAGCTGATGGGTGACGGAGTGTTCGCCGCCTTCGGCGCAGCAGTCGCCCACGAGGACGACGCCGAACGAGCCGTCAGATCGGCTTTGCGCATCGTCGAGTCGGTCGAAGAGCTCAATACTGCGCAACCTCATCTGTCGTTGGCGGTGCGGGTAGCCGTCACCACTGGTGAGGCCATCGTCCAACTCGAGGCATCCCCGGATCGGGAGGGAATCATCGGAGACGTGGTCAACACGGCCTCCCGACTTCAATCCGTTGCCGAACCGGGACAGGTAGTTGTCGATGAGCGAACGTTCAGGGCCAGCCGCGACGCGGTGAACTTCGTCAGCCTCGAAGACGTCGAGCTGCGAGGCAAGGAGAACAAACAGTCGGTGTGGCTGGCCTCGGGTTTGCGGAGCCGCTATGGGGTGGCGGTGGAAGAGGAGGCCTCGACGGCCTTCGTCGGCCGCGGGGAGGAACTAAGCCTTCTCACCGACACGTTCGACCGATCGGTCTCCAGACGTAGCCCACAGTTGGTCACCATCGTCGGAGAACCCGGGGTCGGCAAGAGTCGACTAATCCGTGAGTTCCGCGGTGTCATCGACGACCGACCCGATCTGGTGTGGTGGCGACAGGGCCGCTGCCTTCCCTATGGAGAGGGTGTCACCTTCTGGGCGATCGGAGAGGTCATCAAGGCTCAGGCTGGTGTGCTCGAATCAGAGCCGAGCGAAGCCGTCCTCACAAAACTCCGCTCGACGGTAAGCGCACTCTTTGACGATCCCGACGAGGCGACCTGGGTCGAACTTCGACTGCGATCTCTGGTGGGTCTGGGAGAGGCCAACGCCGAACGATCCGAACTCTTCGCCGCCTGGCTCCGATTCTTCGAGGCTCTCGCCGCCCGCAATCCCTTGATACTGGTTGTCGAGGATCTCCACTGGGCCGATGAGGCCGTCCTTGAGTTCGTCACTCACATCCTCGACTGGGCCTCGGAGTCACCGATCCTGATTCTTTGCACCGCCCGTCCCGAGTTGTTCAGCAAGCGTCCCGACTGGGGCGGGGGAAAACGCGACGCGGTCACGATTGGCCTCGCCCCACTCTCGGACAACGAGACCGTGGAACTGGTGACGTCGCTTTCCAAACGGCCCCTAATGGATGCTGCTTTGCAGCGGGCATTGGTCGAACGCAGCGGCGGCAACCCGCTGTACGTCACCGAACTCCTTCGTCTTGCCAACGAGCAGGGCTGGATCGAACGCATCAGTCGGGGTGATGACATACCGCTCCCCGACAGCATCTCAGCAATCATCGCCGCCCGGCTCGACCTTCTCGAACCAGGAGACAAGTCTCTCCTGCAGGCGGCCTCCGTGATCGGCCGGGTCTTCTGGGCCGGCGCGTTGTCGTTCATCGAGGATCTCGACATAACCGAGGTCCGAGGCCGTCTGCGCAGGTTGGTCAGCCGAGAATTGATCCGGCCGGTTCGTCGGTCATCGATGCAGGGTCAGGACGAGTACAGCTTTGCCCACATCCTTGCTCGCGATGGCGCTTACAGCCGGCTCACGAAGCAAGACCGCGCCCGGCTTCACGAGGCGACGGCGCGTTGGCTCGAGGCCGTCAGTGGTGAGAGAGCCACCGATGTAGCCGAACTGCTCGCCCATCACCTCGCTACTGCCTGGGAGCTGGCCCCGAGTCAAGATTCGGAACGAAGGCGCCGCGTTTATCGCTTCCAGCTCGCCGCCGGCGATCGCGCCCGGGCCTTCGATGCGGCGCGGGCGACCAGTTTCTATCGCTCTGCCGTTGCAATCGCTGAGACTGGGAGCGAGAGGGGACGGCCGCTGCTCGACATCGTCAGCCTCGGCCAAGGTGCAAACGAAGAGCGCCAGACCATGATCTCCCAAGCTCTGGCTGCGTTTGCCGAGAACGATGACCGCAAAGGACAGGCCGAGGCTGCCTCCGAGCTTGGAAGGGAAGCCTGGTATCAGGGGCATGCCGAGGAGGCCGACCGCTGGCAAGAACGAGCGCTGGAGCTGGCCGAGGGCCTAGAACCGAGCCCGGTTCTTTCCAAGGTCCTGGTCGCCGCCGCCGCCGCTAAGCAGCTCCGAGGGAAAGAGGAAGAGTCGCTGGAGCTTGTTGACCAGGCCCTGGCCGTCTCCCAGACCGTGGGCGACACCCACTCCTACTCGAGATCGCTCGTAATCCGCGGCTCGGCTCTTATCCAGCTCGGCGACCTCACCGGACTCGAGGATGTCAAAGAGGGCCTGCGTATCCAACTGGACCGCAACGACACCACCAGGGCGATGAGCACCTACAACAACCTGGCCACCGCCCAAATCGGCTTCGGTGAGTTCGAGTTGGGACGCAAAACGATTGAGGAGGCGATCGCCTACGGCGCCGCCCGGGGACTACCCAACCATGTCGACTGGTCACGCAGCACCCGCAACGAGGCTTTGTTCCCACTGGGTGAGTGGGACGAGTGTCTCCGCGTGGCCGAGGACCTGTTAGCCGAGGACCGCAAGCGCGGCGGTTCCCAAGTCGGCATTTTTGCCAACTACTTCGCGGCCATGGTCCGCTTCTTCCAGGGTGAGACCGAAGCGCCGCTCCTCATGCTCGAAGGGTGCCTTTCATCGGCGCGGGAGATCGAAGACCCGCAGGTGTTGGTGCCCGCTATCACCGGTCTCATCTGCTGCTACTACCTGGCCGGGCGAGAGGTCGAGGCGAGGGGGCTAGCCGAGGATTTCTGTCGCATCGGACCGGAGCACCCCGTTTTTCTAGCTGGGTCATTTGGGTTCGTGGCCCCGGCCATGCGGCATCAGAAGATGACCGATGAGCTGCAGATGCTCATTCGGCACGCGAAACCGCTCGGTAAGTCGGGGGCAGCCGACCTCGACTTTGGGCGGGCCAACCTGGCCGAGCTGAGAGGGGAGAGAAACGAAGCGGCCACGCTCTTGGCCTCGGTCATCTCCGCCTGCGACGGCATGTCCAACCGTTTCGGGGCTGCCGACAGCCGGATCGAAGCCGCCCGGGTGGCGGGCCTGCTCGGACAAGAAGACGATCGGGTCCGACTCCTCGACGAGGCAGAAACCCTCGCGCAGTCCATGGGGGCGGGGCGGTGGCTGGATCAGATCGCCAAGATGCGCACCGACGGCAAGAAAGCGGTCGCCGGGGGGAGCTGAAAGACGCCAGATAGCGTATGGCTGCCCGAAAGTGGGCCCGGGACTAGAAAGAGAAGCCCGGATCACGACCTGAAGGTAGGGTTGACAGCATCTGGTTGAAGTCAGAAAAGTGCCCGACCTCTTAGAAACCGGCAGAGAAGCTGTCCGAAAAACTCATTGGAGCGAGGCGGTCGTCGCCTTGCGCGAGGCGGGCCACGAGGTCGACCTCTCCGCCGACGACCTCACCCTCTTGGCCGAGGCTTTGTGGTGGAGTGGCGAAGTCGATGAGGGTGTGGAGGCCTTCGAGCGTGCCTATGCCGCCTACGAGCGAGAGGAACGCCTGGTTGAGGCCGCCAGTATCGGAGCCCGGCTGGCTTACTTCGCCATGCAGAGGCTGTCGATGTCGGTCGCGGGCGGTTGGATCGCCCGGGTAGAGCACCTTCTCGCCGACCAGCCAGAATCAGTCAGCCACGGGTGGCTCAAGGTTCTTTACCTAGCCAAAGCTCTTCTGTTTGACAACGATCTGGAGGGCGCGCAGGCTATTGCCGATGAAGCCATAGCCCTCGGCCGCAAGTTCGCCAACCCCGGGATTCAGGCGATGGCAATGAGTTTCAAAGGAGTCGCGCTGGTCCACGGCGGCGACTGGCGTCAGGGAATCAGTCTGATGGACGAAGCCACCGTCGTCGCTACCTCCGAGTCGGGAGATCTCAGATCCGCTGGTGACGTCTACTGCAACACCATCGCCGTGTGTCGCAACCTCGGCGACTATCGACGCGCCGGGGAGTGGACCGACAAGGCCGACAGATGGATGCACGCGCATTCGGTTGGTGGATACACGGGAATCTGTCAGGTCCACAGGGCCGAACTGAAAAGGCTGCGCGGATCGTGGTCCGAAGCCGAGCAGGACGCCCGCCGGGCCTGTGTGGAATTGGAGCGGTTTCACATCCTGAC
>Ga0326597_10014290_pt1 | contig 10406 bp, 6 predicted proteins | sample RVTome_12_FD_203789 | JGI IMG/M metagenome (GOLD analysis project Ga0326597, IMG submission 203789) | Soil microbial communities from uranium-contaminated site in the Upper Colorado River Basin, Wyoming, United States - RVT100D185 | ecosystem: Environmental > Terrestrial > Soil > Contaminated >...
GAACGATGAGGGCGCGCTGATCGGGGAAATTGGAAAACGTGGAACCATGAGCGGGGAATTCAACTTCCCGACGCACGTCGCCGTGGACCGGGAGGGAGCGCTCTATGTCACGGACGGCCTGGGGTTCCGGCTGCAGTTCTTCACGCCGGCGGGCGAGTTCACGGGCCAGTTCGGCCGGCACGGCGATTCCTCCGGCGATTTCGCCCGCCCGAAGGGCGTCGCCACCGACAGCGAAGGGCACATTTACGTGGTGGAGTCTCTGTTCGATGCCATCCAGATATTCGATCGGAACGGCCGGTACCTCCTGACCTTCGGGGAGCGGGGAATCCGTCCCGGCCAATTCTGGCTGCCGGGAGGCATCTTCATCGACTCACGGGATCGAATCTACGTCGCCGACGCCTACAACCAGCGCGTCCAGATATTCGAGCACCTGGCGGGGAAGGCCAATGACTAAGATCCTGGCGAGGGCGCTGTTCCTGTGGCTGATTCTGCTGGGCGCGCACCCCGCCCAGGGCCAGGTCTCGAGGACCGTCCACAACCTCTCCGCCGCCGGCGGAGGAGGGGCCAAGCCGCTCGCGATGGACGAGGTCTGCACATTCTGCCATACGCCGCACAGCATGGGGACGGCCCGGGCGATCTGGGATCGCAACGCTCCCCCGACGATCTACACGCTGTATTCGAGCTCCACGCTGGAGGCGAAGCTCAACCAGCCGACCGGTGCCTCCCGCGTGTGCCTGAGCTGCCATGACGGCACCACCGCGCCGGGCAACCTCCGCGCCGCAGGGGCGGCCTTGAAGGCCTTCCAGACCCCCCTGCAAGGACGCATATCCTTGGGCACCGACCTCTCGGATGACCATCCTATATCTTTCGTATACGACAACCAGCTGGCCCTCAAGCGGGGAGACCTGGCGGATCCTGTGGCCCTCTCCAGGGCGCTTCCCCTGGACAGAACCAACCAGCTTCAATGCACGACCTGCCATGATCCCCACAACGACAGGTACCGCAAGTTTCTCCGGATGGACGACCAGAGAGGGGCTCTATGCGCCGCCTGCCACCGGCTCCGGAACTGGTCCGGTTCCTCTCACGCCACCTCCCAGGCGGCCTGGCGGGGAGGCCTGACGAACCCCTTCTCCCAGAAACCGTACGCCTCGGTGTCCGCCAACGGATGCAACAGCTGCCACCGCCCTCATTCGGCGCCGCGCCCTCCTTTTCTTCTGGACAACGCACAGGAGCGGGCGGTGTGCCTCGTCTGCCACAACGGCAGCGTGGCCGCCAAGGGCCTCGAGGCCGAATTTTCCAAGTTCAGCGCGCACTCCATCGCTTCCAGGGAATGGATCCACGAGCCGCGCGAGGATCCCAAGACGATGCAGCGCCACGTCTCCTGCACCGATTGCCACAATCCGCACCAAGCGGTTTCCACCCCCGCGAGCGCCCCTTTCGTGTCCGGGATGCTCCGCGGGGTCCGCGGCGTGAACATTTCGGGCCAGACAGTGGCCGAATCCGCGTTCGAATACGAGGTCTGTCTGAAATGCCATGGCATCCAGGCCGAAACCGGGCCGGGAAAGCCCATCCGCCAGGACAACATCCGCAACATCCGCCTGCAGATCAACGCGGGCAATCCCTCCTACCATCCCGTCGCGGCGGCGGGCAAGAACTCCTCCATGGGAGGATTCGAAATCGGATTCTCGGCCGCCGCCATCATCTCCTGCACCGACTGCCACAATAATTCCGAGTGGACGCCGGGAGGGACCCAGCCGCGGGGCCCGCACGGCTCGCGGTTCTCGCCGATCCTGGAGCGGGAATATCAGATGGACGGCCCGTCCGAGGAATCGTTCCAGGCCTACGCGCTTTGCTACAAGTGCCATAACCGGAGCTTCCTCATCGGGGATCAGGCCCGCACGTTCCAGCATCAACGGCACCTGACGGCCGCGAAGGCCCCCTGCGCCGTGTGCCATGACGCGCACGGATCCCGGCGGAGTACGGGGCTGATCAATTTCATGCTCCGCGACCGGACAGGAAGCGAAGTCGTGAAACCCTCGCTGAGGCAAGGGCGCATCGAGCACGTCATCCTGGGCCGGGGCCGGGGCCAGTGCTTTCTCATGTGCCACGGAAAGAACCACGAGCCGGCATCCTATCCGTAGCGCACGGCGGCGCGTGGAAAATGGGCCGCTCCGGCCGGCCGCCTCCGCTCGCGCGGCGCAACGCGGGAGTCCGCCCGGAAACCGGACCCCGGGAAGGCGCGAATCCCCCCCGCTCCCGGGGGGCCGCTTTGGGCAGGCCGGATTCTTCATATATTATGGAGGCATCCGAAGAGGTGCACGCCGTGGTTGGCCGTACGCTGAAGAAATTCTCCCTCGTCCACACGCTGTTGTGGACCGCCCTCACCCTCGCTCTCGCCATCTCCGTAACCTACATCGTCGAGCGCCGCATGCTCGACGAAACCTCTTTGGTGAGCCTCGACTATTTCCACGCGGTGACCGCCGCCATCCCCAACGCCGCCGAACTGCAATTGCTCGCCAGGGGCGGGGACGTCGCCCGGCTGGAGCGCAAGCTGGCCCCCCTGCTCCGGGAGCGTAAGGTCGTGACCGTCAAGCTGTGGGACACCTCGAGACGCCTCCTCTACCATTCCCGGGATCCGGGGCAAGTGGGGAAGGTCTATGCGGACAATAATCACTTGGCGCGGGCTCTCACCGGCGAGAAGGTGCTGTCGATTTCCAGCCTCTCCGGCCATGAGCATGTGGCGGAGCGCGCCCTCGGAATTGACCGGCTGATGGAGTTCTACCTTCCTATCCGCGATCCCGAGACGGGACCCGTCGTGGGCGCTTACGAGATCTATTCTTCTCTCGACCCTTTTTACCAGCGCGTCTGGCGGCAGCGGATGGCGGTGTGGGGGATCATCCTGACGGGGGCGGTTTTTCTCTATCTGGGTTTCTCCATTCATTTCAAGAGGGCTTCCCGCACCATCCTCGATCAGTCGCACGAGATCGAGGAGAAGGCCCAAAACCTCGAAAAAGCCTTGGCCGACCTCAAGAGCGTCCAATCGGAGCTCATCCGGAGCGAACGGCTGGCCACGGTCGGCCAGCTGGCGGCCGGAATCGCGCACGAGGTGCGCAATCCCCTCGCCTCGATCACGGGCATGGTGGACATCTTCCTGCGCGACAGCGGGGAACTGATCGGCAAGAGCGAGGGAAGGGAGCACCTCCGGCGCATCGGCTCGGAGGCCGCGCGGCTGAAGGAAATCATCCGGGCGCTGCTCGATTATGCGCGCCCCACCCGGGCCCGCATTGGCCGGGTGGATCTGAACGCACTGGTGAGGGAAACCGTCCCGCTTTTTCAGATGCAGAAGGAGTATGGCTCGGTCGACATCCGCCTGGATCTCGCCGATCCCCCGCCCTGCGCCCTGGCGGACGGGGCCCTCATGCAGCAGATCTTGCTGAACTTTTTGCTCAATGCGGGCCAGGCCATGCAGGGCAAGGGAAGCCTCGCCATTCGGACCCACTCCCAAGATCCGAACGGCAGCGTGAACCTTCGCGTGGGTCCCCTCCCGAAGGAGCAGGAGGGAGTCTGCGTGCTTGAGGTGCGGGACAGCGGCCCCGGGATCGAGCCCTTCCTGCTGCCCCGGATTTTCGATCCCTTCGTGACGACGCGGTCCTCAAGCGACGGCGTCGGCCTGGGATTGGCCGTCTGCCTCCGGCTCATTGAGGAATTGAAAGGCGCCGTCGAAGTGGAAAGCCACCTTTGGGAGGGCGCCAGCTTCCGCGTCTTTCTGATCAGCGCCGAAGCGTCCACGGCGGGCACAAGGTCCGCCGGCTGATCCCATCCCGCGAGGCTGCCCCCTAGAACTCGAAGACCGTCCCCCCCCCGTCACCGGTGGATTGGGGAGGCCGGGGACATCTCTCGCGGCCGCGGGGGGGCCGGTGCCGCCCGTCAGCCCCGGCGGGGAAGGCGCGCCGCGCCTGGGTCCGAGAGACGCTCGAAGAATAGGCCGAAACCCAGATGCCGAAGGCGCCTTGGAAACGGGAAGTGGTGGTTTTCCTGATATTTCCGGCCGCACCTGGGGACCGTGTTGGCGTCCCCAGGGGGATTCGAACCCCCGTTACCGGCGTGAAAGGCCGATGTCCTGGGCCGGGCTAGACGATGGGGACGCGCAGGGGGCGCAGGGACGCCCCGAGGGGAAATTTATACGGAATCCGGCCCCATCCGTCCACTCAGGCAGACACCTCAGCCGCCCGGGCGGAGCGCCACCAGGAGGGCCCCGGAGAGAGTCATCACGGCCCCCGCCGGAACCCGCCAGCTCAGGTGCTCGGCCCGGCGGAAGAACGCCAGCGCCACCAGCACGGTGAAGAGCGGCGAGGTCTGGACGAGGGGGAGCATCCGGTACACCTCCCCCCGCTGCAGGGCGTTCACATACAGGAGGATGCCCAGGCCCGCCGCCATCCCGCAGAGGAGGAAGGCCGGGCCCGCCCGGCGCCAATCGGCCGCGATCCGCCGGGGTCCCAGGCGCCAGGCGGCGAACCCGGCCACCATGACGCCCGCCACCGCCACCCCCACGATGGAGCCGGCGATCGGATCGGGAAAGCCCTTCAGCCCGCTCCGCCAGAAGACGGCCCCCGCCCCCGCCGCGGCCGCGGCCGCCACCGGCCACAGCGCGTCGATGCGGCGCCAGCGGCCATGTGTGCGGCCCGAGGAGAGGATAGCGATCCCCCCCACCACGAGCACCACCCCCGCCAGGTGGTACCAGGCGGGCCGTTCCTCCAGGAAGAGGATGGCCAGGAAGGCGCCGAACAGGGGCGAGCAGCCCTTGATGGGGGCGGCGCGCGCCACCCCGATCTTCGAGATGCCGATCAGGAAGAAGATCATGAACAGGCCGGGGTTGCCCGCCCCGCCCCCGGCCACCCGCAGGTAGTCCAGGCCCAGCGGCGGGAAGCTCGCCCCCAGCGCCAGGGCGGCGGCGAGGAAGAAGATCAGCTCCCCCGCCAGGGTATAGACCGCCCCCGCCAGCGGGTCCGCCCCCTGGACCCCCCGGCGGGCGAACAGGTCGGCGGTGGTGAAGCAGAAGGCCGAGGTCAGGGCGAAGACGGCGGCGGTGTCCAGGGTCAAATGAGTCTCGCATGGAAAGGCCCCGAACCGGCGGCCAGGGGTCACCACCCTCACGATGCATCATCAACCGGCGGCCGCTTCGCCCACCTTGGAAACGGCCCCCTCTCCCCGTCTTTCCGGGTCCCCGAACCGGCCCGCCGCTTCGGGAGGGGGAGAGAGAGAAAAACGATGGCCTGTACGCAATGGCCCGAGGGGCGTCAGCTACACCCCGAAGGTGGCCGGGTCCCGCAGGAACTCCCGCGCCGCCTGGACGAACACCGCGGCGCCCGCGGGCAGGGCGTCCTCGTCCAGGTCGAAGCGGCTGGAGTGCAGGCTGTGGACGATGCCCCTGGCCTCGTTGCGCACCCCCACGCGGAACATGGCCGCCGGGCGCTGGCGCGCGACGTAGGCGAAGTCCTCCGCCCCCATCGAGAGGGGCATCTCGACCATCCTCGCCTCTCCCAGCACCGCCCGCGCCGCGCGCTCGATGAGGGCGGTGGCCCGGGCATCGTTGACGAGGGGCGGGTAGCCCGGCACGAACTCGAACTCCCCCTCCACGCCGAAGGCCTGCGCCACCCCCCGGACGGTCTCCTCCATCCGGCGCTTCATGAGTTCCCGCGTCGCCTCGCGGTGGGAGCGCATGGTGCCCATGAGGGTTACTTCGTCCGGGATGATGTTGTAGGCCGTCCCGGCTTCCAGGCGGGTTACCGATATGACCCCCGCGTCGAAGGGCTCGACGTTGCGGCTCACGATGCCCTGGAGCGCGGTGACCACGTGGGCCGCCGCCACGATGGGGTCGCGCGAGAGGTGGGGGGAGGCGGCGTGGCTCCCCTTCCCCCGCACCTTGATGTTGAACTTGTCCGAGGCGGCGAGCACGGGGCCGCTCCGGGTGCCGATCATCCCGGCCGGGAGCATGGGGAGCACATGGGCGGCGATGGCCATGTCCACCCTAGGCCCCTCGAGCACCCCCTCCTCCACCATGAGGCGGCCCCCGGCCCGGCCCTCCTCGGCCGGCTGGAAGAGGAACTTCACGTTCCCGCCGCAGCCCTCCAGCCACTGGGGGTTCTGGGCCAGGAGCCTCGCCGCCCCCAGCAGCATGGCGGTGTGGGCGTCGTGGCCGCAGGCGTGCATCTGGCCTGGGGTGCGGCTCTTGTAGGGGACGTCGTTCGCCTCCTCGATGGGGAGGGCGTCCATGTCCGCCCGGATGGCGAGGGTGGGCCCCGGGCGCCCGGTGCGGAGAAGGCCGACGACGCCCGTCTTGGCGACGCCCGTCCTCACCTCGAGGCCCCACTCCGCGAGCGCCGCCGCCACGCGCCGGGAGGTCTCGTGCTCCTCGTAGCCTAATTCGGGCCGCATGTGGATGGCGCGGCGGGTCTCCACCAGCCAGGGCTTGAGCGCCTCGGCCGCCGGGCGCACCGGATCGTTCATCGTTCTCTCCCTATCGAACGGATCAAAAGTCCCCGGGGCCGAACTCCGGCGAGCGCCGGAGGGCCTCCTTGATCTCCTCGCGCTTGGCCTTGAGGGTGGTGGTGTGGGGGAAAGCCTCCCCCGGCCAGAGGTGGAAGCCGTTCACCCGCTTGTAGTCGGCGAGGTTCTCCCCCATGCGGCGGAGCTCCCGCCCCACCGCCTGGCGCCGCGCCTCCGGGTCCTCCGGGAGGCCGGCCTCCGGGTCCACCACCACGACGGCGAAGACCTCCTCCCCGCCCCGCCGCTTCCGGCCGATGACGCACACTTCCTTGAAGAGCCCGCTCTTGGCCAGTTCCTCCTCCACCTCTTCGGGATAGACGTTCTTGCCCGACTCGAGGACGACCACGTTCTTCGCCCGGCCGCAGATGGTGAGGTAGCCTTCCCCATCCACCCGCCCCACGTCCCCCGTGCGGAACCAGCCGTCCTGGAGCACCTCCGCGGTGAGCCCCGGGTTGTCGAAATACCCCCTCATGACATTGGGCCCCTGGATCCAGATCTCCCCCTCCCCCGCCGCGCCGCCGGCGATGGGATCGACCCGGGCCCGGACGCCCGGGACGGGAGGGCCCACCGTGCCGATGCGGTTCCCGCTTCCGGGGGGATTGACGTGGGTGACGGGGGAGGTTTCGGTCAGCCCGTAGCCCTGGATGACCTCGATGCCGAGGGCGAGGAGGTCCCAGCCCACCTCCGGGTCCAGGGCCGCCCCCCCGCTCGCCAGGTAGCGCAGCCGGGGGCTCAGCCGCCGCCGCACCTGGGGGAAGAGAATCCCCCCCGCCCTCACCCCCGCCTTCGTCAGGGCCAGGGAGAGCGGGAAGAGGGCCCGGAAGAGGAGGCCCTTCAGCCCCTCCGCCGACTGGCCCGCGCCCATGATCCGCTTATGCATCAGCCGCAGGAGGGCCGGGACCATCAGGCAGATGCTCACCCCCTCGCGCTGCATGGTCTCGGCCAGCACCCGGGGGTTGAGGGAGGCGAGATAGTGCACCATGGCGCCCGAGAGGATGGGGATGAGCATCCCGCCGGTGTTCTCGAACATGTGGTGGAGGGGGAGGACGGAGAGGAAGACGTCGCCCGGGCCGCAGACGAAGGGCTTCATCGCCGCCCGTGCGTTCGAGACGATGTTCCGGTGGGTGAGCATCACCCCCTTGGGGACGCCCGTCGTGCCCGAGGAGAAGGAGATGAGGGCCAGGTCGTCCTCCTTCCGCGCCGCCCCCGGCAGGTCCTCCGGGCGGGGGGACGGGCCGGAGGGCTCCTCGTCCAGCCTCAGGTGGGGCCGCCTCCCCTCCAGCCGCCCGAGGAGGGACTCCCCCCGCCCCCATTCGGCCCCGTCCGTCACGAGCGCCACGGCCTTCGAGCGACGCAGGATGTTGAGGAGCTCCCCCTCCCGCAGGTTCACGTCCAGGGGCACCAGCACCGCTCCCGCCAGCGCCGCCCCGAAGTAGCCCACCGCCCACTCGGGGCGGTTCGGGGAGAGGAGCGCGACGGGCTCCCCGGGCTTCACCCCCGCTTCGAGGAGCGCCTGGGCGAGCGAGGCCGCCCGCGCCCTCAGCTCGGGCCGGGTGAGGGCCACGCGCCCGCCCCCCTCGCGGTCGCCCTGGAGGGCGATCCCCGCGGGAAAGCGCGCCGCCGCCTCCTCCAGCAGGTGGTAGAGGGTGTCCATGGGGCTCCCGAGGTGGTTCAAGGCCCTGGCAGATTACGACGGATCGGATTTTTTTTCGAGGAGCTATGCCGAAGACGATGCTCCTGTCATTCCGAGCGCCGGAGGCGCGAGGAATCTGCTTTTGCCTTCGGATGTCATTCTGAGCGACCGAAAGGAGCGAAGAATCTTCGCGAGTGGCCACACTCGTAGATCCTTCACTCGACTCGGCTGAGCTCGCCGCAGGCCGCTTCGCGGCGCCTGCCCTGAGTGAAACGAAGGGCTCCCTCGGAATGACAAGCGGGATCGCGCCGTTACAGGCGGAGAGTCACCCGTCCGAGGGGATGCGCCTGCCCTGAGGGTCGCGTGCCGGGAGGTCGGCCTCCCGGGCGAGGCGCCGCTGGAGGGCGGCGTCGGTCACGTGCTCGAGCCGGGCGGCCGAGTCGTGCAGGTGGTCCGCCGCCACGTCGGAGTGGCGGTAGAGGTAGGTCTCCCAAAGGCGGTGGGAGCGCACGAGGTGCCGGGCGGCCTCCCGCCCCGCCGGGGTGAGGCGGAGGGCGTCGCCCCTGCGCTCGATCCGCCCCTCGCGCAGGAGGCCCCGCACCGCCAGGGCGCAGCGCCACCGGCCCGCCTCCAGCGTCCTCTCGACGAGGGAGGCGCGCGCGCCCCCCCGGCCGAATTCCTCGAGCCGGTAGAGGAAGCCGAGCAGGTCCTCCCGCAGGATGCGCTGGGCGAGGATTCCCTGCGAGGCGATGCGGCTGATCACCCCGTGCCGGGGGGCGAACAGCAGGGAGAGGAAGAAGATGAACCCGGCCACCACGGCGATCATCCCGGCGGTCGTGGTGTCCTGGAAGCCGAAAAGCGGAGGCACGGTGATGGCCGAGACGTGGCCTAGCAGGGCGCTCGCGGCGGCGATGACGAGGCTCAGGAGGATCATCACGGAGAGCCGGTCGGTGAGCAGGTGGGCCGCCGCCGCCGGCACGATGAGCATGGCGATGACGAGGATGCTGCCCACGCTCTCGAAAGAGGCCACCGTCGTCATCGCGACGAGGCCCATCAGGACGTAGTGCATGAGCCCGGCGTTGATGCCGAGGGACGTGGCCAGATCGGGGTCGAAGGAGGAGAGCTTGAGCTCCTTATAGAAGAGGGCGACGAAGGCGGCGTTGACCAAGAAGACAACGCTCAGCGCCCCCACCGCCACCGGAACACGCCAGGGGCCCAGGGCGAAGGTGTGCATCGGCACGAGCTCCACCGCGCCGTAGAGGACGCAGCCGGGGTCGATGTCCACCGCGTGGGCCCCCCGCACCATCAGGATGAGCCCGATGGCGAAGAGGATGGTGAAGACCACCCCCATCGCGGCCCCTTGCTCCACCTTGCCCAGGGAGTGCAGCCACTGGGTGAGCAGCGCCGTCAGCAGGCCCACCACGGCCGCGCCCGCCAGCATGACGAGGCTGGCCCGGCTCCCGGTGAGGATGAAGGCGGCGGCCAGGCCGGGGAGGACGGCGTGGCTGATGGCGTCCCCCATCATGCTCATGCGCCGGAGGACGAGGAAGTTCCCGAGCAGGGCGCACGAGAGGGCGCTCAGGCCCCCGGCGGCGACGATCCAGGTGTCGAGGAAGGTCCAGTTCATGGCGCCCGCCTTTCACCGTTCGACGCCGAGGCGGAGGTCAGGTGGGGGCTGGGCGGAACGGCGTGGGGCCGGTACTTCGAGGCCAGCAGCCCCTCCAGCTCGGCCGTCATCTCCCGGCCCAGGACGTGCTCGATCTCGTCGGCGTCGCGGTCCACATGGCTCGGCGCGATGTCGGCGTGCTCGATGAGGTAGATCTCCCACAGGCGGTGGTTGCGGACGAGGCGCTCGGAGCTCTTGCGTCCCGCGGGGGTGAGCCGGACCGCCCCGCCGTCCTCCCCCTCGACCAGGCCCTCGCGCCGGGCCGCCGCCAGGAGGCCCCGCAGCCGGACCGGGCTCCAGCTCCCCGAGGCCAGGAGGCGATCGGCGGGGATCCCCCTCTCGAAGCCCCAGCGCTCCCCCGCCTCGTGCATGGCGCGGAGCAGGTGCTGGCGGCCCACCCGGCGGCGGGTGCGCACCTCCTCGGCCAGGCGGACGACGAGCCCCCGCGCCGTCCCGAACAGGAGGCTGGCCACGAAGAAGAGCCCGCAGACCACCACGATCAGCGCCCCCGCCGGGAGCCGGGGCGCCAGGGCGCTCACCGCCGCGCCGGCCATCCCTCCG
>Ga0326597_10014292_pt1 | contig 10404 bp, 10 predicted proteins | sample RVTome_12_FD_203789 | JGI IMG/M metagenome (GOLD analysis project Ga0326597, IMG submission 203789) | Soil microbial communities from uranium-contaminated site in the Upper Colorado River Basin, Wyoming, United States - RVT100D185 | ecosystem: Environmental > Terrestrial > Soil > Contaminated >...
CGTTGAAGCGCATGGCTTGCAGGCGCCGGCCGTCCTTCACGAGCTGCAGCTTGGAGTGCTTCTCGCCGACGACGCGCTGGCTTTCGAGGGCGAATGTATCGCAGAAGAGCGGCGCCGGAAAGCCCGGTCCCCAGACGCGCGCCTCCAGCAGCTGCGCGAGCCCGAGCGACACCTGCTGCGGCTCGAGCGCGCCGTCGGTCTCCACCGTGCGCGTGAGCGCTTCGCGCGGCATGGTCTCCCCGGCCGCTTGCGCGAAGGCGTCGCCAAAGCGCGACAGATCGTCGGCGCGCAGCGTGAGGCCCGCGGCCTGCGCGTGCCCGCCGAAGCGCACGATGAGCCCCGGTGCGCGCTTGGCGACGAGGTCGAGGCAGTCGCGCAGGTGAAAGCCCGGGATCGAGCGCCCCGAGCCGCGCAATTCAGTGTCGTTGGCGCGCGCGAAGCAGATCACCGGCCGGTGCAGGCGCTCCCGCAGGCGCGAGGCGAGGATGCCGACCACGCCTTGGTGCCAGGCGGGATCGTAGAAGACGGCCGCCGCCCCCGGGGCCTCGGCGATGGCGTCGGCGGCGGCGCGCGCCTGCTCGAGCATCTCGGCTTCGATGCGGCGCCGCTCGCGGTTCAGGCGGTCGAGCTCCTGTGCGCAATTGGCGGCGCGCGCCGCGTCGTCGGTGACCAGGCACTCGATGCCGAGGCTCATGTCCGCGAGGCGCCCGGCGGCGTTCAGGCGCGGGCCGAGGATGAACCCCAGGTCGAACCCCCCGGCCTGCGCCGGGGCGCGGCCGGCGGCGCGCAGCAGCTGCTCGAGCCCCGGCTGCGCGCGGCCGGCGCGGATGCGCTTCAGGCCCTCGGCGACCAGGATGCGGTTGTTGGCATCCAGGGGCACGACGTCGGCCACGGTGCCGAGCGCGACGAGGTCGGTGAGCGCCGCGAGGTTGGGCTCCGCTTTTTCCTTGAACGCGCCGCGTTTCCTGAGCTCGGCGCGCAGCGCGAGCATGACGTAGAACATGACGCCCACGCCGGCGATCGCCTTGGAGGCGAAGCCGCAGCCCGGCTGGTTCGGGTTGACGATGCACGCGGCGCGCGGCAGCTCGGCGCCGGGCAGGTGGTGGTCGGTGATCAGCGTGGCGATGCCGAGCGCGGTGGCGCGCTCGACGCCCTCGACGCTGGCGATGCCGTTATCCACCGTGATGAGGAGCTCGGGCTGGCGCGCAGCGGCGATGTCCACGAGCTCGGGCGTCAGCCCATAGCCGAGCTCGAAGCGATTCGGCACCAGGTAATCGACGAGCGCGCCCATGGCGCGCAAGGCGCGCATGCCGACGGCGCAAGCCGTGGCGCCGTCCGCGTCGTAGTCGGCGATGATGAGCAGCTTCTTCTTCGCGGCGATGGCGTCGGCGAGCAGCACCGCGGCCTCCTCGCAGTGCGCGAGCGAGGCGGGCGGCAAGAGGCGCTGCACGTCGTCGGCGAGCTCGGCGGCCGAGCGGATGCGGCGCCCGGCGTACACGCGCGCGAGCACCGGATGCAGCCCGGCGTTGATCAGCGCGCGCCGGTCGGCCTCGTCGTACGGCCGCTCAACGATGCGCATGGTCCCCCAGCGGGCGCGGGCGGCGCCAGAAGCGGCGCAGGTCCGAGCGCACGACCTCGAAAGCGCAGCCGGCGTCGGGCACGTGCAGCGTCAGCATGCCGACGCGCCCCTGCCGCAGCGCGGCGAGGAGCGGCGCGAACCAGCCGGCTTCGAGCGACTCATGCAGCGCGTCGAACGCGGCAAGGTGGCGTCCGTCTGCCGGCAACTCGGCGAGCCACTCGCCGGCAGAAGCCGGCGGCGTGCGGTGCGCGAGGCGCGCGACGCGCGCCAGGCCGAGTGCGAGCGGATCCTCGGCGCTCACCGAGCGCCAGGGGGCGGCGGCCGCGCGCGGCAGCTCGCCCGCGCCCCACAGCCACACGCCGTTCACTTCGAGCTCGCGCCCCTCGTTCGCCGGATGCTCGTGCAGCGCCATCTGGATCTCGTTCAGCAGCGCGGGCCAGGGCGCCGCCGGCAGGCGCGCGGCGAGGTCCTCGCCCGCGAGCTCGCGCGCCGGCGGCGCGTCGATCGCCGCGGGCGCGCTCGACATCGCCCAGCGGTCCGGGTGCGGCGCGCGGAACTCGTGCCTTCCGGCGAAGTGGCGGTTGAGCGTCTCGACGAGCGCCGCCGCGTGCTCGGGCGCGAGCCCGGTGACCGGCACGATGACGACGCGGTCGCGCAGCAGGCGCAGGTGCACGGGGTCGGCGCGCAGCCAGAAGCCCGGCGCGCCGGCGGTGAGCGCGCCCGCGGGCAGCGGCTCGAGGCCGAAGGCGCGGCCGAGCCAGGACTCGGCGCTCTGCGGGTCGCTGTGCTCGACGCGCGCGCGCGCAATGAGCAGCTCGAGCGCCGGGCGGCGCGGCTCCGGCGGCGCGGCCAGCAGTCCCGGCACCATCAGCTCGGCGTGCAAGCGAGCTCCACGACGCGCGCGCGCTTCGCCGTCAGGTGCCGGAGGAGGATCTTGTACTGGTCGAGGTCGAAGCGCGGGCGCCGCGCGGCCGCCACCAGCGCCGGCACCTCGTCCTCGGAGCGCGCGGTGCCGACGTAGGACCACTGGTTGACGACGTGCAGATCGGTCGCCCCGCGCGCCGCGTCTTCCTCCACCACGCCCACCGGCCCGCGCCAGGGCCAGGCGGCATTCCTCAGCCCGGCGAGCGCGGCGGCGAGGCGCGCGTGGTGCGCGTGCACCGACTCCTTGCCGGCGCACAGGCCGGCGCAGCGCCGGATCTGGTGGCGGAAGCACGCGCCCTTGCGCGCGGTTTCGAAGCCGAGCGATTGCAGGCACAGGCCGTGCTCGTCGGCGAGGCCGCGCAACGCCTGCAGCGCCGCGCGCCGGGTGCGGAAAAGGCCATGCACGTGCGCGACGCCCTCGGCGTCGAAGTCGTGCACCAGGCGCAGGCACTTCGCGTCGAAGGCGAAGCCGCACAGGTCGGCTGGGCGCCGCAGCTGCCGGTTGAACACCGGCAGCAGCTCCTTCACCAGCGCCGCCTCGCGCAGCAGCGCGCCGAGCTCGCCCGCGGTGCGCTGCCACTCCACGCGGCGCACCTCGCGCGCGAGCTGCATCTCGCGCGGCGAGCGCAGGTCGTCGGCGAAGTGCGCGAGCACGCGCGCGCGCATGTCGACGCTTTTCCCCACGTAGAGGGCGGTGCCGTTCTCGCCGTAGAGGAGGTACACCCCGGGCGCCTCGGGGATCGCGTCCACCATGGCGCGGTCGAGGTGCGCCGGAAGCGCAGGCTGCTTCGCCACCTGGCGCGCGGCCACCGCCAGCACCTCTTCGCCGCGCTCCCCGGCGGCGAGGCGCAGGAACTGCCACACCGCGTCGGCGTCGCCGAGCGCGCGGTGGCGCGCGCGGCAAGCGAGGCCGTGCCGTGCGATCAGGCTGTCGAGGTTGTGGCGCGCGTGCTCGGGGTACAGGCGCCGCGAGAGCTTCACCGTGCACAGCGTCTTCGCTCGAAACTGCAAGCCCGCGCGCGAGAACTCCTGCCGCAGAAAGCCGTAGTCGAAGCGCGCGTTGTGCGCGACGAGCACGCGGCCTTCGAGGCGCTCGTACAGGTCGCCGGCGAGGCGGCCGAAGGTCGGCGCGCCCGCCACCATGTCGTTGGTAATGCCGGTGAGCGCCTGGATCGCCGCCGGGATCGCGCACTCGGGGTTGACGAGCGTCGACCACTCGTCCTTCACTTCGCCGCCTTCGACCTCGATCACCGCCACCTCGGTCACGCGGTCGTGCACCGGGTGCGCGCCCGTCGTTTCCAGGTCGACGATGGCGAGCGGGGAATCAAGGAACATGAATATCCATCCAGTAGTGCGACTCTACCGCAAAAGCTAGCCGAGCAGCACGTGCCCGGGCTGCGCTTTCACGCGCGCGAGCCAGGCGACGACCGCTGGATAGCGCGCGAGCTCGAAGCCGCCGTCGGCGGCGCAGTGGCTATAGGCGTAAAGCGCGATGTCGGCGACTGTGTAGTGCCCGGCTGCGAAGAATGGCTCCCGCGCGAGGTGCTGCTCCATGACGGCGAGCGCCCTGTTGCCGCGCTCCTGCAGCCGCGGCAGCTCGGCGCGCCGCGGCGAGTCCGGCGGCTGGTAGCGCAGGATCGCGCGCGCCACGGCGATGCAAGGCTCGTGGCTGTACTGCTCGAAGAACATCCACTGCAGCACGCGCGCGCGCGCCAGGCGCTCCGCGGGCAGGAGCGGCGTGCCCTCGGCGAGATAGCACAGGATCGCGCCCGACTCGGGCAGGAAGCCGCCGTCCTCGAGCTCGAGCATGGGCACCTGGCCGTTCGGATTGCAGGCGAGAAACTCGGACGTTCGCGTCTCGCCCCTCGTCGTGCTCACCTCGACCCAGCGGTAGGGGCGCCCGAGCTGCTCGAGCGCGAGCTTCACCTTGTAGCAGTTGCCCGAATCCGCCATGCCATACACGGTGAGCATCGTCGATTGCCTCAGCGCTGCAGCGTCACGATCAGCTCCGCATCATAGGGCAGCGCGCTCACGCGCGCGCCGCCGCGGCGAGCTCCGCGGCCGAGAGGTTGTGGATGCGCCCGAACCCGGCGACGAAGCGCGCCTCGCGCGGCACGACGCGCCAGAAGGAGAAATCGGCGAGCTCGAAATTCACCGCCTGCGCCGGAAAGCGCGCCAGCCAGGCCCGCTTCAGGCCGGCGTCGGCACCGAGCTGCTCGGCCTCGCCGCGGATGGTGACGCGCGCGAGCGTGAACGGGTCGTCGCGGCCGTCGTCGGTCTCGCCGACGGAAAGCGCGACGCGCGCGTCGGCGAGCATGTCCTGCGTGTGCCAGGCGAGCCGGCTCACGTGCAGGTGAAACGCGCTGAAGTCGGGCGCGGCGAGATACAGCGTCATCGAGGCGAGCGGCGCGCCCTGGCGCAGCGTGCCGAGGTGCGCGATGCGCCCGCTGCGCAGCAGCCGCGCGAGCGCCGCGGCATCGTCGGGGTTCATCGCAGCGATTGTAGTATTCTCCCGCGACCGTGCGGTACGAACTCCTCGTCGGCCTGCGCTACACCCGCGCCAAGCGCCGCAACCACTTCATCAGCGTCATCTCGCTCATCTCCATGGCCGGGATCGCGCTCGGCGTGGCGGCGCTGATCGTGGTGCTCTCGGTGATGAACGGCTTCCAGGAGGAGATCCGCACGCGCATCCTCGGCGTCGCCTCGCACGTGCAGGTGTTCGATCCGCGCGGCGGGCTCGCCGACTGGGAAGGCGTGTCGAGAAAGGTCGCGGCGCTGCCGCGCGTGCAGGCGAGCGCGCCGTACGTGCACGGCCAGGCCATGGTGACGGTGAGCGGCGCGGCGCGCGGCGTGCTCGTGCGCGGCATCCTGCCGGGGCCGGAGTCGAAGGTCACGGACATCGCGCAGCACATGCGGGCCGGCAGCCTGGATGCGCTCAAGGCGGATGAATTCGGCGTCGTGCTCGGGGGCGACCTGGCGCGCGCCATGCGCACCTACGTCGGCGACCGGCTCGTGCTCATCATCCCACAGGGCAACGTCACGCCGGCGGGCGTGATTCCGCGGCTCAAGCAGTTCACCGTGGTCGGCATCTTCGAGGTCGGCTACGCGGAAGCGGACTCGGCGCTCGCCCTGATCCACCTCGCCGACGCGCAGCGCCTGTACCAGACCGGCGACGCGGTGTCGGGCGTGCGCCTGAAGCTGGACGATCCGCTCGAGGCGCGCAGCGTCGCGCGCGCGATCGCCCTGCTGTCCGACAGCAACCTGCAGGCCTTCGACTGGACGCGGGCGAATCCGAACCTGTTCCGCGCCATCGAGATCGAGAAGCGCATGATCTTCATCATCATGGTGCTGATCATCACGGTGGCCGCCTTCAACGTGGTGTCGACGCTGGTCATGCTGGTGACCGACAAGCAGGCCGACATCGCCATCCTGCGCACGCTGGGCGCGGCGCCGCGCTCGGTGATGCAGATCTTCATCGTGCAGGGCGCCGTCATCGGCGTGATCGGCACCCTGCTCGGGTTCGCCGGTGGCCTGGCGCTCGCCCTCAACGTGGATGTCGTCGTCCCCGCGCTCGAGACGGCGCTGGGCTTCAAGTTCCTGTCGAAGGACGTCTACCAGATCCCCGACCTGCCGTCGAAGGTGGAGGCCCTGGACGTGGCGATCGTGTGCGGGGTCGCGCTCGTGCTGTCGCTGCTCGCCACGCTCTACCCGAGCTGGCGCGCCTCGCGCGTCAACCCGGCGGAGGCGCTGCGCTATGAGTGAGGCGGTCCTCGAGTGCCAGGGGCTGAAGAAGACCTACGAGGGGCCGGCGCCGGTCGAGGTGCTGTGCGGCGTCGATTTTTCGGTGTGTGCGCGCGAGCGCGTGGCGATCATGGGCAAGTCGGGCTCGGGCAAGTCGACGCTGCTGCACCTGCTCGGCGGGCTCGATGCGCCGAGCGCGGGCGCGGTGCGCGTGCAGGGCAAGACGTTCGGCGAGATGGGCGAGGCCGAGCGCGGCCGCGTGCGCAACCAGACGCTCGGCTTCGTCTACCAGTTCCACCACCTGCTGCCCGAGTTCACGGCGCTCGAGAACGTCGCCATGCCGCTCTTCATCCGGCGCATGGAGCGAAGCGCGGCGCTCGAGCGCGCGCGCGCCGTGCTGGCCGAAATCGGGCTCGCGGCGCGCGTCGAGCATCTGCCGGGCGAGCTCTCGGGCGGCGAGCGCCAGCGCGCGGCCTTCGCGCGCGCGCTGGTCACCGAGCCGGCGTGCGTGCTCGCCGACGAGCCCACCGGCAACCTCGATGCGCACACCGCCGACGAGGTGTTCGAGGCGATGCTCAAGCTCTCGGCCGCGCGCGGCACCGCCTTCGTCATCGTCACCCACGACACCGCGCTCGCCGCCCGCGCCGGGCGCGTGCTCGAACTGCACGACGGCGTGCTGAAGGTTAAATAGTAAGCAGTCCGGAGGCGAGGGCTTCGGCGTAGAAGCGCTCGTCGGCAAGCGCCCGCTGCAGGACGAAGCCGGGTGCGCTGCGGCGCACTGCGTAGCGCAGGCCGAGCGCGGCGAGGAACACGAGCGCGCCGATGAAGAAATACCCCACCAGCGCGAGCGCCACGGCGAGGCCCATCACCGGCAGCAACACCAGGGGAAGCATGAGGCGCGCCGAGACCATGCGCGCGGCGGCCGGCTTGTCCACCTGCACCTTCAACCGGCCCCGACGATACGCGTCGACGAACTCGGCGTGCGTCACCTGCGCCTCCGCCGCTCGCGGCGCGCGCGCCACGCGAGCACCACGTAGGCGCGCCAGCCGAGCTGCACGGCGGCATAGCCCAAGGCAGCCAGCGTCACCCCCAGCGCCACCAGACCGACGAGAAGCGGCTCGCCCAGGGACAACGTCCAGTCGAGCATGCGGCCCATCGAATCCAGGAAATTCCCCCAGTCCATCTCGAAGGGTTCGACCTTGGCCTCGCCGCGGCTGCCACCGAGCAGCAGGCTGCCGTAGCCGTAGGCGAGCAGGTACAGCGGCACGATGGTGAGGGGGTTGGTGTAGAACGTCATCAAGAGCGCCACCGGCAGGTTGCGCCGCAGCGGAATGGCGAGCACGAGCACCGTGAGCATCTGCAGCGGCCCCGGCACGAGGCCGGCGAACAGGCCGATGGCCACAGCGCCGGCCACCGAGTCGCGGTTCAGGTGCCACAGGTTCGGGTGGCGCAGCAGCGAGCCGAACAGGGCGACCAGCCGGTTCTCGCGCACGCTTGCGGCAGTGGGCAGGTACTTGCGGAAGAACTTGCGCGGCATCGGGTCATCCGGCGCGTCGCCGGCGCGTTGATTCTAGATGACCGCGGCCGCGCTCGCGTTCGCCGCCGGCGTGCTGCTCCTGCAGCAGCAGGCGGCGCTGCCCGCCATTGCCTGGCTCGCCGCGCTGCCGGCGTGCGCGGCGCTCGCCGCGTGGCGCCGCGCGCTCCTCGTGCCCGCCGCCTTCGCCGCGGGCTTCCTGTGGGCGGCGGGAAGCGCGCACCTGCGCCTCGCCGACCGGCTCGCGCCCGGGTTCGAAGGCAGGGATATCGAGGTCGCCGGCGTCGTTTCGGGGCTACCCGCGGCCGGCGAGCGCAGTTTGCGCTTCGAGTTCGAGCCCGAGTCGGCGCCGGTGCCCCTGCCGCGGAAGGTGCTCCTCGCCTGGTACCGCGGCCCGGCGGGCGAGGCGCCGCCCGATCTGCAGCCGGGCGAGCGCTGGCTCCTCAGGCTGCGCCTGAAGCGCCCGCACGGGCCGCTCAATCCGCACGGCTTCGACTACGAGGCCTGGCTCACCGAGCGGGGCATCGGCGCTACCGGCTACGTGCGCGAGGCGGCAAGCGCGCGCCGCAGCGGCGCGCGCAACAGCCTCGCCGACCGCATTGAGCAGGCGCGCGCGGCGGTGCGCGCGCGCTTTCGCGAGGTGCTGGGCGAGACACCCGCCGCCGGCATCCTCGCCGCGCTCGCGGTCGGCGAGCAGCGCGCGATCTCGAACGAGGAATGGCGCCTGTTCAGCCGCACCGGCGTCACGCACCTGATGAGCATCTCCGGGCTGCACGTGACGCTGGTCTCGGGCCTCGCCGCCTGGCTGGTCTCGGCGCTGTGGCGCCGCGTGCCGCGCCTCGCGCTCGCGCTGCCCGCGCGAAAGAGCGGCGCCGCCGCGGCGATCGCCGCCGCCTTCGCCTATACGCTGCTCGCCGGCTTTGCCGTGCCGGCGCAGCGCACCTTCTACATGGTGAGCGTGGTGGCGCTGGCGCTGTGGTCCGGGCGCATCGCCTCGCCCGCGCGTACGCTCGTGCTGGCGCTCGCCGTGGTCTGCGCGCTCGATCCCTGGGCCGTGCTGCAGCCGGGCTTCTGGCTCTCCTTCGGCGCGGTGGCGCTCATCTTCCACGTCAGCGCGGGCTGGACGCAGCCCGAGCCGCGCTGGCGGCAATGGCTGCGCGTGCAGTGGGCGATCACCGTGGGACTGGCGCCGGCGGCCCTGTTCCTCTTCGCGCAGGTGTCGGTGTCGGGTCCCCTCGCCAACGCGCTCGCCATCCCGCTCGTCTCGGCGGTGATCACGCCGCTTGCGCTCGCCGCCGCCGTGCTGCCCATGGACGCGCTGCTCGTCGGCGCGCAGTGGCTCGTGCAGTGGCTTCTCGCCTACCTCGAGTGGTGCGCCGCGCTGCCGGTGGCACTCTGGCAGCAGCACGTGCCGCCGCTCTGGGCGACGCTGCTCGCGCTCGCGGGCGTGGCGTGGCTGCTGCTGCCGCGCGGCTTTCCCTGGCGCGCGGCCGGCCTCGCGCTCATGCTCCCGGCCGTCGGCCTGCCGGCGCCGGCGCCGGCGGCGGGCGAAGCCTGGGTGACCACGTTCGACGTCGGCCAGGGGCTCGCGGTGCTGGTGCGCACGGCGCGCCACGTGCTGCTCTACGACGCCGGGCCCGCCTACGGCGATACCGACAGCGGCGAGCGCATCGTCGCGCCCGCGCTGCGCGCGCTCGGCGTGGCGCGGCTCGACGCGCTCGTGCTCACCCACGACGACGGCGACCATACCGGCGGCGCGCGCTCGATCCTGGAAGGCTTCGAGGTGGATGCGCTCCTGCACTCGCTCGCCGAGCGCCACCCGCTGCTCGCCCTGGCGAGCGCGCCGCGGCGCTGCCTGCGCGGTGCGGCCTGGACGTGGGACGGCGTGCGCTTCGAGGTGCTGCACCCGGCACGGTTGCGCGCGGCGCGGCGCCGCAACGACGAAAGCTGCGTGCTCAAGCTGAGCGCGCGCGGCGCGGCGATGCTCCTCACCGGCGACATCGAGCGCGCGGCCGAGCTCGCGCTCGCGCGCGACGGCTCGGCGCAGGCCGAAGCGCTGCTCGTGCCGCATCACGGCGGCCGCAGCTCGTCCTCGGCGGCGTTTCTCGCCGCGGCACGCCCGCGCCTCGCGGTGGCCTCGACCGGCTACCGCAACCGCTTCGGCCATCCGGCGGCCGAAGTGCGGGCGCGCTATGCGGCCGCCGACGCACGGCTCCTGCGCACCGACTACGACGGCGCGGTCACCGTGCGCCTGGGCACGGACGGCGCCGCGGCGTTCACCGAGCGCGCGCGGCGCGCGCGCTACTGGCACGTACCCGCGCCGCCGGCGTACACTGGCCGCGCGGGGTTCTCCCGTCCAACTTCCAGGAGGAGCACATGGCCAAAGGCGACAACGCGGTCTACCGGGTCACGGAGGTGATCGGCACCAGCGCCAGTTCGTGGGAGGACGCGGCCAGGAACGCGGTGAAGACCGCCGCGGGATCGCTGCGCGACCTGCGAATCGCGGAAGTCACCAAGCTCGACGTCAAGGTCGAGGACGGCAAGGTGACGCAGTTCCGCACGCGCCTGTCGCTGTCGTTCAAGTACGGCGGCTGATGGCGTACACGGCGGTGGTGCGCGTCACCGG
>Ga0326597_10014293_pt1 | contig 10404 bp, 14 predicted proteins | sample RVTome_12_FD_203789 | JGI IMG/M metagenome (GOLD analysis project Ga0326597, IMG submission 203789) | Soil microbial communities from uranium-contaminated site in the Upper Colorado River Basin, Wyoming, United States - RVT100D185 | ecosystem: Environmental > Terrestrial > Soil > Contaminated >...
TCTGGCGATGCGTCCGGATCGGATCGTGGTGGGAGAAGTGAGGGGGGCGGAGGCGTTCGAATTGACCCGTGCCGTCAACGCCGGAACCGGATTCGCCTGCACCGTCCACGCCAACAGTGCCAGGGAGGCGCTCGACGCGCTCGTGAACGCGGCGCTGATGGCGGGCGAGAACGTCTCCGAGCGTGTCGTGAGCAAGGTGTTCGGGTCGGCGATCGACGTGGTCGTCCATCTGGATCGCGACGGTGTCCGCGACGGTGACCGACCGCTCCGTCGGAAGGTCATGGAAGTGCTCGCGGTCGTGCCGTCGCTGCACGACGACTTCACGACCGAGCCGATCTTCGTGAGGGACGATCTGGACTCACCCCTGCGATGGACGGGAGCTCGCCCGCCGGCAGCGCTGACCAGGTCGATCGAGCGCTCGTACGGGCGTGAGGCGCTCATCCGGGTGTTCGGTCAATGAGGCTGGTGGGCGCACTCCTGTCGGGGCTCACCGCGGCTCTCGCCGCCGCCCACGCACACGGTGGCCTTCCGTCATCGCTCGGACGCTTCTCCCGCCCCGAGCGCCCGGAGCGGCCGGTGGAGGTCGCCCTCAGGCAATCCGGTCTCGCCATCACCGTCCGCCGCCTGCACGGGATCTCACTGGCATGCGGAATCGGGGCCTTCGTCGCCGTGTACGGCGTGAGCGGAATCGGGATGGTGGCGCTCGTTCCGGCTGGGTTGGCGGGCCTCGCTCCGCGGTGGTGGATAGCTCGCCGGGGAGCGGGTCGCCAGGAGGCCGTCCAGCGCGCATGGCCGGACGCGGTTCGAGACATCGTGGCGTCGATCTCTGCGGGTGTGAGCCTCCATCACGCCCTCGATCGGCTGGCTGATTCCGGCCCGGAACCGCTCCGACCGGCATTCACTCGTTTCACGATCATGGCCAGGGCGGTCGGCGTGACTGCGGCGTTGGAAGCCGTCCGGGAGGATCTGGCGGATGCAACGTCAGATCGGGTCATCGAGATCCTGCTCGTCGCCCACGAGAGGGGCGGGTCCATCGTTCCCGACATTCTCCGCGACCTGGCCGCCGCCACGACGAGGGACATCTGGGTGCTGGAGCAGGTGCAGACCGAATCACTCGAGCAGCGGATCAACGCCCGCGCGGTCTTCGCCCTGCCCTGGGCGGTTCTGATCGCGATAACCATCCAGGACGGTCCGTTCCGGGACTTCTACCGCTCGACGGCCGGATTGGTCGTGATCCTGGTCGGGGCGGCGGCCAGTGCGGTCGGGATGATGTTGATCCGGCGTCTCGGCGCTCAGCCGGTCGAACCGCGTGTGCTGGGACGTGCCCGATGACATCGGTGCTGGCCGCCCTCGGTACCGGGTTGTGCGTCGCAGGTCTGCTCTGGATGCTTCTCGACCCGCCCGTCCGCCTGCACGGCAGGGTGGCGCCGTATCTCGCCCGCAATCGTCCCTTCGAGCTGTGGCGGGCGAGAGTCGGGCGGCGGTCAGATCCCCGTACGGTCGCCGGGTTCGTCCTTTCGACCATCGCCGAGCATGTCGGTGACGTGGTGGACGGTCTCTCCCGCGACGCCCTGCTTCGTCGACTCCGCCAGGCCCGCCTCTTTCAGGAAACGGACGACCCGGCTGCCACATACCGCGTTCGTCAGCTTCTCAGCGTATCGGGAGCGTGCGCTGGATCGGGTGCGGTCGCCGGCATCGTCGGCATGCCTCTCGGTCAGGTGGCGGCAGTCGTCGGCCTCGGACTGGTCGTCGGCGCCACCCGCCAGCGCGGGCGCCTCGATCGGGCGATCGACGAGAGGCGCCGGGTCATGTCCATCGAGATCTACACGGTGAATCAGCTGCTGGCGATGCGTGTGCGCGCCGGGGGAGGCGTCATCCAAGCCGTGACGCAGGTGGCGGCACGCGGTCGTGGCGAGGTCGTGGAAGAGTTGCGTGAAGCGCTGCGGCTGCACAGAGCCGGTCAGCCGGCCGCTTTGGCCTTCCGCCGGATCGCCGACGAGACACCGGAGACGTCATGTGCGAGAACGTACGGTTTCCTTGCCTTGGCGGAGGAGCGCGGGACGGACCTCGCCGATGCGCTTCTGTCGTTGGCGGAGGACGTCAGAGAGAGCAGACGCGAGGCGATCAGGCGGGCGGCGACGAAACGCAGGGCGGCGATGCTGATTCCGACGATCGCGATCCTCGCTCCGGTGATGCTGCTCTTCGTGGGCGCGCCCCTGCCCTCGCTCGTGCTCGGTTTTTCCTGAATGCCAACAACGGAAAGGAGACATCATGATGATGCTCATCTACAGGATCGCCAGGACGGCGACACAACTCCACCGCGACGAACGCGGTCTGAACACCGCCGAGCTGCTCGGCAACGCCGCGCTGGCGATCGTGGCGCTGGTGGCGATCTGGTACGCCCTGCGGCAGGCGGGCCTCGACATCATCGACACGCTCACCGAACGGGTCATGAATGAGGACCTGGAGTGACGAACGGGGGATGACGACGCTGCCGACGGTGACAGCCGCCTCGTTCGCCCTCGTCGCGTTTCTCCTCCTCGCCAACATGGTGCTCGTCCAATACGGGCGGGGAGTGGCTCAAACCGCAGTGGACGAAGCGGTACGGCGCGCCACCGTCGGGGACGGGGACGTGGAAGTGTGCCTCGGGGTCGCGGCCGAAGTGCTCGCCGATCTGCTCGGTGGGCCGTACGGGTCGGATTTGGCGGCCGACTGCTGGATGTCGGATGGCGTCGTGTTCGCCACTGTCGAGGGTGTGCTTCCCGCCCTGGTGCCCGTCCTTCCGGACTTCGAGGTCGTCGCCCGCGCCTCGGCCTGGGTGGACTCCGGATGAAGGAGCGAGGGTCGGCGGCGATCGAACTCGCCCTGGGTGTGCTGGTACTGCTCGTGCCGATCGCGCTGCTGGTGCTGTCGTTCGGCCCGACTCTGGAGCGTCGGGTGCTGGCTCGTTCGTTGGCCGCCGACGCCGCCCGGGCGTTGATCGCCGCCGAGGGGTCGCCGCTCGGCGCCGTCGACCGGATGCTCTGGCAGACGGCTTCCTCGGGCGTTCTCCCCGAGGACGTGCGGATCGCAGTCTGCGGAGGCGGCTTCCGCATGCTGGTCGCCATGGACGGATGCGAGATCGAGCGTCATGGTGCCGTCGAGGTCACGGTCGAGGTGGCTGTCGATCCGCAGCTGATCCCGGGTGGGCCGAAACGGGTTTTGTACACGCACCACGAACCGGTGGAAGCGTATCGGAGCCGATCGTGAGGGAACGAGGATCCGTCACCTTGTGGGTACTCGGCCTGGCTTTCGGGCTGATGACCCTCGGCGTGCTCAGTGTCGATCTGTGGAGTCTCGTCGCCCACAGACGCGAACTCGCGTCGCTCGTCGATGCCGCTGCGGTGGCCGCCGTTGCGGCGATCGACGAGTCGGAGTGGCGTCGATCCGGTGAGTTGCGGCTCGACCAAGAGGCGGCGTCGCGTCTGGCGTGGTCCGCCTTCGAGGGCTCCGTCCATCACGACGTACCCGTCATCGAGTTCGACGCGGATGGCGTCACGGTGCTGGTGTCCGTCACACGGTCCGTCCCGACGGCCCTGCTCGGTCTGGCGGGCCGCCACCTGGTCGTGGTCGGCGCCTCGTCGCGAGCAACAGCCACCCTCCACGACTGAACCCTGGGTTCGGTGGGGGTGGGGCGAATTTCCACTACCCGTGTAGTGCGAATACGATCGTGGCCCGTGTCTGATACCTCACTCGCACTCGATCGCGCCACCAGCCAGGGCCTGGCGGAAGGGCTCTCCGCCGCCCGGGTAGCGCGCATGGCGAAGGCCTACGACACGTTCGAGGCGACGCCCATGCCTCATCCCAAGGACGAGAAGTGGAAGTACCTCGAAGTCACACTCGACCTCTCCACCATCCCCCTGGCGCACGCGCACGGCACACCTCTCCCCGCCGGAGACTTCCTGACAGCCCTGACCGACCGGGCGGGCACCGCCGTCATCGTCGATGGCACCGTCTCCGAGATCGACGCTCCCGCGCCGGTGATCATCGAGCGACTGTCCGAGCTCGACGACGAGTCCCACGACCGCATCGTGAACCTCTTCGAGCCCGGCCGGGACAAGTTCGCCGCGGCCCGGGCGGCCTTCGGGACGGATGGCGTGCGAGTGCGTATCCCGAGCGGAGCCGAGATCACCGCCCCGGTCGTCATAGACATCCAGTCCACGCAGGTCGGCGCCTCGTTCCCATACGTGTCGATCGAAGCCGGCGCCAACTCCGGCGCCTCGATCGTGGTGCTCTACCGCTCAGGTCCCGGGATCGACGCCGTCGTCTCCCCCCAGATCGGACTGCATGCCGGTGAGGGCGCCCGGATCCGGTTCGTCGGCGTCCAGGCTCTCGACCTGGCGGCCACCGGCGTCGTCCACCAGCGGGCGATCCTCGGGCGGGACGCCACCGTCCAACTCGGCGAGGTTGGACTCGGCGGTCACCTGGGACGGCTCGACCTGATCGTCGATCACATCGGCGACGGAAGCTCCAGCGAGGTGGTCGGGGTCTTCTTCGGCGAACACGATCAGACGCTCGACTACCGCATGCTGCTCCATCACCAGGGCAAGCGAACCACCTCCAACGTCCTGTTGAAGGGCGCAGTGGAGGATCAGGCGCAGTCGGTGTTCGTCGGCCTCCTCAAGATCGACAAGGACGCCACCCGCACCTCTGCCTTCGAAACGAACCGCAACCTGGTCCTCTCCGAAGACGCCAAAGCCCACTCGGTCCCCAACCTCGAGATCGAATGCGACGACGTCATCTGCGGTCACGGCTCGTCGGTCGGTCCGCTCGAAGAAGAGCACCGCTACTACCTCATGTCCCGCGGCATCCCCAGTGAGAAAGCCGAGCAGATGCTCGTCAAGGGCTTCTTCCAGGAGATCATCGACCGCCTCCCGGTGTCCGGGCTGGAGGGCCCCATCGCCGACGAGGTGTTCGGTCGCTTCATCGCCGCCCAGAAGGAGGGGCGGGTCTGATGTGGCACGAAGTCCTGCGGACCGAAGAGGTCGAGGATGGCTTCGGCGTGCGGGTCGAGGTGGCGGGGGAGAGGATCGCCGTGTTCCGTGACGGCGAGCGGTTCTACGCCGTCGGCGACCGCTGCTCACACGCCGAGGCGTCCCTGTCGGAAGGGGAGGTGTTCGACGGCGAGGTGGAATGCCCCCGGCACGGGTCGGTCTTCGACCTCGTCACCGGGGCGGCCCGCTCCCTGCCCGCCACCCGCCCGGTGCCCACCTATCCGGTGCGGGCCACCGACGGCGTGATCGAAGTCGAGGTGTCCGCATGAGTGGTCTCGCAGTGAAGGATCTGAAGGCCGCGGTGGGTTCGAGTTCGATCCTCGAAGGCTTCGACATTGAGGTCCCGTTCGGGGAGATCCACGCCATCATGGGGCCGAACGGCTCCGGCAAGTCGACCCTCTGTCACGTCCTCACCGGCCACCCGGCCTACACCGTGAGTGGATCGGCCAGCATCGACGGGGTCGAGATCCTCGACAAGCCCGTCGACGAGCGTTCCCGCCTCGGCCTGCTGCACGGATTCCAGTACCCCGTGGAGATCCCGGGGATCCCGCTCGGCAAGCTCGTCAGGGAAGCCGCGTTCCAACGGGGGGTCGACGACTCCGAGTTCGAGACGCGGCTGGCGGCCGCCGCCGAGAGGTTCGACATGACCCGGTTCCTCGACCGTTCGGTCAACAACGACCTCTCCGGCGGTGAGAAGAAGCGTTCGGAGATCTTCCAGATGTCGTTGCTCGGGCCACGGATCGTCATGTTGGACGAGATCGACTCCGGTCTGGACATCGATGCCGTGAAACAGGTCGCCGAAGCGGTGGAGGCTATGCGCAGCCCGGCGGTGGGTGTGCTGATGATCACCCACTACTCGCGCATCCTCAAGTACCTGACTCCCGACCGGATCCACGTGATGATCAAGGGCAGGATCGTCGAATCGGGCGGCCCGGAACTCGCCGACGAGCTGGAAGAGGGAGGTTACGACGCCATCCGGGCGCGTTTGGGCATCGAAATGGAATCGAAGGCACCCCAGAGGCGCCCGGCCGACTTCTTCACCGACACCCCCTTCGACTGAGACTTCCGCCGAGCCTTTTTCAGGATTCCCGGCATGGGTGGCGACGCCGAACGCGAGGCGGATGCAGTGACTTCGGCTTTCGCGCTCTAGATTTCCGACATGGCGACCGCTCGACACCGCTGGCTCTTCGACCTGACTCATCTTCCGACGACCTCGGGTCTCGAACACCGCGTCGTCGAATGGGTCCATGCCTGGGTGGAGCGACGTGACGACCTCAAGATCGCCACCGATGCCGCCGGCAACCTCCTCCTCACGGTCAAGGGGCGAAAGTCGAGGACGGCGCCCGTGATCGCGTCCGCCCACATGGATCATCCGGGTTTCGTGGTCGACTCGGTCAACGGGCGGGAGGTCACGGCCCGCTTTCGGGGCAGCGTGCTGGCGGCCTATTTCGATGGCGCCGCCGTCGAATTCTTCGACGCCAGGGACGGGCGGCATGCGGGCAAGGTGGTCTCCTACGACGCGGGCACCAAGCGGGCCGTCGTGCAACTCCAGATGCCGACGTCGATGTTGGGGCTCGGGTCGATCGGCAGATGGCGCTTCGCAGTGCCCAAGCTCGGTGTGAAGCGGGGCCTGCTCCACGCCCCCGCATGCGACGACCTGGCGGGCGTGGCAGCCGCCCTCACTGCTCTCGACCAGGCGCGGAAGAAACCCGAGCTCCGTCACCTCGGTGTGCTGCTGACTCGGGGCGAGGAGGAGGGAATGTTGGGTGCGATCGCCGCCGCCCGGGATGGGACGTGTCCCGACGACTCCCGCCTGCTGTCGATAGAGACCTCGCGCAGCTTCCCGGACTCGCCGATCGGCGAGGGACCGATCATCCGGGTCGGCGACCTCTCCTCCGTGTTCGACGCCGACTTGACGAACCGGGTCACCGAGGTCGCCCGGGCGTCGAAATTGGTTCACCAGCGCAAGCTCATGGCGGGTGGGTCCTGTGAGGCGACCGCTTTCGGGGCGTATGGCCTTTCCGCCACCGGTCTTTGTCTCGCCCTCGGCAACTATCACAACATGGCCGACATCGACGGAGTGAAGGCAGGCACGGCCAAGCCGGTGGTGGCGCCGGAGGTGATCTCGCTCGACGACTTCGATGGTCTGGTGACGCTCATGCTGGCTGCCGCCAAGGGCATCGATGAGGTCGGGGTGGGCATCCGCACCCGCCTCGACAGGACCTTCGAGGCCAATTCCCACCTGCTCGATTGAGGTCACGGCTCGGGGCGGCATCCCTGTGGTCCGAGACCGCAGGTACCGGCGCCACACCGTGTCGGGGCACGCGATTTGGCGCGGTTCTGCGGGAGTACCGTTCGGCGTCGGAACGTCGATCAGGGAGCAGCAGTGGAGTACAGGATCGAGAAGGACTCGATGGGCGAGGTGCAGGTCCCTGCCGCCGCCTACTACGGGGCCTCGACCCAGCGTGCGGTGGACAATTTCCCGATCTCCGGGCTGATCATGGACCGGCGCATCATCTGGGCCTTCGGTCTCCTCAAGGGGTCGGCCGCCACCGTCTCCGGCCGGCGGGGCGAGGTGCCGACCGATGTCGCCGACGCCGTCCGGCGCGCCGCCGACGCCGTGATGGACGGCGCCCACGACGACCAGTTTCCTGTCGACATCTTCCAGACCGGCTCCGGGACGTCGACCAACACGAACGCCAACGAGGTCATCGCCAACCTGGCGAGCGAGCTGCTGGGCGGTGACCGGGGCTCGAAGCTCGTGCATCCCAACGACCACGTGAACTTCGGTCAGTCGTCCAACGACACCTTCCCGACCGCCATGCATCTGGCGGCGGTACACGCCGTCCACACCGAACTCCTGCCCGGTCTCACGACGCTGGCGGAATCCCTGGAGTCGAAGGCCGACGCATTCGACGACATCGTCAAGTCGGGACGCACGCATCTCATGGATGCGGTTCCCGTCACCCTTGGCCAGGAGTTCTCCGGCTACGCCGCCCAGGCACGCAAGTCGGTGATGCGAATGGAGCGGGTTCTTCCGGACCTGGAGGAACTCGCTCTCGGCGGCACTGCCGTCGGTACCGGGATCAACGCGCCCGACGGCTGGGCCGCCGACGTCATCTCCGAGATGGCGTCCCGAACCGGGTACGAGTTCCGGGAGGCGGACAACCACTTCGAGGCGCAGGCGTCGAAGGACGGCGTCGTCAGTGCTTCCGGCGCCCTCAAGACCGTGGCCCAGGCTCTCTTCAAGATCGCCAACGACCTGCGCTGGCTGTCGAGCGGCCCGGTCACCGGGATCGCAGAGATCCGACTCCCCGCCCTTCAGCCCGGGTCGTCGATCATGCCCGCCAAGGTCAACCCGGTCATTCCCGAGATGGTCATGCAGGTCGCCGCCCAGGTCGTCGGCAACGACGCCGCGATCACGTGGGGCGGGGCGAACGGGAACTTCGAGCTGAACGTGATGATGCCGATGATGGCCCGCAACCTGCTGGAGGCCATCTCGCTCCTGGGCGCCGCTTCCACCAATCTCGCCACCAAGTGCATCGCCGGCATCGAAGCCGACGCCGAGCGGGCGCGGGACTTGCTGGAGAAGAACGTCATCGTCGTCACGGCCCTGAACCCCCACATCGGATACGACGCCGGATCGAGGGTGGCGAAGCGTGCCTTCGCAGAAGGGCGCAGCGTGCGGGACGTGGTCCTCGAGGAGGGGCTGATGGGCGCCGACGAGTTGGACGCCGCCCTCGATCTGAAGGGCATGACCCGGGGCGGCGTGCACTGACGGTCAGTCGTCGATGTCGGCGACGAGCCTGCCGTCCTCCCACTCGCAGCGGATGCGGATCTCGTCGCCGATGAGGTTCTCGAACCGGACTTCGACCCGGGTGCCGCGGTTGTCGGTGACCTCATAGGACCAGCCGGGAGAGGCGACCACGGCGACGAGTTCGACGCTCGGCTCGACGCCGCTGACTGTCACGCTTCCTCCGATCGACACCGCCGTGGTCGTCGCCGGGGTGCCGCTCGTCGTCGTCGATGTCGAAGACGGGGTCGTGGTCGACGTGGATGATCCACCTGTCGTGGTGGTGGACGAACCGCCGAGCGACGTGGTCGAAGTCGTCACCGTCGACGTGGGTCGGGTCGTCGTCATCGACGACGTCGACGAGCCGGTCGCCGGATCGGATGAGTCCTCGGGCTCGAAGGTTGGTGTGCTGGCAGCGATCAGCGGGGTCGAGGGCTGGTCCGAGACCTGGTCGTCCGCCGCCCCGACCACCTGCCAGGCGATGGCGGTGGTGAGGCCGGTGGCGACGATCCAGGCGACGATGAGTCCCGTTCGTGTCATGTGGTCATCTTCGTTCTGCTTCGGTATGGCGGCATCACCGGTTCGTCAAGGTTTCCTCAAGCCCTCGCGACCCGTGCCGGAGCCGACCATATGCTGATGGCGTGCCACGCATTCTGATCGTCGAGGACGACTCCGAGATCCGCCGACTGGTGGCGGACTCGCTGGCGCGTCTCGGTCACGATGTCGTATCGGCGGGTTCGGCGATGGAGGGGCTGCAGTCGGCGGTGTCGGAAGCCCCCGATCTCGTCGTTCTGGATCTCGGCCTGCCGGACGTCGACGGCGGCGAGCTCCTGCGGATGCTCCGGGCGGTCAGCGACGTCCCCGTCGTGGTGGCCACGGCCCGTGGCGACGACGCCTCCGTCGTGGCTCTCCTCGACGCCGGCGCCGACGACTACCTGGTGAAGCCCTATTCGACGGCGCAACTGGCGGCCCGCGTACGGGCGGTGCTGCGGCGCGTCGAGGCCACGCGCGGCGGGACCGACGCGGTTGTCGTCGGTGGTCTCCGCATCGACGTCGCCGCCCGCGAGACGACCCTGGAGGGAGGTTCGCTCGATCTCAGCCCGAAGGAGTTCGATCTCCTCCTCGCCCTCGCCGAGCGGGTGGGGGAGGTGGTCTCGAAACGTGAGCTGCTGGCTCAGGTGTGGCGCGAGCCGTGGGGAGGCTCGGAGCGGACGGTCGACGTGCATCTCTCGTGGCTGCGCAAGAAGCTCGGCGAGAGCGCCTCCCATCCCCGCTATCTGCGCACGGTGCACGGGGTCGGCGTGAAGCTCGTCGATCCGGCGTGAAACGGCGGCTCAACCTCCTCGTGCTGGCGGTGACGTCGCTCGTCGTCGTCGCGTTCACCGTCCCACTCGCAGCACTCGTCCAGCGTGATGCGGACGCGGCCGCCCGCACCGACGCGGAGACGATCGCGCAAGCGGTCGCCTCGAACGTGGTTCGGCTGGCGGTGAACGAAGGCGTGGAAGATCTGTCCACAAACGTCGCCACCCTCCCGACCGGAGTCGGGCTCGTGTTCCCGACCGGTGCCACCGCTGGCTT
>Ga0326597_10014294_pt1 | contig 10404 bp, 6 predicted proteins | sample RVTome_12_FD_203789 | JGI IMG/M metagenome (GOLD analysis project Ga0326597, IMG submission 203789) | Soil microbial communities from uranium-contaminated site in the Upper Colorado River Basin, Wyoming, United States - RVT100D185 | ecosystem: Environmental > Terrestrial > Soil > Contaminated >...
TGGTTTCGGCATCGATCCGCGCTTGATCTTGCCGGAACTGGGCTCGCTGGGCGTCCTGCTCGGCTTGCAGCTTCGCCTCGATTGACGCCTGCAGTTCAGGTGTAGCTGCGATATCGCGCAACTGGATCCCATCGACTGCAAGACCACGTGGCACGAATTCTCCGGTCAGGGACTCCTCGATGCAGCGTTCCACATCGGGGCGTTGAGAAGTGCGGGCCAATTCGAATCGATACTTTGAGATGCAGTCGCGCACTGCAGATCGAGATACGGGTCGCACAATCACATCTCGGTAGCCGGTGCCAAGCGCCCGATAGACCTTCGATGCCTCCGATCCGACCAGGTGCCACAGGATGGTGATCTCCACTCTGACCGACGCATTCTCCAGAGACACGGCGGTGATCGCATCCGCTCGATCGACCTGTTCTCCCTCACCAACAGTGTCGGAGTACGTAGACTCCTGCGTGCGAACCGAGAGCGCCCGTACCGAGGCGAACGGATTCCGGAGGTGGAAACCCTCTTCGAGTGGTGGTTGAGCCGAACCGAAGAGCACCGGGACCGCTACCTCGCCTGGGGCAACGATTGTCACAGTCGAGGCCAAAACCAGAATCGGGGCAACGACGATGCCGACGATCCCGATTCTTCTCAGGAGTCTGTCCAAGTCCGGATCGGGCCATCGCCTGACCCAGAGGAACAGCCCAACGGCAGCCAAGATGATTGCGATATAGATCATCAGAAACTCCTCATTCCCCTGCGGGGTGGTCGACACTCGGCTCGCAGCGGCATTTTCACGTACAACTCGGCGATCTCCGTGATGTCACCCTTTCTGGAAGGGACGCGAGGCTCCTCGTTGGGGAGCGCCGCCTTCATTGCGCCTTCATACCCGATCGGCCGAGCCTAGTTGCCGCCCCCGGGACCCGATTGAGAAGGTCGACGAGTCCCGCATCTGAGCCCCTCCCTATATTCAGGAACGATGCAGACCATTCTGTTCACCGACATCGAGGGGAGCACACGCCTTTGGGAAGAGCATCCCGAAGCGATGGCCGGAGCGTTGGCCCGACACGATGCGATCCTCGTCGAGGCGGTCGCCCAGGCCCAGGGCAAGGTGGTGAAGACAACGGGTGACGGCATGATCGCCGTGTTCGAATCGGTCGACGCAACCCTGGCCGCCACGATCCACGCCCAAAGGGCCCTTTTCGCCGAACCGTGGGGATCGGCCGGACCGTTGCGGGTGCGGATGGGAGTCCACGCTGGGGACACCGAAAGCCGCGACAGCGACTACTTCGGGCCGGCGATGAACCGGACCGCCCGGATCATGGCCGCCGGCCATGGTGGCCAGGTGCTCCTTTCCGGGGTGGCGGCCGGGCTAGCCGACGGGCGGCTCCCGCCAGGCGCCATGTTGCGGGACCTGGGCACTCACCGGCTCAAGGATCTGACCCTGCCCGAGCACCTCTACCAACTGGTCCACGATGACCTCGCATCGGAGTTCCCGGCGCCGATCACCCTCGACTCCAGGCCAAACAACCTGCCGTTGCAGAGCACCGAGTTCCTGGGGCGGGGCAACGAGCTGGCGGCGATCCAGGTGATGCTGGAGTCCCCTAACACGAGACTGTTGACCATCGCCGGTCCCGGTGGGGCGGGCAAAACCCGTCTCGGTCTCCAGGTGGCCGCCGAGCAACTGGACGGTTTCCGTGACGGCGTCTTCTTCGTCGACCTCTCCGCCGAGCGTGATCCGGACGCAGCCTTCGAGGCCGTCGTCCGCGCCCTCGATCTCCCGGTGTCAGGTGGTGGCGATTCGCTCCAGATCCTGAAATCGAGGCTCCGGGACCGACAGATGCTGTTGGTCCTCGACAACTTCGAGCAGGTGACTGCGGCAGCGGTCGGCCTCTCCGAGCTCCTCCAGCACGCACCGGAGTTGAAGATCATCGTGACCAGCCGGGAAACGCTTCGGGTCCGTGCCGAGCATGTGTTCCCGGTTCCCCCGCTCTCGCTTCCCCATCCCAAGGACCCGACCGCGTCCATCGCCGAATCGGAAGCGGTGCAACTGTTCACCGAGCGAGCACGGGCGGTGCGACCCGGTTTCGCCGTGAGCGACGAGAACGCGGCGGTCATCGCCGAGATCTGCCTCCGTCTCGATGGTCTCCCCCTGGCGATCGAATTGGCGGCGGCGCGTCTCAATGTGTTCACCCCCTCTGACCTACTCGACCGGCTCCGAGAGAGACTCGACGTCCTGGGAGCCGGGGGCCGGGACCTGCCCGACCGGCAACGCACCCTGTGGGGTGCGATCGGCTGGAGCTATGAGTTGCTCGAGGAAGGTGAGCGTGACCTATTCGAGCTGATGTCGGTGTTCTCGACAACCAATCTCCCCGCATTGGAGGCGGTGGCCGCCTCCGCTTTCGCTGCCGGATCCGTTCTCGACCCGCTTGCTTCGCTGGTCGACAAGAGCCTGATCCGAAGTGACGACAGCGACGGCTCCCAGCGTTTCTCGATGCTGCTGATGATCAAGGAGTACGCCGAGGAGCAACTCGCCGGCTCCCCCGAGCGGGAGCAAGCCGTTCGACTGGCCCACGCCCTGTTCTTCTCCGCCTTTGCGCACCGGCTTGAAGACCGACTGCATGGGACGGAGCGTGAGTCCGCCCTCGATGATCTGGCCTCGGAGATCGGCAACCTGAGGACCGCCTGGCGGTTCTGGGTCAATCGCGGCGATCTGGAGCAGCTCTTCAACCTCATCGACGGGCTCTGGGCCCTCCACGAGGCCAAGGGCTGGTATCACACCGCCATCGAGCTCGCCGCAGACACTTTGGGCCTGCTCGAACGGGCCGAGCCCTCACGGGAGCTCGCTGCAGAGGAGCTGACCCTGCGCACCAGTCTGGCTCGGGCATTGATGGCGGTGCGGGGCTACGGCGTCGAAGTGGAGGAGGAGTTCAAGCGAGCCCTGGGCATCGCGCAGACCGCGGGAAGCGCTGCGCAACGCTTTCCGGTGCTCCGGTCCCTCGCCACCTACTACATGGGCATCGCCGAGTTCGGGCAGGGCGCCGAGTACGGGCGCCAGCTTCTCGAATTGGGCGAGCGAGAGAACGACGAGACGATCCGAATCGAGGGTCACTATGTCTACGGGGCGGCCATGGCCTTCGCCGGCGACCTCGACACCGGGCTCAGCCACCTCGACCGGGCGATCGAGCTCCACGATCCCCGGGTCCACGTCTCCACCCGTTTTCGTCTCGGGCCGAATACCGGCGTGGTGGCCCGGGTCGCCTCGGGTCTGATCCTCTGGCAGTGCGGTGGTTTGGAAAGATCAGTCGCCCGGGTCAGCGCCGCTTTGGACCTGGCCCGGGAAATCGACCACCCCTACAGCATCGCCTATGCCCTCTATCACAACGGACTTCTTGCTCTGTTCAGGAGCCGGTACGAGGAATGTGTGCAGAGGGCAAACCAGCTCGCCGAGGTGGCGGGGGAGAACGACTACGTCGTGTGGAAGACGCTCGCCACTTTCCTCGAAGGAGTCTCGATCACCGCGCTGGGCCGGACCAAGGAAGGGTTGGCCTTGACCGAGACCGCGGTCGACCTCTACCAGGGGCTGACCACACCACCGGTTTTCTGGCCGTCGGTCCTCAGCCTGCGTGGTCTGGTGCATGCATTGGCCGGCCGACCCGAGCAGGCGCTGGTCCTGATCGAGGAGGCTATCGGGCTTGGGGCGCCCGAGGAGGTGGTTTCCCCCGAGTTCCGGGTATTCAAAGGTGACTTCCTCAGGCTGCTTCCCGAGCCTGACCCCGTCGGCGCCGAGGCTGCCTACATGGCGGCGATCCGCGGGGCAAACGCCGGAGGCCTGCACCTGATCGAGCTCCAGGCGCTGACGAGACTGGTAGGTCTTCGTCGGGAGAGAGGCCAGTCCCCAGATGGCAGCGTGGAGCTGGCTGCTCTCTACGCCACCTTCACCGAGGGCTTGGACGAGCACGATCTGGTCGTGACGCGACAGGTGCTGGGGTAGGTGACCATGTCCGAGCCGAAGATGCGGTCTGCCGTTCTCCACGGCGTCGGCGACCTGCGACTGGAAGAGGTGGCCGTACCCGATCCGGGCCCCAACGAGCTGTTGCTGGCGGTGGAGACGGTCGGGATCTGTGGCACCGACGCCTCGGAGTACACCCACGGACCGAAGCAGTTCCCCCTGAACCGCCGCCATCCCGTGACTGGGCACCTCGGCCCTCTCATCCCGGGCCATGAGTTCAGCGGCCGGGTGTCGGGGATCGGGGCCGAGGTCGAGGGGTTCGCCCAAGGTGATCTGGTGGCCAGCGCAGGGTCGACCGGATGTGGCAGCTGTGCCTTCTGTGGAACTGGGCGGCCGAGCCGTTGCCCCCTCTACTGGGCGGTGGGCCTGCATCGTGATGGAGCGTTGGCCGAGTACTGCACCGTCCCCGCCACCGCATGCATGGCGGTCGGGACGCAGCTGACATCGGATGTCGCGGCTCTGGCCCAGCCGATGTCGATCGCAGTGCACGCCCTGCGGCGAGGGCGGGTCGAAGGTGGCGAAGACGTGCTCGTGATCGGTGCCGGGGGGATCGGCGCCTTCGTCACCTACGCCGCGGCGGCAGCAGGCTGCAATGTGACCTCCGTCGACCTGGACCCGGATCGGCTCGACATCGCGACCGCCCTTGGTGCCCGGGATACGGTTCTGGCCGGGCCTGAATCCGACCTGACTGGGTTGGGTGCAGGCGTCGTGTTCGAGATCACCGGTTCCGAGCCAGGGCTGCGAACTGCGCTGGCGGGGCTAGGGCGTGGAGGTCGTCTGGTTGCCGTCGGATTCCACAAACACCCGCTTGAGATCGATCTCGGAGAGCTAACTGCCTCCGAGCAGGAGTTGGTCGGGACCAACCGGATCGACCCGGCAATCGATCTTCCCGAGGCGATCAGCCTCCTGACCGCCCGCGATCTGCCTTGGAGTGACGTTGCCCCTGTAGTGCTCCCCCTCGACGACGCCGAGGGTGCCCTCCGGTCAATGGCGGCCGGAGAGAGGGCTCCGATCAAGACTCTGATCTCCCCAAGGACAGACACGGCTCGTCCCTCCCAGATGTAGGCGGGTTCGACGCTCAGACAGCTTCGGGACGGATCGAGAATCGGGCGGCCGCATCCATCACCAGGGCGGCGATCGAGTCGGCGCTCCCCTCGGCCGGGAAGCGGTACGCCGGGCCGTGAACGTGGATCGCGCCCAGGACCCGGTTGCTCTCGGTCAGCACCGGCGCCGCTACCGAGTTGATGCCTTCGGCGAACTCCTCGTAGATCCAGCAATGACCGGAGGACCTGATCTGGTCAAGTCTCTTGCGTATCCGTGACGGGTCGACGACGGTCTTCGGCGTATACCCCTCCAGCGTCCTGCCGAGGTAACGCTCGGCTTCCTCGGGCGGCCACTGCGCCATCACGCACAGACCAGAAGGCCCGATGTGCATGGGAACCGTCAGGCCGGTGTAGTCCCGGACTTGGACCGGAGTCGGGCTCTCCACCTGAACCATGTACTGGATCGTGTAACCCGTGGGGACACTGAAGCCGGCAGCCTCCCCGAGCTGGCCCGAAAGCCAGATCAGATGGGGGCGGACCGCCGTAGCCAGGGCGGCGGTTGCGTCGATTGCGCCCGCCAACTCGACGAGACCCATCCCGATCGAGAACAGGTTCCCGTCCGGACCCCGGGTCACGGCTCCCTGCTCCTCCAAACTCGACAGCATTCGGGCCACGGTCGATTTGGGCAGGCCGACCCGCTGCGCCAGGTCGGTGATGCCCGAGGGCTCCACGGCTAGCGCCTTCAACACCTGGAAGGCCCGATCGATCGACTGCACCGACATCAGGAAGTCCTCGCGATTGCCTTGCGCAGCCAGGCCACGGTCGGATCCACTTGGTTGAAGGTGAAGAGATGGAGCCCGCTCAAGCCGAGCCCCTCACTCAGCCGAGCAAGAGGCCTGACGAGCCGGTCCGGCCGGTATCTACCCGGACGCATGAGCCGAATCACCGCTCGGCGGTTCTTGGCCAGGAACCTCATTGAGTCCCCGACGCCGATGCGGCCGGCGATGGTGAGCAATCGGGCAGAGTCGACCGCCCCCGGCACTCCGACCCTGACCGGGAGCTCCACCCCATCCGCCCTGATCGTCGTGACCCAGTCGGCTATGGCTCTCGGGCTGAAACACATCTGAGTCACGATGTGAGTGGCATGAGCCTGCTTGTCCAACATTGCCTGCCGAAGTCGGTCCACCGGGATGGCGGGGTGACCTTCCGGGTACCCGGTGATCCCGACCTCGAGGAAGGGGTGCCCGAGATCGGCCATGTCACGGAGCACTGACAGCGCGTCGAAGTAATCGCCATGAGGGGGCCCGTCACCGCCGGTCACGAATGCTCGAGCCACCCCTCCGTCGTCGAGACGCTTGATGATCGAGGCCAGGTCGTGACGGTCTTCGATCATCCGCGCCGACAGATGCGGCACTGCCCGGTAGCCCCGATCCTGCAGCTCCAGGGCGAGCTCGACGGTGGTGCCCAAGCCCCTGGAAGGCGAGGCAGTCACCGAAACGGTTGAACCGGGTGGGATGACCGTTGCCTTCTCCAGGGCCCCCTTGAGCGGGATCACCTCGAAGTCGACCCGGGCCAGAAGATCTTTGACCAGGTCGTCACCCACGGTCACACGTCGGAGTCGGGAAAGGAGGCCTTGCGCTGTGCGATCCAATCCGCCAACTCGCCGTCGATCGCGTCGTCCAGCGGCGGCGGTTCGTACTCGGCGAGCATGCGGCGCCAAATGCCATGGGCGCGGGCTGTCGCCTCCAGGGAGCCTGCCTCCTGCCACTGCTCGAAGCTGTTGTTGTCAGCGGTCCCGCTTCGCCAGAACGCCTCCTCGAAATTGGCCAGGGTGTGAGCGTTGCCGAGAAAGTGCTGACCGGGCGGGTTGTCGAGGAGTGCGTCGAGCGCCTGGCCGTTGTCGGAAAGGTCGATGCCGCCGAGCATCGACTCGGCCATGGACGCCTGATCGGCGTCGAGGATGAATTTCTCATAGCCCATGGTCAACCCGCCTTCGAGCCAGCCTGCGGTATGGAGGACGAAATTGACCCCGGCCAGGATGGTGGGCAGGAAGGTGGCTGCCGACTCGTAGGCGGCCTGATAGTCAGGAGTCTTGGCCGCGGTGAGGTTCCCGCCGCTCCGGAAGGGGATGCCCAGGCGACGGGCCAGAGCGGCCATCACGAACAACATCAGCGCCGGCTCCGGGGTGCCAAAGGTCGGTGCGCCGGACTGCATCGAGATCGACGAAGCGAACGACCCGAACACCACCGGTGCGCCCGGACGCACCATCTGGCAAAACGCCATCCCGGCCATCGCCTCGGCGAGGGTCTGGGTTGCGGTCCCGGCCACGGTTACCGGGGCCATCGCCCCGGCGAGGATGAATGGCGTGATGAGACAGGCCTGATTGTTCTCGGCATAGACCTTGGCCGAGCCGAGCATGTTGTAGTCCCAGCTCATCGGGCTGTTGGCGTTGCAGAGTGAGAGCAGGACCGTCTTGCCTGCCACGACCTCCCCCCCGAAGACGATGTTGGCCATGTCGACCGTGTCCTGGGCACGCTCGGGAGCAGTGACCGAGCCCATGAACGCCTTGTCGTGGTTCTTGATGTGGGCGAGGACCATGTCGAAATGGCGTTTGTTGACCGGCAGGTCGACCGGCTCGCAAAGCGTCCCGCCACCGTGATGCAGCGAATGAGTCATGTGGGTCAGCCGGGCGAAGTTCTCGAAGTCGGCGATCGTCGCATAGCGCCGGCCGCCTTCGAAGTCGCGCACGAACGGAGAGCCGTAGGCAGGGGCGAAGACGAGGTGGGGGTCGCCGATGACCACGTCGTGGTCCGGGTTGCGGGCGTGTTGGGTGAAGGTAGCTGGAGCGGTGGAGAGGAGGCTCCTGGCGAGCCCGGTAGGGAATCGCACCCGAGTCTCGGTCACCTCGCAGCCCGCGTCGCGGAAGATGCCGAGCGCTTCCGGGTAGTTGAGCACCTCCACACCTACTCGTTCGAGGAGTTGCTCGGCGTTGGACTCGATAAGGGCCAAGCCTTCTTCGCCAAGCACCTCCACCGGGGCCAGCTTCCGGGTGAGGAAAGGCACCGAGTCGATGGCCCGGGCGGTGCGCGCCGCCTGCCGGGCGGCGCGGCCTCCGCCTCGACGTCCCGTGGTCTGTTCCATGATGCGGTACCAGACTACATCATGGAACGGAGCAGTGAAGGGGCGACGAACTCCCCCATCCCGCTGCCGGTGTCACTGGGAACGTCGTCCCCGACGCCCTCTGGGCCCGGAAGCCGGCGGCATCTCGACCACCTTCGACAGCAAAGGGTAGGGGTCGCTGTCGTGGGGTATGGCCAGAGCTGCGACGAAATGCTCCTGGAATCGGGGCTCGACCGCCGTTTCCACCTTCTCGATCTGCGCTGCCACCTCTTCGATCTCGGTCCGCGCCACACCCGAGAGCAGGGCCATCATCGCCCCGACTCCGGCGGCGTTGCCGGCTGCCGAGACCTTCTCGAGATCACAGTCTGGGATCATGCCCAGGACCATGGCGTGTTTAGGGTCGATGTGGCTGCCGAAGGCTCCAGCCAGCCTGATCTCGTCGACCCGATCAACGCCGTAGTGGTCCATCAGCAGCCGGGCGCCGGCATGCAGCGCCGCCTTGGCGAGTTGCACTGCCCGGACATCGTTCTGGGTCACCTCGATGCGCGGCTCGAAGCAGAGAACGTAGGAGAAGGTCCGATCGGAGGGAACCACACGTGACGACTCTTCGTTCTGGCGCGGAGGTGTCGACCCAGAGGTCGACACCTCCGCGCCAGAATCGGTTTGGACGCGGATCACGCCGTCGCTCCCAATCACCCCGGCCAGGAACAGCTCAGCGATCGCCTCGATGATCCCTGACCCGCAGATCCCGGTGACCGAGCCGAAGTCGAAACCGGGCTCGTCGGACCATGGTTCCTGGCCGATCACGGCAAACCGCGGCTCGAGCGACGACCGGTCGATCCGAACCCGTTCGATGGCGCCCGGCGCGGCCCTTTGGCCTGATGAGATCTGCGCCCCTTCGAAGGCGGGCCCCGTCGGGCTCGATGCAGCGAGGAGCCGCACCTTGTTTCCCAGCACCAGCTCGGCGTTGGTGCCGACGTCGACCAGCAGCTGAAGGGTATCCCCGCGGTGCGGGCCCTCGGAGAGGACCGCGCCGGCCGCGTCCGCCCCGACATGGCCCGCGATACAGGGAAGGGTGTAGACCCGGGCGCCCGGGTGCACCGCGAGACCGAGCTCCGCAGCAGGGGTGTGGAGCGCGGAGGTGGTGACCAATGCGAAGGGAGCCGTGCCCAGCTCCCGCGGGTCGAGCCCAAGGGCCAGATGGTGCATGATCGGATTCCCCACCAGGGTCAACTCGAGCACGTCGCTGCGTCCCACACCGGCTTCGGTGACCAGCTCACCAACCAAATCGTCTAGTGCCTGACGGACGACGGTGGTGAGGCGCGACGCCCCGTCCTCGTTCATCATCACATAGGAGACCCGGCTCATCAGGTCCTCGCCGAAGCCGATCTGGGGATTCATCCGGCCCGCGGAGGCGAGAACCGCGCCGGTGGCGAGGTCGCACAGATGCCCCGCGATGGTCGTAGAGCCGACGTCGAACGCCACTCCCAGTGCCAGATCGCGAAAACCCGGCCAAATGGCGATGACATCCCTCCCATCGCGAACCGCCACGGTCACCGTCCATTCGCCTCGACGCAGAGCCGTCTGCAACTCGGGCAGGACGGCATGGTCGATCGCCAGCCCGGTGAGCTCCCATTGCTCGTCCAGTGCACGTATCAGTCGTTCCAGATCACCGGTGGGGCTGGCCAGATCGGGCTCGGTGACCTCCACGTAATGGAGGCGAACAATGGGATCCACGGGGAGCGCAGACACCCCGGCGCGCTTGCGCACTACCTGGCGATGGACCTGACTATCGGCAGGCACGTCGATGACGACGTCGTCGTGGATGCGGGCCGCGCACCCCAGTCGGTGCCCATCACCCAGCGGGCGCTTGCCCTGGTAGTCGGTCTCGGTCGAGCCAGGATCGGAGAGCCGGTCGGGTCGGGCTTCGACCCCGGGCCTACTCCCGATCACCACCTGGCACCTGCCACAGATGCCCCGGCCCCCACAGACCGAGTCCAGGTCGACTCCAAGGGCCCGGGCAGCATCCAAAACCGTGGTCCCCTCCAGAAACGACCCTCTCCGCCCCGAAGGGGTGAAGATCACCTGCCTCGTCACGGCGATTCAGCCGCTTCGGCGGCGGTTCTCACGGGCGCGGCCTCTCTCGCCAGGCGCGGGAGGCTCCCGATAGGTTCGAATCCAGGTGGCGCAGTTCGGGTCGTGACCGTTCAAGACGTCAGCAGCCAGGATCGCTTGGCG